>ENA-OQEX01000253-OQEX01000253.1-human-gut-metagenome-genome-assembly--contig:-NODE-253-length-31076-cov-4.574946_pt1 | contig 31076 bp, 38 predicted proteins | sample MGYA00242802_ERZ504649 | MGnify/ENA primary metagenome ERZ504649 (study PRJEB26092, sample SAMD00036194) | human gut metagenome | host: Homo sapiens | study: EMG produced TPA metagenomics assembly of...
ACCACGAGCACGCTCCTCAGGAGCCTTATCGATGTTGGCGTAGTCCATGAACTCTGCGTCGCCCTTCAGTGCCAGGTACTTGGTGATAGCAGCGGTCAGAGTGGTCTTGCCGTGGTCAACGTGACCGATGGTGCGATGTTAACATGCGGCTTAGAACGGTCGAACTTTGCCTTTTCAGCCATTGGAATATCCTCCCTTAAATTAGGTTTTGATATTGGTTACAACAGTCCTGCTAATACAGAATTGCATTGCAAAACTATTCTACTAGATTCCACCTGTAAAATCAAGTGTTTTACAGGAAATTTTGCCGGAGCTACACTACCCCGGCAAAATCTTTATCCGTTTTTCAACGATCAGCTTGGTGCGGCCTGCGATGATCTGATCAGCGATGTTCTTAGGCACCGGCTCGTAGTGAGACGGCTCCATGACATACTGGCCACGGCCCTGAGTCTTGGAGCGCAGGTCGGTGGCGTAGCCGAACATCTGAGCCAGAGGAACGAATGCGTTGACACGCTGGGTGCCAGCCATTGCCTCCATGCCCTGGATCTGACCACGGCGGGAGTCAGGTCACCGATGACATCGCCCAGATACTCATCGGGAACGATGACAGCGACCTTCATGATGGGCTCGGTGATGATAGGATCAGCCTTGCGCATAGCATCCTTGAAGGCATAGAGCCTGCAATGGAGAAGGCCATCTCAGAGGAGTCGACCTCATGATAAGAGCCATCATACAGGGTGACCTTGACGTCAACGACAGGATAGCCTGCCAGAACACCGGACTTCATAGCACCCTGGATACCGTTGTCGATAGCCGGGATGTATTCCTTCGGGATAGCGCCGCCAACGATGGCGTTGACGAACTCATAGCCCTTGCCTGCCTCGTTGGGCTCGATCTTGATCTTGACGTGACCGTACTGGCCTTACCACCAGACTGACGAGCGTACTTGGTCTCCTGGTTGGCCTCCTTGCGGATGGTCTCACGGTAAGCGACCTGAGGTGCGCCGACGTTAGCCTCGACCTTGAACTCACGGAGCAGACGGTCAACGATGATCTCCAGATGGAGCTCGCCCATGCCAGCGATGATGGTCTGACCAGTCTCTTCGTCGGTGTAGGTCTTGAAGGTAGGATCCTCTTCGGCCAGCTTTGCCAGCGCGATGCCCATCTTCTCGTTGCCGGCCTTGGTCTTAGGCTCGATGGCGACGCGGATAACGGGCTCGGGGAACTTCATGGACTCCAGAATGATGGGATGGTTCTCATCACACAGAGTATCACCGGTGGTGGTGTTCTTCAGACCAACGACAGCAGCAATATCACCTGCGTAGCAGCAGTCGATATCCTTGCGGTGGTTGGAGTGCATCTGCAGGATGCGGCCCATACGCTCCTTGCTGTCCTTCACGGAGTTGTAGACAGTAGTACCTGCCTCGACCTTACCGGAGTAGACACGGAAGTATGCCAGCTTACCAACGAAGGGGTCGGTAGCGATCTTGAAGGCCAGAGCTGCGAAGGGAGCCTCGTCGGAAGACGGACGGGTCTCCTGCTCTTCGGTCTCAGGATTCACACCCTTGATGTCCTCGACATCGGTAGGTGCGGGCATATAGTCAACGATAGCGTCCAGCAGCTTCTGCACGCCGCGGTTCTTGTAGGAAGAACCACAGACAACGGGGACCAGAGTGTTCGCAATGGTCTCCTTGCGGATAGCGGCCTTCAGCTCCTCACGGGTGATCTCCTCACCCTCGAGGTACTTCTCCATGAGCTCTTCGTCGTTCTCGGCAACAGTCTCAACGAGGATGTTGCGATACTCCTCAGCCTGCTCGCGCATATCCTCGGGGATAGGCTCGGTGCGCATATCGTTGCCCATATCGTCGTAGTAGACCTCAGCGTTCATATCGACCAGGTCAACGATACCACGGAAGGTATCCTCCTGACCGATGGGCAGCTGGATGGCCACGCCGTTGGCGTGCAGACGATCGTGCAGCATCTTGATGCAGCGGAAGAAGTCAGCACCATGTGTCCATCTTGTTGACGTACACCATACGGGGGACTTTGTATTCATCAGCTGACGCCAGACGGTCTCAGACTGAGGCTCGACACCGCCCTTAGCAGCCAGAACGGTCACAGAACCGTCCAGGACGCGCAGAGAACGCTGGACCTCAACAGTGAAGTCAACGTGGCCCGGGGTGTCGATGATGTTGATGCGGTGACGATTCTTCTTGAATGCAACAGGTCCTTCTGAGTCTCAGAGTGGCTCCAGTAGCAAGTGGTAGCTGCGGAGGTGATGGTGATACCACGCTCCTGCTCCTGAACCATCCAGTCCATGGTAGCGCCGCCGTCGTGAACCTCGCCGATCTTGTGGTTGATGCCGGTGTAGTACAGAATACGCTCGGTAGTGGTGGTCTTACCAGCATCGATGTGGGCCATAATGCCGATATTTCTCGTCATCTGAAGAGAAACTTCTCTGGGAGTAGCCATGAAATTAACCTCCTACAGAACAGATCAATAACGGAAATGAGCGAAAGCCTTGTTGGCCTCGGCCATCTTGTGGGTATCCTCGCGCTTCTTCACGCGTTGCCGGTGTTGTTGGCAGCATCCATGATCTCAGCAGCCAGACGCTGGGCCATGGTCTTCTCACCACGGCTGCGGCTGTAAGCAGTCAGCCAGCGCAGGCCCAGAGTCTCGCGGCGAGCGGGGCTGACCTCCAGGGGGACCTGGTAGTTAGCGCCGCCAACACGGCGGGTCTTGCACTCGAGGCTGGGCATGATGTTCTCCATCGCCTTCTCGAAAGTCTCGAGAGGATCGTTGCCAGTCTTCTCCTGAATCATGGAGAAAGCCTCGTAAACGATCTTCTGAGCGACGCCCTTCTTGCCGTCCAGCATGACGCTGTTGACCAGACGGGTGACCATCTTGGAATTGTAAATAGGATCAGCTAAGACATCGCGCTTAGCAATGTTACCTCTTCTAGGCATCTTTCTTCCCTCCTTCACAGAATGATATCATCGGTACTCGAAAGTAATAAAACTCCCGTTGTGTCACAAAGAGCTGACCTTACATAAACTGTTGCCCTCCGCACGTTTCTGCGGACTTGTTATTTATATAATGGAAAGCCGTTTATGGCGGTTCGTTCCTCAATTACTTCTTTGCAGCACCGGCCTTAGGACGCTTTGCGCCGTACTTGGAGCGAGCCTGATTACGGCCTGCAACACCCTGGGTATCCAGAGTACCACGGATGATGTGGTAACGCACACCGGGGAGGTCCTTAACACGACCGCCACGGATCAGCACGACGGAGTGCTCCTGCAGGTTATGGCCGATACCGGGAATGTAAGAGGTGACCTCGATACCATTCGTGAGGCGGACACGGGCGACCTTACGCAGAGCAGAGTTAGGCTTCTTGGGGGTCATGGTACGGACTGCAGTGCAGACACCGCGCTTCTGGGGGCTGTTCAGATCAGAATACTGTTTCTTCTGAGAGTTGTAAGTCTTCAGCAGTGCGGGAGCAGTGCTCTTCGTAGCCAGGACCTGACGGCCTTTGCGTACAAGCTGGTTAAAAGTAGGCATTGGTTTTCTCCTTTCTTAATGATGAACATCGGATGTTTTCCGACTTTTTTGCCGCACTATCCCTGTGTGGGACGCGCAACAGTTATATAATACCCGTTTTCATCAGGAATGTCAACAGTTTTTCCAATATTTTTTTGTTTTATTCGCCGAAAGGTTTTTACCCTCTCAGTCACCTTCGGTGACAGCCCTTCCGCAACGACATGCCCTCTCCGTCTGCTTCGCAGACAGCTCTTCCGTAACGACATGCCCTCTCAGTCACCTTCGGTGACAGCTCCCCCAAAGGGGGAGCCACTGGCGTGCCGGTCAGGCCCACGCGGGACGAGCAAAGTTTGATTTTATTGAAAACAGTAGTGCCCTGCTACAGAGATTCACAGCAGCTTGACAAGGTGCTCTTGTCCAGAAGCTGCTGCCCTCTGTAACAGGGCACTATCTTTTGCGTTATATTAGACTTTCAGCAGTCAAGCGAAAGCTGCCCGACCTGCCAAAGGCTCTCCCTCTGGGAGAGCTGTCACCGAAGGTGACTGAGAGGGCAAGCCCGCTGCCGGGGGGAACTGTCACCGTAGGTGACTGAGAGGCTTACTGCCGTGCGGCAGCTACCAGCTCAGCGGCGACCTCGGCGTCGCGCTCTTCCTCACGGCGCTTCAGGTCCTCACGCACCTCCGGGAGACCGGTACCTGCGGGGATGAGCTTACCGATGATGACGTTCTCCTTCAGACCGGCCAGCGGATCGACCTTGCCCTTGATGGCGGCCTCGGTCAGCACGCGGGTGGTCTCCTGGAAGGAGGCGGCAGACAGGAAGGACTCGTTTGCCAGAGCAGCCTTGGTGATGCCCAGCAGCACCTGCTGATACTCGACCAGCCTGATGCCCTGCTCACCGGCGTCGATGCGCTTCTGCAGCTCGGCGTTGACGTTCTCGACTTCCAGACGGTTTGCCAGAGCACCGCCGATGAGGTCGGAAGAACCGGAGTCGGTCACGCGGACCTTGCGGCACATCTGACGGACGATGACCTCGATATGCTTATCGTTGATCTCAACGCCCTGCAGACGGTAGACCTTCTGGACCTCGCTGATGAGGTAGTTCTGAACATCGCTCAGACCCTTGATGGCCAGGATGTCCTGAGGATACAGGACGCCTTCACGGGTGATGATGTCGCCCTTCTCCACGCGGTCGCCCGGCATCACGCGTGCGTGCTGGGTGAACGGGATGGAGTAGTTCTTGACGACCTCGGCGCCGTTCTCGTCCTTGCCGGTGACCTTGATGACGACATTCTTCTTGGTATCGTCGTGAGAGACGACACCGGAGATCTCGCTCATGATGGCCATGCTCTTGGGACGGCGGCTCTCGAACAGCTCCTCGACACGGGGAAGACCCTGAGTAATATCTTCAGCAGACGCGATACCGCCGGTATGGAAGGTACGCATGGTCAGCTGAGTACCGGGCTCGCCGATGGACTCTGCGGCGATGACGCCGATGGACTCGCCCAGCTGGACGGGCTCACCGTTTGCCATATCGCTGCCGTAGCAGTGTGCGCAGACGCCGATCTTGGCGCGGCAGGTCAGCAGGCTGCGGATCTTCAGCTTGGTGATGCCTGCGGCCTCGATGTCGTTTGCATCGTAGAGGTCGATCATCTTGCCTTCGGGAACGATGACCTTGCCGGTGACGGGGTCGAGGACATCGCCCACGGCATAACGGCCGATGATACGCTCACGGAAGCTCTCGATCTTCTCCTTGCCCTCGTGGATCTCGGAGACCCACAGGCCGTCGGTGGTGCCGCAGTCGATCTCGCGGACGATGACTTCCTGAGAGACATCGACCATTCGACGGGTCAGGTAGCCGGAGTCAGCGGTACGCAGAGCGGTATCGGCCAGACCCTTACGAGCGCCGCGAGCGGAAACGAAGTATTCCAGAATATTCAGACCTTCGCGGTAGTTCGCACGAATGGGCATCTCGATGGTCTTACCGGCGGTGTTTGCCAGCAGGCCGCGCATGCCGGCCAGCTGCTTGATCTGGTTCATAGAACCACGCGCACCGGAGTCTGCCATCATGAAGATCTCGTTGTCCTCGGGCAGGTTTGCAGCCAGAGCCTTGGAGACCTTATCGGTGGTAGCCTGCCAGATGTTGATGGTCTGGGAGTAGCGCTCGTTCTCGGAGATCAGGCCGCGGTTGAACAGCTTGCTGACCTGAGAGACCTGCTTGTCGGCGTCGGCGATCAGCTCGTCCTTCTGGGGCGGGATGACAGCGTCACAGACAGCGACGGAGATAGCGGACAGCGTAGAGTACTTGTAGCCCTGTGCCTTGATGGCGTCCAGCATCTTTGCGCACTTGCGGCTGCCGTTGCGGGTCATGCAGCGGGAGATGATGTCGGGCAGGGTCTTCTTGGTCACGCGGAAGCTGACCTCGTACTCCAGCCAGTGCTCAGGGTCGGTGCGGTCGATATAGCCAGATTCTGAGGCACGGGGTTGTTGAAGATGATGCGGCCGACGGTGGCGTCCACCAGACCGGTACGCTCCACGCCGTCGATGACCATGGTGCGGCGCACCTTGATGGGTGCGTGCAGGGTGACGATGTGCTCAGCGTAAGCCATCAGAGCCTCGTTCTCATCGCGGAACACCTTGCCTGCGCCCTCTTCGTTCTCACGAACGGTGGTCAGGTAGTAGCTGCCCAGGATCATATCCTGCGTAGGAACGGTGACAGGTGCGCCGTCAGAGGGCTTCAGCAGGTTGCCGGAAGCCAGCATCAGCATCTTGGCCTCGCGGCAGGCATCCTCGCCCAGGGCAGATGGACTGCCATCTGGTCGCCGTCGAAGTCGGCGTTGAATGCGGTACAGGCCAGGGGGTGCAGCTTGATGGCACGGCCCTCGACCAGCACGGGGTTGAAGGCCTGGATGCCAGACGGTGCAGGGTAGGTGCGCGGTTCAGCAGGACGGGGTGGCCCTTGATGACAGTCTCAAGGCTGTCCCAGACATCGGGCTTTGCGCGCTCGACCATCTTGCGGGCAGACTTGATGTTGTTGGCAACACCCTTCTCGACCAGGTCCTTCATGACGAAGGGCTTGAACAGCTCCAGAGCCATCTCCTTGGGCAGACCGCACTGGTCCATCTTCAGCTCAGGGCCGACGACGATAACGGAACGGCCGGAGTAGTCAACACGCTTGCCCAGCAGGTTCTGACGGAAGCGGCCCTGCTTGCCCTTCAGCAGATCGGAAAGGCTCTTCAGTGCGCGGTTGTTGGGGCCGGTGACGGGACGGCCGCGGCGGCCGTTGTCGATGAGGCTGTCAACTGCTTCCTGCAGCATACGCTTCTCGTTGCGCACGATGATGTCGGGAGCGCCCAGCTCCAGCAGGCGGCGCAGACGGTTGTTGCGGTTGATGACGCGGCGGTACAGGTCATTCAGGTCGGAGGTGGCGAAGCGGCCGCCGTCCAGCTGGACCATGGGGCGCAGGTCAGGCGGCAGCACGGGCAGCACGTCCATGACCATCCACTCGGGGCGGTTGCCGGAAACGCGGAAAGCCTCGACGACTTCCAGACGCTTCAGGATGCGCACCTTCTTCTGGCCGGAGGACTTCTCCACCTCGGCAGTCAGCTCAGCGCTGAGCTGGTCGAGGTCGATCTCCTTCAGCAGGTCCTGAACGGCCTCAGCACCCATCGCAGCTCGAACTCGTCGCCGTAGCGCTCGCGCATCTCGCGGTACTCTTTCTCGGTCAGCAGCTGCTTCTTTTCCAGCGGGGTCAGACCGGGATCGGTGACGATATAGCTTGCAAAGTAGAGGACCTTCTCCAGCAGGCGGGGGCTGATGTCCAGCATCAGCCGATGCGGCTGGGGATGCCCTTGAAGTACCAGATGTGGCTCACAGGAGCGGCCAGCTCGATGTGGCCCATACGCTCGCGGCGGACCTTGGCCTTGGTCACCTCGACGCCGCAGCGGTCGCAGATCTTGCCCTTATAACGGATGCGCTTATACTTGCCGCAGTGGCACTCCCAGTCCTTGGTAGGTCCAAAAATGCGCTCGCAGTACAGACCGTCGCGCTCCGGCTTCAGGGTGCGGTAGTTGATGGTCTCAGGCTTCTTCACCTCGCCATAGCTCCAGTTGCGGATCTGGTCAGGAGAGGCAAGGCCGATTTTGATCGAATCGAAGACGTTGTTTTCCATGAAACGAACCCTTTCTTAATCTTTATAGTCTCGATGATAACAGTTGACGTTGGAAGACCCGCTGCCCTCCCCTGCCCTGCGGCGGCAGCACGCGCACCGCGCAGGGGAACACAGCTTTCTCAAAGGGGCCTTATTATTCGTCGATGTTCACTTCGTCAGAAGCGGACTCTGCAGCGGCAGAGTTGTCATCCTCCAGCACGGAGGGATCATCGAAACCAGCATCGGCGTCCTTGATGGTGTAATCGTTCAGCAGCTCGTTCTCGTTGGCGACAGTCTCGGTGCCGGCAACATCACGCATATCGAAGCCGGTCTCTTCGTCGTCGAAGTTCTGGCGCATATCGATCTCGTTGCCTTCCTTGTCCTGGACCACGACGTCCAGACCCAGAGACTGCAGTTCCTTGAGCATGACGCGGAAGGACTCGGGGATGCCCGGCTGCGGGATGGGCTCGCCCTTGACGATGGCCTCGTAGGTCTTGACACGGCCCTCGACGTCATCGGACTTGACGGTCAGGATCTCCTGCAGGGTGTAAGCAGCACCGTAAGCCTCCAGAGCCCAGACCTCCATCTCGCCGAAGCGCTGGCCGCCGAACTGGGCCTTGCCGCCCAGAGGCTGCTGGGTGACCAGAGAGTAGGGGCCGGTGGAACGGGCATGGATCTTATCATCAACGAGGTGATGCAGCTTGAGGTAGTACATATAACCGACGGTAACGCGGTTATCGAACTTCTCACCGGTACGGCCATCGTAAACGGTGGTCTTGCCGTCGCGGTCCAGCTCGATCTTGGAGAAGTCGATGATGTGGCCCTTCTCACCCATCAGCTTGGGGAGCTTGGTGGGATATGCAGGAGCATTCTCGCCGTGCCACATCTCGCGGGCGGTATCGAAGGTATCGCCGATGTCAGCCTCGCGGGCGGAGTCGAAGACGGGGGTCATGACCTTGATGCCGCAGGCCTTGGCAGCGTAGCCCAGGTTGACTTCCAGCACCTGACCGATGTTCATACGGGAAGGAACGCCCAGGGGGTTCAGCACGATGTCCAGCGGGGTGCCGTCGGGCAGGTAGGGCATATCCTCCTGCGGCAGGATGCGGGAAACGACACCCTTGTTGCCGTGACGGCCTGCCATCTTATCGCCGACGCTGATCTTACGCTTCTGAGCGATGTAGCAGCGGACGACCTCGCGCACACCGGGCTGCAGCTCGTCGCTGTTCTCCGGGGTAAAGACCTTGACGTCCACGATGATGCCGTACTCGCCGTGAGGCACACGCAGAGAGGTGTCACGCACCTCGCGGGCCTTCTCGCCGAAGATGGCGCGGAGCAGGCGCTCCTCAGCGGTCAGCTCGGTCTCGCCCTTCGGGGTGACCTTGCCGACCAGAATATCACCGCTCTTGACCTCGGCACCGATGCGGATGATGCCGCGCTCGTCCAGGTCCTTCAGAGCATCCTCAGAGACGTTGGGGATGTCGCGGGTGATCTCTTCGGGTCCCAGCTTGGTGTCGCGGGACTCGGTCTCATATTCCTCAATGTGGATAGAGGTGTAAACGTCCTCACGGACGATCTTCTCGTTCAGCAGGACGGCGTCCTCGTAGTTGTAGCCCTCCCAGGTCATGAAGCCGATGAGGGCGTTCTTGCCCAGAGAGATCTCGCCGTTGCGCATTGCGGGGCCGTCGGCCAGCACCTGACCGGCCTTGACGTTCTCGCCCACCTCGACGATGGGGCGCTGGTTGATGCAGGTGCCTGCGTTGGAGCGGGCGAACTTGACCAGAGAATAGTTGTCCACGGCGCCCTGAGCGTTGCGCACCTCGACATGGTCAGCGTCCACCTTCTCAACGATACCGTCGTTCTTTGCCAGAACCGCGGTGCCGGAGTCGGTAGCAGCCTTGTACTCCATACCGGTAGCAACGATGGGCTGCTGGGTGACCATCAGAGGCACTGCCTGACGCTGCATGTTGGAGCCCATCAGAGCACGGTTACAGTCATCGTTCTCCAGGAAGGGGATGCAGGCGGTAGCGACAGAGACCATCATTCGGGGCGAGACGTCCATATAATCGACCTTCTCGGCGTCGATCTCCAGGATGTCGTCGCGGCGGCGGGCAGAAACGCGGGCGCGCTTGAAGTGCTTGGTCTCGTCCAGAGGCTCGTTGGCCTGAGCAACGACGTACTCGTCCTCGACGTCAGCGGTCATATACTCGACCTCGTCGGTGACGACCTGGTCGATGAGGCGGCCCTTCTCGTCGTAGGTCTTCTTGACCTTGCGGTAAGGAGCCTCAACAAAGCCGTACTCATTGATCTTGGCGTAGGATGCCAGATAGGAGATCAGACCGATGTTGGGGCCTTCAGGAGTCTCGATGGGGCACATACGGCCATAGTGGCTGTAGTGGACGTCGCGGACTTCGAAGCCTGCGCGGTCACGGCTCAGACCGCCGGGGCCCAGAGCAGACAGACGGCGCTTGTGGGTCAGCTCAGCCAGAGGATTGTTCTGGTCCATGAACTGGGACAGCGGAGAAGAACCGAAGAACTCCTTGATGGCGGCGACCACAGGACGGATATTGATGAGGGCCTGCGGAGTGATGACGCTCTGGTCCTGGCTCTGCAGGGTCATCCGCTCACGGATGACGCGCTCCATGCGGGAGAAGCCGATGCGGAACTGGTTCTGCAGCAGCTCACCGACGCTGCGGATGCGGCGGTTGCCCAGATGATCGATGTCATCGGTGGTACCGATGCCGTGGCCCAGGCCGTTCAGATAGTTGATGGAAGACAGGATGTCGGTCACGGTGACGGTGCGGCCGATGAGCTGGTCGTGGTTGCGGCGCAGCAGCTCCTTCTGCTCTTCCACGTCCGAAGTGGTGTCGAGGATCTTCCTGATCTCCTCAAAGGAGCAGCGCTCGTTGATGCCGCACTCCTTGACATCGAAGGAGAAGAAGCCCTGAGCGTCAACACAGCCATTGGTGATGACCTTGACCTTCTTGCCCTCGATGTTCAGCACGACGATGTTGACGCCGGCGTTGTCAGCGGCCTCAGCCAGCTGACGGGTGATCTTGGCATCCTTCTCGATGAGCAGCTCGCCGGTCAGAGGAGCGACGACGTTCTCGGCGGCGATGTGGTTCATGATGCGGCGCGCCAGAGACAGCTTCTTGTTCATCTTATAACGACCGAACCGGGACAGGTCGTAGCGGCGGGGGTCGAAGAAGAGCATATTGAGCTGGCTGGTAGCGGACTCCACCGTGGGAGGCTCACCGGGGCGCAGCTTGCGGTAGACTTCCAGCAGGCCTTCCTCGGTGTTCTTGGTGGTATCCTTTTCCAGCGTAGCAGGATGCGCTCATCCTCGCCGAAGTAGTTCAGGATGTCCTCGTTGGAAGACAGGCCCAGTGCGCGGCAGAGCACGGTGACGGGCAGCTTGCGGTTCTTATCGATACGGACATAGAACACGTTGGAAGCGTCGGTCTCGTACTCCAGCCAGGCGCCGCGGTTGGGGTTCATGGTGGCGCTGTACAGGTCGTTGCCCACCTTATCGTGATCATGGCCGTAGAATACGCCGGGAGAACGGACCAGCTGGCTGACGATGGCGCGCTCTGCACCGTTGATGACAAAGGTGCCGGCGTCGGTCATCAGGGGGAAGTCGCCCATGAAGATCTCCTGGTCCTTCACCTCGCCGGTCTCCTTGTTCAGCAGACGGGCGGTGACGCGCAGGGGTGCTGCATAGGTCACGTCGCGCTCTTTGCACTCTTTGATGCTGTACTTGGGCTCTTTATCGAGACGGAAGTCCACGAAGCTCAGTGCCAGATTGCCGGTGTAGTCCTCAATGGTGCCGATGTCGTGGAAGACCTCTTTCAGGCCCTCGTCCAGGAACCACTGATAAGAGTTCTTCTGGACCTCGATGAGGTTCGGCATACTGATGACTTCGTCGATGTGGGAGAAGCTCATGCGCTCGGTCTTGCCGAGCTTGACGGGCTTGACTTTCATCATAAAATCAACCACTCCTTACTTTTATACTCTACGGATGTTGCAAAATGCAGGTCGAATTTGAGCAGACACACATAATTCGGCCTGCACCGCGCGCAGAAGTCCGGCGTTTTGCACAAACTTTTCGGTAGGACCCGTTCCGCTCATGCTGCGCAAACTCCCTTTTTGGCGCACTAGGCCATTATGTGATACTAGTGCAGTATACACCCTGAAACCCCTGTTGTCAAGCCATTTTTCCGTTTTGAGGCAAAAAATTCCCGGACGCCCTCTTTTATCGGACACCCGGGAACGTGTATGCTTTGCGTGATTTTGGGGTTGATTTTTTTGTTTTTTACGTTCCAGACAAAAACACCCTTGTGCATTTTGTCACCATTTACTCTTGCAATCCGGTTTATTCATCCAGATAATCCCGCAGGCGCTTGGCCCGGCTGGGGTGGCGGAGCTTGCGCAGGGCTTTGGCCTCGATCTGGCGCACCCGCTCCCGGGTGACGTTGAACTCCCGGCCCAGCTCTTCCAGCGTCCGGGCGCGGCCATCTTCCAGACCGAAGCGGAGGGCGATGACCCGCTCTTCCCGGGGCGTCAGGCTCTTGAGCACATTCATCAGCTCCCGGCGGAGCAGCTGCCGCCCGGCCTCGTCGGCGGGGACGCCTGCCTCATCGTCCTGGATGAAGTCCTCGAGGTGGGCGTCCTCTTCCTCCCCCACCGGCGTCTCGAGGCTGATGGGGTCCTGAGCCAGCTGTATCAGCTCCCGCACCCGGGCGGGCTCCATGTCCAGCTGGGCGGCGATCTCCTCGGCGGTGGGCTCCCGGCCTGTGCGGCGCAGCAGCTCTCCCGCCGTCTTCTTCACCCGGTTGATGCTCTCCACCAGATGCACCGGGATGCGGATGGTGCGGCCCTGGTCGGCGATGGCCCGGGTGATGGACTGGCGTATCCACCAGGTAGCGTAGGTCGAGAACTTGAAGCCCCGGTCCGGCTCGAACTTCTCCGCCGCCTTCATCAGGCCGAGGTTGCCCTCCTGGATCAGATCGAGGAAGGGCAGGCCCCGCCCGGCATACCGCTTTGCCACCGAGACGACGAGGCGGAGGTTCGCTTCGCTGAGACGGCGGCGGGCGTCCTCGTCCCCTGCCTGTGCGGCACGGGCAAGGGCGGCTTCCTCTTCCGCCGAGAGCAGCGGCACCCGGCCGATCTCTTTCAGATAGGTCTTCACCGGGTCGTCCAGCGCCACGCCTTCGGCAGACAGCTCATGCTCGAGCTTTCCGATCTGCTCTTCGTCCAGAAGCGGCAGCTCCGTCTCTTCCTCGGCCACCTGCACGCCCCGCGTCTCCAGTGCGGCATACAGCTCATCCAGCCCCGCCGGTCGAAGTCCTGCTCTTCCATGGCACGGCTCACCTGCTCGGGCGTCAGGACATGGCGGCGGGCGCGTCCCGCCAGCATCTTCGCCATTTCTTCCGTCTGTGACATTTTCTGCATCTGTGCTTCTCCTTCCGGCCCCAGCCGGTGGAGAGATCAGACCGAATCTTCTGCGTCAGCAGTTCCCTGCTTTTGTTCCCGCATCGACTGGAGATACTGTTCAATATCGTTGGTTGACATACTGGCGGCGCGGCTGGCCACGGGAGTCCCCCGGGCGATGCGTTCCAGATAGAGCTTGATGTCCTCCGGCGTACAGTTCACATCGCTGTATTGTGCCGCAAGACGGCTCAATTCATTCAGAGCTTCCTCGCTGACGAAGGCCCGCAGGGTGGCGAGGCTCACCTCCACCCCCTGCTCCTTGCAGCGGAGCATGGCTTCGTACAGCTCCTTCTGCTGGGGCTGCAAGAACTGTTCCGGCCTGAGCTGGGCGCTCACCTTATCGATATAGCCCGGCTCCCGCAGCATGGCGGCAAGAAGCCGCTGTTCTGCGCTGGCCATGCCCAGTGCGCCCCGGCCTGCGCTGTAGGGGACTTTGATCTGGTTCATCTCCCCCTCCTGCAGGCGGGCGCGGTCCTGCTCCCGGCGGCGCTTGCTGCCCGCTCTCTTCACGCGTCGGCCAGCTGGGCCATGGATGGCGGTCTGGAGATGTTCGTCTCCTCGGCCAGACGCCCGGCGTAGACCTCCTGCTCGGTAGGGTTGGAGCGCTGCGCCAGCATCTCCACCGCTTCCTTGACGTACTCGAGGCGCTGAGCATCCTGTTTGAGGTCGTACTGACTGCGCAGACGGCCCAGCCGGAAGTCCAGCGCATTCCCCACGCCGTCCAGCAGGGCTTTGAAGCGGTCTGCACCGTATTTCTTGATGTACTCGTCCGGGTCTTTCGCGCCCGGGATCTGCAGCACGCCCACCCGCACCGGGCTGTTGCGGAACAGCTCCAGCGAGCGGAGGGTGGCCTTCTGGCCCGCCTCATCGGAGTCGTAGCTGAGGATGACCTCATCGGCATACTGGCTGATGAGCTTGATCTGGTCGGGCGTCAGGGCCGTGCCGCAGGCGCAGACAGCGGTGTCGATGCCCGCCTGATGCATGGAGATGACATCCATGTAGCCCTCGCAGAGGACGTACCGATGGGAAGCGCTCCGCTTTGCGATCTGGAGCGCGAACACCGTGTCCGACTTGTGGTAGACCAGCGTTTCGGGGCTGTTGACGTACTTGGGCTTGGAGTCGTCCAGCACACGGCCGCCGAAGGCGATGATGTTTCCCCGCAGATCGAAGATGGGGGTCATGACCCGCCGCCAGAACAGGCAGTAGATGCGGCCCGACTGGCTCCGCTTGAACAGGCCGCTGGCGTCCAGCTCCTGCTGGTTGTAGCCCTTGTCCCGGAGATGCTGGTAGAGCGCCTGCCCGTCGTCGGGGGCGTAGCCCAGCCCGAAGCGGTTGATGGTCTTGTCGTCGAGGCCGCGCCGACGCCAGTAGGCACGGGCCTGCCGGGCCTCCTCCACCGTGGAGTTGAGGCAGGCGTGGAAGAAGCGGGCCGCGTCCTTGTTCATGGTGAGGATGCGGCTGCGCAGACGGCCCGTCTTGTCGTCCTCGGTGGGCTCGGGCATACCGGCCCGCTGGGCCAGCAGCTTGACGGCCTCCACGTAGTCGATGCTGTTTATCTTTTGGTAAAGGTCACTGCATCGCCGCCTGCACCGCAGCCAAAGCAATAGAAGCTCTGGGTGTCCGGATAGACGTAGAACGAGGGGGTCTTCTCGCTGTGGAAGGGACACAGACCGCCGTAGAGCCGGCCCTTCCGCTTGAGCTGGACATAGCCGCCCACCAGCTCCACGATGTCGGTGCGGCGGGTCAGCTCTTCAATATATTCGTGTGGGATCATAAAGATGTTCGGCGCTCCTTTTTACAAAACGTGCCACTTGCGAGGCACAAAGACGTCCTCAAAGGTCCGGATGGCAAATTCGTCGCTCATGCCGCTGATATAGTCGGTGACGGCCCGCTCGGGGTCGTCCTGATAGGCCAGCTGGACGTAGAAGTTGGACATCTGTCCACATGGGCCAGATAATACTCGTACAGCTCCCCGATGACCTTGTCCACCTTCTGCTCCTCGGCCTTGGCGGTCTTGTCCACATACACGGTGGCATACATGAAGTCCCGCAGGGCGAGGAAGGCTTCATTCTCCTCCGTGCCGACTGCCACATCCCCGTCGCTGTGGGCGAGGATGCTGTTTATCATGGTAGTGATGCGGGCGACTTCGTCCGGCCCAGCACGGCGGTGCAGTCCTTCGGCAGGGTGGCCGGGTCCAGCACACCGGCCCGGACGGCGTCCTCGATGTCGTGGTTGACGTAGGCGATCTGGTCGGCCATCCGCACGATGCGGCCCTCGGGCGTCGCGGCCCATCTGCCTTTTGTGTGGGTGACGATGCCGTTGCGCACCTCCCAGGTCAGGTTGAGGCCCTGCCCGTCCTTCTCGAGCTTGTCCACCACCCGCAGGCTCTGCATATAGTGCTTGAAGCCGCCGGGCGTGAGCTTATCCAGCGCCCGTTCTCCGGCGTGGCCGAAGGGGGTGTGGCCAAGGTCGTGGGCGAGGCTGATGGCCTCGGTCAGGTCCTCATTGAGCCGCAGCGCCCGGGCGATGGTGCGGGCGATCTGGGAGACTTCCAGCGTGTGGGTCAGGCGGGTGCGGTAGAGGTCGCCCTCCGGCGAGAGGAAAACCTGCGTTTTCTGCTTGAGCCGTCGGAACGCCTTGCAGTGGAGCACCCGGTCGCGGTCCCGCTGGAACACAGGGCGGATGGGGTCCTGTTCCTCCGGCCTCTGCCTGCCCCGGCTCTCATCGCTGAACGTCGCCCATGGGGCCAGTGTCAGCCGCTCGATCTCTTCGGTGCGTGTGCGCACATCCATCCTGTGTCCCTCCTTTTTCTCTCGTTTTCCCTCCTCTCCGCGCGCGCCGATCCCAATGCCGCGTCTGCGGCTATTGTAACCGATTCGCCCTGTCGAAGGGGGAAAATCCGTGTCTCTTCGTCAGAAAATGTTTCGACTTGTCATATGGTAATTTTGGGTATTTGTTATTCTTCTGTCTGGTTTCGACGCTGCAACCTCTCCGTGAGCGTCCTTGCCCTCTCAGGCGCTTCGCGCCAGCTCCCCCAGAGGGGGAGCCTTTGGCATGTCGGTCAAGTTCCCACTGAACGAGCAAAGTTTATTCGTTTCGTGGGCTGTAGTGCTCCGCTGTCTAGGCCAGCAACAGCTTGACAAGGTGCGTTGTCCAGAAGCCGCTGCCCTCTGTAGCAAGGCCCGCTTTTTTACGCCTTATCGGCCTTAGGCGTCCAGTAGGAAGTGACCCGGCCTGCCAATGGCTCCCCCTTTGGGGGAGCTGGCATCGCGCAGCGATGACTGAGAGGGCAAGCCAGTTACGGCAAAGCCGCCACACAGCGATGCGCAGACTCTTTTGCCAGAGCGATACTATCGCTGTGCTTTCGCTTCTCCGTCAGCGTCCTTGCCCTCTCAGGCGCTTCGCGCCAGCTCTCCCAAAGGGAGAGCCTTTCAGAACGCCGCATAGAATGGCTCGCTCACGGTGACATTGGCCGTGCCTCTTGTCAACTCCTGCAGCTGCGTCAGCAGCGGCCCTTCGGTATGCTCCGGCATCTGCCAGCGGAGGATGACTTATCGATGAACTCCGGTTCGGCCAGCTTGCCGCCCGCCGCCCTGATGAGCAGGTCTGCCCGCTCATAGAGGCCGTAGTCCACCGTCACATCCAGCGCCACCACGCTGCGCACCGTCACCACCTCGGCGGCTTCCAGTGCGCGGGACGTGGCTGTCGTATAGGCCCGGACGAGGCCGCCGGTCCCCAGCAGCACGCCGCCGAAGTATCGTGTGATGACCACGATGAGGTCGGTCAGTCCGCTGTGCTGCAAGACCTCCAGGGCAGGCGTACCCGCTGTCTTGGCCGGTTCGCCGTCGTCGGAATAGCGCTCCCGGCTCCCCTCCCGCAGGCGGTAGGCATAGACATTGTGGCGGGCGGTGCGGTTGGCCGCGCGCACCTGCTCAAGGAAGGCCACGGCCTTCTCCTCGCTGTCTGCAAAGGAGAGCTGCGCAATGAAGCGGCTCTTCTTCTCTTCGTATTCTCCGATGGCTGTCCCCCGATGGTGCGGTAATCCTCCACGCTGAATCCTCCTGCTGTGTTTCTATATAAGATAAGTATAGCATAAATCGGCGCAAAGAAAAAGCCGCCCGTGCCAGCGGCACAGACGGACTCATTTCTTATTCCTTCCGTTTAGCGGATCTCGATGCCCAGCTTGAACTTCAGGTTGCCCAGCACCTTCTTGACGGTGCGCTCCACCTGCTCGTTGGAGACTTCGGCAGCGGGGTCAGAGAGGGTCAGGGAGAAGGCCATGCTCTTCTTGCCCTCGCCAAGGTTTGCGCCGCGATAAATATCGAACAGCTTGACCTCCGTGATGAGGGGCTTGCCTTCCTGATGGTCTCTTCGATGTCGCCGCAGGCCACAGCCTCGTCGCAGACCAGAGCCAGGTCACGCTTGACAGCGGCGTAGGGGCTCAGCGGCTTATAGCGCAGCTCACCCTCGACGCAGGACATCAGAGCCTCATAGTCCAGCTCGCCCAGATAGATGTTCTGGCTGTCCTTCTGCTCCTTGGCGATCTCCAGCTCCGCGTTGATCTCGTTGGCCAGCTTGCCGAAGACGCCCAGACGCTTGCCGTTGCAGTAGACGGCGGCGCTGATGCGGGGTGGAGCCAGCTGGTGGTCTCACGCTGATAGGTGAAGGTCAGGTCAAAGCCCTCCGCCAGTCCTTCCAGAGCGCCCTTGACGGTGAAGAAGTCCTCTTCGGGGCCGAAGGCACCGATGCAGAGAGTCTGGCGCTCGTGGGGATGCTCGTTGATGGGCAGCTCCTTGGCAAGGTAGACGGGAGCCATCTCGAACAGACGGCCCTCAGCGTTGCCCTTCTTGAGGTTGTCCACGATGACGTTCAGCATGGAGGGTGCCAGCAGGGTACGCATGACGGACAGGTTCTCGCTGATGGGGTTCAGGATGCGGATGGCCTTGCGGGCCTCATCCTCCGCCGGGATGTGGAGCATATCGAACTCGGCATTGGAATAGAAGGCCAGCGTGGAAGCCTCATAGAAGCCCTGTGCGGCCAGCAGACGCTTGGTCTTGAGCTGCTGCTTCTGCTCGTAGTTCAGGCCGCCGTTGGTGACAGCGGCAGTGTTCAGGAAGGTGGGCACGATGTGGTCATAGCCGTACTCACGGATGACTTCCTCGGCCAGGTCGGGGAAGCTCTCCACATCCTCACGGTAGAGGGGTGCGGAGACGTCCCAGCTGCCGTCGGCCTGCACGTCCACGGTGAACTCAAGGCGCTTGAGGATGTCGATCATGGTCTGGTCCGGCACGGTGATGCCCAGCACGCCGCAGATCCTGGCCGGGGTGGTGACGATGTGCTTGCGCTCGAGAGGACGGCCGTCGGTCAGATCGTATTCCAGCGTGGTGATGTCGCCGCAGTCCAGCTCCTGGATGAGGTGCAGGGCGCGGGCAAGGCCCAGCTCGGGAGAGTGGCGGTCAACGCCCTTCTCGTAGCGGGCGGAAGAGTCGCTGTTCTGGCCCAGAGCGCGGCTGGTCTTACGGACGGAGTCGCGGGCGAAGGTAGCGCACTCGAAGAGCAGGCTGGTGGTGGTGTCGTCCATGCCGGAGTTTGCACCGCCCATGATGCCGGCCAGAGCGACCGGCTTCTCTGCGTCGCAGATGACCAGATTGTTGGGGTTCAGGGTGAACTCCTTCTCATCGAGGGTGGTGATCTTCTCGCCTTCCACGGCACGGCGGACGGTGATGCTGCGGCCGACGACCTTGTTCAAGTCGAAGGCGTGCATGGGCTGGCCCATCTCCAGCAGGGTGTGGTTGGTAATATCGACACATTGCTGATGGAGCGCAGGCCGCACAGGGCCAGATGGCGCTTCATCCAGCGGGGAGACTCGCTCATCCGGATATTGCGGACGTAGTGTGCCATGTAGCGGGGGCAGAGGTCCGGACCTCCACCTTCACGCTGATCGGCTCGTCGGCGTCGCAGACGGTGTTGTAGTCCATGGCGGGCATGTGCAGGGGCTTGCCGAGGATGGCGGCCACCTCGCGGGCGATGCCCAGCACGGACTGGCAGTCGGGACGGTTTGCGGTGATGGAGATGTCGAAGATGTAGTCATCCAGACCCACCACGGGGGCGATGTCGGTGCCGGGGACGGAATCCTCGGGCAGGATGAGCAGGCCGTAGACCTCAGAGCCCGGGAACAGGTCATCGTTCAGGCCCAGCTCCTCGCCGGAGCAGAGCATGCCGTTGGACTCGACGCCCTGCATCTTGCGGGCCTTGATCCTGATGCCGCCGGGCAGGGTGGAGCCGTCCAGAGCGGCAGGCACGCAGTCGCCCAGCTTCATGTTCGCCGCACCGGTGCTGATGCGGATGTCGTGGCCATACTCGCCGCAGTCCACGACGCACTTGGTCAGATGGGTGCCTTCCTGAGGCTCCATCTCCACGATCCTGCCCACGACGACCTTGCTGATGCCGGCGTCCAGCGGGATGAGTTCCTCGACTTCAAAGCCGCAGGAGAAAAGCTTTTCTTCAAGCTCCTGTGCGGTAACGTCAATATCGACGAGTTCTTTTAACCAACTGAAAGGTACTTTCATTGTATGCTCTCTCCCCTCTTATTCGTGGAACTGCTTGAGGAACTGCAGGTTGTTCTCAAACATCAGGCCGATGTTGTTGATGCCGTACTTCAGCATGGCGATGCGCTCGATGCCGATGCCGAAGGCGAAGCCGGAGTACTCGTCCGGGTCGATGCTGCAGTTCTCGAGGACTTTGCGGTTGACGACGCCGCCGCCCAGCACCTCGATCCAGCCGGTATGCTTGCACAGGGGGCAGCCCTTGCCGTGGCACTCGAAGCAGCTCACGTCCACCTCGACGCTGGGCTCCGTGAAGGGGAAGTAGGAGGGACGCAGGCGGGTGCGGGTGTCGGCACCGAACAGCTTCTGCACGAAGGTGTTCAGAGCGCCCTGCAAATCGCCCAGCGTGATGCCCTTATCCACGACCAGACCTTCCATCTGGTGGAACATGGGGCTGTGGGTAGCGTCGGAGTCAGAGCGGAAGACGCGGCCCGGGATGAGCACCTTGATGGGAGGCTTCTGGCTGTCCATGGTGCGGATCTGGCCGCCGGAGGTCTGGGTGCGGAGCAGGAACTCATCGGACAGGTAGAAGGTGTCCTGCATATCGCGGGCGGGATGGTCCTTCGGGACGTTCAGGCGGGTGAAGTTGTGGTCGTCGTCCTCGATCTCGGGGGACTCTGCCACAGCAAAGCCCATGCCCGAGAAGACGTCGATGATCTGGTTGGTGACGAGGGTCAGGGGGTGCAGACCGCCCACGGCGCGGGTCTTGGCGGGCAGGGTGATGTCCACCGTCTCGGCGGCGTTGCGGGCAGCAAGCTCAGCCTGCTTCACCTTGTCGGCAGCGGCGTCATACTCGGCCTGGACCCTGGCCTTCAGTTCGTTGATGATCTTGCCCATGGCCGGCCGCTCCTCGGGGGCGACAGAGCGCAGATTCTTCATCAGGGCGGGGATCTTGCCGTTCTTGCTCAGATATTCCTGCCAGAAAGTTGCCAGCGTTTCTTTGGAAGAGACCTGACCCAGACTCTCTTCGGCCTGCTTTGCCAGCTCGTCGATCATTGCTTGCATGGATGTTCTCTCCTTCTCATTCGTGTTGTTCAGCGGACAGCAAAAAAGCTCCGTCCCCTGCCCCGACCTCCTGAAAGGCCCGGCAAAAGGGACGAAGCTCTAAACGTTCACAGCTCCGCGGTACCACCCGGTTTCCGCCCGGCTCTTTCGCAAGCCGCGCGGCGCTCAAAACGCCGTAACGGGGCGCACCGTCCGGCCCTACTGTCGTTCAGCCGGCCGCTCGGGAGCGAACTTCAGCCTGCGCCCGCGCGGAAGCCTCTCAGCCGGTGAAGCTTCTCTCTTTGCTGCGGTGCGCCTGCCTACTCTCTCCGTCGCTGCGTTTGGAGTATTCAGGTCGTGGTCATTTTGATAACCGAGAATCATCTTATCACATTTTGGGGCGGTTTGCAAGGGCATCCGCCATTTTTCTGCTTACTGCATCTGTTGACGCCGCCTCTTCCCACGATTATAATAAAGACAGAAAGGGGGCGATTTCATGAATACCCAGCAGGCACTTCTCAGCAACGAAGCCAATTATACTGTGTTCCGGTTTGGTGACAAGACCATCCGCTTCCGCGCCCCTTATTCTCTGGAACGCTACACCGGTATTCAGGAGTGGGACCACGGCTATCTGGTCGTCCTTGCAAAATATCGCCACGACCCGAACCCCGAGGAAGAATATATCGACCTTGTCCCTATCCTGAAAAATCTGTATTTTGACCCGGATGAATTTCTTGCCCCTATCAAAGGAGTGAAGCTTGCAGATGATTAATGTTCAACAAGTGGCAGACGCCGCCGATATGATCGTGAACGGCTATGCATTCAGCCGCTGCCCGGAGGGCTTCCGGGTGCTGAATCTGAACCGCCCTGACCGGGCTGTTGTCTTTTCTCCTGCCGCCGAAGTCCTCGAAACCAGCATGGACGACATTGAGATCCAAATCGTCCGGGGCTATCTCGAGAAAAACCGTGCTTTGCTGGAGGACTGAGATGCCGAAATATTACGAGTTCAAGATCGCGGGATATTACCTGTACTTTACGTCATACTGCATCATCGAGTGTATGCATGTCCACGCCAGCGACCGTAGACTTACCGAGGCCGGTTCCGCAAAGTTTTTTGTCCGGGACAATGGCGATACTGTCTTGCAGGAGCGCGGCATCCTGACCGACCGCGAAATCAGCAAGATTCAAAAATTCATCAAGCAGAACTATCAGGAGATGTACCTGAAATGGTCTGCTTACAGTGAGCAGGGATTCCACAACAAGAAGTGACCCTTGCCTTTTCCCTGCTCCGATGCTATACTGAGTTCAACGCTTTACGGAAAGGAGGGTACACCTGCGATGGGTTGGAACGGCTGCGTTTTCTTCAAAAAAGGAAACCCCTAAGCTTTTCCGGCTCGAAGTGTACCCTTTTATAGCCCTCTCAGTCTGCTTCGCAGCCAGCTCTCCCAAGGGGAGAGCCTCTGGCGTGCCGGGCAGGTCTGAGCTGACTGCTTGAGGCATTTTATATCGCCAGCAGCCGGGCCTCGCTGTGGAGGGCAGGTCCTTTTAGCAGAGCGTGGAGCATGATCTATGCGCCCCGCAGCTTTGCTATGGGGCGCTTTTGTTTTGCATAGGCGCTTTTCCCTTTGTCAAAGCCTCTCCCCTTGGGAGAGGTGTCACCGAAGGTGACGGAGAGGGCAAGGCCGCTGACGGAGAAGCTCCTATACAGCGATACTCTTACTCTGACAAAGAGACAACTTATCGCTGCACAAAGACTCTGCCATGCCAGGCTTGCCCTCTCAGGCGCTCACGCGCCAGCTCTCCCAAAGGGAGAGCCTTTTGGCCGAGGGAAGGCAGCAAACAGCCTACAAAGGGTACACATTTCTATCCATAATAAATAGAAAGGGTGTTCCCCCATGAATCATAAACTCAACCTGAAAAAGCAGCTTGCCTGCATCTATACCAACAACTTTTTCTCCGGTCTGCGCATCACCGACGCGGTGTGGGTGGCGCTGCTGGCTGCGCGGGGCTTCTCGCTGTGGGAGATCGGCGTTGCCGAGAGCGTGTTCCACATGGTCAGCCTCACCTTCGAGGTGCCGAGCGGCATGGCGGCTGACCTGCTGGGCCGCAGGAAGACACTCGTGGCCGGCGGGGTCTGCATGGTGCTCTCCAACCTCCCGATGGCCTTTGCGCCGGACCTGTTTTTCATCTGCCTTGCGATGGCGCTGAGCGCACTGGCCAACGCCATGTTCTCCGGCACCGCCTCGGCCCTCACTTACGACAGCCTCAAGCAGTGCGGACGGATAGACGACTACCTCCGGGTCTCCGCCAACTGCTCCCGGCTCTCCCTGCTGGCCACGGCTGTGGGGTCCCTCGCCAGCACGCTGGAACGGTTTCTCCGCTTTTCCGGTTTCTACCTGCTGAGCGCCGCCTTCGAAGGCACTGCCGCTGCCGCCACCGCCCTGATGACCGAGCCCATCGTCACCGAAACGCAGGCCCGCCGGGAGAAGCAGACCTTCCGCGACCTGCCCGGCCAGCTCGCGCGGCTGGTGCGGGACAGCATCACCGCTCTTCGCGCCACCCCGCTGGCGGCAAAGCTCATCGTCTCCGCCGCTGTCCTCTGCATCCCCAGCTACCTGACCAAGATGTTCGTCCAGCAGCGGCTCGTCGAGCTGGGCTGGCCCACAGCGCTGCTGTTCGTGCCGATGCTGCTGAGCGGGCTTGCCTCCATGCTGGGCGTGAAGCGGCCCGGCGGCTCCATCCGAAAAGCCTGCGGCGGTTTTACGCCGTCTGCGCCCTGCTCTGCGGCGGGGGCTGCGCGCTGGTGGGTGCCGCCCCGGCGCTGGGCTGCATCTTCGGCTGTATGCTGGTGCAGGGCGTCATCGACGCTACCTCCTGCATGAGGACCAGAAGCTCAACGATGTCATCCCCAGCGACCAGCGTGCCACCCTCATCAGCGTGGACGGCATGGTCTACAGCCTGCTCATGATACCCGCCAGCTCCCTCGTGGGCGCGGTGGGCGACGCCTTCGGGCAGGCCGGTGCGGGCCTTGCCGTGCTGGGCGTCCTCGTGGCCCTCACCGGTGCGGCGGCGCTTGGCCGGAAGACGCGCGCCTCCTGAGCAAAAAACGCACTGCCGGGTTTCTTGACAGATGTCCGGCAATGCGCTATAATAACGATAGAAAAGGCACTGTGACAAGCGGTTTGGCCTCTTCAAGGTTTTAGGGTTTATACCAAAACCGTCACCTTGGCAGAGGTGGCGGTTTTACTTTTTGATTCGCAGTGTGAACGTGAGTCCAAACAAGTGAAACGTCAAAGTAATCGGCATCTTCTTACCTCCTTTCGGAAGTGAGAGACCAAACCGCCTGCCGTATGTACAGTGCCTTACCGCCTTGCGGCGGCAGTATCAGTGTATCATAAACGCTGACAGAAAACAAGAAAATCCCCCACTTTCGTGGGGGATTTCCTGTTTCTGCTCGTTTTTACTTACTCAGCAGCTCATCCACCATCGCGTCCATCTGTGCCTCAGCGGCGGCGTTGGAAGCAGAGCGGAGGGCGACGACAGTGTCGCAGACGGTGATATTCTTCATGCCGTCCAGCTCGGCGCGCATGAGCTTTGCGGCCATGGGCGCCCAGGTGCCGTTCTCCATCAGGGCGATGGTGCGGCTCTGGAATGCCTTGGTCTTGAGGTGGGTCAGCAGATTCTCCATCGGCGGGAAGAGGAAGCGTCATAGGTGGCGCAGGCCAGAACGGTCTTGCCGCAGCGGAAGGCTTCGGTGACGGCGTAGGAGACGTCGGTGCGGGTCAGGTCCATCTCCACCACCTTAGCACCCTTGGCGCGGAGCTTTTCGGCCAGAATGTGGGCGGCGGCGCGGGTGTGGCCGTGGATGGAGGCACTGGCGACCAGCACCTTCTCCGGCTCTTCGGCCTTGTAGCTGGACCACAGATCGTAGTAGTTCAGGTACTTGCCAAGGTCGCCGGTGAGGACGGGGCCGTGGAGCGGGCAGATGGTCTTGATGTCCAGCGCAGCGACCTTTTTCAGCAGAGCCTGCACCTGCGGGCCGTACTTGCCCACGATGTTCAGGTAGTAGCGGCGGGCCTCGCTGGCCCAGTCGGCCTTCTCGTCGAACTTTGCCACCGCGCCGAAGCGGCCAAAGCCGTCGGCGGAGAAGAGGACTTTTTCGGTGGACTCATAGCTCACCATGACCTCGGGCCAGTGGACCATGGGTGCGAACACGAAAGTCAGGGTGTGGGTGCCAGCGAAAGGCTCTCGCCGTCCTTCACGACGACGCGGCGCTCCTTGGCGATGGCCTCTACGCCGAAGAACTGCTCCATATACTGGAAGGTCTTGGCGTTGCCCACCACCTGCATCTCGGGGTAGAGGCGGCGAGACGGGCCATATTCGCGCTGTGGTCCGGCTCCATGTGGTGGACGACGAGGTAGGCGGGCTTCTCCCTGCCAGCGCCTCGGTGACGTTTGCCAGCCACTCGTCGGTAGCGCGGTCGTCCACGGTGTCGAGGATGGCGATCTTCTCGTCCCGGATGACGTAGGAGTTGTAGCTGACGCCGGTGGGGACCGGGTACTGGCTCTCAAACAAATCGATGGTGGTATCGTCCACGCCCACGCCCAGAATGGCGCTGCTGATGTTCTTTACGCTCATAAGCACATTTCCTCTCTGTTATCTTGTGTATGGTCTGCCATGGCTGGCAATTATTTCAGGAAACGTTCTCAGTATAGCACAGTCTGCCGCCTTCGTCAACTATTTATCAGGCCGGATGGCCGAATGACGTTCTACTGCGGTGGATTATATGACCAAGTTCCAATATAACAACATACTTACGTTCATTATTTGAAGTTGGTCAGTTTGACCAAGTTGCTTTTGCTGGCCAAGTTCCAACTTGGTCAGGCAGGTCGAAGTTGGTCACGTTGACCAAGTTTGTTTTATGCCGTATCAGCGTCATTATTTCCCAACTTGGTCAGATGTCTCGCTGGTCTCAGAGAGTGCCTTCGGCAGCTCGTTCATGTCGTCTATCTCCAAGAGGGCGCTGGCGCTGGCCTCGTCGAGGCTCTGGACGCTGCGCAGCTTCCGGCTGATGGCCCGGCTGCGGACGCCGATGAGCTGGTCCAGCTCTTCGTCGGTCTGGCGCAGACGCTGCTGCATCTTGGCGAGGCCCTGCCCGAACTTGTCGAACTCCGTCTTCACCGCGCCCAGCAGCTGCCAGACCTCGCCGGAGCGCTTCTGGATGGCGAGGGTCTTGAAGCCCATCTGCAGGCTGTTCAGCAGGGCCGCCATGGTGCTGGGGCCTGCCACGTTGACCTGATAGTCCCGCTGCAGGACCTCCAGCAGCCCCGCGTTCACCACCTCGGCATACAGGCCCTCGAAGGGCAGGAACAGGATGCCGAACGCCGTGGTATAGGGCGGCTCGACGTACTTTTCCCGGATGTCTCTTGCCTCGCCGCGGAGCACCAGCTCGAGGGCGTGGCGGGCATCCTCCACGGCCTGCGCGTCGCCGGAAGCGTAGGCGTCCTGCAAGTGGGCGTAGGTGTCGCCGGGGAACTTGGAGTCGATGGGGAGCCAGACGCTGCCGCCGTCGGCACCCGGCATCCGGATGGCGTATTCCACCCGCTGGGTGCTGCCCGGGATGGTGGCGACGTTGGTGTCATACTGCTCCGGGGCGAGGATCTCTTCCAGGATCGCGCCCAGCTGGATCTCGCCGAGGATGCCGCGGGTCTTGACGCCCGAGAGCACCTGCTTCAGGCCGCCCACGTCGGCGGCGAGGGACTGCATCTCGCCAAGGCCCTTGTACACCTGCTCGAGCTGCTGGTTGACGGCCTTGAAGCTTTCCGTCACCCGCTTCTGCAAAGCGTCCTGAAGCTGCTCGTCCACCGTGTGGCGTATCTCGTCCAGCTTGCGGGTGTTCTCAGCCTGCAATGCCGTCATGCTCTCGACCATGGCGCGGCGCAGCTGCTCCATCTGCTGGTTGTTGGCCTGCTCGAGGCTCTGCAGACGCCGCTCCAGGATGCGCTGCTGGCTGTCCTGCCCCTGACCGAGGGTGGTGCTCATGCTCTGCACAGCCGTCTGCAGCGTCTCGCTGACGCTGCGGATGGCGGCGTAGTTCTGCTGGGCGATGGCGTCCTGACGGGCGTTGAACTCTCTGGCCTGAGCGGCCAGCTGCTCTTCGAGCCAGTCCTTCAGCTCTTCGCAGTCGGCTTCGTCCAGTCCGCCGGTGGGGCGTCCGCTGCGGAAGAGCAGCAGCGCCATCATCAGGCAGATGGCCACCAGCAGGACGGTATACAGCATTGCGAGAAATTCCATTTATTCTACTTCCTCAAACTTCAAAACTTCTTTGGTGGTCACGGTATCGTCACCGTACAGGCCCACGCCGTCGGCCTCCATCTCGCCGCTCTGGTTGTCGTAGGGGTCGCTGCGGAAGCCCAGCATCGGCGGGTCGAAGGGCGCTTCAAAGGCGCTGTTCGCCACCATGCGGCCCGTATCCAGACTGCCGAAATAGTGGCGACGGAGCACTTCATCGCCCCGGCGGGCCATGGAGGCACCGTAGGAGCAGTCGGCATACATCCAGCCCTTGGGGGCGACGTAGAACCGCGCCCAGTCGTGACAGCCCGCGTCCCCCGGGGCCACTGCAAAGCCGCTCTCCCACCGGGCCGGGATGCCCGCGATGCGGCAGAGGGTGATGAAGGTCAGCGCCATGATGCCGCAGTCTCCCCGGCGGCTGCGGGCGCAGTTCTCGGCGATGGACTCATGGACGAAATAGGACGGCTGGAAGTGATACCGGACGTTCAGGGTGACATAATCGTAGATGCGCTTCGCCTTCTCCGCCGGGCTGGTGATGCCCTCGGTGAGCTGAGCCGCCAGCGCCCGCAGATAGGGCGTAAAGACGATGTGGGGCGCTTCCTCGCCGGTGTAGAAGTCCGGCTGCTCCGGGTCGGGCGTGAAGGAAAGCGGGTCGGCATAGACTGCCGTCTCCCGGTAGCTGTACTCCGCCCCGAAGGTGCGGTTCTCGGTCAAGTCGGCCTCCCAGCAGACGGTGCGCTGGGGCGCGTCCTCGGCGGCGATATGGCCGGGCGTCTCGGTGAAGCGGTCCAGCGTGATATGGCTCTGGGACGGGCAGGCGGCAGGCAGGGCCAGCCATGCCCGGACGTGGACGCGTCTCTGCCCTCGGCTTTCGCCTTTTCCAGCGCGGCGGCGAAGGCTTCGTCGGACATCCGGATGCTGGTGCGGAGGGTGATGTCGGCGCTGGCGCTCCCCTCCCGCTCCATCTTCTCGTGGAGGCGGTGGCGCTCTTCGTTCTTGTTGTTGGGGGCATCCGGCGTCAGCTTCCGGGCGGCGAGGTCGGCGTGGGTGCCAGCAGCGTCTCGGCGAACCGGGCCTGATACCGCTTCTCCCTTCCACGAACCGCCAGTCCATCCGGCCCTCCCAGTCGAGCTTCTTAAATTCCTCTGCGGTGAAGTCCCTGACCCGCTCCTGCATCCGGGCGATGGCCTCGGCTTCCGTCCAGCAGTATTCCCCGGGCAGCCGGCGCATGATCTCCTTCTGGACGGTCAGGGCCTCCCGCAGGGCGTCCACACCGTGGGGCGTGGGGTTCTCGGGCGGGACGTACCCCTCCGGCGGGGCGATGCCGTTGGACGCCGGGCCGTTCTGGGTCTTTGTCCAGTCCTCGGCCAGCAGCCGGTCGATGCGGGCGATGGCCTCCTGATAATATCCGGCCGCCTTCAGCCGGGCGATGTCGTCGGGCAGGCCCACATTCAGGCTGCGGATCGATCCATTCCAGTCGTACATATTCTCTTCCTCCTGTTATTCCGAAACGCTCTGCCAGAACTCGGCAGCACGTTCCACCCAGCCCTCGGCGTCCGTCCCCACACCGATGCCGATGCCATGTTTGGCGTTGTCGTAAACTTCCACCCGGTTGGGGACGCCGCTGGCTTCCAGTGCCTTTGCAAGGGTCGGCCCCTGCAGGGGGTAGACGAAGGCTTTCAGCATGGTGTCATTCCTGCCGTACCACAGGAAGGTGGGCGGATAGTCCGGCGTCACGAGCTTCGAGACGGTGTAGGAATAGTAGCGTCTTTCCAGCCGGTCGGTATCCATCAGGAGATGGTAGGCAGCTTTGCCCCAAGGAAGTTGTTGATGGGGTAGACCAGCAGCAATACGCCGGGCTTCGGCACACCGTAGCGGCCCCAGCCCTTTTCCTCATTGCCGAAGACGCCTGCGAGCTGTCCGCCGGAGGAGTAGCCCAGCAGGGCGTAGTCTTCCGTGGAGACGCCGAAGGTGTCGGCATTGTCCATCACGAAGCGGATGGCCCGGGCCAGGTCTTCCAGCGGAGCGTCGTCCCCGGCCTCCCATCCGATGCGGTAGCGCAGCGAGAAGACGGCATAGCCCCGCTCGTGCAGCTCCCACGCCGTGGCCACGCCGCCCCGCAGCTCGCCGCTGTAGTAGAGCGCGTTGCCCGACAGCACGATGGCAAACTTAGCCCCCGGCTGCCGGGCCGGGCAGTAATACAGCTCCGCATGAGCGCGGGCAGCACGGCGGCGATCTCCTCTTCCGAATAGAGCGGATAGGTCACCCGGGTGCCGTCGTGGTAGACCTGAGCCAGATAGTTGAGGCCCGCTGCGCAGGCTTCGGCGGAGGTCTTGCCGACCACCTCGCCAGCGTCTCGTCGTCGCGGCTGGTGGAGAGCCTTTCGCAGTCCCGCTCCCACACGTAGGTATATGTATAGAGGCCGCTGGCCTTGATGTCGGGGTCGTCGCGTATCTCCTTCATGGTGGTCTGGGGGGTGATGCTGGCTGCTGAGGCCGGGACGGCGAGGACACCGAGCATCAGCACAGAGGCAGCGATTCGTTTCCAATCCATCTTCATTTCTCCTTTTTCAGAGCAGCCTTCATTGCATTTTTCGGCAAAGAGGTCTATAATAGTCCCTGCCTGAACGGGTATTTATCGCAATTTTCAAAAATAGTGCCTATCAAAATGGCATATTTGCGATATGCAGTTTGCGGATGTTGCTTGTGCATTAAAAACGCAAGCTGCTATACTCTATTGTATCACAACGGTGATGATTGTCAAAAAATTTCTGCCCGGGAGGGAGCCTTGTCATGCTGACCAATTACCACACCCACACCACCCGCTGCGGCCACGCCGAAGGCACCGAGGAGGAATACATCCTCACGGCCCTGCGCTGCGGCTACAAGGTGCTGGGGTTTTCTGACCACACCCCCTGGGCCTACGCGACGCCGGGCTTCGTCAGCCGCATCCGGATGCTGCCCTCCCAGCTGGACGATTACGTCCTGACCTGCGCGGCTGCGGGAGAAATATGCCGACAAGCTCCACATCCGCATCGGCCTCGAGGCGGAGTATTTCCCGGCCTATCTGGGCTGGCTCAGGGAAGAGATGGAGCGGCTGGACATCGAATATCTCATCCTCGGCTGTCACTACGACACCACCGACGAGCAGGACGCCAGAGCCAGCCGCTTCGGCGGCAGCACCTCCACCGCCCACGGCAGGCGGTATGCCGAACAGGTGGTGGAAGCGCTGGAAACGGGGCTTTACCGGTATCTGGCCCACCCCGACCTCTTTTTGAACCGGGTGACGGCCTTCGACGCCGACGCCGAGAAGGCCTGCCGGGACATCTGTGCCGCAGCGGCGCGGCTGGACATCCCCCTCGAGTACAACATGGCCGGACTGACCCTGCAGGACCGTCCCGACGGCTCTCTGGCTACACCCGGGACGAGTTCTGGCGCATCGCGCGGAGTACCCCGTCAAGGCCATCATGGGCTGCGACGCCCACGCCCCCTCGGAGCTGGACGTCGTCCCCGCCATCGAGGAAAAGAAAGCCTTCCTGCACAGCCTGGGCATCCCGGTGCTGGACACCTGCCGGGGCTGGAATAGCTGTCATTGCGCGGACGGGCTGCATCTGCTATACTGAGATAAGAGGAATGATGCAGGGCGCATTGGGGCGCTCTGCCGGGAAAGAATATCATGAGCAATATCACCATCCGGCCCATGGAGCCGGAAGACTGGGACGCTGTGTCCGAGATCTATTCAGAGGGCATCGCCACGGAGCACGCCACCTTCCAGACCGCCTGCCCACCCTACACGGCGTGGGACGCCTTTCACATCAAAGAATGCCGCCTCGTCATTCTAGACGGCGGCGAGCTGGCCGGTTGGGCCGCACTGCGGCGGGTAGACCCCCGCTGGTGCTACCGGGGCGTGGCCGAGGTGAGCATCTACGTCGGCGAGAAGTTCCGGGGCCGGGGCCTCGGCTCCCGCCTGCTGACGGCCCTCTGCGAGGAATCGGAGAAAGAGGCTCTGGACCTTGACACTCCACGT
>ENA-OQEX01000254-OQEX01000254.1-human-gut-metagenome-genome-assembly--contig:-NODE-254-length-31057-cov-5.497575_pt1 | contig 31057 bp, 35 predicted proteins | sample MGYA00242802_ERZ504649 | MGnify/ENA primary metagenome ERZ504649 (study PRJEB26092, sample SAMD00036194) | human gut metagenome | host: Homo sapiens | study: EMG produced TPA metagenomics assembly of...
AAAAATAAAAATAGAACTGATGACAACGAGAGTAACCGAAAGTAGCAAAATATGCTCCTGTATCTCCTTGCCATAAGTGTTTTCAGAGAAGACAAAGACAATAAAATATCCTTCATTATCCGGATAATAGAGAGCCGCACCCAATTCTTTCTTATATTTAAAAGTCACCGGAGTACCGTCACCATGAAAAAGTCTTTCCTGCTGACTGGCATTGAGATATTTTCCCAACGTGTCCTTGACGTGTGCCAACGTGTCCATATTCAATAATACTTCCCTTGCTTGCGGCAGCAGCTCATCATATTTCTGCTGGATTAACCGATAGCTCTGTTCGTCAACTTCATCTTTTTCCCAATATTTCTGAGCAGTGATAAATGCCTTCTCCCGCAAATAAGACTCATACAGACGGTTGATATAGCGAGAGCTGAACAAATAGAACACGCTCATCACCATGATAATGGCACACATCGTAATGAGGGAATAAAACAAAGCTATTTTAGGTCCAATCTTCATGTCTATCCTTTCTTTTAAGTTTCTCTATATCCTAAAGATACTTTTCAATCAGTCATCATATAGCCCACACCCACCACTGTATGTATCAACTTGTCCTCAAAACCTTTATCTATTTTGGCGCGCAAATAATTCACATATACATCCACTACATTCGTATTGGTGTCAAAATTCTTATCCCACACATCACGTAATAGCGTAAGCCGGGAAAGCACCGCCCTTTGATGCAACAAAAAATACTCTAATAACCGATATTCCTTTACCGTAAGATCAATATCCATGTTTCCCCGGCGAGCACGCCGCAACGTACAGTCCAAAATCAAATCCCCACAAACCAATTGCTGTACAGGAACCTCCTTACTCCGGCGGAGCAAAGCCTTGATACGCGCCTCGAGTTCCTGAAAGCTAAACGGTTTCACCAGATAATCATCCGCTCCGGCATCCAGTCCTTTCACAATATCGTCTGTAGTTCCAAGCGCCGTCAGCATAACAACAGGAGAGTGATAGCCGAAACGCTGCCGGTACATGCGGCACAGTTCCAATCCGTTCATACCCGGCATAATGATATCCAATATCAACAAATCAAAAGACTCATTCTGAAGCAGTTCCCATCCCGCATTACCATCGTACACCACAGAGACCTCGTGACCGAACTCACGAAGCCCTCTTTCAATGAACGAGGCAATATTTATCTCATCCTCTACCAATATTATTTTTGCCATAAACAAATCTGTTTTTCTGTCGGTTGCAAATATACATCATTATAATTTTCTTTGCAGCAGATTACCTTCTTTATCATACAACATCTTGCTATAAACCCACTCCACAATCAGCGGAAATACGAACAAGGCAAAAAAAGTGGCTCCTATCAAACCGCCAATAATAACAATAGCTAGCGGGCGCTGTGATTCGGAACCTATGCCATGACTCATGCAGCAGGCATCAACGATAGCCGCCATGGCCGCCGTCATTACAATGGAACGGATACGCGAGCGCATTCCTGTTTTCACCGCATCCGGCAAGGATAGCCGTGTATGCAGATTATGCTTGATATCCGAAATCATAATCACCCCATTCTGAATACAGATACCGAATAAAGCAATGAAACCGATCCCCGCAGAAATTGAGAAATTAAATCCCGTCAGCAACAATGCGGCAATACCTCCCACGGCTGCAAAAGGTACATTCAGCAGCACCAGTCCTGCATCTCTGGCATTCGAAAAAAGTACAAACAGAATGACAAAGATAATAGCGATACTCACAGGAACCACCTGGGCCAAACGCTTGGACGCCCGTTGCTGGTTCTCAAAATCTCCCGTCCATTTCAAAGAATATCCTTCAGGAAGATGGATCGCGGCATTTACTTTCTTTTGTGCCTCTGCCACCGCCGTTCCCATGTCCCGTCCCCGCACGGAGAATTTGACCGCACAGAAACGAGTGTGGTTGTCCCTGAAAATAAGTAAGGTCCTGTAATGGTACGGATATCCGCCAATTCCTTGACAGGTATCATGGCTCCATCGCTGGCCGGAACCAATATCTTGCCTATCTGATCTTCGTTCTGACGGAATTCCGGATTATAACGCACCATAATATTGAACTTCCGTTCATCTTCATAAAGTAAAGAGGCCGATTTTCCGCCGATAGCCATCTCGATGATGGACTGCACATCTTCTTTCGCTACCCCGTATCGTGCCAGTTTCTGTTCATCCAGTTCGATACGCAGTTCAGGCTGGCCGATGTTACGGATTACTCCCAAATCTTCAATACCTTCCACAGTCCCCAAAATCTTATCAATCTGTACGGCAAGTTTCTGTGACTCATATAAGTCCTTGCCGAACACTTTCACCGCAATAGAGCCCTTTACCCCCGATGCCGCCTCCTCCACATTATCCGATATAGGCTGTGAGAAGTTGAAGTCGATGCCGGATAAATGGATAAATCCTGCTGCATCTTATCAATCAGTTCCAATTTGGTCAGTTTGCTCTCCCATTCTTTCTCGGGATAGATGTCTACATGAAATTCAATATTATAGAAACCGGTCGCATCTGTTCCGTCATTCGGTCGTCCGGTTTGGGACATCACTTGTCTCACTTCGGGATAAGCCATCAGTTTACGACGCATGGTGTTGGCCAGCTCCACCGATTCATCCAAAGCGATGCTTTGCGGAAGCGTGGCGCGTACATAAATGGAACCTTCATTCAGCTGAGGAAGAAACTCCGTTCCCAAGAAAGTAAAAAGCCACAATCCGAAAACCGCCACCACCGTAGAGAGTCCGATAGTGAGACTGCGACGGGCATGAAACCGGTCGAACAGCAACGAAGCTTTTTCATTGATAAAACGGACGATACAGTTATTCCTCTCACGGACATCACGTTTCAGCAACATAGAAGACAGGACAGGAACCAGTGTCAAAGTGAAGATCAAAGCCCCCAGCAGTGCGAATCCCAATGTATATGCCAACGGAGAGAACATCTTTCCTTCCACTTTCTGAAAAGAGAATATAGGCACCAACGCTGTGATAATAATCAATTTGGAGAAGAACACCGCTTTCGCCTTATCTTTGGCAGTGCTCCGGATAAGCCCCATTTTCGACATCCGGTTGAACGCAGGCATTCCCACCTCGTACGCTTTTCTGTCCAGCGCCACAAAAACCCCTTCTACCATCACCACGGCGCCATCAATGATGATGCCGAAATCTATCGCTCCCATAGAAAGCAGATTGGCAGACATTCCCATCGCTCTAAGGCAGATAAAGGCAAAGAGCAGCGCCAACGGAATCACGATGCCGACAATCACTGTCGTCCGCCAATCCGCCATAAAAATTAAAACGATAAACGTAACTAACAATATACCCTCAATAAGATTATGAGTCACCGTATGAACAGCCAGATTGACTAAGTTCTCACGGTCATAGAATGGAACAATCTCCACATCCTCGGGCAGAATCCCTGTATTCAGTTCTGCTATTTTATGCTTCAAGGCAGCAATCACCTCACCCGGATTTTCTCCTTTCCGCATGACGATAATGCCTTGCACCACATCATCTTCCTCCATGCGTCCTACTTGTCCCAGTCTGGGCAAACAGGATTCGTGCACATCCGCCAAATGACGGACCAATACAGGCGTACCGTTGATATTCTTCACTACAATATTCCGGATTTCCTCCAAATCATTGATTAATCCGATTCCACGCACCACATAGGCCTGTGAGCTCTTAGTAATCACATCTCCTCCGACATTGATATTACTCTTTGCAATAGCATCATACAGTTCCAATGAAGTAATACCGTAATTTATCAGTTGATGGGGATTCACACTGACTTCGAAAGTCTTTACCTCGCCACCGAAACTCACAATATCAGCCACACCCGGCACAGCACGGAGATTGCGGTCTATCACCCAGTCCTGAATTGTTTTCAATTCGCGCACATCACGCTTGCCACTGCGCAAAGTGTAGCGGTAAATCTCTCCCGTCGGGCCATAAAGCGGCTGTACTTCAGGAGTGACCCCTTCCGGTAAATCAGCATCATTCAACAAGTTATACACCTGCTGGCGAGCTGTGAAATCATCGACATCGTCCTCAAACATCACATTGATAACAGACAGACCGAAAAGAGTGGTAGAACGGATATCAGTCTTCTTCTGAACAGGATTCATCGCTATTTCAACAGGGATAGTGATGAATTTCTCCACCTCTTCCGCACTTCTCCCCGGCCACTGGGTGATTATGGTCACTTTCGTGTTCGTCACATCGGGAAAAGCATCTACAGGTGTATGTTTGAAAGATATCGCCCCTGCAATGACCGCTATCGTGGTACTGAAAAATATAAAAATTTATTTTTCAGTGAAAAAGCTACTATATTATCAATAAACTTATGCATACTTTCCTTCTATTTAGAATCGTCATTCAAAGCATTATAAACCAACAGAACATTTTTGTTAAGAATCTTATCGCCTCCGGTAACACCGGAACGGAGATAGCATTCCTTATCCGACCGCTTGTAAATCTCCACCTCTTTCACCTGAAGACTGCGTCGCCGTCTACCGCTACCACATAATTCTTCCCATTCTCAAAAACCAGCGAATGAGGGTCTATCCGTGCCATCCGTTCCTCGGATGCCTTGCAAGTCACCTTTACATTGGTAAACATACCCGGCTTCAGCAGATAATCCCTATTTTGTAATTTTATGCGCACGCTCATCGTTTTACTCTCGTCATTCAGCACCTGATACACTTTGTCTATAGTGCCTCCGAAACTCCTGTTCCGATAAGCCAGTGTAGTAATCTCCACCCTGTCTCCTGCACATACTTTGCTGATATCACTTTCATAGACATCGGCCATCACCCAGACATTCTCCAACCCCGATACAGTAAATAATTCCTCACTCTGGTCTGAACGTATCTGCATATCTTTGCTGATGTTTTATTGACAATAAATCCCGCTACCGGAGACTTCACTTGATAAAAGGAATTACCCAACAGATGATAAATGGAGAAAACTTCCTTCACCCTTTTATCCTCCGCCTCGGCTGCGGCCAGTTCTTGCTTTGCCTGGAGCATATCGCGCTCCGAAGCTATGCCCGAAACATACATGTCCTGAGTCGCATCCATGGCACGCCGGGCGGTAAGCACTTGTTGGGCAGCATCTTTCTGCTGTTTCTCATAGTCGGCCACTTCCCCGCTACGGATTACGGCCAGAACCTCACCTTTTTGCACATAATCTCCCGTTTCCGCATGGACTTCCGTCACCGTCCCCCCGAATATGGGATACACCCGTGCCACCTGTTCTTGGTTGAAAGTAACACGACCGTTCAGGGTAAGTTCCATCGTGACCTCCTGTATACTTACAGTATCAATGGTCACTACTTGTTTCAAACTGTCTGTCAGGAAGATCCCCCATTGGTCGTGTCTGTTTGTTCAGCCGGTGCCGAACAGTTACAAAGAAGAGGAAAAAATAAGCCCAGTAAAAAGATATTATGATTCATTGTTGTTCTCTGATTGATAAGTTATTAATAATTAAATACATTTTGTCCGATAACGCGGTTCAAATTCTCCATAGCCAGAAGCAAGTCCTTACGTGTGTCATATAACTGTATACAAGTTTCTTTATAACTCTCATAATAGTCTATAAATTCCAACAGACTGATACTACGTTTCCGGAACGTTTCATTCACTCCCGCTATCAGTTTCTCAAAGTTCTGCTCCAAATCACTATCCACCGACTGATAAAGATTCATCGCCTTCTCCAGCTGCGAATAAGCGGTAAAAAGCTCCATCTCCGCTTTTCCCATGGCATACTCCTTTTCCTTATCCGCTTTCATGATTTCGATGCGGGCCGACTTTATATTACCCTGATTACGGTTAAATATAGGAACAGAGAAACTGATCCCCACAGCAAAGTAATTATTGATAAAATTACCGGCACGGTCATAAGTCCCTTTAAAGGATACTTCGGGAAAAGCCAGCGACTTCTGAAGTTTAAGGTTCGCCTGCGAAGCACGGATATAGGTACGGGCCAGTTTTAAATCGGGACGTCCAGTCATACGTGCCATCAAGTCCGCATAAGAGAGTTGTGACAAGTCCAGCTGTTTCAACATACTTTCATCCAGTAGCAGTTCAGGACGCGCATCAGCAGGAAGGCTCAGAAGAAGGTTCAATTCTCCCCGGGCGGCAACCAGCTGATTCTCCTGCTCATTCCTTTCCTTCTTCAATGAAAGCAACATGGCCTCCAGACGCGAGGCTTCCATCAGTGAAATGTTTCCTTTCTGTTGTTGAAGTTTCATCTCAGCCAGAAGGCGCTCCAACGAAGTTATTTCTTTTTCATAAACAGCCATATTTCTAGTCAGAAAATAAGTCTCGACAAATCGTTCGTTCAGCTCACTATGCAAGGTGCGCATGATTTCCTGAAACTGATATCCGGCCATTTCCTTGTTCACTTTTTCCAGACGGATACGGTTACTACGCTGCCCGGCAATACTGATAACCTGCTCTATCTCCACTCCTGACTCCCCGTCCTTTCCCATGTCAAAGTATTTTCCATTCAGCCTATTGTACACATTTTGCTCTAACGAGATAACGGGATTCTCAAAAAGTCTGGCCTGCAATACCTGTGCCTGAGCAATGTCCATATCATACCGGGCTGCAATAAGAGACAGGTTCTGCTTCAGAAAAAGCTGTCCGGCATCTTTCAGAGTCAAGGTCTGTGCCTGCAGTATTCCTGTCATTATGCCTATAAAAAAGAAAAGAATAGCACGTTGTTTCATTGTTTTCTGTTTTTGGGTGACAAAAGTACAACGCCCTTTTCCCGATGAGAAGTGAAACCGATTATAATCAACTCAGACCAGATTAGAAAGTTATTAGAAAATATCCCGAAAGTGAACCGCTAACAAGATACTTTACCTATCTTTGCCTGTCATTTCTAATTTGTTATTCTATGATAAGTTATCAAACCGATGGGGTAAAGATGCCCGATATCAAAAAGAAAGAAACCACCGAATGGATTAAAGAGGTAGCCGCCTGCTATGGAAAAAGAGTGGGAGAAATCGCTTATATCTTCTGCTCGGACGATAAAATACTGGAAGTAAACCAGCAGTATCTGCAACATGATTATTACACGGATATCATCACTTTCGACTATTGCGAAGGTAATCGCATTTCCGGTGATTTATTCATCAGTCTGGATACTGTCCGCACCAATGCGGAACAGTTTGAGCAACCCTACGACCGCGAGCTTCACCGGGTGATTATTCATGGTATCCTGCACTTGTGCGGCATCAACGACAAAGGGCCCGGTGAACGGGAGATTATGGAAGCTGCCGAGAACAAGGCGCTGGCATTGGTTTCCCTATAACAGGACATACAAGGTAGAACAACCTATAAAAGTTACGGGCATAGTTCGCACGAATGATTGCCCGTAACTTTTCAAAGACATGCCAATAGTTAGGGAAAACTTTCCGCCGGACGGATAAAAACGTCGAAAGCTATACATGCAGCTACATTTATTCCCTTATCTTCTTGCTTTTCCGGATTAATTGCTTTATTTTGTGAATTGAAAAAACAGATAAACACAAAATATATCACTCAAATGGAAGCTAACGTATATTTTTTCGCTGCATTAGTAAGTACGGGAATCTTTCTTCTGCAATTCATCTTATCCATCTTTTTCGGCAATATGGACACCGACATAGACGTTAATGCCGACGGCAACGCCGATATAGACATGAGCAGCGTACTCTCCTTCAAAGGGCTGATTCATTTCTGCATGGGTTTCGGTTGGTTCATGTATTTATGCCAGCCTCCCTACATTGTCTTGCATTATCTGGCGCCGTGATAAGCGGCAGCTTTTTTGTTTTCGTCCTAGCTTGGATTTATAAACTCTGCTATAAGCTGAAACAAGAAAATAAGCCCGAACAGGGAGAAGAATTAATAGGCAGGAAATGCGAAATATATACCCGCTGTCAGGAACAAGGACAGGCAGGAACAGAATACGTGGTCTATATCGCCATCAATGGTGCACAAAGAGAACTTACCGTGCGGAGCATACAGGGTAAAAGCTATCAGGAAGGCGATATCCTCACACTGAAGAATTACAAGGAAGGAATCTATTATATTGATTAAATAAACCCTAAAAACGCAATCATTTATGGATGAGCAGATTCTCATTTATGCAGCTATTCTGGTAGCTGTCATCGTCCTGACCATCGTCGGGATTTTAAGTCGTTACCGCAAGTGCAAGAGCGACGAGGTATTGGTAGTATATGGTAAGACCGGCGATAAGAAATCGGCTAAACTGTATCACGGAGGAGCCGCTTTTGTATGGCCCATCATCCAGGGATACTCTTTCCTGAACATGAAACCCATGCAGATTGACTGCAAACTGACCGGCGCCATCTCCAAACAAAACATCCGCGTAGATGTGCCCACTACCATCACTGTGGCCGTAAGCACAGAGCCCGAAGTCATGCAGAATGCGGCCGAACGCTTGCTGGGACTGAACATCGAGGCACAACAGGAACTGATTAAAGACGTTGTTTACGGACAAATGCGTCTGGTCATCGCCGATATGACTATCGAACAACTGAACAGCGACCGTGATACATTCCTTGAAAACTGCCGCAAGAACATCGACTCCGAATTGAAGAAATTCGGCCTTTACCTGATGAACATCAACATCAGCGACATCCGTGATGAAGCTGACTATATCGTCAATCTGGGAAAAGAAGCCGAAGCGAAAGCCAAGAATGAAGCCTTAGCCAACATTGAAGAACAGCAGAAACTAGGGGCCATCAAGATTGCAGAACAGCAAAAAGAGCGCGCCACCAAAGTAGCGGAAACCAACCGCGACAAGAACACTCAACTGGCCGATACGCAACGTGACGAGGAGATTAAAGTAGCCATAGCCGACAAGGAACGTGAATCGAAAGTAGCGGAAGAAAACGCCGAAAAAGAATCACGTATCGCCAAAGCCAGCGCCTCTATGGAAGTGAACAAGGAACAGGCGCGTACCGAACAGGAGAGTCGTACTGCAGAGCTCCAGTCCGATATGGAGATAAAGCAGGCGGAAGCACAAAAGAAATCGGCCATCGGGCAAAATAACGCTGCCAAAGAGGTTGCCGAAAGTAATGCGGAACTGGAAGTTACCAAGCGGAAGCCTCTAGAAAAGCCGGTGAAGCACAGGCCAGAACGCAAGCTGCTGTCCTCACTGCACAGGAAAACGCACAGCGTGAGATAGAAGAAGCGAAAGCCCGCAAAGTAGAACAGGCCTTAAAAGCGGATAAGATTGTTCCTGCCGAAATAGCCAAACAGCAAGCTATCTTGGATGCGGACGCATTGGCTGAGCAAATAAAACGTAAGGCAAATGCAGAAGCGGAAGCTATCCTGGCAAAAGCACAGGCGGAAGCCAAGGCATCCAGATGAAGCTGGAGGCAGAAGCGGAAGGTAAGAAGAAGTCCTTGCTGGCCGAAGCAGAAGGCTTCGAGGCATGGTGAAAGCTGCCGAACGCAATCCTGAAATCGCCATCCAATACAAGATGGTTGACCAATGGAAGGAAATCGCTTCGGAACAGGTTAAGGCATTTGAACATATTCAACTGGGGAATATTACTGTTTTTGACGGCGGCAACGGCACGACATCTAATTTCTTGCAGAACGTCGTCAGCAAAGTAGCTCCTGCACTGGGTATCCTAGACAAGCTTCCCATTCATGATACCTATCAGAACATTGTCAATCCTTCCTCGAAAGAAAACGCACAGAATGAGCCGGAGAAAGAGGAGTTTGAACCGGTAGACAAGGACGGAAAGAAACGCCCGTCCGACACCCCTCCTGCTCCGGACAAGAAATAACAGGAAATAGTTTACTTTAGAAATAGTGTTTGTATGATGTGGCGGCAGAAGCAGATTTCTGTCGCCACACATTCTTTTTAACCGTATTATCACCGCTTTACAGAGTAAAATTCGTAATTTTGCAATCGGTAAAAAGAAATAAATCAATGGATTTTAAATACGACGTTATTGTAATAGGCGCCGGACACGCAGGCTGTGAGGCAGCTGCGGCCGCAGCCAACATGGGTTCGAAGACCTGCCTGATTACCATGGATATGAACAAAATCGGGCAAATGAGTTGTAACCCTGCCGTAGGTGGAATTGCCAAGGGACAAATCGTAAGAGAGATAGACGCATTAGGTGGCTATATGGGACTGGTTACAGACCGTACAGCCATACAGTTCCGTATGCTCAACCGTTCCAAAGGTCCCGCTATGTGGAGCCCCCGTGCCAGTGTGACCGCGGCAAGTTTATCTGGGCATGGCGCGAGATTCTGGAGAACACTCCTAATCTGCACATTTGGCAAGATACTGTAGAAGAACTAATCGTGGAAAACGGTGAAGCGACCGGAGTCATGACTTGCTGGGGAGTGACTTTCCATGCAAAATGTATCGTGCTCACCGCAGGAACCTTCCTAAACGGACTGATGCACATCGGGCATAAACAACTGGCAGGAGGACGCATGGCCGAACCAGCTTCCTACCATCTGACCGAATCAATCACCCGCCACGGAATCACCGCCGGACGTATGAAGACCGGTACACCTGTCCGCATAGACGGACGCAGCGTACACTATGAGCTGATGGAAACACAGGACGGAGAAAACGACTTCCACCGTTTTTCGTTCATGAGCGAACCGCGCAAGCTGAAACAACTGCAATGCTGGACCTGCTTTACCAACGAAGAGGTGCACGAGGTACTGCGCAAAGGTCTGCCCGACTCTCCCCTTTTCAACGGACAAATCCAAAGCATCGGACCGCGTTATTGTCCCAGCATAGAAACCAAAATCGTAACCTTCCCCGACAAGCCGCAACATCAGCTTTTCCTGGAACCCGAAGGAGAAACCACACAAGAACTTACCTGAACGGGTTCTCTTCTTCACTGCCCATGGACATACAGTTGGCGGCATTGAAGAAAGTACCTGCATTTAAGGACTTGGTAGTTTATCGTCCGGGATACGCTATCGAATACGATTACTTCGACCCTACCCAACTGAAACATACGTTGGAATCGAAAATAATAAAGAACCTGTTCCTTGCCGGACAAGTAAACGGGACCACCGGTTACGAAGAAGCAGGCGGACAGGGAATCATTGCCGGTATCAACGCACACATCAACTGCCACGGTGGCGAGCCGTTCACACTGGACGGGACGAGGCTACATCGGTGTCTTGATTGACGATCTGGTTACAAAAGGTGTGGACGAACCTTATCGTATGTTCACCTCCCGTGCCGAATACCGCATCCTGCTCCGACAAGACGATGCAGATATGCGCCTCACTGAACGTGCCTACAAACTAGGTCTGGTAAAACAAGACCGTTACGAACATCTTTGCAGCAAACGGGAAGCCGTGAACCAAATCATCGACTTTGCCAAGACCTTCTCCATCAAAGCCGCATTAATCAATGATGCTTTGGAAGTTTGGGTACTGCCCGTCTGACACATGGCTGCAAACTAATCGACCTGCTGAACCGTCCGCAGATTACCATCGAAAATATAGCCGGGCACATTCCGGCTTTCAAAGCCATGCTGGACCAAATTACCGACCGTAAAGAAGAAGTGATTGAAGCCGCCGAAGTACTGATCAAATATCAGGGATACATTGACCGCGAGCGAATGATCGCAGAAAAGATACATCGCTTGGAAGCCATCCGCATTAAAGGCAAGTTCGACTACAACTCATTGAATTCGCTCTCTACCGAAGCCCGGCAGAAACTGATGAAGATAGATCCCGAAACATTGGCCCAAGCCAGCCGCATACCGGGTATCTCTCCTAGCGACATCAACGTCCTACTAGTTCTGCTGGGGCGGTGAAACAAGGTATGTTTCACGTGAAACAAGTAATTTAATAGACTAACAATAAAACACTGGTTATGAGCAAAGAAACGCTTAAAGCAAACTTAAGAGAAATTCCAGATTTCCCCATTCCGGGAATTCTGTTTTATGATGTGACAACCTTGTTCAAGAATGCCGAGTGCTTGCAGGAAATGCTGGACACTTTATATGAAATGTACAAGGACAAAGGTATCACCAAAGTAGTAGGTATAGAGTCGCGCGGCTTCATTATGGGCGGTGCTCTGGCGGCACGTTTAGGAGCCGGATTCGTAATGGCGCGTAAGCCGGGCAAACTCCCTGCAGAGGTTGTAGAAGAAACGTATGCTAAAGAGTACGGAACCGATACCATTCAAATACATAAGGATGCCATCAATGAAAACGATGTAGTTCTGCTGCACGATGATTTATTGGCTACCGGTGGAACCATGGCGGCCACTCATCGGTTAGTACAAAGATGTGGTGCCAAAAAGATCTTCATCAACTTCATTATCGAGTTGGGAGGTCTGAACGGCAGAAAGGCATTCCCCGAAGACATCACAGTGGATACACTGCTTACTTTATAACGCCGCACAATCTGCCCGTAAAAAAGCGAAGTCCGTCCCGAGTCACTATAGAAAGACAACAATGGATGGACAACGAAAAGATATGGACGATGAAGCCGAAAGATATATATCTTCAAGCTGTAACATTATATATCTTACAGCTTGAAGATTTATAAGATGATTACCCACAATCATACCACGAAATGCTATTTTGAGATGTTTCCACCGTAGGGGCGGACACATGGGGCCGCCCCTACGGAAGCGCTCATTTGTCCGGAAAACAATCGTTTGTCATTTAACTCAAAATTCAGCAACGAGGTATTTTTATATCGAGCTTACGTTAACATATAATCAGGTAATACCAATATACACTTATGGAAAAAGAAGAGATTACAACCAATGACTATCTGAAAGGAATCGTACTAAACCTGCCCGACAGCCCGGGCATTTACCAATACCTAAACTCCGAAGGAACCATTATCTACGTTGGAAAAGCAAAAAACTTGAAACGAAGAGTCTCTTCTTACTTCAACAGAGAGCACCCCAACGGCAAGACACGCCTGCTGGTCAGCAAGATTGCAGACATCCCGTTATATCGTGGTAAAGACAGAGGAAGACGCCCTTTTGTTAGAGAATAATCTGATAAAGAAATACAAACCGCGCTACAACGTATTGCTGAAAGATGATAAGACCTACCCTTCCATTTGTGTAAGCAATGAGTATTTTCCACGCATCTTCAAGACCCGGAAAATCATCCGTAACGGCTCCTCCTACTATGGTCCGTACAGCCACATGCCCTCCATGCTTGCCGTGATGGACTTGATAAAAAAGCTCTATCCCATCCGCACTTGCAAACTCAACCTGAGTCCAGAGAACATTCGTGCCGGCAAGTTCAACGTGTGCCTGGAATACCATATAAAAAATTGTAAAGGGCCATGTATCGGACAACAATCGCATGAGGAATACATGAAGAATATCGGTGAAATCAAAGATATCCTGAAAGGAGATACACAAATTGTAAGTGACCTGCTGATGGAGGAAATGCAAGCGCTTGCCGCCGAAATGAAATTTGAGGAAGCACAGAAAATAAAAGAGAAATATGACTTGATAGAAAACTATCGCTCCAAGAGCGAAGTGGTCAACTCCATCATCCATAATGTGGATGTATTCTCCATTGAAATGGAAGAAAATTCAGCCTATATCAACTATCTGCATATCACTAACGGATGCATCAACCAAGCCTTCACCTTCGAATACAAGAAACGTCTGAACGAAACGAAAGAAGAACTTCTACAATTGGGCATTATTGAGATGCGTGAACGATATAAGAGCACTTCCCGCGAAATCATCGTACCTTTTGAAGTGGATATGGAAATGAACAACGTCACCTTCACCGTTCCCCAACGAGGAGAAAAGAAGCATTTGCTGGACCTCTCCGTAATGAACGTGAAGCAGTATAAAGTAGACCGTTTGAAACAGGCGGAAAAGTTAAATCCAGAACAAAGAAGCGTCCGTCTGATGAAAGAAATCCAAGAGCAGCTACATATGAAGAAGATGCCGAACCACATTGAATGTTTCGACAACTCCAACATTCAGGGTTCGGACGCAGTGGCCGCCTGTGTAGTCTTCAAAAAGGCAAAACCAAGCAAGAAGGATTACCGGAAATACATCATCAAGACAGTGACCGGGCCCGACGATTACGCCTCTATGAAAGAGGTGGTACGCCGCCGGTATAGCCGCGCCATAGAGGAAGGTTCCCCCCTGCCCGACCTCATCATTACCGACGGTGGAAAGGGGCAAATGGAAGTAGTGAGAGAAGTGATAGAAGACGAACTTCATTTGGATATCCCCATAGCCGGACTGGCCAAAGACCGCAAGCACCGCACCTCGGAATTGCTATACAGTTTTCCTCCGCTGACCATCGGTGTAAAACAAAGCACTCCCTTGTTCCATCTGTTGGAGAATATACAGAACGAAGTACACCGCTTCGCCATCACCTTCCATCGGGACAAGCGCAGCAAGAGCCAGGTGGCATCCGCTTTAGACAACATCAAAGGAATAGGTGAGAAAAGAAAGACCGCCCTGCTGAAAACATTCAAAAGCGTCAGCCGCATCAAGCAAGCCTCACTGGAAGAGATTGCAGCCGTGGTAGGTGAAGCAGCCGCTAAAAATATCAAAGAAAACCTCACAGAATAAAAGGGATTTCCTACCTTTGCATACATCCATTGCAAGGATATGCCGCCCTCATAACTGTCAAGCCAAGAGGTCGGCAATGTTTCCACCCACCATAGTAGGCGGACATAATATCGGTAAACGGCAAGCATTTTCTAATAATAAATAAAGGATATAAATATGAGAGTAGTTATTCAACGAGTAAGCCACGCCTCTGTTACCATAGAAGGTGTATGCAAATCGGCGATAAAAGAAGGATTCATGATATTGGTTGGTATCGAAGAAGCTGATACACAAGAAGATGCTGACTGGTTATGCAAAAAGATAATAGGATTGAGAGTCTTTGACGATGAAAACGGAGTGATGAATAAATCCATTCGGGAGGTAGAAGGCAACATTCTGGTTATCAGCCAGTTCACATTGCACGCATCTACAAAGAAAGGGAACCGTCCCTCCTACATCCGTGCCGCAAAACACGATATAGCCATTCCTCTCTACGATTATTTCTGCCGGGAACTAAGCATCGGTTTAGGCAAAGAAGTAGGAACCGGAGAATTCGGAGCAGACATGAAAGTTGAACTTCTGAACAACGGGCCTGTTACTATATGTATGGACACTAAAAACAAAGAATAATGACACTGGAAGAAGCACAAAAAGAGGTGGACAGCTGGATTAAAACGTATGGTGTACGTTACTTCAGCGAACTGACCAATATGACCGTCCTGACCGAGGAAGTAGGCGAACTGGCACGTGTGATGGCACGTAAATATGGAGACCAATCTTTCAAACAAGGAGAGAAAGACAACCTTGCCGATGAAATGGCAGACGTATTGTGGGTCCTTATCTGTCTGGCCAACCAGACCGGAGTAAACCTGACCGAAGCCTTCCGTCAAAACTTGGAGAAGAAAACAAATAGAGATAAAGACAGACATAAAAACAACCCCAAATTATAAAGAATTATGGAACATAATCACGAATTCGAAGGTGGACATGAACATCGTCATGACCACGATCATGGACCCGAGCACAGTAAGTACGAGGAAGCACTTGCCAAGTATAACATCCGTTTGCGCGATGAGGATGTAAAAGCGAAAACTGCCCTACTCATCGAAAAACATGTAGCAGAAAACAATACACCGGACGTAAAGAAATTCCTGTTCCATTGCATTGACCTGACCACTTTAAAGTGCACTGATTCGGATGAAAGTGTAATGAAATTCACCGGAAAAGTAAATGAATTTGTTGACAAGTACCCTGATCTGGACAATGTAGCCGCAATCTGTGTATATCCTAATATGGCAGAAGTAGTCAACGACACCTTGGAGGCAGACCATGTAAACATAGCCTGTGTATCGGGTGGTTTCCCTTCATCACAAACATTTACTGAAGTAAAGGTAGCCGAAACAGCCATGGCTCTCCATACCGGAGCTGATGAAATAGATATCGTTATCCCGGTAGGCAAGTTCCTGAGTGGGGATTACGAAGGAATGTGCGATGAAATAGAAGAATTAAAAGCTGTATGTGGTGAGCACCACCTGAAAGTAATTCTAGAAACTGGAGCACTGGGGAGCGCATCCAACATCAAAAAAGCGTCCATTCTATCGATGTATTCCGGAGCCGATTTCATCAAGACCTCTACCGGAAAGGAAAACCCCGCCGCTACTCCTGAAGCCGCCTTGGTGATGTGCGAGGCTATCAAAGAATACTATATGACAACAGGCCGCAAAGTAGGATTCAAACCCGCCGGAGGAATTAATACCGTACACGATGCTTTGGTTTACTATACCATTGTAAAAGAAGTGTTAGGTGAAGAATGGCTGACAAACGAGCTATTCCGCTTAGGAACAAGCCGCCTGGCCAATCTGCTTCTCTCAGAAATTGTAGGTCAGGAAACCAAGTTCTTCTAAACAAAGAACCGTTTCACTATTTAAATAACAACCACATTTAAAGTGACCGGAATGAGCCTTATCTATTCCGGTTATTTTAAACTACCAAAGAAAGGCGTACCTCAAAAGCTCGGGCGTGGTCCTTATCGTATAAAGGATCACGCCCGAACTTTTTGAGGTACATATCTTCAACAATCGTACTATTTATCTCTTTCAATCACATAATCAATATAAGCAGTCAAAGCATCTTTTACAGCTTGACCGGCTGATTGTGGAAGTAAAGCCAACGCTTTATTACGATAATCCACCATTGCCTGTCTGGCATACTCTATCCCTCCCTTCACCTTAGTATATTCGATGAAACGGGCAATATCTTCATCCGAAGCGTCTAATGACCGGATACATAACGCCAGTTTCCGCATCTCCTCATCATCAAACGTATTTAACACATACAAAGCCGGCAATGTCAGCTTCCCTTCACGCATATCGTTTCCGGTAGGTTTACCTATCTCATCAGAAGAATAATAGTCAAAGATATCATCCTTTATCTGGAAAGCAATACCAATCATTTCGCCAAACAGACGAGCATTTTTCACCATTTCATCGGATGCATGAACCGAAATAGCCCCCGCTTCCGCACTGGCAGTAAACAATGCAGCCGTCTTTTTACGAATGACATCATAATACACTTCTTCCGAGAACTCAGAAGCATTAATATTCGCCAATTGAATAATCTCGCCTTCAGATAAGTTCTGTCCCAAACAAGCCACCAAATCTACAATTGTAATCTCGCGGGTCATGGCAGAATGCTTCAGGCTGGTTGCCAGCATATAGTCGCCTACCAGAACCGACACCTTATTATTATAGATAGCATTTACCGAAGACTGCCCACGGCGCTTGTCACTCTCATCCACCACATCATCGTGCACCAGGCTGGCCGTATGGAGCAACTCCAATGAAAGGGCCGCATGAAGCTAGAATCATTGATTTCACCGAATAGTTTAGCAATCAACAACGCCAATATGGGACGCATCATCTTGCCATTTCTCTGCTTAATATAGGATAACACCTCACTAAGTAAAGAATTGGAACTTTGGAGCGAAGAGTCAAACAACCTTCTAAATTCCTCAAACTCCTTGTCAATAGGCAATTTGATTTGCTGTAATTTGTCCATGCAGGTTAATTTGTGCACAAAGTAGTAATAAAAGACGGAATACGGTATTTTTTTGTACTTTTACAATGAAAAAACTAAAGATTTTTAAGAATGGACAAACTTTTTCTATTAGATGCTTATGCATTAATATACCGCGCGTATTACGCTTTCATCAAAAGCCCGCGCATTAACTCCAAGGGTTTCAACACTTCAGCCGTACTGGGATTTGTCAATACACTGGAAGAGGTCTTGAAGAAAGAAAATCCTACGCACATCGGTGTGGCATTTGATCCCGCCGGTCCCACCTTCCGGCACGAGGCCTATGAACAGTATAAGGCACAACGTGAAGAAACACCCGAAGTAATCCGTTTGTCCGTACCCATTATAAAGGATATTATCCGGGCCTATCGTATTCCTATTCTGGAAGTACCGGGATACGAGGCTGACGACGTGATCGGTACACTGGCCACCGAAGCCGGCAAACGAGGGATCACTACTTATATGATGACACCAGACAAAGACTATGGTCAACTGGTGGGCGGAAATGTCTTCATGTACCGTCCCAAGCATACAGGCGGTTTTGAAGTGATGGGCATAGAAGAGGTAAAGGCAAAGTTCGATATCCAGTCACCCGCACAAGTCATTGATATGCTGGGACTGATGGGCGATAGTTCCGACAACATTCCCGGTTGTCCGGGAGTGGGCGAGAAAACAGCACAAAAGTTAATCGCGCAATATGGCAGCATCGAGAATCTTCTCTCCCACTCTGCCGAACTGAAAGGAGCCTTGAAAACCAAAGTGGAAGCCAACCGGAAAATGATTGAGTTCTCCAAGTTTCTGGCAACTATCAAGATTGATGTCCCCATCACATTGAACATGGACGAACTGAAAAGAGAAGAACCAAATGAAGAGGAACTACGGAAGATTTTTGAAGAGATGGAGTTCCGTACCCTCATCGACCGCGTTTTCAACCGAAACAAGAAATCCGCCTTCGCCGGAACATACACCGATGCGACCGGAAACGATCTGCAAGGACGAAACCGCACACCGGAAGGAAGCGCCCGGCAGGGAAACATGCCGGACGGTTCGGGACAACTCTCCCTTTTCGGTGAACCGGCTTCGAATGGCAAATCGCCCGCTTCTCCGTCTTCCCCTCAAGGCAATCTCTTTGCAGAATTTACCGACGGAGGGACGGAAAGTGAGAAATATTCGAATCTAGCATGTTTAGATAATTTAAAATACGACTATCAACTCATTGATACAGAAGAGAAAAGATCTGAATTATTACAAAACTTACTTACAAAAGAAATTTTCAGTCTAGACACGGAAACAACAGGAACCGATCCCATCACCGCAGAACTTGTGGGAATGAGCTTCAGCTATGCCGAAAATCAAGCATTTTATGTCCCTGTACCTGCCGATCGGACCGAAGCGCAAAAAATAGTTAATGAGTTCCGGCCGGCTTTCGAAAAAGAAGGAGCGTTGAAAGTAGGACAAAATATAAAATACGATATGCTGGTATTGGGCAACTACGGAACTGAAGTGCGCGGTCCCCTGTTCGATACCATGGTGGCACATTATGTACTACAACCGGAATTGCGCCACAATATGGACTACCTTGCCGAAATCTACCTGCATTATCAGACTATCCACATCGAAGAACTGATTGGTCCCAAAGGCAAAGGTCAGAAGAATATGCGCGATCTCTCCCCCGAAGCTATCTATAAGTACGCGTGCGAGGATGCTGATGTCACACTGAAATTGAAAAACATCTTGGAACAGGAATTGAAAACCAACGATGCGGAAAAACTCTTCTACGAAATAGAAATGCCCCTGGTCCCCGTACTTGCTTATATAGAACGCAACGGCGTGCGTGTAGACACTGAAGCCTTAAAACAGACCTCGGAACATTTCACCGCCCGCATGAACCAAATAGAAGAAGAAGTGCACCAACTGGCAGGTACGGATTTCAACATAGCCTCACCCAAACAGGTAGGTGAAGTGCTGTTTGACAAGCTGCGTATCGTGGAGAAAGCCAAGAAAACCAAAACCGGACAATATGTCACCAGTGAAGAAGTATTGGAAAGCCTGCGAGGGAAACATGAAATAGTAGGCAAGATATTGGAACACCGCGGTCTGAAGAAGCTTCTCGGTACTTATATTGATGCTCTGCCCCTATTGATTAATAAAGAAACAGGTAAAATTCATACTTCGTTCAATCAAACGGTCACTGCTACCGGCCGACTCAGTTCCAGCAACCCGAACCTTCAGAACATCCCCATCCGCAACGAAGACGGCAAGGAAATCCGTAAGGCCTTCATTCCCGATGATGGTTGCGAATTTTTCTCCGCCGACTATTCACAGATTGAGTTACGCATTATGGCACACCTTAGCGGAGACGCCAATATGATAGAGGCTTTCAAGGAAGGAGATGACATTCATGCCGCCACCGCAGCAAAAGTATATAAGATAAGTATAGACAAAGTTACCCGCGAACAACGCAGTAAAGCAAAAACAGCTAATTTCGGTATCATCTACGGCATCAGCGTATTCGGACTGGCAGAACGTATGAATGTAGACCGCAAAGAGGCAAAAGAACTAATAGACGGCTATTTCGAAACTTATCCCCAAATAAAGGAATATATGGACAAAAGCATCGACTTGCCCGCAGGCAAGGATATATTGAAACCATATTCGGCCGTAAACGATATCTTCCGGATATCAATTCCAGAAATTCGGTTGTGCGCGGATATGCCGAACGAAATGCCATCAATGCTCCTATCCAGGGAAGTGCAGCCGATATTATCAAGGCAGCTATGGTACGCATATACCAGCGCTTTCAATCTGAAAATATAAAGTCCAAAATGATACTTCAGGTGCATGATGAGTTAAATTTCAGCGTTCTACCCGAAGAAAAGGAAAAAGTACAGAAAATTGTGATTGAAGAGATGGAAAATGCCTACCATATGCAAGTACCTTTACGCGCAGACTGCGGTTGGGGAAGCAACTGGCTTGAAGCGCATTAAAGCATATAGAAACCAACTATTCGCAAGATATATAGTACTATATATAAGGTATTTATATCATAAAAGCTCAATGGTCTTTTCCAATCCATTGAGCTTTTCATTTGCCATCCCGAACGTAAATGAAAAACACAAACACAAGATAATTGTAATAAATAGATCTTATACAATTATTAATATTTGTTTAATCAGTGACATTTTGCAAAAATATAATCATTTTTTAGCAGAAATGTTAGGAGATTCAATTTTCTTTCGTACATTTGCACCGTTTTTAAAAACAATATGAAAGTAACAATCTAACATATCAATATCATGAAGAAGATCAATTTTTTGAAAGGAATGCTCGTTGTAGCAATTTTATTTATTGCTAACCTTACAGTTTTTGCAGGAAATCCGGGTGACAACCTGATTTACAATGCAGAAGAAGTAAATGGAGTAATTGTTTCGGAAACGATTTTTAAAATGGAAGGCACCATGCTTACTAATTATATGAAGCACAATTACAAGTATGATGCCAACAACCAACGCACAGAGGACGAGGCGCAAAAATGGAACAGTAACAAAAATCGCTGGGAAAATGACCTCTGCATTCGTTATACTTATGGCAACAAAAGTATGACTACTGAATATTACAAATGGAACTCTAAAAAGAAAGAATATATATTAGTACCCGAAATGACCGTAACTATGGACAAATAAATCTATTCTAACAATCTAACACTTTTCATAAAAACTCTACGAAAGGGCAACCGTGACGGTTGCCCTTTTTGTTTCGTGACGGGCAGTCTTTTCGCATATAAAAAAGCCAAATCTGACTTCAATATGAAGCCTGATACAAAAAGAATGGTTATCTTTGCAAACAAATAGATAGATAATAATCAAAAAAACAAATAGATAATGGCTTTACAATGTGGCATTGTCGGTCTTCCAAACGTAGGAAAGTCGACACTTTTTAATTGTTTATCGAATGCAAAGGCTCAAGCAGCCAACTTCCCTTTCTGTACCATCGAACCGAATGTAGGTGTCATCACCGTTCCTGATGAACGCCTGACCAAACTTGCCGAACTGGTTCATCCGGGACGTATCGTTCCCACTACTGTAGAAATTGTTGACATTGCAGGACTTGTAAAAGGAGCTAGCAAAGGTGAAGGGTTGGGAAACAAGTTTCTGGCAAATATCCGTGAAACAGATGCTATTCTGCACGTACTCCGCTGTTTTGATGATGAAAATGTGACTCATGTAGACGGTAGTGTAGATCCGGTCCGTGACAAAGAAATCATTGACACCGAACTCCAGCTGAAAGATTTGGAAACCATTGAAAGCCGTATCCAAAAAGTACAAAAACAGGCACAGACGGGCGGTGACAAACAAGCTAAACAAATGTACGACATCCTTGTTAAATACAAAGACGCATTGGAACAAGGCAAATCTGCGCGTACCGTACAATTTGACAGCAAAGACGAACAGAAAATCGCAAAAGAACTGTTCTTGCTAACCAGCAAACCAGTGATGTACGTATGCAACGTGGACGAAGCAAGCGCTGCTACCGGCAATAAATATGTAGAACAAGTACGCGAAGCCGTAAAAGAAGAGAATGCAGAAATTCTAGTCGTAGCCGCCAAAACCGAAGCCGATATCGCAGAACTCGAAACCTATGAAGACCGCCAAATGTTCCTTCAGGAAGTCGGTCTGGAAGAATCAGGTGTAAATCGTCTGATCAAATCGGCTTACCACCTGCTGGAACTGGAAACCTTCATCACCGCCGGAGAAATGGAGGTAAAAGCCTGGACCTACCGCAAAGGATGGAAAGCACCCCAATGCGCAGGGGTCATCCACACCGATTTCGAGAAAGGATTTATCCGCGCCGAGGTGATCAAGTACGAGGACTACATTAAATATGGTTCGGAAGCCGCCGTGAAAGAGGCTGGAAAAATGGGCGTGGAAGGTAAAGAATACGTAGTGCAGGACGGTGACATCATGCACTTCCGCTTCAATGTATAAACCGTAGGTAAATCAAAACGCAAAAGACTTATCACAGCCATGCTATGAATGAAAAAACATCAGGGAACCAGCAAAACTAATGGCAGACTGATAAGTCAGTGTTTTGTTTCCTAAAACAAAATACAACTAACATGGAAAAATATTTAATCGTGGGAACCGGCGGCGTTGGAGGAAGCATCGCCGGTTTCCTTGCTTTAGCAGGAAAAGATGTAACATGCATTGCCCGTGGCAAGCATCTGGAAGCCATTCGTGAAAAAGGACTTCACCTAAGATCAGACTTGAAAGGTAATCACTTTCTGCCTGTACAAGCCTGCACAGCCGAGGAATACAACGAGAAAGCCAACGTAATTTTTGTATGCGTAAAGGGCTACTCCCTAGATTCCATCAAAGATCTGTTGGAAAAAGCCTCGGATAAAGATACCTTGATTATCCCCATCCTGAATGTTTACGGTACAGGTCCCCGTATCGGGCAACTTGTTTCACATGTAACAGTACTAGACGGATGCATCTACATCGTAGGTTTCGTCTCCGGACCGGGTGAAATCACACAAATGGGCAAAATATTCCGACTGGTTTTCGGCGCACGTCCCCAACAGGGTGTGGCTCCGGAACGTCTGGAAACCATTGCCGATGTACTAAGAAAAGCAGGGATCAAAGCCGATATTTCGGATGATATCAATCGCGACACCTTCATCAAATGGTCATTCATCTCGCTATGGCCTGCACAGGTGCCTACCATGATGTCCCAATGGGTCCTCTGCAACATCCCGGAGCAGAACGCGACACTTTCATCGGTCTGTCCAAGGAAAGTTCTGAAATAGGCCGCAAAATGGGAATTACCTATGCGGAAGACCCGATAGAATACAACTTAAAAGTGATTGACAAATTAGACCCGGACAGTACCGCATCCATGCAAAAAGATATAGCCAAAGGACATGAGTCCGAAATACAAGGACTATTGTTTGATATGATCGCACTGGGCGAAAAGATGGATGTGGATATGCCCACTTACCGCAAAGTTGCACAAAAATTCAAGATATGAATACACTGTCAGCCATTTTTTGGAATCCCGATATAGAAATCTTTTCCATTTTCGGCATTTCCATCCGTTATTACTCCGTATTGTTCGTTACAGGGCTTTCATTGGCCTACTGGGTGATATACAAACTCTACCAAGACCAAAAAATTCCTTACGAAAAATTTGATTCCCTGTTCGTTTACTGCCTGCTGGGTATTGTTATCGGTGCTCGCCTGGGACATTGTCTGTTCTATGAACCAGGCTATTGGCTCTCTCACCCTGTAGAAATGCTGTTGCCCGTCAAGATTACCGATTCTGGGATAAAATGGACCGGTTATCAAGGTCTTGCCAGCCATGGAGGAACCATCGGACTAATGCTCGCCTTATGGATCTATTCACGCCGTGTAAAATTGAAGTTCCTGACTGTACTAGACAATATAGCCATCGCCACCCCGCTGGCAGGTTGTTTTATCCGTTTAGGTAACCTGATGAATGGTGAAATAGTAGGTACGGTAACTCATGTTCCTTGGGCGTTCATTTTTCCGCACGAAGATATGCAACCCCGCCACCCGGCACAACTCTACGAAGCCATCGCCTATCTTCTGATTTTTATCATAGGCTTGCGGTTGTATAAAAAGTACAAAACCACGCTATACCCCGGTTTCTATTTCGGCTACTGCCTCACTACCATATTCACCTTCCGCTTCCTTGTGGAGTTTATAAAAGCCAGCCAGGAAGCCTTTGAAGACAGTATGATGCTGAACATGGGGCAATGGCTCAGCATTCCGTTCATACTGCTGGGAGCGCACTTCATGTACCATTCTTTTAAACCCGTAAAATAAATGAAACATATAATAGATATTGAAACTTGGGAACGCCGGGACAATTATAATTTTTTCCGCAACTTCCATAATTCATGGATATCCATCACCAGTGAAGTAGATTGCACTGAAGCATTTCCAGCTGCAAAAGCCGCCAAACGCTCTTTTTTCCTGTATTACCTGTATGCTGTGCTGCGTGCTGCCAATGAAGTGAAAGAATTCCGTTTCCGTATAGATAAAAACGGACAGGTGGTCTATCACGATCAGGTGGACATCATATCACCTATCGCTGTACCCGGCAAGACTTTCTACACAGTCCGCATCCCTTACCATGCAGATTTTGAACGGTTTTATGCCGAAGCATATCACATCGTCCATAACATCCCCGAAGAGGGTGACCCGTATGGAGCCGAAAAAGTCATTAAAGAACAGGGAGATTTTGATATTATCCAACTGAGTGCCACGCCTCAGCTTTATTTCACTTCACTCACCTATACACAAATGGCTCCCGACCATCCATTAGACTATCCGCTGATGAATGCCGGCAAAGTAGTGCCACGCGAAGGAAGACTGGTAATGCCCATCGCTTTCACTGTAAACCATGCTTTTGTGGACGGAGCGCACATAGGACAACTCTTTCAGAAAATAGAGGAGATATTGAAAGAGCTGGCTCAATAAATAGAGGGGTCTCAAAAGGCATAAAGATCCCTGTCGGACACGTATGTATGCATTTCCCTACATATACGTTCACATATATCCATAAAAGAATAAATAACCAGAAAAAGAAGACAATCTGTCAAAATGCCGATGCACGAGAATACGATGAAAATACACAAACTGTATCCTTTGAAACAGGACACCCTCATACACCGGCATTATCATTTTGACAGATTGCCAGTTTAATTAAATCAGTTTAGAAACGATAGCCCACAGAGAACTGGAAAGTTGAATTCCGCAAACCATTTTGTGCCTGTATCTTTTTTATTCCGACCCTATAATCAAAACTTATCGTATAATGATCGGCAATAACAGCCTTCATTCCAACAATGCCCCCATAATCCCAACGGCGGAAAGCCTGAAGATTAGCACTATTATTGGGCTCCCCGGCTTTATAGGAAAAACCATCCAAGGGCTTCCATTTTGCAGGCTCGGTAGTTATATTATCCCCCTCTTGGTGAATAACATCCAAAGAACAGTTTCCAGCACCAAATCCGTAAGAAGCATAAACTCCAACCGACGGAATGAGGCTGAGTTTATCCGAAACCCGAATATTATATCCCATTTTTAACGGCAAAATCAGATTATTCATCTTTATCTCTGTCTTAGGAAAATAAGTAACCATGTGATCCATCATTTTCATGGTACTTCTATTCTGCAACCAAGACAAACCGGACATTAACATCCAATGCTTTCCTATCTCGTAGTCCACAGTCACCCCCAATTGAAAGCCGGGCTTCATTCCACCTACCTGTTCGGCTTTATATCCGTCAGAACCGGAAACCAGATAATGAGACAGGTTCATTCCACCTTCCACACCAACTTTTACCTGTGCAGACAAAGGCAATACACACATGGCAGCCAACACCACCACTACAATCATTTTAGTCTTCATACTTATTTTTTATTTGATGTTGCAAAATTAGAAAGAAGATATAAGCATAAAGCTCTATCCATATAACATCACTCACCTATACAACACTAAAAATCAACCATATAACATATTTTATCATAACATGAGCAATAAAATAAGATTCAGATATGAACTTCACATTATCAATAACCTTAGATTATCAACTAAAATATTATCATACAGCCTTAATTGGAATTACTTAAAAACTTAAATTTATCTGAGTCGAGTAAGCACTTCCTTTATCACACTTAGGAAGTACAGCTGTTTTTTCAAATGCGTTATTCATAACTACACCTTTTCATTACCATCCTTATCTAGCATAGTAATATCAGCATCATTTAATGAGAACTGAGATGTGAGATACAAACAGTCATTTATATCTTCGGCTTGTATTGAAAAAATAAAAGGAATTCTAGTAGCCACCTTTTCATAAACTTTGCAAACTGCATGAGGCTTCTTTTGGTGATGCTCCGAAGCAAAAACTCCCAAACTCAAGGAAACTAAAAATAACATCAATAATAACTTTGCTTTCATACTTCTTTTTGTTTAAAAATGATGCCGCAAAGTTAAAGGGAAAGGAAAGAACGTACAACTATTTGCTGTGACATAATATTTCTATAAAACACTGATAAACAATATATTTCAGTTTATCACTCTGACATTTTCTTTTTTAGACGCGATTTCCTTTGATTGAGGGCTACCGTATCCGTATGTCCGAAACATAAAGAAATGGCCAACGGAGAAATACCCGCTTCTTGCAGGCAAAGGACCAACAAGTCATCCTCCGTCAGTTGGGAGTATTGTGCTTGCAAAGGAGAAATATAATCAGCATAGATTTCAAAGGTCGTTTTCTTCAGTTTGTCCAATTCAGCAGCTGCCATCACCTTACGGATTTTCTTATTCACCTGCTGCTGGTCAGACAATGACATCACCTTTTTGTATATAGAAGTCTGCTGGAATAACCATGTACGAAGTGCCAACTTTTCTTTCTTCAATTGAGTTATCAATTGCTCTTTTTGGGCAATTTCATCAAGATTTTGGTTTTCCCTATCCTGTAACAGTGCAAGAGCGGATTCATTTTCTTCTATGCGCTGCTGCATCACATTCTGTTTCTCATCAGCATATTGTAATGCTTGCCGATAGAGTGCCTGCTGGTTATTTTTCTTATTTATCCAACGTTGGTAAATCAAAGCAACGACAAAGCAAATAATAATGCTGAAAAAACAATACGCCCTATAACCTTTCTGGATTTTATTTGCTCATCCTTTACTTCCAATGCTGTCTGATTTTTATAGACTATATGCTGCACTTCAGACAATCGCTCACTAATATGCTGCACTTCAGACAATCGCTCACTAGCATCCAATGAATCCTGAACCATGACAAAAGTATCTAGATAGTGATAGGCGGACTTGAAATTTCCTAGCTTAGCTTCCATTACGGCAAGTGACCAGTAAGACATAGAAAGGGATGGAGAAAAGAGCAGGCTTTTCTCTAAATAATACCTAGCAGAATCATATTGTCCTAAACCAATGTACAAATCACCTATATTATAGAAATAACCGCTAAATATTTTATTTTCATCAGATATATTTTGCAAAACTTTATAGGCATAAACCACGGCAGAATCGATGTTTTCAAATCGTCCATAATACAGACTTAAATTGTGCCAAGAAGTGAGTATCATGCTTGTATCTTTAGAACGCATAGCATATTCCACAGACTTTCTCTGATAAGTTATAGCAGAATCCTGCATATCCCTCATACCATAAATATATCCAATGTTATGATAGGCAATAGCAGTATCTTTAGCACTAAAAGAATAAAGAAGAGCTTGATTTTGTATTTCCAACGCCTTGTCGTACAATTCACAATCACCATACCCCTAACATACTATAAATCAATCTTCTACATTTTAAATCTTGCGGATAATTCTGCAACACTTCCAACGCTTTCAAATTATGCTCTATCGCCGACATTTCATCATTCATCTGCGCCAGCAGCCTTCCCTTATACATCAATGCCACAGCCTTCTCCCTATCATCATCTCCATAATAATCCAAGGCGAAATTCAATAAGGAATCGCAAGGTAATAAGGGTAGTTTGTTCTTGTCCGTAGCCTCAGCCAGCAACAAAGCATAGTATGCCTTGTCTACTTCCGGCAAATCCTCTAAAACAGATATATTTTTTAAAATAGTCAATGCACTGTCCGGCTTCATTTCCAACAATGAATCTACTTGCTGTAACATCGGATTGGAAGAATGGTGGTTACAGGCAAACAAACAGACAGCCAGCAAACTGACGAAATTTAAATATATAATAAATGAACGCATAGTAATTTTGTCTTTTAGCTTTCTATGCACAAAGATAGTAAAATGCCTTTATAACCTGATATACAAACATCTATTAAAAAAACATTATGCAAATTCTGTAACACACAGTTATTCCATCTTACTTTTCATACGATATTTGCGTTGCGCTACAATCTGTGTATCATTATTACCAAAGCATAAAGCGATGGCAAAAGGAGATAAATCCGCCAATTGCAGACATAGCAAAAGGACATCATCTTCGTTCAACTTGGGATACCGGGTATGCAGTTGCTCTATGTAATCAGCATAAATCTGTCCTATAATCACTCTGAGTTGGCGTTGCTCAGCATTGGTGAGCACTGCAATACGCTCTTTGTGATGCTTTTGCTGGTTGGCCAGTTTGTCTATTTTCGTATAGAGGCACTTTGCCGGAACAACCAGTTGCGCAATTTCTCTTTCTCCATCTTCATGGCCTCTATAGCCCGTTCCTTCTCTTCTATTTCCTCGGCACGGCTTTCTTGTTTCTGTTTCAATTCGGCTATCACCTCTTCATGTTGAGCAATATTCTGCTGCATATCCATCAGGTTCTGTTTCAGCTTCTGCAACAGATATTTATAGTTGGATTGCTGTATCTTCTTGTTCTTCAGTATCTGTTGATAAATAATCACAATGACCAGCAGCAACACCACAGCTATCATCGCAATGGTGTATATCCTCCGTTTAGCCTTGAACTGTTCTTTCCTTACTTGCGCGTCGGCATTCCAGCATAGGTCTTCTTCTCCAGTTCCGTGGCCACATTGGTGGAATAGATGGAATCTTCCAACTCGGTGCTGATTTCCAGATATTCCAAAGCTTTCTCCACATTTCCCTGCTGCTTAGCTATGGCATACAAGTCAAAGAAAGAGAGATACCGGATATGAATATCGACAGCTTCCTTGCTCCGGTTCAAATAATAAAGAGCCGAATCAAGCTGCCCGTTATTATAATAAAATTCCCCTAGATTCCAAAGACACTGCAAGCTGTCTTCTCTAAGACGACAAGCATCGTATGCCCTTTTCAGACAAGTAATAGCTATACTGGTCCGTCCTGTACGTCCGCATAAATCCCCTATATTTCCATAAAGAGAATGCAAAAGGAAACTATCAGTAGAAAGAGAAAGCTGCAAAGCGCGTTGCTGGCAGATAAAAGCGGAGTCTATATTTCCATAGCCGATATAAGCTACCCCCAGATTGCTGAGTGAACTGATGAAATGACGGTTATGCCGTGCCAGCGAATCATTATAACAAGCCTTGACATACATATCTTTGGCCTGTGCGTACAAGTTCTGTTTGCCATACAGCCCACCCAACATATTATATACAAACCCCTTCCAATAGAATTCACATGGATAGGCGGAAAGGATTTCAAGCGCCATACGGTAACTTTTCAGGGCATCGGCATAGTTTTCCATTTCCTGTTGCACTTTACCCTTATACAAAAGAGCTATAGCATGTTCTTTGGCTTCTTCATGGTATACATGGAGGGCTAAATTCAATAATGAGTCACAAGGAAGCAGTGAATAACCATTTTTATCCGCAGCCTCAGCCAGCAGCAAAGCGTAATCGGCCTTGTCTTCCGGGGTCATACCGATCAGGGAAGAGATGGATTTCAATAATGAAAACGCACTGTCGGCATGTTCTTCCATCAAGTATCCTGCTTGCCGCAAAGCAGGATGTTCCGTGCGCTGCAAAGTACAGGAAAGACAAAGCCAACATAGAAGGCAAACAATACCCGGCTGTTTTATATAAACATACATGCAACTCTATTTTTATTCTCCGGCGACAAAGATACAGAAAACTCAGAACTTATATCCTACACCGGCCGATAAACTGACATTCCGCCCGAAAGGCTCTTACGAAGAGAACATTTACCATCGATAGTGTAAATGAAATGCTCGGATTCCAATGAAACCCCGGTCCTTCCACCGTAAGTAAAATGATCTGGAAAATCCTGATGCCACCAGCCCAAACTAGAGTGCATTCCGTTGCCATAGGCGTAGTCAATGGATTTATCCCTGCCAAACATAGCATAGGACAGATACGGTCCCGCATTGATGCGCAAATTCCATTTGTTATTTAAAGCAACATTATAAGAAGCAAGGATAGGAAGCTCCAAATTGAATTTACTAAAAAAGGAATCGGTACCAAGCCTTGTCTTGGATCTGAATTCTTCATAAGTAAATAATAATTGTGGCTGTACATACCATGAGTTTTAACATGAACGTCATACATTCCTCCGGCATAACCGCCTAGGCTGAAGCGTGCATCCCTGGACAAAGATTTAGAAAAAAGTCCGCCTCCTACAATACCCCAGCTATTCTGTGCGGAAGCGGGAAGAATAAAGCAGGCTAAAAGCATGCAAAGTAGAATTTGTTTTATTTTCATCGGGTTTGTTGCTTAAGTTTAATATGCAAAGTAAGGTATAAAGCCCTTTTCATGAAAATAAAACAGATAACATTTATCGCATATAAAACATTGATAATAAACAATATAACACTTATTAAAAGATAACAATTCGGAGAAATTTCACTCCTATTGGGCATTAGGGACAGGTCTAAAACCTGCCCCTACACAGCAAGA
>ENA-OQEX01000255-OQEX01000255.1-human-gut-metagenome-genome-assembly--contig:-NODE-255-length-31015-cov-4.242133_pt1 | contig 31015 bp, 31 predicted proteins | sample MGYA00242802_ERZ504649 | MGnify/ENA primary metagenome ERZ504649 (study PRJEB26092, sample SAMD00036194) | human gut metagenome | host: Homo sapiens | study: EMG produced TPA metagenomics assembly of...
GGTGATTTGAGTATATGCAGGTTATAGAGAAGATTTGGCTCTATAACCTGTTTTTCCTTCAAATCCTTCATTGTAAGGTAATATATTGTTACTCAGTTGTTTATGATGAACCATTTTTACTTTATTTCCTTCATCCGGATATAAATCCTTCAGCCTGCTGAAATGAGGGCTTATCCGGCTTTTGGGTCAGCAGAAATTTAGTGGGGATTTATTTCATGCAATTGTTTGTGATACCCCCCTGTACGAGCGTTCGTAATTTTATGGATGGTTTGTATGACAGGCAAAAGTAAAGATTGGGATTGGATATATGCCCTCACTTTAGCATTTCGACTTGTTGCTATATAACATACATGTAGTCAGATGTATATCTTCCTGCCAATATGTTGTTTCGCTTTTTTATAAGAAGGCAGTCTGGGGACTTTTCCTCCCTGCTTAAGGAATGCGTAGCTTTGTAATCAGATTCATCCTTAAAAGCTCTTGTCTATATTTCTAAACCTTTCCCGCCGTATGGTTAAAGGTTTTTTTCCTGTTTGTTCTATCTCCGTAAGCCTTTGGAGTTAACTCCATAGCCTTGGGAGATAACTCCAAAGCTTATGGAGATAGCTCCAAAGGCTATGGAGATAGAATACATCCGTATAAAAAGGTTTAATCAGGAGATAGAAAAGGTTTATGCAACAGGGTTCGATCTATTGTCATTTCCATAATAATTCCAAATGCTTCTGGACTTTTATAGTAGAACTTTAAAAAAACTGGTTGATGGATTTCTCTTTGATGAAACAAAAAAGTTAAAATGATGAACTTTTCTCCTTTTAAAGCTAACATAAACTCTTTATAAGTAGCAATATTCTGTCTTTCAGTTTGTTATGCTTCGCTTTTACATGACCCGATTTATATATCTCTTGATAAGAGATATATATTTCTGTGCAAAAATAAGCAAAGTTTTGAGAACTAATACATTTTTGGCAAAAAAAAATAGGAATTTATATAAAAAAATAGTTCTCTCACTTATTTATATTCTTCTTTATTCCGTTTCAACAGCTCTGTAATATGTTGATATAATGTGTGTTAATGCTTTTTGTAGATCTCTTATCAAGAGATCTACAATGTCGTTTTTAAGACCTTTTTATATATAGAATATACCTGGTCTTTGAAGCGGTATAACTAAATGAAAACAACATAAAGCAGATGGAATATCTATTTCTGAGACGTAAACGCACGACCGCTACTTCCGAGCGGCAGAAAACTTGCTTTTCAAGGCCGCCGAGCGGCAATGGAAAGAGGAGTTTGCCGGAAAGGGAACAGACATTCGCAAGGTGGATTGCAATATATATAAAGGTATATTGTACCAGCTTGAGATACGTCAGGTATTCCTTGACACCTCGCTTTCTCTGAAAAAACTGAGTGAACTGCTTGAAACGAACCAGACCTACCTGAGTAATGTAGTGAATAAGTATTTTGGTTGCAACTTGAAGGAACTTGTGAACAGCTATCGCGTGGAATATGCCAAAGAACTTCTTGATTCCGGTCGTTGCACATTGAATGACTTGCCCTGTAGTTGTGGTTTCGCCTCTAAAAGTGCTTTCTACTCGGCTTTCAGTCGTATTGTGGGCATATCACCTTTATCTTATCAGTCCAGGGAAAGGAGGAAACGGTATTTACAGGTGATAAACTAGCTAAGCTATTAATAATGAAGTTAATATGTATAACCAATTTTAGTTTTTAAATTTATAAATTTAAGTTTTTCTATTATGAACAAAAAGTTTTTAAGTGCAATCCTGTTCGGAGCCTTAATGGTTTCGTCAACAGGAACATTTGTGTCTTGTAAGGACTATGATGATGACATTGACCGCATCGACAAGGAATTGAGCGAAGTCAAGGAAACCATTGCAAGTCTTGACTCGGCAATTAAGGCAGGTAAATTCGTTCAGTCATGTAATGAGGTTACCGGTGGATATGAACTGGTTTTCACTGACGGTTCCAAAATTACTATCAAGAATGGTACTAATGGAGCAGATGGTACTACTGTTATCCCTGAATTCCGTGTGGAAGGCAATTACTGGCAGGTTAGCACAGACAAAGGTGCTACTTGGGTGGATGTGAAAGATACCGAAGGTAACAAAGTTCCGGCCAGAGGTCAGGATGGTGAAGCCGCTGGTTCAAACGTGTCTTGGGTGACAGTGGACGGTGTGGAATACATCAAGATCGGTGACAAAGTTACTGATTTGAAGCAGAACAATGAATTTCCTAACATTGCTGTAGATGCTGAAAGCAAGACTGTAATTGTGACTATCGACGGACAGAACTATACTTTGCTGCAGGAAGGTTCTGCATTCAAAGGGTTGCAGACTGTAGTTTACAGAAAACAGGCTGTTAATGATGCCAACGATGTTTGTTATGCTTATAATGTGTATAATACAGATGATGAATTGTTTGCAGCTGTTCCTGCTTATGCTTCTTTCAAGGTTTATCCGGGTGATTTCTCATTGGACAATGCTAAATTCTCGTTCGTTGATACATACAAATTGAGTCGTAGTGTAGAACCGGCTTTGGTATATATGGATGGTTCGGCTACTTTAGCAAACGGAGTATTGAAACTTGCTATGATACCTAATGAAGGAATAAGTGAAGGAACAGTAGTTGCAACTTCTTTAGATGTAACTATGTATGGTCAATACACTTCTGCTTCTGATTACTTTACAGTAGGAAGAACAAATGTTACTACTGATAATATCAAGAACGCATTCACTTCCACTACCGTAACAGGTAACAATTATCCGAAGATTATTACTGAAGGATGGAATGCTTATGATGGATATGATTTTGGTAAATTCAACTATCAAGGTACTTACAATGTAAATGATTCTATTGATGTTTATATTCAAAGTGCTAAGGTTTGGGTAAAAGAAACAGGTATTGTTTATGAAAAGGCTTTCAGACTGTTGGATCAGAATGAAGAATACACTTTTAAGGGTCAAACTATCAAGACTCATCAAGGTATCTTTGAACTGAAAGATAATGTCTTGTCTGTGAAATCAACTAACCAAGCTTCTGCTATTGATGAATATGCAGCTATTGAAGTAACTACTACTGTTAAGGCTCAAGAAGAAGGAATTAAAGATTATGAGATAAAGAATGTAGTATTTATCAAAGCAGTTCGTCCTGCTGTTAATCCTAACTTCTCAACTGTTGCTTTGAAACCGTTGAACGCTACAGACAACTTCACATTTACTTACAATAGTGCAAAATCTCAAGTTATCATTTTGGATGTTCGTGACTTTGAAAATGCTAATTGAAGGACGTGATGTTGTTTCAAACAATAATAGTGTATATTCTACTTTTGTTCAGTTGTATAAGCCTGTATATGATACAGCTAATAAGTTGACTGGTTATGCCGATATGTCTCAAACAAGTTACAATAATTTCTGGACTATAAGAAACGGATTAGCTAATGCCAATTTGGAAGAGAACGTTACCAATGTGGCTAACTATATTGAACAGAATTTGAATATCACTAATGAAGCTGTTCTGTACTATAAGAATGGTGGAAACAATGCAGACAAAGACTCTTTATTCTTAATCTTGACACCGGGCGCTAATCAGGAACAAATAAAGAAGACTACTTTGTTGATGGGCTCATCTTGGTCTTATGATTGGAACAGTGACTATGATATGATGATGACCGATGGCATCAAGACTCCTTATGGTGTTTACAACAAGTATGTAAACAAACTGTTTAAGGTTGTCGTTAACGACTTCTCTGTAACTTATACATTCGATTGTCCGATTAAGGATCAGTATAAGAACGCATTATCATGGGTGAATGGGTTAAGAGTGGAGCAAATTACACAGACTTCATTATGCAATCTCAGGTATTTGACGAAATGTATGATGTTGTTCCTGAAGATGCTATAGTGAAATTTGATATGGCTTCAAAGAACCAGAACGCTTATGTTCAGGAAATGATGAAGAGTGGTGATATCAAGTGGGCTACTACTAACCAGATTGTATTTACTCCACGTGTAGATTTGGCTAAGGTTGGCAAACTGAAAGTTGATATTTACGATATTACAGCAGGTGATACTGATTCTAAACGTGTACTCTTCGATACAGAAGAATGGACTGTGCAAACACCGATCTTGGCATTCTCTGATGTTGTTGACTTGAAGTATAACAATCCTGCATTAGCAACTGGTGAACAAATTAATCTCTTTGATTTGATTAATGGCTTGAAAGTTGCTGCTGACAAGAAGAAATGGACAGATTTGACTTTGAAAGATGCCGTTGGTAATAAGTTGGTTGTATATGATGGAGCCAATGATCTTGCTAAAGCAGAACCTATTGCAGCTACATTGTATCAGAAGGACTCTGAATCTACAGGTGTTAAAGTTGATATCTCTGAAGCAGACAAGGCTGAATACAGCTATGCTAACGGTATCCTTACTTGGAATGGCGAACCTACAGGTACTGTTTATGAGCATGATGTTCAATTCATCATCACTTATACTCATGACTGGGGTGTTGTAACCAAGACATTCAAGGTAACTGTAACAAGAAAAGTACAGTAAACATTCGGGCTAAGATAGGAAGTATAGTTTAAATTTGATATGCTTTCTTCTTGATAACCTCAAGCGAGGAGGGGATATGAATCTGATAACAGAGGAATATCCTCTCCTTTTTTATTATAAAAATAGATTCTTGATATAATGACGAAATTAGTTCGATGCGGTATAAACTTTTATGCGGATGTGGATCATCAGAAGGCGGTAAATGATAGGGATTCCTTGCAGAACACTAAATTAATGGAACATTATACTCACCTTCTTGGCCAATTACAATATGAAGGAGCTGGTATCTGGAGCCGTTTTAATATTATGTTCGGAATAAATGTTTCTTTATTCGGATTGGAAACCGTCTTGTTTAACTCTGTATGCCAAACTTCTGAATACCTGACATTTATTATTGCATTTGGAGGATTGTCATTCTCAATATGGTCTATTTACGTAATGCAGAGATTATGGAGTTATCATGAGCACTGGAAGAATATGTTATGTGAAGCGAAAAGACTTTTCCGGATGAGTATGTGAAACTTTTCACAAAGATTCCTTCTAATTTGAAAAGAGAGAAAAAATCTTGGGAGTTATGGCTGAAATCATACACTCAACCTTTTTTTGCCATATTGTCTCTTATTTGGTTGCTTATTATAGTGTTAAACCATGCTATTTATACTGATATGCTGAATAAGGAAAATATTATTCATCACGTGGGTGTGGTGAAAATACAACAGAATGAAAATTTAAAAAATAATGAAGATGAAAAAGATGATGGATTCGACTACTGCGATTATTACTACAACAGATAATAGAGTATTGTTGCAAAAAAGAGATGAGAATCCGGATATAGAGTACTCCGGATGTTATTCTCTTGTTTCTGGCTACCTTGAGGAGGAGGAAACCCCTCTAGACGGTATTATCAGAGAACTGAAGGAAGAATTTGAACACAAGAAATCCTCAAAGGTACATTTTAGTTCTATAACCTATCTGGGGTCTGAGTATAGAGCAGACTATGATAGATGGGAATATATTCATCATACTTATTTGATGGACGATGCAGCGGATATCCGTATTTTGGAAGGTGAATCTTTTGTCTTGCTGGATATGGATGAGTGTTTGAGATTGGAGAATCTTGCTCCTCATCATAAATTGTTTTTATTAAAATATCGTGCCGGATTATGTAAAATTGACGTGCGTGAGCAATCGAAAAAAATGTTTGATGAAATAACTGTCAGAGATTTGATAAAAGTGGAATCCGTAGGGAATGTGAAAAATTATAGCTTGCTGGAGGCGGGGACTGGTTTTGTAATTGGCGAGGATACTACTTTGAGTGCTTCAATTCCAGCGGTGGAAGCCGCTAAATATATAGGATTCTTGCAATTCGTCCCAAAGGTTCTTAGAGGTAATCATTATCATTTTAGAAAGGTGGAATATATGCTTATTTTACAGGGGCGTATGCAGGCTACTTTTCAGAAATATGATGATAGTGAGGCTGTAATAGAAGAGATTTGGGAAAAGGGGGATTTGGTAAGGACTTTACCGGGGTGCGTCCATACATTAACAGCTTTAGGAGAGTCGAATGTGTTGACTGTTGAGTTTTCTCCACAGCCTTATGTTGCGAGGGATGTGTTGATGAATGATAAAAAATAGCTTGAGTATGGGAACCATTGCAGTAACGGGGGCTACCGGTTATTTGGCTGAGAAATTGATAGAACGGTTGATTACCCAAGGACATACTATTCATGCGATAGCCAGGAATGAAGGAAAACTGATTGCTCTGAGGGAGAAATTTAAAGGCGTTCAAATCTTTCCATGCCCCATTGAAGATTATCTTTTATTGAAAAAGGCATTGAATGGTTGTGATGGGATATTTCATTTGGCTGCGTTTAAAGATGTCATTTTGGCAAAAGAACATCCTCTGAAAGCTGTTCAGACTAATATTCTTGGTACGTTGAATCTTCTTAAAATAACTGTTGAGGAGCAGAACATAAAATTTATTCTGGCAACAAGCACTGATAAAGCTGTTCAAGTTTCAGGAACGTATGGGGCTACTAAATTGCTTATGGAGAATCTTTTTGAGGATTTTGAACAAATAAACGGATCGAATTGCGCTTATAGGATAGTTCGTTATGGAAATGTATTACATTCTACAGGATCTGTTTTGGTAAAATGGAAGTATGCATTAGAAAATAGGAAGGAGCTTATATTGACAGATCCTGAAGCTACCCGGTTTTTTATTACGTGGGAACAGGCAATAGATGTTATTTTTTCCTGTTTAAATGATGCTCAAAGTGCGGAACCGTTTTATCCGCCTAATATGAAATCGATAAGCTTAGGAATTTTATTGGAACTCGCAATAAGAAAGTATGCTAAAACTATTCCTGACATCAGAGTTATCGGTTTACAAAAAGGGGAAAATAAGCACGAGTGTATCACGGCAGACTTAAGCAGTGAATATGCTGAAAGATGGAATAATGAGGAATTATTAAACCTTATCTAGAAAAGGGGAATGAAAGATATAAATTATTGTTATGATGAGGATATGTTGCTACTATGAATGATAAATAGTTAAATCTTTCTTTTAAGACGGGGAATTGCAGTATATTGATTACTTTTATCCTGTATCATAACTTATTAAACCTCGGATAGATATGGGAACAGAAGGCATATAGGATAAATACATCAACCTTATACCGATTTCGGCTTCAAGCTGCTTTTCGGCACGGCAATGAACAAGGAACTTTTCGAGGCTGCCGAGATAGCTAAGTTCAATCCTAAGGAATTAGGCGAGTATTGGGAAAGTTTGAAGAATTTCCGCGACTGGTACAGCGTGATGTCCACCCAGTTGAAAAAAGGGCGTGAGGAAGGTCTTAAAGAGGGCCTTGAAAAAGGTCTTGAGCAAGGTCGTAAGGAAGAATGCTTCAAGAATGCAAAAAAAATGAAACAGGCCGGTATTGCATTTGATGTAATTGCACAGGTTACCGGTCTGTCTATAGGGGAAATAGCGTCTTTGTAAGTCGTTTACAGCACCAGTCCGTCCAGCATCTCGATATAAAGCCTTATCGCTTCCTCAATTTCCGAAACCATGATATATTCATCAGCCGTGTGTGAACGGGAGGACTTTCCCGGACCGATTTTGACAGACGGGAACTTCATCAACGCCTGATCGGACAAAGTAGGAGAACCGAAAGGTACACGTCCTAGTTTTACCGCGCGTTTCACAAAGGGATGCTCGGCACTGATATGAGATGAGTTCAAGCGGAAAGAACGAGCTTTCGCCTCGCTTTTTAGATGGGCACTTATTTCTTTGAATAGTTCTTCGTTAGAGTAACATTCATTACTGCGGATATCTACAACGAAAGTACAAGTATCGGGGATGACATTATGCTGCGTGCCGGCATTTATTTGTGTCACGCTCATTTTGACAGGCCCCAGCAGGAAGATTCCTTTGGGAATTTATAATCACGGAACCACTGAATGTCTTCCAGTACCTTGTAGATAGCATTCACTCCTTCATTGCGTGCGGCATGTCCGGCTTTGCCGTATGCGGTAACATCCAGCACCATCAATCCCTTTTCGGCAATAGCAGGCTGCATTTCTGTCGGTTCACCCACTATGCCTAAGGTGATGGAAGGTAGTTGGGGCAATACGCTTTCTATTCCGTTTTTTCCGGAAACTTCTTCTTCACATGAGGCAAGAAAGATCAGATTGTATGCCTGCTCGGTTGTAGAGAGATGGCGGTACGCCTGAAATAAGGATACTACACTGGCGCCGGCGTCATTACTTCCCAAACCGTAAATCTTTCCGTTTTCGGCTTTCGGAGTGAAAGGATGTTTCCGCCATCCGTTTACCGGTTTTACGGTATCGATGTGGGAATTTAGTAAAATAGTCGGTTTGTTGAGGTCGAACATCGGACTGATACACCAAATGTTGTTGCCCGAACGACCGGTCATGATACCTGTTTCTTCAATATAGTTCTGCAGAAAGTCAGCGGCAGCTTCTTCTTCCCGGCTCAATGAGGGGATACCGATTAACGAATTCAGCAATGTGGTTGCTTCGGAAGTGTAATATTCTATATCAATCATCTTGATTTTAATAATTTAATGTGTTGCAAAGATACTATTTTTGCGTGGTAAACGGTGATGAAAAAAGTAGGTAATTAAGTTAGATATGCAACTAAATCTTTCGGCTGATTTCTTCTAACTCTTTGACTGGTTGGGAAAATTAATGCCTGTTTATAGAGGATAATTCCAAATTAAACGATAACTTTGCCGATGAATTAAAAATAAATCTTTGGAATGAGTAGTTCTTTCTTATCTGTCCTGATACAACGTCAGGCAGGGAAATATGGTGATCGTGTAGCGTTGCGTTACCGCGATTATAAAACAGAAACATGGATTCCGGTTTCTTGGAACCAGTTTGCCGCAACTGTAAAAACAGTTTCGAATGCATTGATAGAATTAGGTATAGGCATACAGGAAAATATAGCAGTTTTTTCTCAAAATAAACCGGAATGCCTGTATGTGGACTTTGGAGCTTTTGGGGTACGGGCTGTTACTGTACCATTTTATGCTACCAGTTCCGAGGCGCAGGTACATTATATGGTAGGTGATGCCGAAATACGTTATATTTTTGTAGGTGAACAGTTGCAATATGATGTGGCGTTCCGGGTTATGCTACTGGGAAGCCAACTGAAACAGATTATAATTTTCGACAGGGAGGTAAAGCGTGATGAGCGGGACCAGACTTCCATTTATTTTGATGACTTTCTGAAATTGGGTGAGGCGCATCCGCATCAAGCTGAGGTAGACAAGCGTACTTCAGAGTCGGGTAATGGTGATCTTGCCAATATTCTTTATACCAGTGGAACAACCGGAGACAGCAAGGGGGTGATGTTGCATCATTCTTGCTATGAGGCGGCCATTCCGGCACATGATGAACGTTTCCCTCAATTGGGTGATCAGGATGTGATTATGAATTTCCTTCCTTTTACTCATGTGTTTGAGCGTGCATGGACTTGCTGGTGCCTTTCGATGGGGTGTACTTTGTCTATCAACTTGCGTCCTGCTGATATCCAGAAAACAATAAAGGAAATCCGTCCTACGGCTATGTGTAGTGTTCCCCGTTTTTGGGAGAAAGTGTATGCCGGCGTGCAAGAAAAAATCAATGAGACAACCGGATTGAAAAAGAAGTTGATGCTGGATGCTATTAAAGTGGGACGTGAACATAATTTGGATTATGTGTACAAAGGGCTGACTCCTCCGCCTGTATTGCACATGAAATATAAATTTTATGAGAAAACGATCTATAGCTTGTTGAAAAAGACTATTGGCATTGAAAACGGGCGTTTCTTCCCTACTGCCGGTGCGGCTATTCCACCGGCTGTACAGGAGTTTGTTTTGTCGGTGGGAATTAATATGGTAGCCGGTTATGGATTGACGGAATCTACTGCAACGGTTGCTTGTGAGAATGATAATGACCATGTGGTTGGTTCGGTGGGGCGTATCATGCCCCATGTGCAGGTCAGAATAGGGGAGAATAACGAAATAATGTTACGTGGTGAAGGAATCACTCATGGCTATTATAAAAAGGAAGCTGCTACGAAGGCGGCGTTTACTGAAGACGGATGGTTCCATACCGGTGATGCGGGTTATATAAAAGATGAGCATTTGTTCCTTACAGAGCGTATCAAGGACTTGTTTAAAACTTCAAACGGAAAGTATATCGCTCCTCAAGCCATTGAAGCCAAATTGGTGGTAGACCGTTATATCGATCAGATTTCTATTATTGCCGATGAACGTAAATTTGTTTCTGCTTTGATTATTCCTGAATATAAACTGGTGAAAGAGTATGCCGCAAAAAAAGGTATTCGCTATGAAAGTATGGAGGAACTGTTGCAGAAACCGGAAATTATCGATTTGTTTAAAGAGCGAATTGATACACTGCAGCAGCAGTTTGCACATTATGAACAGATCAAGAGGTTTACTTTGTTGCCCCATCCTTTCAGTATGGAGCGTGGTGAGCTGACCAATACGTTGAAAATAAAACGTAATGTGCTGAACAAGAACTATGCTGCCGAAATAGAAAAGATGTATGAAGAATAATGGGAAAATGAATAGATTTCCACTATCTTTGCATCCTGAAATGCAAAAATTCTCAAGATGATAACAATAGAGCAACTGAAAGACGTAAAAGAACGTACTGCGGCACTTGAAAGATATCTGGACATAGAAAATAAACTGGTTCAGGTGGAAGAAGAACAACTGCGTACGCAGGCGCCCGGTTTTTGGGATGATGCCAAGAAAGCAGAAGCACAAATGAGGAAGGTCAAAGATCTGCAAAAATGGATCGACGGTTACCGTGAGGTAAAGACGATGGCAGATGAACTGGAATTGGCTTTTGACTTTTGTAAAGACGATTTGGTTACCGAAGAAGAAGTGGATGCAGCATATCAAAAGGCTGTCACTGCGGTGGAGGCATTGGAACTGAAGAATATGCTTCGCCAGGAGGCTGACCAAATGGATTGTGTATTGAAAATTAATTGTGGTGCTGGTGGTACTGAAAGTCAGGATTGGGCTTCCATGCTGATGCGTATGTATATGCGTTGGGCGGAGACCAATGGCTATAAAGTGAGCGTGGCTAATCTTCAGGATGGGGATGAGGCCGGAATCAAGACGGTGACAATGAATATTGAGGGCAGTTTTTCGTATGGTTATCTGAAAGGTGAGAATGGAGTTCACCGCTTGGTGCGCGTGTCTCCTTATAATGCTCAGGGGAAACGGATGACTTCTTTTGCTTCTGTGTTTGTAACGCCGTTGGTGGATGATAGTATTGAAGTGACAATTGAACCTGCGTATGTCTTGGGATACTTTCCGTTCGGGGGGGGCTGGCGGACAGAATGTGAACAAGGTGGAGTCAGGAGTACGTCTGCGTTATCAATATAAAGATCCATATACCGGTGAGGAAGAGGAAATCTTGATTGAGAATACTGAAACCCGTGACCAGCCGAAGAATAAGGAAAATGCGATGCGCCAGTTGCGCTCAATTTTATATGATAAGGAATTGCAGCACCGCATGGAAGAACAGGCCAAGGTGGAGGCAGGCAAGAAGAAGATTGAATGGGGATCACAAATACGCAGTTATGTCTTTGATGACCGTCGTGTGAAGGATCATCGTACTAATTTTCAAACTTCGGATGTGAACGGAGTGATGGATGGAAAGATTGATGGCTTTATCAAGGCATACTTGATGGAGTTTTCCGGTTCGGAGAATTAGTAATTTCTTCGTAATTTATTTGTTTTCTTCTAGAAACTTTGTACTTTTGGGATATTCAAAGGAGATGGTTTAATCTTAAAAATGAAATACTTATGGGAAAGAATAAGAAAGCTGCTTATAGTAAGCGGGAAGAAGAGAAAGCAAATAGGATTGTAAAAGGTCTGTTCATCGGATTAATCGTATTAGCCCTTGTTATTATGGTAGGCTATGCCATGTATGGATAAAAACAGAAGAAGAAGAAATAGTGAAGTCCTGCTGAGGTTATTCTTTGCGGGGCTTTTTTATATATTAAAACGCTATGGGACAAGAAATAGAACGAAAATTTTTAGTAAAGGATGACAGTTATAAACTAGAGGCTTATGCGCATAGTCATATTGTGCAAGGTTATATCTGTAGTGCTCGTGGAAGAACTGTCCGGGTGCGTATTCGGGATAATAAAGGGTATCTTACTATCAAAGGGGCTTCCAATGACTCCGGTACAAGTCGTTATGAGTGGGAGAAGGAGATCAGTTTGCAAGAGGCCGAAGAGTTGATGAAACTGTGTGAGCCTGGGGTGATTGATAAAATCCGGTATTTGGTGAAAAGTGGAGAGCATATCTTTGAAGTGGATGAGTTTTATGGTGAGAATGAGGGCTTGACTGTAGCGGAAGTGGAATTGAATAGCGAGGACGAATTGTTCAAAAAGCCCCATTCATCGAAAAAGAGGTAACGGGAGATATTCGTTATTATAATTCTTTTTTGATGAAGAATCCTTATACTCGCTGGTAGATAATATATAGGCTTCTTTAACGTCTGAAAATAAACTACTTGCTATCGTTTACCTACCTTTGTAACAAACACAAACTCATTATTGATATATGAAACACAACATTTTATGGGGCATTATCTTGCTTGTAGCAAGTTTGTCATTTACGGCGAAGGCGCAAAAGGTTGTCCAAGGCCAGTTCTCAGTCAAGGGAATCTTATTAGATTCTTTGTCTAATGAAGGGGAACCGTATTCTACAATCCGTATTTCATTGAAGAATAATCCTGCAAAGCCGGTGAAATTGGCTGTGACAGGAGCGGACGGCAGGTTTGACGAACGGCTTGCCGTGCCGGGGACTTATCTCATTCATTTTACTTCTGTAGGAAAGTCTCCTGTACAGAAGGAATTCTCGATATCGACCAATCGTAAGAATGTTGATTTGGGTAAGATTCTGATAGCAGAAGCGACTGAAATGTTGAAAGGAGTGGAGGTGGTAGCGCAGAAACCTTTGGTAAAGGCAGAAATAGACAAAGTGACGTATAGTATAGAGGATGATCCGGATTCTAAAACCAATACGACTCTTGAAATGCTCCGTAAAGTTCCGCTGGTGACTGTAGATGGAGAGGATAAAATTCAAGTAAACGGTAGCAGTAAGTTTAAAGTGCATGTTAATGGCAAGCCGAATAACATGATGAGCAATAATCCTACCGAGGTATTGCGGAGTATGCCGGCCAATTCCATTAAATCTATAGAGGTTATCACCGAGCCTGGGGCTAAATATGACGCGGAAGGGGTGGCGGGCATCTTGAATATTATCACTATAGGAGCTGGAATGGAAGGATATACGGTGACATTGAATGGTGGTGCAAGCAATACGCGTGTGTATGGTGGCGGTTATGGTACGGTTCAGTCGGGCAAGTTCACTGTTACCGGTAATTATTCTTATAACTACCAGGGATCTCAAAAGGGATTTGAAGATTCATATCGTGAGGATTTCACATCTCAGGAAAATAAATTTTTGGAGTCGCATCGAAGAAGCAAGAGCTATGGCAATTTTCAATTTGGCAGTCTGGAAGGAAGTTATGAGATTGACACTTTGAATCTGATCAGTTTTTCTATGAATCTGATGACTGGCAATTTTACGAATAAGAGGATTGGAAATACACAGATGACTAATTATGCCGGTAATCCGGTTTACGGTTACGGTTCTTTAGGAAATAATGAATCGGGCTTTGGCGAAGTGGGGGGCAATATGGATTATCAGCATTCGTTCAAAAAGAAAGGGGAACTTCTTACTTTTTCTTATCGTTTTAGCCATTCACCCAATAACAGTGAGGCGAATACGGATTATGAGGATACGTTGAATGTTCCTTATCTTTTGCAAAACCAATATTTTAAAAATGATGCCAGCACACAAGAGCATACGGCTCAATTGGACTATACCAATCCGATAAATTCGATACACAGCATTGAAACTGGTATAAAGTATATTTTTCGTAGAAGTAAAAGTGATGGTAAATATTATCTGGCCGATAAAACCGGAGAATATAAGTATGATCAGGATATGAGCACGCAATATGATCATAAGCAGGATATTCTGGCTGCTTATTTGGGCTATCAGATGAAGTACAAAAAACTCGGTGGAAAGGCGGGAATTCGCTATGAGCATACATTTATGGATGCGGATTATAAAAATAAGGATGAGAAGTTTGATGCTCAGTTTGATGATTTGGTTCCATCCTTGATGTTCTCTTACCAATTGGCTCCTACTCAAAGTTTGAGGGCATCTTATAATATGCGTATCAGTCGGCCGGGTATTTGGTTTTTGAATCCGTTTACTGACACCAGCAACCCCACTGCGATCAGTTACGGTAATCCTGATTTGGAAAGTGAAAAGGCCCATTCGCTTAGTGTTACTTTCGGTAGTTTCTCGCAGAAATTTAATGTAAATGTCAGTGCTAATTATTCTTTTGTCAATAATGGTATAGAGCAATACTCTTTTATAAAAGATGGTGTGATGAATTCTACCTATGATAATATAGGAAAAAGTAAGAATATTAATTTGTCTTTGTTCCTGAACTGGAATATGTCTCCTAAAACCCGCTTTAATATCAATGGACGGGGAGCTTATGTGGATTATAGAAGTTCAGGGCTTGATTTAAAGAATCATGGCTGGGAAGGAAATCTCTTCGGAAGCTTTCAGCAGACTCTGCCTTGGGACCTGCGTCTGAGTCTGAATGGAGGGGGTGGTACTCCGCATATCTCTTTGCAAGGTAAAAGTTCCTCTTTCTATTATTATGCGATAGGGTTCAGTCGTTCTTTCTTGAAGGAAAAGAGGCTGACTATTTCTCTTAACTCGTCCAATTTATTTAATAAATATATTACTTTTAAGAATAATATCAATACTTCTACTTTCTGCTCTTCTACTTCTACCAGAATTCCGATGCGTTATTATGGATTTAATATTAGTTGGCGCTTTGGGGAGTTGAAGGCTCAGGTAAAAAAAGCAGCGCGAAGCATTAATAATGATGATTTGAAAAGTGGAGGAGGTAATGCTGGGACCGGTGGAGGGATACCGGCTAATTAAAAGTTAAAACGAAACCACCTGTTAACTGTTAATTTAGGGGGTAAAAACTGTTATTTGATAGTTTATACCCCCTTTGTTGTTAGTTTTTCTGTCGTGACTTTTATAAGAAGTCGTTAATATTGCAACAGAAAACAAAAACAGAAAATAACAACTTAAAAATAGATTAATATGAAGACAGTCGACTTTACACAGCATTTACTAAGTATACAAACCGAATTATTTCGCTTTGCATTTAAATTGACAGCTGACAGAGAAGAGGCTAATGATTTGTTGCAGGAAACTTCACTTAAAGCTTTGGACAACGAAGAGAAGTTTACTCCAGATACGAATTTTAAAGGATGGATGTACACCATCATGCGTAATATAATTTATAAATAATTATCGTAAAACAGTGCGTGATCAGACTTTCGTCGATCAGACGGATAACTTGTTCCATTTGAATCTTCCACAGGAATCAGGATTCGATTCTACAGAAGGTGCTTATGATTTGAAAGAGATACATCGTATCGTGAATGCGTTGCCTAAAGATTACCGCGTGCCGTTTGCTATGTATGTATCAGGATTTAAATATAGGGAAATTGCCGAGAAACTGGGACTTCCGTTGGGAACAGTGAAAAGCCGTATCTTTTTCACTCGTCAGAGGTTGCAGAATGATCTGAAAGATTTCCGTTAAGTTGACTCTCTATCTTTATTATATAACTTTGACTTTTATCATCACGCCGACTGTTCGCGAAGAATCGTCGGCGTTTCTTTTTAGGATTTACGCCATATAAGGGGGCGAAGTAAGTAATATCCTATTAAGGCAGCTAGTCCAACTCCAATGCTGTTTGCCAGAAAATCCAGCCAGTCACCGCTGCGGGTATCTGTGCAATAAGCTTGCATCAGTTCGATACACCCGCTCATAGCTACAGGAGCTATGATGCCTCCCCATATTACATGATTCCAATTGACAGTCTTATGATTCCTCAGATATTCTATCCATAAAATGAGACAGAGTCCCCCATACATGCATATATGCACTACTTTGTCTATGTAGGGGATTTCTTCCATATCTGTTTTGGGAGGAGTGAAAAAGGAAAGATAAAAGATGATAGCTACAATGATCAAGGATACCGGATATTTTCTAAAATAATATAGCATACTTTAATTTTTTTGTGATTCATCGCAAAAGTACGATTAATTTTATACTTTTGCAGGCTAATTAGTGTTGATTTATAATAATTTGATAGTTTTTTATGCAAAAAAGCGAAAGAGTAAATTTCGGAAGTAAGATTGGGGCTGTTCTGGCAGCGGCAGGTTCGGCTGTAGGACTTGGTAATATATGGAGGTTTCCCTATGAGACGGGAAATCATGGAGGTGCGGCATTTATTTTGGTATACTTGGCGTGTGTTCTTATGTTGGGAATGCCTATTATGATTGCCGAATTCACAGTAGGTCGTCATTCAAAAGCAAGTACGGGACGTGCTTATAAGGTTTTGGCTCCCGGAACTCATTGGAAGTGGTTGGGATATTTGGGAGTTTTGGCCGGTTTTCTTATTCTAGGATATTATTCGGTAGTGGCAGGATGGACTTTGGAGTATATATTGGAAGCGGGAGTTAATGGTTTTGCAGATAAGAAGCCGGAAGATTTTGTGGTTGCTTTCCAGAGTTTTTCGAAGGATCCTGTTCGTCCACTTATTTGGCTGGTCATCTTTTTATTGGTTACCCATTTTGTTATAGTAAAGGGAGTGAAAGATGGAATAGAAAAATCTTCGAAGGTGCTGATGCCTGTTTTGTTTATACTGATAGTAGTTTTGGTAGGGTGTTCATTGTCGCTTCCCAATGCGGAAAAAGGTTTGGAGTTTCTGCTGAAGCCTGATTTTAGTAAAGTGAACGGAGATGTTTTCTTAGGGGCTATGGGGCAGGCGTTCTTTTCCTTAAGTTTGGGAATGGGATGTCTTTCAACCTATGCTTCTTATTTTGGGAAAGAAACCAAACTGGGAAATACGGCTCTGAGTGTCGGTGTGATTGATACTTTTGTGGCTGTCTTAGCCGGATTGATTATTTTTCCGGCAGCCTTTTCTGTAGGTATCCAGCCGGATGCGGGACCATCATTAATTTTTATTACATTGCCTAATGTTTTTCAACAAGCTTTTAGCGGTGTGCCGATATTAGCTTATATTTTCTCGGTGATGTTCTATGTCTTGCTGGCTTTGGCTGCATTGACTTCTACTATTTCTTTACATGAAGTGGTGACGGCTTTTCTGCACGAGGAATTCAATTTAACTCGTGGCCGTGCTGCTAGATTGGTCACCTTCGGGTGTATTATAATTGGGGTCATTTCTTCCTTGTCATTGGGGGTTATGCAGAAATATACGCTGTTTGATAAGGGATTCTTTGACTTGCTTGATTTTGTCACTGCAAAAATAATGCTTCCTTTGGGTGGTTTGCTGGTATGTATTTTTGTAGGATGGTATTTGAAACGTTCCGTTTCTTATGAGGAATTGACCAATGGAGGAAAGCTGAAAGCAGGTCTTTTCAATCTGTATATCTTTTTGTTGAGATACGTGGCACCTGTGGCTATCATTTTGATTTTTATCAATGAATTAGGGCTAATTTAGAATTGTAATGTGGAAAGACTTTTTCTATTTCTCGAAAAGCGAACGCAGAGCTATACTTTTTTTGTTGACTTTGCTTTTCATATTTATGTGTATATGGGTTCTTTTTCCAGTAAAGGAAGAGTCTTTGGAACAGGATCAAGAGGGAATAGAAGAAATAAAAAACTTTCTGGCCGGAGTACATGAAATGGAGGAGAAGGAATCTCTGCAATATTCCTATGATAAGCCTAAGAGAATAGAGGTGGTATTGGCTGCCTTTGATCCAAATTCAGCTGATTCCATCGAATTTTTGCAATGTGGATTGCCTCCTTTTATTGCACATACTATTTTGCAATACCGGAGAGCCGGCGGTAAATTCAGGACAGCGGATGATTTCTCTCGTGTTTATGGCTTGTCGTCCGAGAAATTTAATATCTTAAAACCCTATATCCAGATTTCAGAGGCTTTTCGGCGGAAACAGGATACATTGCACTTTATCAAAAAGGTGGAGAAAGATACGTTGGCAGCTTATAAATATCCGGAAGGAACTTTAGTCGATTTGAGTGAAGCGGACACTACCGAGTTGAAAAAGATTCCGGGAATAGGCAGTGGCATTGCACGCATGATTGTGGCTTACCGGAAACGTTTGGGAGGTTTTTATGACACGGTTCAGTTAAAGGAAGTGAACTATGTAGATGAGGATATGTTGAAGTGGTTTAAACTCGGAAATACACCAATTCATCGGATAAATGCCAATAAGGCTGGGCTTGACAAACTTCGCTCTCATCCTTATATGAATTTTTATCAGGCAAAGGTGATTATAGAATATAGGAGGAAAAAGGGAAAATTAAAAAGTCTTTCCCAGTTATCCTTGTATGAGGAATTCACTGAGAAAGACTTGGAACGTTTGTCGCACTATCTTGCTTTCGATTAATTGTTGGGATAACCAGCAGCTTCTGCTATTTTTACCGGAATTTCGGTATTGTCAATGCGACCTTGGAATAGTTGGGCGCCGGCTCCGATAGCGAATACGGGTACATAACCTCCAGAGTGCCCACCACTGGTCCAACCTACCAGAGCGATGTCATCCAGAATTCTCTTGGCCTCAGCTGCCAAAGGTTCGTCTTGTTGATATTCACTTTTGGTTAAATCTATCTCTTTACCGCTAAATGATTCATCATATACTTTCTTCAGGGATGCTTCTTGCTTTTCATTCAGTTGAATACTATCCCAAAATCCGAAATTATCCTTCAATGATTGCTTGATAACTTCCCAAGGTACTTGATTCTTGTATTTTTTTCTTAATTCGTTTACAATTTTAGTATATCCGCTTTCACTTACTTTTTGTGATTTTAAAGCTTGCAGGTTCAAAGTATACGGACCTTTTCCTAAAACGATTCCTCCGGTTTCGTGGTCGGCTGTTACTACAATCAGGGTTTCATCAGGATGTTGTTCGTAGATTCGTAAGCAACTTTTATGGCATTATCCATATCCATCACTTCGTGGAATGCAGTAGCGGCGTCGTTGCTGTGGCAAGCCCAGTCTATTTTACCTCCTTCAACCATAAGGAAAAACCCTTTTGATAGATCTTTAGATAGGAAATTGATTCCGGCACGGGTGATTTCAGTTAAAGTCATATCGCCTTTTTTTCGATCGATAGCATAGGGGATAGCACTATTGTCTGTTGCTGTCGCAGGTTGTAAGAGAATCAGTTTATCCGATTTTTTTGCTTTTTTCTGATAGTCTTTGTAGCCACGGGCTATGGTATATCCGGCTTTGTCCACTAGTGTATACAAACTTTCTGAATTTGAACCGGCGGCTTTTTTGTTGGTGGGATCTAAAAAGTCTGATCCTGCATAGAAATCGAAGTTGGCATCAATCAAATCCAGACCCACGTTGTAATAGCTGCTTCTTTGTCCTTGGTGTGCGTAAAAAGCAGCCGGTGTGGCATGGTCTACGCTGACACTGGTACTGATACCTACACGGCAACCTTTATTTTTGCCCAAGAAGCAATACTGCTAACTTTGGTTTCCAGATCCTTTTCACACCTAATGCGCCATTTTTGTTTGTTTCCCGTAGCAAGTGCTGTTCCTGCAGCGGCTGAATCTGTCACTCCGTTGGTTGCCGAGAAAGTAGTGGCTATGGTTGCATAAGGAAATTGGGTGAATAATAACGGAGTCACACCAATTTTGCCTTCCAACTCTCCACGATACATCTCTGTTCCTAAAACTTGGTTAACACCCATTCCATCTCCGATGAAATAAAATACATACTTTGCTTGCTGTGCCTGTACAAAAAGAATGGACAGGAATACAAATACGGTAATAAATGATAGTTTTTTCATATTAATTGAGTTAATGACATTTTTCTTTTTTTAGTCTAGCAAATATAGGGAAAAAAGACTTTTTATCGGTATTTCTTTTTTGAATAATTGAGATTTAATGACCAAATACTTTTTTTGCAATAAGTTTGTAAATGAAATGTTCTTGAGGTGTAATATAAAAAATCTGTTTGGGAGTAGGGAAATCCGTTTTTTGTACTATGTATCTGTTTGCTTTCGACATGAATATTGCATACAGATAATTGCTTTAATATTAGTGATTATTAATTATAAATCTTATATTTGTCTAATCTAGAGTCAGTAAGGTAAAGTATGGGAGAATTTATAAACGTATTAGTGTCAAAAGGGAAAAGCAATTTGATACCGGAAAAAGACAACCTGTATGGACAGTTTGTCGGTGAATGGGATTTTGAATGGGTTGATAACCAAGGTACAACAGGCGAAAGACATGTTCAGGGAGAGTGGATATTCGCTTGGGTACTGGAAGGGACTGCAATTCAAGATGTGTTTATTTGTCCTTCGCGTAAGGCGCGGATTAAAGATTGTCAACCGGATGCAGCTTATGCGACTACGGTACGTATGTATAATCCTAATACAGAAGCATGGGATATTTTATATACGGAATTAGGAGGGGCTACACAACTGGAAGGAAAAAGAGAAGGAAACAGGATTGTTCAGACGGAAATTAATGAGAAGAATATACAGTGGGTGTTTTCGGAAATTACAGCGACCTCATTCCGTTGGCAACGTATGGTAAAGTGTCCGGATGATACTTGGGAAACTGAAGCTGAACTTTTTGCAGTTCGTCGATGATTAAGATTTATATGCATATTATATAAGTTTGAGATATCGCAGTCTAAAATAGACTTGTTGTAGTAGAAGCTCAGAGGTGATTTGACGAGTTTATAAAAAAAGAATGTGTGAATGATAAACAATCTCAGAACCGTTTTCTTGCATTTGGCGGAGAAACTGTATTCAAACTAAATCCTGCCAGCTATACGCAGGAAAAGATGTGGGGCAGGTATATGGAATCTTTGCGTAAGAATCTTTCTGCTTATACTCTTGATGATGCTCCCGAAGATGTTCGGGAACTCTACAAAGATGAATTCATCCAGCTTTATGCTTCAAGTATAAGGTGTTTTTTTAATATGCATCAAATTGGGATTTATATCGGGAAGGAGTAGTTTTGCTCCAAGACTTAATCAAATATGGAGGCAGGTCAGAAGTGGAGAAAGTTATAATCGAGCTGAAAGCTCGTATACCTCGTCATCCAGTCTATATTGCCGTATTTTGTGTTTTGTGAGAAAATAAAAAATCCTGATTTCCGAAATCAGGATTTTACTGTCTTTTTTTCTTCAAGGTGGTGCCACAGGAATCGAACCGGGGACACAAGGATTTTCAGTCCTTTGCTCTACCAACTGAGCTATGGCACCATTATTTCTTGTTTGCGGTTGCAAAGGTAGTGAAACTTTTTTAAACTGCAAACTATTTCTAAAAAAAAACACTGATAAAAACATAAGGTGTTTATTATCAGTGTTGTTTAATTAAAATTATTTTTCTTTTAGTGGATTCCAACCTTGCGCTTTCAGCTCAAACTCTTGTCCGTCACGGGTAATCAGGGCACATCCCAGCTCCGGTTTGGTGATGTGACCAATCACTTTTATACCCTCTATAGCCGAAACTCGTTCATGCTCTGTTAAAGGTACAGTAAATAATAGCTCATAGTCCTCACCACCATTTAAAGCACATGTTGTCACATTCATATTCAGCTCTTCCGCCATTACAGCCGTTTGGTAATCAATGGGAATTCTTTCCTCGTAAACGCGACAGCCGGTATCGCTTTGTGAGCATATATGCAGCAGTTCCGAAGAAAGGCCGTCGGAAATATCCATCATAGCGGTGGGCTTGATTCCCGCTTTTGCCAGTTTCTCAATGATATCCTTACGTGCTTCAGGCTTTAACTGACGTTCCAAAATATATTCTTTTCCGGAAAATCCGGATTTGCTTCTTTTTCTCCTTGGAAAACAGCCTTTTCACGCTCTAGAAGTTGAAGTCCCATATAAGCTCCTCCCAAGTCACCGCTGACACAAATCAAGTCTGTATCTTGTGCGCCGTTGCGATAAACCACTTTGTCCTTGTCCGCTTCACCTATGCAAGTAATACTGATGGCGAGCCGGTTACGGATGAAGTTGTATCTCCACCCACAATATCTACATGGTGTAGTTCACAAGCCAGTTTTAGCCCATCATAGAATTGTTCTAAATCTTCAATACAAAAGCGTTTGGACAGTGCGATAGAAACTGTGATTTGTTTTGGAGCACCATTCATAGCATAAATGTCCGAGAAGTTTACGATGGCCGATTTATATCCCAAATGTTTCAATGGGGTATAAACCAAATCAAAATGTACCCCTTCCATCAGTAAGTCTGTGGTCACCAATACCTCTTTATCTTTAAACTCCAATACGGCTGCATCGTCTCCCACACCATATTGGGTTTCCGGATTTTTTAACTCAATATCCTTCGTCAGATGTTTAATGAGGCCGAACTCACCTAAGGTCGCTATTTCTGTTCTGTTTATTTCCTGCATATCCTTAAATTCGATTAATCATTTCACGCATAATGGTAGTCATGCGCGGTTGCGCTTCATCTGCCGCTTTCTGAACCTCTTCGTGTGAAACTTCCACAATTTTTCCCTCCACGCCTAGGTCGGTGATAACCGATACTCCAAACACTTTGATGCCACAATGGTTTGCTACAATAACTTCAGGAACGGTAGACATACCTACGGCGTCAGCTCCAAGAATGTGGAACATCTTGTATTCTGCCGGAGTTTCGAAGGTAGGTCCCTGTGTACCGATATATACTCCTTGTTGTACTTTGATACCTTTTTCTTTAGCGATCTCCAGTGCTTTGTCTATCAGTTCTTTGGAGTAGGCTTCACTCATATCCGGGAAACGGGGGCCGTATTCAATGTTCTTGCCGTGCAACGGATGTTCGGGAAAAAAGTTGATATGATCTCTGATAATCATCAGGTCACCAATTTCAAAGTCTGCATTCGTACCTCCAGCTGCATTGGATACGAACAATGTTTTGATACCTAATTCACGCATCACTCGTACAGGGAAGGTAACTTCTTTCATGGAGTATCCTTCATAGAAGTGGAAACGTCCTTGCATGGCCATGATGTCTTTATTACCCAATTTGCCGAAAATCAATTTACCGCTATGTCCCTCTACGGTTGAAACAGGGAAATTAGGGATATCTTTGTAATTGATCTCGTATTTATCGGTAATTTCGTGTACTAGGCTTCCTAAGCCGGTACCTAATATGATAGCAGTTTCGGGACTGGTATGCATCTTTTCTCTAAGAAAATCTGCTGTTTCTTGAATTTTTTCTAACATAGTTGGTTATATTTGAATTAAACAGTTCTTGTTGGTCTTGTAAGAAGATTACCTCAATGGGCAGCATATATATATAAGGTTTTAGTGTCTTGTCCATCAGTGGATGGGCTGCTAATCGTACTGAGTCTTTTTCAGTGGTGATAATCATGCGTTTACCTTCCGGAAGTTTCATGAAACGTTTCTTTATCAGTTCCATATCTCTTGCTGTAAAGTTATGGTGGTCACTGAAAGCCAGTGACTCAATGTGCTCATTGTATGGTGATAAATCTTGAATGAGTTTTGCTGGTGAGGCTATGCCTGTCACCAATAGGATATGCTTATCTTTTTCTATCTCTTTTAATGGAACTGCATTCCCTACTGTAAACAACGGATGCAGCTTGCCGTATGCTAATGTCGTGAAGTAGAGCTGCTGATAGGGGTAAAGTTCCATTTGCTTGCTCAAGACTCTCAAATCCATCGGGGTGATGTCCTTAGGGCATTTAGTGACAATGACAATATGTGCCCGGCTTTTTCCATTTTCAGGTTCGCGCATTCGTCCGGCAGGCAGCAAGGCGTCTTCGCAAATCAGTCGATGGTAATCTACTAATAAGATGTTCATTCCGGGTTTTACATATCGGTGCTGGAAAGCATCATCCAAAATAATCACTTCTGTTCCGGGGGCAATGTGACTATTGCATAACTGCTCTATGCCATGACAACGGTTTCGGTCTACTGCCATATAGATGTCCGGAAACTTCTGTTTCATTTGGAAAGGTTCGTCACCTATCATCTGTATGGACGTATCCGGCCCAGCAAGTACAAAACCTTTGGATTTGCGTTTGTAGCCGTGGCTCAGTACGGCCACTTTGTAATCTTTCTGCAATAATCTTATCAAGTATTCTGTATGGGGGGTCTTTCCGGTTCCGCCCACGGTGATGTTGCCTACCGAGATGATTGGGACATCAAACTTACGTTCTTTGTATATTCCCCAGTCAAACAATTTATTACGCAGCCATACGCCGGTCCCATAAAGCCATGAAACCGGATATAGCCACTTGTTTATCTTGATAAGATTACCTTCCATGCGCAAATTATTGGATATTAGGGTCAAACGGCATACGTGCCTGTATGCAGTTGGCGTTTTTTATGTTCTCCAGCGCCTTGAAGCTGTTATAATAGCTTCCCAAATATTCTTTGATTTCGCTGTTTACATAATGTTTTTTCTGATTGCCCAGCAAACTTGCGAAAATATTTTCTTTTTCGGGATAGCCGATAATACTGTAATTTTCTATGCCGGCTTGGGTGGCGGCGGCATTTAATGCCTTGTCTATACCTCCCAGTTCATCTACCAAACCGAGATCTTTGGCCATAGCACCGGTCCATACACGGCCTTCAGCTACTTTTTCAATAGCCTCTGTAGACATTTTTCTACCTTCGGCGCAACGGCTTACGAATAGCTTGTATCCTCGGTTGACATAATTCTGCATCAATTCTTGTTCTGATGCGTTTAATGGACGGGTAAGAATAGGACCTAGGCTGGCACCCAGATCTGCCATTTTATTAGTTTTCACTACATCAAAATTCAATCCTAAAGTTTCAGTAAACAGTTTCTCACCTGAATACATCATGCCGAATATGCCGATAGAACCAGTCAGCGTAGTCGGGTCAGCGAAAATGCGGTCTGCAGCGCAGGAAATGTAATAGCCTCCTGATGCAGCATAATCTCCCATAGAAACGATTACCGGTTTTTTCTCTTTCAGTCTTACTACTTCACGCCATATTTGATCTGAACCGTATGCGCTGCCACCCGGTGAGTTGACGCGTAATACAACAGCTTTTACATCATCGTTATCACGTAATTTGCGCAGGCCTTTACACATCTTTTGTACATCAATACAATCTTCTGTGGAACTGCCGGGAGCATCCAGAATCTCACCGTATGCATAATATACGGCTATTACATTTCCACTTTTGTCTTTGGGCACATTTTTCTTGACGTTTATCATATCTTCTATGAAAAGACTGTTCAGCTTGTCGTCTTCGTCACGACCGCTTAATTGTTTCAGATAGGAAATAACTTCATCTTTATACATCAAGGTGTCTGCTAGTCCGCATTGAACATATTCTTCTGCCTGACAAAAATCCATATATCGGTCTGCATAAGCATTCAGAGTATCTGTCGGGATGTGTCGTGAATCGGATACATCTGCCTGAATACGATTCCAGACAGATTCCAGACATTCGGTCATCTGTTCGCGGTTGGCCGGACTCATTTCTGTAGCGATAAACGGTTCCACGGCTGATTTGTAAGTACCCACTCTGAATACTTGTATTTCCAGTCCTAGTTTGGAAACCAGATTTTTGAAGAAAACAGGTTGCATGCCTGCTCCGTGCCATCCGATACTTCCTTGCGGATTGATAATTATTTTATCGGCCACGCTGGAAAGATAATACATCTTCTGTGCATATTGGTCTGCATAAGCAACGATGAATTTACCGCTTTCTTTGAAATCCAGTAATGCATTGCGTATTTCCTCTAAGGAAGCGTATGATGCTTCCAGATAAGAAGGTTGGATATAAATACCCTTGATTTTGTCATTGTCTTTTGCTTTCTTGATAGAAGCTAGAATGTCATCCAAACCGTATGCCTCAAATTCTTCCCCCAAAAGTTGTTGGAGTGGGTTTTCCTGTACGCGTTCGGATAGACTGCCTTTAAAGTCGAGTACGAAGATAGAGTTGTCTTTCACCACCGTTTCAGTATCCGATGATGCGACTATGCCAACCAGAGTGATAATCCCTAGTATAGTGAACACTACGCCTGCCAGAATGACGCCGATAACGCTGGCAAACGTAAATTTTAGAAAATCTTTCATTGAATGTGTTGTTTTTAATGTTAATAATTAGCTAACAAAAATAGGTTATTGCATTGAAAAAAGCAAAAAAAGTGAACATCTTTTGCTGCCTGTTTGTTCTTCATTTATAATAACCTATAAATACGTTGTATTATATGACAAAAAGTTTTAAAGAGGCTCTGAAAGCCCGTCGTACATTTTATCAGATCGAAAACAAATCGACATTGTCTGATAAAGAAATAAGAGATTTAATTCGTTTTGCTGTAGAATTTGTCCCCTCAGCTTTCAATTCTCAAACCACCCGTGTTGCGTTATTAACAGGTAAGGCGCATGAAAAGTTGTGGAACATTGTAAAAAATGTCTTGCGTGAGCGGGTTCCGGCTGAGGTATTTGGCAAGACCGAAGAAAAGATTGATGGCTGTTTTGCTTGTGGATATGGTACTATTCTATATTTTGAAGATATGGCTATCGTTCGCTCTTTGCAGGAAAGTTTCCCCACTTATAAAGATAATTTCCCTATCTGGGCAGAGCAGACCGATGCTATGCATCAGTTGGCAGTCTGGACCATGCTGGAAGATGCAGGAATGGGGGCGTCTTTGCAACATTATAATCCGCTGATTGATGATGAAGTACGTAAAGCTTGGAATTTGCCTGGTGATTGGAAATTGGTAGCGCAGATGCCATTCGGTGTGCCTGTTGCACAACCGGGCTCTAAGGAAGTGATGTCATTGGATGAGCGTGTTTTTGAATTTACTGATTAAAATTCATGTCTCATCTTTTGGCTTATTAGGGGAAAATAATCATCTTTGTGTGCAATAAAATAAAGATGTGCTATGAAAAAATTATTATCCCTTCCCCCTAATCTGGTGGAATGTTTTCATGATATAGAGAAAGCAGACCGGACAGAGTGGTTTTGTACTTCCGATCCTATAGGCAGTAAGCTGGGATCAGGTGGGGGGACTGCATGGCTGTTGGAGGCTTGTCATCAGAAAGTGACTCCTGACAGCGATTTTCTTACTTGGTTGGGAAAAGAAAAACGTATTTTACTTCATGCAGGCGGGCAGAGTCGTCGTTTGCCCGGATATGCGCCATCCGGCAAAATTCTTACCCCCATTCCTGTATTCCGGTGGGCCAGAGGACAACGGCTGTCACAAAATCTGCTTTCCCTCCAGCTCCCTTTATATGAACAAATCATGGAGAAAGCTCCGTCTTCTCTTCATACATTGATTGCAAGTGGGGATGTTTATATCCGTGCGGGCCAACCGCTTCAGACTATTCCTGATGCGGATGTGGTGTGTTACGGTTTATGGGTAGATCCTAATCTGGCAAAGAACCATGGTGTTTTTGTTTCTTCACGAGTCACTCCCGATAAGCTTGATTTCATGCTTCAAAAACCTTCGGTGGAGGAATTGGGGAAATTAATGCAAACCCATCTTTTTCTGATGGATATCGGAATTTGGCTGTTAAGTGACCGTGCGGTTAGTCTGTTGGTAAAACGATCTTATAAGGAAGGAAAACTCTCTTATTATGACATGTATTCTGATTTCGGACTTACATTGGGAGAGCATCCGCGTATGATGGACGATGAGCTTAACAAGCTGAGTGTGGCTATTCTGCCGTTGCCTGGAGGGGAGTTTTATCATTACGGAACCAGTCGTGAACTTATTTCTTCTACATTGGCTGTACAAAATCTGGTAAACGACCAGCGGGAGATTATGCACAAGAAGGTAAAACCGCATCCGGCCATGTTTGTTCAGAATGCTGAGGTAGGTTATCAACTTACCTCACAAAATTCGGAAATATGGATAGAGAACAGTTGTGTAGGAGCAGGATGGAATATCCATCACCAGACTATCATAACAGGTGTTCCCGTTAATAATTGGAACTTGGAGGTTCCGTCTGGTGTGTGTATTGATGTGGTTCCTTTTGGAGAATCGGGCTATGTAGCGCGTCCATACGGCTTCAATGATACTTCAAGGGATCTTTGGCCAAGGAAGAAACATATTATCAAGGAATGTCTGTAGGTGAGTGGTGTGCTGTGCGCGGCATTTCGGTGGAAGAAATAGAAAACGGTCACGACTTGCAGGCCGCGCGTTTGTTTCCGGTTTGCTCATCTGTAGAGGAATTGGGAGCAGTTATGCGCTGGATGGTTTCTGAACCGGTATTACAGCAAGGAAAAGAAATATGGCAACGCTGTCGTAAATTGTCTGCTGATGATATATCCGCTTATTCTAATCTTTACCGTCTGGCAGAACAGCGTGAAGCTTTCCGGATAAAGAATTGGCCGGCATTGGCGCATAATTATGAACGAAGTGTCTTTTATCAGCTCAATTTGGAGAATGCTGCCGGAGAATTTGCCCGGTATGACCTGTCGTTGCCTGAGCCTTTATCAGAATCGGCTCCGTTGATGACACGTATCAGTGACAATATGTTCCGTGCCCGGGTGCAGCAGCTTAAGGGGCTGGCTTATCGGGAATATGAAAATGAGGCTTTTCGTTTGATGCGCGACGGACTTACTGCTTCGGCTTTAGCCAAGAGGCAGCAACCGCATTTGTCAGTGTACTCTGATCAGATTGTCTGGGGGCGCAGTCCGGTCCGTATTGATCTGGCCGGCGGGTGGACGGATACTCCACCTTATTGCTTGAATGAAGGGGGGAATGTGGTGAATATTGCTATTGAGTTGAACGGGCAGCCTCCTTTACAAGTTTACGTGAAACCTTGTCGGGAATATAAAATAATCCTTCGTTCTATAGACTTAGGCGCTATGGAAGTGGTTACAACTTATGGGGAGGTAAGAGGTTTCATGCAAGTGGGCTCCCCATTCTCTATACCTAAAGCGGCATTGGTGCTGGCAGGTTTCCAGCCGGGCTTTTCCACCGAATCGTATGTTTCACTGGAAGAGCAGTTGAAGGCGTTTGGTTCCGGAATGGAAATTACTCTGCTTTCTGCGATTCCTGCGGGCTCCGGTCTGGGTACAAGTTCTATTCTTGCATCGACTGTGCTGGGGGCAATCTCTGATTTTTGCGGGCTGAACTGGGATAAGAACGAGATATGTAACCGTACGCTTATTCTGGAACAGTTGCTGACTACCGGCGGGGGGTGGCAAGATCAATACGGAGGTGTGCTTCGTGGTGTGAAATTATTGCAGACCCATGCAGGTATGGATCAGAGTCCATTAGTGCGTTGGTTGCCCGATTATTTGTTTACAGGTGGCGAATATCAGAAGTGCCATTTGCTTTATTACACGGGAATTACCCGTACAGCCAAAGGAATTTTAGCTGAAATCGTGCGTAGCATGTTCCTCAACTCCACAGAGCATTTGTCTATACTTGGCGGTATGAAGGGGCATGCTCTTGACTTGTACGAAGCCATTCAGCGTGGGAATTTCGATGAAATGGGGCGTTTGGTTGGTAAAAGCTGGAAGCTGAACCAAGCGTTGGATCCCGCACTAATCCCGAGGCAGTTGAGGCTATCATTCGCCGGATTGATGATTATTGCCTGGGATATAAATTGCCAGGTGCGGGGGAGGAGGCTATCTTTATATGGTGGCTAAAGATCCTGAGGCTGCTATACGTATTCGAAGTATTCTTGCTCAGAACCCACCCAACAGTTGTGCCCGTTTCGTTGATATGGCTTTGTCCGACAAAGGCTTGCAAATTAGCCGAAGCTAGTTATAACTGAATAGAGTTGGGAAACCAGCCGGGTGATATTTTCTTTAGCAAACTCCGGTTCCATTGCCTTCTCCAGGGTGATGGGGCCGGGGGGCTATAGAGAATATACCCTTGAATCCCGCTTTGTTTAATTCCGGCAGGTTTTCTATACTGCCTGCCAGTACAATAACGGGGATATGTTCTTTTTGTGCTTCCTTTAGTATCCTGTATGGAACTTTTCCCATAGCTGTCTGTCGGTCTGCTTTTCCCTCGCCCGTAATAATGAGGTCTGCTCCTTTTATTTTCTCGGAGAAGTCGATGGCTTTCAATAATAATTCTGTTCCCGGTTTTAGCTCTGCGTTAAAAAAGCCAGCAGTCCGCCACCCATGCCTCTGGCTGCACCTGCACCGGGGTAGTTCGGATATCTTTTCCTGTCGTTTTCTTTATAACTTCGGCTAATGATTGCATGCCTTCATCCAGCCTTTGCACCATTTTAGGATCGGTTCCTTTTTGTTGTGCAAAGATATATGCCGCTCCGTCAGGACCGTAGAAAGGGTTGGTTACATCACATGCTACCACGAAGTGTGTTTCTTTTAGTGCGGGGTGAATACCGGATGTGTCTATGCTGCTTTTTCCTTCCTAAAGTTTTTCAAGAGTGGTAGCATTGGCATCTGTTTTTGCTAACTCAGTTGTGTGTGCTGCGTACCTCGTCCTGTGTTTTCCGTAGCTGTCTTCCCTCCCCTGTCCTGGCTTACGGTGTTTGGTTGCCCCTCCGGACTCGCGCCTTCCCTTTCTTTAGTTCCTTTTTCCGTTTTTGTTTACGCGCGTGCGAATATTATAATGTGTCTGTCTTTTTCCTCCCGTGTCCTCCGTTATAAAAACCTTCTTTGTAACACATCTGTGATTCAGCGTATTACAAAAAGTTTCAGAGAATCCGGATAATTTGTCTTGTGAAAGTTTGCCTGTTAGCGTTAAAAGGTCTACTTTTGCACCCGCAATCGAGAGAGATGCGGCACTTCAGACAGTGTTACTGACTTGGTGAAACAAACGTGGGAGA
>ENA-OQEX01000256-OQEX01000256.1-human-gut-metagenome-genome-assembly--contig:-NODE-256-length-31007-cov-3.719041_pt1 | contig 31007 bp, 38 predicted proteins | sample MGYA00242802_ERZ504649 | MGnify/ENA primary metagenome ERZ504649 (study PRJEB26092, sample SAMD00036194) | human gut metagenome | host: Homo sapiens | study: EMG produced TPA metagenomics assembly of...
CCTTTTTGCCGGTCTGCGTTTTCTGGAACTGCAGCGCCTGGTCGATCTGTTCCTGCGTGATATAGCCGTATTCCTTCAGCACTTCGCCGATTGGTAAATTCTTCAATGCTCTCACCTTTCCCCTGTTGTTTTACCTTTATTCCAAACTGCCGATGTATAAATATGTGGATGTACCCGTATTGCTGTAGACATGGATGAATCCGCAGCAGTGATTACCGTAACGCTGCTGTTTTTCAGTGCCACGGTACGTTCCTCCGAATAGTACACCGTGTCATTCCGCTTGATGCGCACCGTCAGAACCGCCGTGTTCCCGGAGCCGCTTTTCAGATCGATCTCCGCATCATAATTTCCCAGCTTGCAGAGGACGTTGTGAATCTCATTTTTGCTGTCCTCCGCATCGGAATAATACAGATAACCGTCCTCCACCAGTTCTTTTTTCCCGTCATCGTCATCTTTGACCGATAGCAAAACCTGGTGCGCACAGTCCGCCTTGCGGGAAATATCTGAAATGCCGCCGTAAGAACCGCCGATCTCTTTTGCATAGTTCAGCCGATCCTCCAGCTGTTCCATGACCGCAATGCCCTTGGACTGGGCGTTGAACATAATGACATTCTGACAGAAGATACGCATGGCGTTCAGCAGAATTGCCGACGCCGATGCCACCAGAATGCCGATCAGCAGAACCGTCACGACTTCTTCTGCCAGCGTAAAGCCTTTTCGGTTTTTTTCTATCCTCCGCATCTGGTCATCCTCCTTTGCCGCAGCGGAACGCCCGGCATTCTGCGCCGGACAGCGCTTACGATTTCGGACTGTACTTCACAAATCCGTCCGCCGAACGCTTCTGGACTTCAAACGTCGTTGTCGTGCCGTCTTTTCCGGTTACGGTAATGGTATCGTCCGACACCGATGCACCGCTCCCGTCCAGGTCTGCCGCAGCCGTTTTCCGCTGCTGATTTTTCAGCCGTGCGCCGGAATTGATAAAGTTCGACCCGGACGCAATGCCGATCATGCCAATGGCAAAGGACATGGAGACCATCGCAAAGGCAATGACCACTTCTACCACAGTCGTTCCCTTATGTTGTTTTCGCATACGCCCATCTCCTTACAGATGATAAAAGCCGATCAGCTGCCAGGTGTTGTTTTTCACCGCCAGCTTTGCACAAACCTCTGAAAGCTCTTTTTCTCCGCCGCCGCTGGTATTGCGTGTCACCTTTGCGGTGAGGTAGATCTCTCCGGACAGCCGCTTTTTATTCACATCGCTTTCGCTGTCGTTCACCACAGAGTGGTTGACCGTCACCGTACAAGTCCAGTTTGCAGCATCCGGGAACGAGATGGTAAAGGTCTCTGCGGTATTGCCGGCGCTGACATACATACTGGTATAGGTTCCGTCCGTGCCGTCTGTCAGTGCGGTTCCCTCTTTGCAGATATCCGACTGCACCAGTTCGATGGCAGATTCCGCATAGAACTTCGCCTGGAGACGATTGTTTTCCTCCTGCTCCCGCATGAAATACATCCGGTCAACGAGAATGATCCCGGCAGAAATCAGCGAGATCATCAGCATCACCAGCACCGCCCAGAGAATCGCCGAGCCATTTCGCTGTGCTGTTTTCCGTTTCATATGGCATCACCCATTTTACGCTGCCGGCGTTTCTGCGGCAGCATCTGTGGATTCTTCTGTCTGTGTATCCCGGTCTGTCTCCAGCGGACTCTTATACATATACGCTGTAATGGTCATCGTAAAGCTGTACAGATCCTGGAATTTATCCTCTGTTCCGGTCGTCGTGCCGTCTGCTGCGGCAGTTTCCTGCTTTTCCACACTGTTGAAAGAGTATGCGGTGATTCCCAGGAAGGATACCCGGTTTACAAAATCCAGCATCTGTTTCATGTTGCGGTAACTGCCTTCCATGGTATACGTAAAGTCACAGCAATACTCACCCGTTGGTGTATAAGCGCCGTGCTGCCGTCTGTCTCAGAACCGGAACTGTCCGAACCGGACGAATTCGCCACATCATCCGGAGACGCTGTCACCAGATTGCCCTCGCCGTCAATATAGTACTGCATGGTCTGTCCGATGGAAAGCCCGTTTACGGTCACGCCGCATTCGTGCATGACAAATGTCAGAAAGCGGTCGATGCGCTCGGCATCGCTCAGCGGAAACAGCTTTTTGGTCTCCTCGCTGTTCTTTTCGTTCCAGCCGTCCAGCGCCGCCATGTTCTGGTCATAGCTCTCGCTCTGCACCAGCAGATCGGAATACTGCTGGTTCAGCGTTTCCAGATCTTCTTTTGCTTTTGACGCACTTTTTATTTGCGGACTAATCAGAAATTGCCAAAACAGTATAATGACCAATATAGCACACAGCACAGAAAGCAATATCGCCTGTTTCCGAGTAACTTCAGTTGTCATTGTGCCACCTCCGTTGTCGTCTCTACGGGATTGCCGTCTGCGTCAGTTACTGTCGTCTCCGCCGACTTGAACACAGCGCTTATTGTATAGGTATACGTGCCTTCCGAAAAGGTATAGCCGTCATAGGTGACCGTGGAAAACAGTCCCAGCCGTGTCAGATTCGCCACGAACGTGGAGACATATTGGCTGTCAGTCGAATACGCATCAATGGAAAGCACCGAACCGTCATAGGACAGCCCCGTGATCTTCGCCACCTTGGTTGCACCTTTGCTGGGGCTTACGGTATCTTCGCAGGAGACCAGCTTTTCCACCAGGTCGTCAGAAAAGTTATCGCAGTATTCCTGGCTGCCGTCGATCTTCACCCGTATCTCACTGTAGGCGTTCCCGGCGGTGCGGAGCGTATTGATGTCCGCTGCCACCGCATTGGCGTTGTTGATCTTTTCCATGAGTTCCGCATCGTTCGCCTTTTCCTGCATCTCTGCCACCAGGTTTTCCTGGGTGTGGACATAGACTCTTGCGCCCACATAGCCGCCGACCAGCAGCACGACTGCAGCCGCACCTGCCACGGCGAAAAGAGCACCCTTTTTCACGGTATTCTTTTTCGGCGCAACGACAAGAGGATACAGGTTCATATCCTTCTTTGGTATTTTTGCCATTCCAAATCCCTCCTGTCCGATTTAGTCCGAATAGCGGATCAAGCTGCCCAGCAGCACGATAAAGTCACCGGGATTCATTCCCTCCGGCAGCCCCAGCTCGCCCGGCTGGTATTCCGGAAAAGCCCGGACGGTCACGCCGAAATTGCTTGCAAAATGCGGAAACATCTGCACCGAATCTCCGGGGAATCCGCAGAGGAAAATATCGGTGATGTCTGCGCCGGTCTGTTCCGACTTGTTGAACTGGATGATGCTGTTGATGTTCTGCCCCACTTCCCGTTTGAACCCTTCGTCCGCCGGGTCAGCCAGGATGCGGCTGCGGCGTGTCATGACGAAGTTGTCGTTGGAGAACAGGCACTGCATCAGCATATTCTTATCCAGGATAAACACGGCATAGGTCTTATTCTGGAGCGACTTGAGCCGTTTCATCATCTTAATGAGGCAGTTCTGCACCAGGTCGATCACATCCAGTTCGATCTTCGCCTCTTTGAACAGGCTGATATAGCTGGTGACGAACTCCTTCGTGGAAAGCACCGCCAGGATGCTGCACGAGCCGTCCTGGTTCTTGGGGTTCACCACGGAATAATCCACCAGCATATTCTGTACGCCCTCAATATCCTTGAACTCCGCCCGGATAAGACCCGGGACGTTCTTCGGATTCACCTGAGGGATTTTCAGCGGTTTCACCGTAATGGAACTGCCGTTCACCACCAGCGTCACATTTTTTGTGGGCAGGTTGTTCTTCTGCCACATCTGGGTGAGCGTATTCTGGAGCGAATAGTTGTTCATGATAATGCCGTTGAGGATACAGCCCTCTTCCAGGGGTTCTTCGTAAAAATTCACGACCTGGAGCTTATTCTTCACACAGCTGCCGGTCAGCACCTGTATCTTGTTGTTTGTGATATACACGTGAGCGGAAACACCCTTTTTCTTCACGAAGTTCACCTCTTTTTCTCTTCTCTTAGCCCAAAAATCTGCCCAGCGTCCGCCCGATCCAGGCGAAAACTGCGGTGGTATTTTCATCGATATTGCCGTACATGGAGTACATCGGCACCAGAACGGAGACCATAACGCCTGCGACAACGATACCGAGAATGACGATCATCAGCGGTTCGATAATGGACATCATGGACTTGATGGCGGCGCTGGACTCATACTCATAGTCGTCTGCGGTGGAGAGCAGCATTGCGTCCAGCTTACCGGTCTCTTCGCCCACCTTGATGGTATCGCCCAGCTTGCTGTCAAAGCCGTCCATCGCCATAATGGATTCCGACAGGGCATTTCCCACCCGGATGCTCTTGATACAGCCGTCAAACTGGGAGCGGAGATAGCTGTTGTTCACCGTGTCCCGTGAGATCTGGAGCGCATTCAGAATGGACAGACCGCTGGTATACAGCGACGCCAGCGTCCGGGAAAAGCTTGCCGTATAGACGATGCGCACCAGGTTTCCGATCTTCGGGAGATGCACTACCATCCGGTCGATGGCGAGCCGTGTTGCCGGCGTCCGCATGAGGAAGATAAACAGCGCCACCAGCGCACCCACCACGCCCACGGCAACATACCAGTAATGGGTGAGGAAATTGCTTATGCCCATCAGAACCCTTGTCATAAGCGGCAGTTCCATGTCCGTGAACATATCGCCGAACATGGGCAGGATAAACGTAAACATCACGATAATGACCAGCACCAGCAGGATCATCAGCACGATGGGGTACGCCAGAGCGCCCTTGACCTGAGATTGATGCGCTGTTGTTTCTGAAAGTGCTGTCCCATGCTGAGAAAGGTATCGCCGATCTTACCGCTCGCCTCGCCGGCACGCACCATGCTGATGAGCAGTTCGGGAAAGACCTTGCCCTGGTCTGCCATCGCCTCGGAAAGCGCCTTGCCGTGTTTCAGATCCGTGGTGATATCCGAAAAGGACTTTCGGGCGAATTTGGAGATGCTGGCACGGTTGGAAATAATGTTGAAAGACTGGATCACCGAAACGCCGGCATCCAGCAGGCTGCCCAGCTGGCGGCAGAAATCGGTCAGTTCCTTGGGTTTCAGTTTCGACCCGAACGAAGTTTTGTTGGTCTGGGTATAGTCCAGCAGGAACAGGTCCTGTTTTTTCAGTTCGTTCAGCAGTGCCTCCGGGTCGGATGCCACCAGATTGCCACGCACGGTCTTTCCGCTCATGGCTGTGGCACGGTATTTGTAATTTGGCACGGTATTCACCTCTTGTCGTGTCCTGGCGATTGGGTTATATTTTCAAGCGTTTTGCACGCCGCCACTGTAGGGCAGATGCCCACATCCGCCCGTTCAACCCCTCAGTCACCTACGGTGACAGCTCAGCACAAGGCACACCCTGCGGGCGCTAAAGGGGAGCCAAATCGCCTCCTCTTATAGAGGAGGTGCCCGAAGGGCGGAGGAGTTGTGACGGTGGAGTCAGCACGGGCGAACAATGTTCGCCCCTACGGTTTCGCCGTTTCCTTTTCTGTACGCTCGGGTCGATGTAGGCATCGACCCCTACATGGTTTACCTTACCAAAAACTATAAACTCCTCAGTCAGCCTCACGGCTGCCAGCTCAACCCCTCTGTCCCTTCGGGACATCTCCCCTAAAGGAGACAATTAAGCCTCCTCTTATAGAGAGGTGCCCGAAGGGCGAAGGAGTTGTGGCGGAGGAGTTGTGGCGAAGGAGTCGGCACGGAAATAATCACACCGCCATTGCATGATACACCATCAGCCCAGCAGTGCGGCAAATGCCAGCAGGAGCAGCGGCGACGACCAGAACACACGGTTTCGGGTCGCCTGTTTCTGGGTGGGATACGGCAGGGGTTCCTTGCGCTCTTTCCCGAACCAGAACGCAACGCCCATGACCGCCATCGCCAGCACCACGAATTCCAGCGGCAAAATCGCCACGTTCCGATGTTTCCGGCAGCAGCGCCAGCAGTACGCTGATGAGGGTGGAACTGGTGTTCAGCGCAATATGCACCAGAATGGACGGCGTCAGCGAGTTGTGGCGCACCACGATTTTTCCCAGAAACAGCCCCACCAGCACGCCCAGGATACCCTGCTGGACATTCCCGTGCATCAGTCCGAACAGCAGTGCCGTCACAATGACACCGAACCGGGTGCTGACCACTGACAGACTTTTCAGCAGAAAGCCCCGGAACAGCAGTTCCTCCGTGATCGGCGCAAGAATGCAGGTGTAGAGCAGTACCAGCATGGTGGACTGTCCGGTCTGGAAATAGTCGAAGGACACTTCCGGGAACTCCATCCCCAGCCCCTGCCCCACATATTTCAGCACGGCGTAGATCAGCACAGCGACATATTGCAGACCGATGCCGATGCAGATGTACTGGAACGCTTTCCACCCGGAAAAATCCGTGGTGCGGAACAGTCCGCCCAGAGGCTGGCGAATCCTGCGGCAGCCCAGCAAAGCGACAAGCACGTTAGAGCCTGCCAGAATGAGACAGTGCAGTGCCATGCAGATGCCGCTGTTCATGATGGTGCGAACTGCGCCGGACTGGTCGCCGTTGAAATAGGATGCTGTTGTGCCGTCCATGCAGAGCAGCAGCAAAAGCACTGCCAGCGGAAACAGCAGCTGTGCGATAAGCGTCCCCAGCAGCATCCCTGCGCCGGCGGTGTTCATCTGGCGGCGAATGTTCCGGCGCTCGTCACGCTCCGGGAACAGGGGTATCTGAAAGCCGGGCAGCAAAATCTGCGGCAGAAACCGGCGGTAATCCGTCCGGTATGCCGAATTCTCCAGCGCATTGTCAAAGGGATTCTGCGGGTCGATCTGTCCGGTCGTCTCCTCGGTAAAGGGCTCGTTTGTCATGGGTTGACCTCCTTCGAGTTTTTGTGCAGTGTTGTATAGATAGTATACCATATTTTTGCGGCGTTGTACAGAGGGCAGGCACACGACCACAACACTTTTTAATTATCTCACTTGAAAAATCCATCGCAAAGTGTGCTGTATGCTGAGATGGATACTCTGTATGGATACTCTGTAATGTGTAGGCTCCCCTAACAGGGGAGCTGGCAAGCCGTAGGCTTGACTGAGGGGTTAATCCCCCTGTCAGCTAAAGCTGACATCCCCCTTTTCAAGGGAAACTTTTTGAAGTTACTCTTTGCACACAAAAAGCGGACAGGTTCGCCCCGTCCGCCTTTTTCTATCTGTGCGATTGCTCGCTTTTGTCGTTACTGATAGTCAAACACGCTGACCCAGCGCATCAGGAATTCCTTTTCCTGGGGATTCTGCTTTACCAGCTGAGATGCTGCAACAATGGGCAGCCACTGAGAAACATACTGCTTTGCCACGTCGTTCATGTCGCAGAACATTTTCAGATACAGCTCCGCCCAGTCGTCCTTGCCGTCCAGCTTGAACAGCAGGTAGGTTCTGGCTGCGTCGCGCTGCCGTTGCCTGTGTGGCATGAGACCAGTCGATCACATACAGTCTGCCGTCCTTGTCGACAATGACATTGCTGGGGTTAAAGTCCCCGTGGCACACCTTGATATGGTCGTGCATGGCGTTCAGCCGGGTGTGCAGGTCATACCGTGTGGTAGCGTCCAGTCCGGACTGGCTGATCTTCCGGTTCATCTTGTCTTTCAGCTTGGTCAGCAGCGGCGAACGCTTGCTCTGGATCTCCTTTTGCAGCAGAACAAACTGTTCCATATAGCTTTCCAGCTGGTCGGGATTCTGCTCCATCAGGGACTGCAGGGTCTCGCCCTCGACGAATTCAGTGACGATTGCCCACTTGCCGTCTACCTTCCGCACCTCCAGCAGCTTCGGGATGCGCAGACCGGTCTCCTCCACACGAGCCTGGTTCAGTGCCTCGTTGAGGATATCCGATTTCTTAAAGCCGTGTCCAAACACCTTGACACGGGTATTTCTTTCATGATAGCTGGTTTTTCCAGTCCTTCCAACAACGGTTCCATATTGTTTACGCTCCTTTCTCAGCCGAGTCTTTCTCCTCTGCCGGGGTCTCGCCGTAAAATGCCTTGAGGTACATTGCCTTGATCTCCGAGATCAGCGGATACCGGGGATTTGCACCGGTGCACTGGTCGTCAAATGCCTGCTCGCACATTTCGTCCAGCGTTGCCAGGAAGTCCTCTTCCGTTACGCCGTAGTCACGGATGGTCTTTTTGATGCCCACACGTGCCTTGAGTTCTTCGATCTTGACAATGAAGTTTTCGAATACTTCTTCGTCTGTATCGCCGGTCACGCCCACAAACCGTGCGCATTCGCAGTAGCGAGGCAGTGCATTGGGGTACGGATACTGCGAGAAGGTTCCCATCTTCTGGGGTGCCTCTGCGATGTTGTAGCGCATGATATCCGTAATGAGGATCGCATTTGCCACGCCGTGAGGCAGGTGGTGGAATGCACCCAGCTTATGCGCCATAGAGTGGCACACGCCCAGGAATGCGTTTGCAAATGCCATACCAGCCATTGTGGATGCGTTCGCCATCTTTTCCCGTGCCAGCGGTGCGTGTTCGCCGTTCTCATAGCATTCCGGCAGATAGGTGAAGATGTTCTTCAGCGCCTTCAGTGCCAGACCGTCGGTGAAGTCGGTCGCCATCACAGAAGCGTATGCCTCCAGAGCGTGGGTCATTGCGTCAATACCGGATGCCGAGGTCAGACCACGAGGCTGGGACATCATCAGATCGGTGTCGATGATCGCCATATTCGGCAGCAGCTGATAGTCTGCCAGCGGATACTTTGCGCCGGTGGATTCGTCGGTGATAACTGCGAAAGGCGTTACCTCCGAACCAGTACCGGAAGAGGTCGGCACAGCGATAAAGTATGCCTTTTCGCCCATCTCCGGGAACTCATAGGTGCGCTTGCGGATATCCAGGAAACGCATTGCCATATCGGCGAAATCTGCGTCCGGATGCTCATACAGCACCCACATGATCTTTGCGGCATCCATTGCCGAGCCGCCGCCCAGAGCGATGATCACATCCGGCTGGAATGTCCGCATCAGCTCTGCGCCTTCCTTCGCACACGCCAGGTCGGGTCAGACTGTACGTCCGAGAATACCTGATACGGAATTCCCATCTGCTGCAGCGGCTCTGTGATGCAGCTCATCTTGCCGCTCTTGAACAGGAATTCGTCTGTTACCAGGAATGCCCGTTTCCGGTGCAGCACATCCTGGATCTCACGGAGGGCAACCGGCAGGCAGCCCTTTTTGAAGTACACCTTCTGCGGTGTGCGGAACCACAGCATATTTTCTCTCCTCTCAGCAACGGTTTTGATGTTCAGCAGATGCTTTACGCCTACGTTTTCCGAGACAGAGTTTCCGCCCCAGGAACCGCAGCCCAGCGTCAGAGACGGCGCAAGCTTAAAGTTGTACAGATCACCGATGCCGCCGTGAGAGGACGGTGTGTTGATTACGATACGGCAGGTCTTCATCCGTGCCGCAAACTGTTCGATCTTTTCCCGGTGGTTGACCTCATCCACATAGAGGGATGCTGTATGGCCATAGCCGCCGTCCTTGACCAACTGGTCCGCATATTCCACTGCCTGCTCGAAGTTCTCCGAACGGTACATTGCCAGTACAGGAGAGAGCTTTTCGTGTGCGAACTCTTCGCTGATGTCCACAGAAGTGACTTCACCGATGAGGACACGTGTTTCCTCCGGAATGGTCACGCCGGCAAGTCCTGCGATGGTTGCCGCACGCTGACCTACGATCTTGCTGTTGAGTGCGCCGTTGATGAGAATGGTCTTACGCACTTTCAGTCTCATCGGGCGTGAGGAAATAGCAGCCGCACTTCAAAAATTCCTGGCGACTGCGTCATAAATGGTTTTGTCAACGATCACAGACTGCTCCGATGCGCAGATCATGCCGTTGTCAAATGTCTTAGAGTGTACGATCGAGTTTACCGCCTTGCGGATATCCGCAGAGGCATCGATCACTGCCGGGGTGTTGCCGGCGCCAACGCCCAGCGCCGGTTTGCCGCTGGAATATGCTGCACGCACCATTCCCGGACCGCCGGTTGCCAGAATGATGTCAGCCTCCTGCATCAGCGTGTTGGTCATTTCCAGAGACGGAATGTCGATCCAGCCGATGATATTCTCCGGTGCACCTGCCTTCACGGCTGCATCCAGCACGATCTCGCGCAGCATGGTGCTTTTCTTTGCACGGGGATGGGGCGAATGATAATGGCATTTCTGGTTTTCAGGCAGATCAGCGACTTAAAGATCGCCGTTGACGTGGGTTGGTGGTCGGAATGACCGCAGCCACTACGCCGATCGGTTCTGCAATACGGGTCGTGCCATAGGCGGGATCCTGTTCGATGATGCCACAGGTCTTGGTATGCTTATAGGCGTTGTAGATATACTCAGCGGCATAGTTGTTCTTGATTACCTTGTCTTCTACGACACCCATTCCGGTTTCTTCCACTGCCATTTTTGCCAGCGGCAGACGTGCGTGGTTTGCAGCCAGCGCAGCTGCCCGGAAGATCTGGTCTACCTGTTCCTGCGAGAATGTCGCAAACTGTGCCTGTGCCTCACGCACTTCCTTCAGCTTGCGTTCCAGCGCCGGAACGCCATCCACCAACGGTCGGTTGTTCTCTGTTTGATTCATTCAAATACTCCTTTTTTGGGAAACGCCGAAACAGTCCGGTGTCATCCGGGTAGAAGAAGTCCCGGATCTTCTTTTTTCCAAAAGCGTGAGAGATTTGTGGGAAAATACAGCGAAAAGGCATCAGAACCCGTTTCCTGTTCCGGCAGATGCGCCGACAGGCACGAAACGAGCGCTGACGTATTTTCGCAGCGATTGACTGTATCCAGTCGTTTCCGTTGAATCATGGACGGTTTTTCTTCTGTGACAACGATGCCCATAGATCCCCATCTGTGACACCTTTGTCAATGCTATTATACCACAATTCCACTGCTTTCGTCAAGTCATAAAAATTTCGCACACAAACGCCATCCATACGGCATCACCCACCGGATTCCTCCGTCCGTTCCCGACAGGTATCGCACTGCAGAAGTGGTATACTGATTCTCAGAGGTGATGACAGTTGCCCACGATCTACCTGGACGTTCTGCTGTTGCAGAGCCTCTATGTTAACTATTTTCTGCTGCGTGCGGCTGCAAAGCTGACGCATACGCCTTTGGGATGGCTGCGGTGCGGACTGGCTGCCGCCGGGAGCAGTCTGTTTTCTCTGCTGATCCTGCTGCCGCCTTTACCGGTCCTGCTTCAGCTTTTGCTGAAACTTCTGGCAGCAGCTGCGGCGGTAGTCCTGGCGTTCGGACTGCACCGGGAAAGCTTTTTCCGGCAGTGGGGCTGCTTTTTTCTCTGCAACTTCCTGCTTGCCGGGCTGATCCTGGCGGTGGACAGTCTGACGCCGAGAGGATTTGCCGCCTGGGGAACAGCTGCTGTTATCTCAATTTTTCCCTGTTTCAGCTGGTTCTATTCACTGCCGCCGCATATTCTCTGCTCCATATCTGCACCCTGCTCCGCCGCCGGCACCGGCACACGGACGACCGCTTTCAGGTCTTTTTCCGGCTGGGCAGCCGCCAGCTGGTACTGGACGGACTGGCAGACACCGGCAACAATCTGACGGACACCTTTTCCGGCACACCGGTCATCGTATGCAGTGCCGCAGCCCTTGCGCCGCTCCTGGACGGCACGCCGCCGGAACAGCTGAAAGGCTACCGGCTGATCCCCTGCGCCACCATAACGGCCCAGGGACTGCTGCCGCTGTTTCGTCCGGATGAGGTGTGCATCCGGAACTGTACCACCGGAAAAAGCCGCCGGTGGATGCCATGGTCGGCATCGGCGGAACGCAACAGAACGCCATCTTTCACCCACAACTACTCGAATGAAAGGAGTCCTTTTCATGCAACCCATTCTCCGGAAATTCCGCCTGCTGCTCTCCCAGCTGCGGGGAAAATTTTTTCCGCTCTGCCGGGTGGACTACATCAATGGTTCGGATACCTTTCCGCCGCCTCTCTCCAAAGAGGAGGAACAGGCAGTTTTTGCCCGGCTGCACCAGGGCGACACTGCCGCACGGGAGACCCTCATCGTCACAATCTGCGCCTGGTGGTCTACATTGCCAAAAGTTCGAATCCTCCGGGCTGGGGCTGGAGGATCTCATCTCCATCGGCACCATCGGTCTCATCAAGGCAGTGGAGACCTTCTGTCCGGACAAGAAGATCAAGCTGGCGACATACGCCTCCAGGTGCATCGAAAACGAAATCCTTATGGTGCTACGGAAAAATGCCCAGCTCCGTGGCGAGATCTCCATCGACGAGCCGCTTTCTTCCGACTGGGACGGCAACGAGCTGCTGCTCTCCGACATCCTGGGGACAGACGAGGACATCGTAAGCCGGGACATCGAGAACGAGGCGGAACGGGAGATGCTCCTTGCCGCCGTCTCCGAACTGGGCGAACGGGAACAGGAGATCATGCAGATGCGGTTCGGACTCTGCGGCAAAAAAGAACGCACCCAAAAGGAAGTCGCCGAGGCGATCGGCATTTCGCAGTCCTACATCTCCCGGCTGGAAAAAAAGATCATCCGCAAACTGCGAAAAAAGCTGGAAGAGGCAGACCAGCCCATTGTCCACACTACCTGAAACACGCAAAAGAACCGCAGGGCATCACGCTCTGCGGCTCTCTTTTTATGATGGGGTTTTCATGTTGTCAAAACAGTTTGAATTATTCCTCGCTCGGCAGGGACTTGATGAGTGCTACCAAGAACTTCAGCAGAACAACTGCATCGTTCGAACCCAGTTCACCATTGCCATCACAGTCGGAGTTTGCCTGCTGCTGTGCGCTTTCCAGTGTTACAGCGCCGGCAACTGCCTTGTTCAGCAGAACTGCGTCTGTGATATCCACACGGCCGTCACAGTTTACATCACCGTACAGCGGGATGATCTTTTCTGTGGTTGTCGTACCGGTTGTGCTGCTTGTGCTTGCAGTTGTTGCGGTAGTCTTAGAAGTAGCAGTGGTCTTTGCGGTTGTGGTAGTCGTCTGAGAAGTGGTTGTCGTGGTAGTCACGGTCGGAGTAGTCTCAGTTGCCTTCGGCAGGACATTGACTGTCACTTCCTTGGTCTGACCGCCAGGTGTGGTAACCTTCACGGTTGTAGTACCAACATTTTTACCGCTGATAACCAGGATCTTGTCGTTGTCCGGATCAGCAGCAACGCCAACCTTGGTCTTGTCGTCCGGTGTACCGGTGCAGTTCGGAACGTTTACTTCCAGGTTTACCTTTTCGCCCAGTACAACATCGATGGAATCAACAACTTCCAGGGTATCTTCGAACATATCCTGCTTCTTCTCATTGTTCTGATCGTCTGCCGCATAGTAAACGGTTACGTTGTTAATGGTGTACTTGGTGGACTTTGTTTCGCCCAGACCTGCATACCAAACGCCGAAGCTCATGTGTGCATCTTCGGATTCTGTGTCAACCTGGTTCCATGCGTTCAGTGTGTTGCCGGTGCTTTCTGTGCGGATGCCCTCTGCCAGTGTCGGCGGAACGATCCACATAAAGCTGTAGGTCTTTGTGCCTTCTGCATCCTTGTACGGTGTATCTTCCAGAGAATCATCTGTGGAATCCGGACGGTTGCCTGCGGTACTCTTTTCCCAGTACAGCAGTGTAGGTGTTGTGGTGTTCAAACCTTCGTTCTTAAACATATCATCAGACTGGAACCAGTTATCAGTGAGGTCAGCCTTTTCCAGAGCGGAAGAGCCTACGCCAAACTGTACCTGATTTGCGTCCTGGTCTGTGGTTACATCAAAAGCGACTGCATAAACATCAGCAGTCTTGTCATACTTCATGCCAAAGTCAGCATACGGGATCTCGGTTGCATCGCCCACGCTGTTGGAACCTGCATTCTTGATGGAAGCAGTGCCGCTGCACGGGAATGTGACGGATTCTTCATAAGTCAGCTCAGCTGCAACGATGCTGCAGTCTGTGAACTTTGCACCCTTCAGTGCTGCATACCACAGCTGGAAGGAGATCTGGCTCTTTTCTGCCAAAGTTTCGCAGTCAACGACCTGTTCCGGAACGTCCCAGGTTACGGTGAAGTAGCTGCCCAGTTCCTGCTTTGCCAGGTCTGTGCCGCCGCCGACGGTGAAGTCACCCAGTCCGTTGCCCCACTTTACGCCAGCGTCTGTACACTGCTTCAGAGATTCCGGACCAATGTCATTGTACCAATAGCCGACTGTCTTTGCAACGCCGCCTTCGCCGCTGCTGCCCTTCAAACCAGCCTGTTCCTTAGCATACTCAGTATCTGCCAGGCTCTTATAAGCCACGTTCAGACCGCCGCCGTACATAAAGCGGTTTACATTTACATCTTCACCTTTTTCGCCGTTCACCTTAATGGTAACGCTTAGGGACTTTACCTTTGCATCATCCGCAACGGTAGCACCCGGGCGGAAGTTGAATTCACCATAGGTGAACTTGTGGCTGTTCAGCGGCAGACCTGCCTCACGGATCGCTGCCTCCGATTCCAGAGCCACGCCGTCGTTCTTTTCCTTGAATGCGTCAGATGCGTAATACTCTTCACTGCAGTTGTCACCGGGTGTCAGTTTGATATCCAGGTCATTCAGCTTCAGGGAGTTGATGGCTTTTACAGTTACGTTATCGCCGTTCTCCTGCACATCAGAAACCTTGCCGTTTCCGATAATGCTGGAATAGTTCAGACCGCCGGTGTTTTCTGCACCCTTCGGCAGAGTCGGGTCTACTTCATAGATCCAGTCGGGCTTTTCGCCTTCGCTGGTATCGGTCGTGCCGTTTACGGTGATAGACACCAGTTCGATCTCTGCCTCAGATGTGCGTGTGGTGTGATCCTCTTCACTGATAAGACCGGCATAGCAGTTCTGGAACTGGAACTTTGCATCCTTATTGCTGGACAGTTCCTTGGCTACGCTGGACGGCAGTTCTACAACAACAGAGAACTCCTTGGCATATGGTTTGCACTTGATTGCACCTTTGGAATCGGTTTCTTCAAAGCCCCACCAGTAGCCGTTCGCCTTAGTATCTGTTGCGCCGAAGTAGTAAGAGAAATCTGTGACCATCTGGTCAGACTTCAGATTAAACTGCAAAGAGGTAATACTGTCACCGTAAATATCCGCCGGCGACTTACCCTCTGTGTCAGTAAATGAAGTATAATCATCTGTCTTGGATTTGCACAGATAGGTACACTTATCTGCATTCAGCGGATTGTCCTTATCGTCCGGATTCGGGATAGAAGTTGCCAGCGTCTTTCCAATGTTCACAGTCTCGCCCTCAGCTGCATTTACAACCATAAAGCTGCCGGATGCAACCGCAACGGAACTGGTTGCCATTACCGCACTCATCAGAAGTGCGCTTACTCTTTTGCGAATCACTTTGCTCATGTATATCGCTCCTCTTTCTTTCAATTGTTTTTTCATCTGTTCCAATCTAATCCTTTTGCATCCACAACAGCAACTGTCATGAATGTTTATGCTTAAAAAATGGTGCATTCATTTTTTAGCTATATACATTATAGCAATTGCACCGCCAAATGTAAATGTATATTTTATGAACATTCGAGTTTGGAGATAGAAGTTTTCCTTTTTTATTTGTGCAGATTGCATAAAAACTTTTCACACCGCCAGTAAAAACCATTTGTAAATAAAAAAATAAAGGACAATCTCATCAAGAAACTGTCCTTTATCCAAATATTTACACTGTTAATCATTTCCAGCAACTGTCACCGTCGACGGATTCTGACCCGCTCCGGCAGTTGTCGTGGCTGTACTGCGCACGCCCTGCACGGCAACACGGTAATCTCCCACCGCCCAGACGGTGTTATACTTGCTGCACGAGATCGTAGGCGTGTAGTTGAATGTGACGGTATCGCTGTCCACTGCGCCTGCCTGGGTGGAATAGCTGAGCAGATCCACATTTGCGGTCAGGTCGCTGGCATCCAGTTCATCCATCACGTCTGCCGGTCCGATGATGCTGACTTTCAGCTGTTGTGTCAGCACGTTGAAATCATACGTTCCCGGCGCATTGACCACGCCGATATCCGAGATCACAAAGTCCTTTTTCACCAGGTCGGCGGAATCCAGAGACAATGTCACGGTAGAGAATCCCGACTGGTTCACATAGTCATCCGGCACATTGACCACAAAGTCGTTGGAATAATCCAGGTCGATATCCCGCAGTGCCACAGAGCCGATGTTGAACTCGCTCATCTCCTCCATCGAGGTGTTGGGCGCAGCAGGGTGATCTGCTGTTCTGACAGATGCAGCCGCTGTTTCAATGCGTCCAGGTCGAAGTTCGCCGGGGCGTTGGTGATCTGATAGGTCACATCCATGGTTTTCTGGTACAATACCGGCACTTCCAGAGAGAACGCCGCCACATCCCAGGTGAAGTCCTTGGAATCCACCTGCGTCCCTGCCTCGTTATAGAAGAGGAGCGTATCCGTGGTGTAGATCTTGGAGGCGCTGAGCTGTTCTTTCTGCTGGGTCTCTGCCACGCAGTATTTCACCTGATCCAGCTGTTTCTGCGGCCCGGTGACATCAATGGTAGACGGCGTGCAGGCGAAGTTCTCTTCGTCCAGGACACAGCCGTCCGTAAACGTCAGATTCGGCGCAGAGGGCTTGATTTCAAAGGTATAGGTGTCGATCTTATCAAAGGTCACATTCACCGTAGAGGGCGAAATGGACTTCACGTTGAACTGTTCATTTCCGTTTCCGGTGACAGTAATGGAAAGGGTCTTTGTGCCGGCAGAGGTCACGTTTTCCACCACAGCCTCTGCGGTCAGATTGTCCGCCTCAATGTTGCCGACTTTCGAGCGTTTGCCCTCGATCTGCACCGTCACATCTTTTATGTCATAGTCGATGACGCTGAGTCCGTTTTCTTCGGCAGACGTTCCGGCGATCTCCACTTTCAGCGGCACATGGTGCAGCGTCCTGGGAGTCGTGGGGTAGATGGCAATGGAAATGACAAACCAAAGGACAATGGCAATCGCCACAGAAGTAATCATCATGGCAGGACGGCTGTCATAGATCCGCTGAAACAGCGCCTGGTTACTTCCGGACTTCCGGTTCTTCTGTGATGTCTTTTTCTGTCGGTTCTTCCACAGATTCTTGGGCATACGCCTTCTCCTTTCCGTCGTCCTTGTGATGCCGCTTGAGGAACGGGATCTTCTTTGCCACTCTGCCGATGGTCGTCTCTTCGCTCGCCGTAATCAGACGTGCTGTCAAAAGCTGGTGCAGAGACTCTCTGGTAAAGCCGCTTTTCAGCACGCCGTTTTCCGCCACAGAGATCGCCCCGGTTTCCTCAGAAACCACGATCACCACGCATCGGAGTTTTCGCTCATGCCGATCGCCGCACGGTGGCGTGAGCCGAGACGCTTGTTGATGAGTTCTTCCTTCTGGGGTTTCGGCAGAAAGCAAGCCGCCGCCAGGATCTTGCCGTCCCGGATAATCACCGCACCGTCGTGGAGCGGTGTCTTGTTGAAAAAGATGTTCCCGAACAATTCCTTGCTGGGGATGGCGTCCAGTATCGTGCCGTTGTCGATCTGTTCTCCCAGCCGTGTCTGCCGCTCAATGACGATCAGCGCACCGGTCGATGTGGCGGAAAGCTCCACGCAGGCATCGCAAATCACATCAATGGTCCTGCTCCAGACCGAGCTGTCTACATTGGAACTGCTGCTGAACCGCAGTCCCAGCTTGGTGTACCCTGCCTTTTCCAGAGTCCGGCGCAGTTCCGGCTGGAAGAGGATGATAAGAGCGATCAGTCCGATGTTCAGCGTTTCAGAAAGCAGATAGGAAATCGCCTTCATATTGATCCAGGCAGAGATGATGTAAACCAGAATCAGCAGGAACACGCCTTTGAGCAGCTGTCCGGCACGAGTCTCCCGCACCAGCTTCATGCCCAGATACACCACATAGGACAGCACCAGGATATCCAGGATATCCACCGGTTCTGCTGTTTTGATAACGCTGAAGATCATATCCAGGATATCCCGTAAAGCCATGCGCATCATCCTTCCTTTCCGACTTCTCTGATATGTACGCCGGACAGAGCATCACGCTTTTCTGTCCGGCGAAGGTTCTGTTCTCCGGTTCTGTCTGCATTCCCGTCGCTGAGAATGCCCTATATTACTATTGTAACATATCACCGGAATTTTTCAATAGGTTTTTTGGACTTTTCAGAATATTGACATAATTTTTCAGATTTGCCCCCAGGCGCAGGGTATCGGATGCCCGGCTGAACGCCGACGGCGCAAACCGGACAGTGCCGTCCTTTGTCCCCAGCTTTTCGTGCGCCAGCGGTGCGCAGTGCAGTCCGGCACGCAGGCAAAAGCCCTGTTTGTCAAGATATGCGGCAGTCTCCTCCGGAGATGCACCATCCACCGTAAAAGAGACGATCGGCACGTATGCCACGCCCGGCTTGCGGTACACAGTGATCTCCGGCACATCCGCCAGCGAGTCGCACAGCAGCTCACAGAGACGGCTTTCGTGCCGGTACAGTCCTGCCACCGTCTGCCGCCGGACAAGTCGATCCCGGCACAGAGCGACGCCGCACCTACCACATTCAGCGTGCCGCATTCCAGCCGGTCGGGCAGAAGTCCGGCTGTTCCGGACTCCGTGACGCACTGCCCGTTCCGCCCTGCATCAGCGGTGGATGGGAAAGGCACAGTCCGTCATGAGGATTCCGGTGCCGGTGCTGCCATATAAGCCTTATGCCCTGCGGTGCAGAGAATGTGCATCCCGTCCCGCTCCAGGGACAAGGGCAGGATACCGCACGCCTGTGCGCCGTCAGCGATCATGCAGACGCCGTGGCTGCGGCACACCTGTACAATCTCCCGATAGGGCAAAATCTGCCCCGTCACATTGCTGGCAATGGTGCAGACCACCGCCTTGGTGTTGGGACGGAACAGTCCCTGCAAACGCCGGATGGTCTCGCTGTCGTTCTCGGAGACCTCCAGCAGGCTGTACGTCACCTTTCCGGCACGGGCAAGCGCAGCGATAGGGCGATAGACCGAGTTATGCTCCAGGTCGCTGAGGATCACATGGTCACCCGGTTTCAGCACGCCCTGAATCGCCACATTCAGCGCATGGGTGCAGTTTAAGGTAAAGATGGTATTTTCCACCTTGGCATCAAAAAAATCCGCCACCGTCTCACGGGCATGGTACACCATTTCGGAGGTGCGCTCCGCAATGACGTGTCCGCCACGTCCGGCGTTGCCGTACCGTGCAATGGCATCCGCTACGGCACGGCGCACCTCCGGCGGCTTGGGATAGGTGGTCGCCGCATTGTCAAAGTTCACCGTCACCGCATATCACGTCCTTCCCGGGGACTCCGAAACGGAATTCCCTCTCTGGACAGAAGTGCGGAGACACGGCCGCAGTCTGCACTTGTCACCAGAACGAAACCGCAGCCTCCGGCCCCAGGTGTTCCAGCCGGCGTATCTCACTGGAGATGCCATGCTGCTGCAGCGCCTGTCTTGCCCGGTTCGCCTGGGTATAGGAGACCATTGCCGCTTTACATTCCAACATCTTCTCACCCCTTTGCATATTGATCGGGGAAACACTTCCCCGTGTCAGTATATGCAGAACGGCGGCGATGCGGTGACAGGAGTTATGCAGTGTTTCCTTTATGCCTTTACCAGCAGGCAGACGCAGTGCGCCGAAATGCCCAGTCCCTCTCCGGTAAAGCCCAGCTTTTCCTCTGTGGTGGCTTTCACGCTAACCTGTTCCACAGAAACACCGCAGGCTGCTGCGATCTTTTCCCGCATGGGAACGATATACGGTGCAAGCTTTGGTTTCTGGCAGAGGATCGTGGCATCCAGATTGCCCACGGCATAGCCCTGTGCCTTTACCTTTTCCACCACCAGTTCCAGCAGCTTTAAGCTGTCTGCTCCGGCATAGGCAGGGTCTGTGTCCGGAAAGTGCTTGCCGATGTCTCCCAGCGCCAGCGCACCCAGCAGTGCGTCCGAAACCGCATGGAGCAGTACATCTGCGTCGGAATGCCCCAGCAGTCCCTTTTCATAGGGGATCTCTACGCCGCCCATAATCAGCTTTCTGCCTCCACCAGACGGTGAACGTCATAGCCGTGTCCAATGCGAAACGGGATGTTTTCCATTTATGCCTCCTCCTTTTGACGAGCCAGCAGGATCTCCGCAATGGCGATATCCTCCGGCGTGGTGATCTTGATGTTAGTATAGTCCCCCTCGGTCATGTAGACCTTGCAGTTGATCGCCTCGATCAGCTGGCAGTCATCGGTGAAATCCAGGGCGTGTTCCTCCGCAAAGGTCACTGCCTCAAAGTACAGCTGCCGCTTGAACACCTGGGGTGTCTGGGTGATAAACAGGTGGGGACGATAGGGCGTGTCCACGATCAGATGGTCATTGACCACCTTAATGGTATCCTTTACCGGTACGCCCAGAGTCGCACCGCCGAAAACCGATGCGTCCCGGATGACCTGTGCAATGTGTTCCGGTTTTACCAGCGGCCGTGCGCCGTCGTGGACAGCGATCATCGTTGTGCCTTTGGAAAGCGCATGGAGACCGCACATCACGCTTTCCTGCCGGGTCGAACCGCCGGCAACGATGGCGTGGAATTTTGTGATGCCGCACTGCTGCGCCGTTTTCCGGATGGCATCGTGATCGGACGGACGTGCCACCACGATGATTTCCGCCACACGCGGGCAAGCCTCGAAGGCACGCATACTCATGCCGATCACATTGGTATCTCCCAGCGGCAGCAGGATCTTATTCTTTCCTTGCATCCGGGTGGCGTTTCCGGCGCACACCAGGATCACAGAGGTGTCTTGTACCTGTGACATACTAGTTCTTCCTTTCAAAAAAGGGTACAGGTTCTTGTTGAAACCAGTACCCTTTTGTTTTATAGATTGTGCAGCTTATAAGAGAGTGTCATCAGACTGTCGTCCAGGTGCATGGTCACGACCTGTGCATTTTCCACTGCCAGATCACAGTGCTGAAATTCCACAAGCCACGCACGCCCAGAGAGACCAGCCGCTCTGCCACAGTCTGCGCCGACTCTTTCGGCAGACACAGCACTGCCGCAGCCGGCTGCTGTGCCGCACAAAATGCGTCCAGCGCATCCATGGACTGGATAGCAGCCCGGCAAGCTGTCTGCCGATCAGTTCCGGCTTGATGTCGAAAATCCCCACCAGCCGAAAGCCACGCTGTTCAAAGCGGACATTTTCAGAGACGACCTTTCCCAGGCTGCCGGCACCCACTACGATCGCCGGGAGCTGTTCTGACAATCCCATGATACGCTGTAGATTTTCCCGCAGCTCTGCCACGGAATAGCCGCTGCCCTGCTGTCCGAAACAGCCGAAACAGCAGAGATCCTGCCGGATCTGCGATGCCGTCATGCCCAGCCGCCGTCCCAGTTCCCGGGACGAAGTACGGACCTGTCCGCTGCGTTCCAGTTCTCCCAAAAGCCGGTAGTACCGGGGCAGCCGCCGCACAACGGACGATGATGCGTCATATTTTTGTGTCAAACGAATCGCTCTCCTATAAACCGATTTCCATTCTGCAAAGAGGTGTATCTGTGCGGATATGCGCTTACGCCATCAGCTTTGCCAGGCGCTCGTTGATTGCCTCCAGGAATTCCTTGGAGTTGACCTTCTTCTTGTTTTCCAGCTTGGAGATCAGATACAGGTCACCGGTCATGATGCCGTCCTCGATGGTCTGGATGGTTGCCTTTTCCAGCTTGTCTGCGAAAGCCATCAGTTCCGGCAGCTTGTCCAGTTCACCACGCTTGCGCATTGCGCCGCTCCATGCAAAAATGGTAGCAACAGAGTTGGTGGAGGTCTCCTCGCCCTTCAGATACTTGTAGTAGTGACGCTGTACCGTACCGTGTGCTGCCTCATACTCATAGATGCCGGCAGGAGAAACCAGAACGGAAGTCATCATTGCCAGAGAGCCGTAAGCTGTGGAAACCATATCAGACATCACGTCGCCGTCATAGTTCTTGCACGCCCAGATATAGCCGCCGTGAGAACGGATCACACGAGCCACTGCGTCGTCGATCAGGGTGTAGAAATATTCGATGCCGGCAGCCTCAAACTTTTCCTTGTACTCGTTGTCGTAGATCTCCTGGAAGATGTCCTTGAAGGTGTGGTCGTACTTCTTGGAGATGGTGTCCTTGGTTGCGAACCAGACATCCTGATGCAGATCCAGACCGTAGTTGAAGCAGGCACGTGCAAAGCCGGCGATGGAGTTGTTCTTGTTGTGCAGACCCTGTACGATGCCGTCGGTATCCTCAAAGTTGAAGATCAGTTCACGGCTCTCGTTGCCTCTGCGTCAGTAACCACCAGTTCTGCCTTGGAACCCTTCTTTACCTTCATTTCGGTATTCTTGTACACATCGCCGTAAGCGTGACGTGCAATAGTGATCGGGGCTGTCCAAGTCGGGATATACGGCTCAACACCCTTTACCAGGATCGGGGTACGGAATACGGTGCCGTCCAGGATGGCACGGATGGTGCCGTTCGGGCTTTTCCACATCTGGGACAGGTTGTATTCCGGCATTCTTGCCGCATTCGGAGTAATGGTAGCGCACTTGACAGCAACGCCGTACTTCTTGGTAGCGTTTGCACTGTCGATGGTCACCTGATCCTTGGTCTTTTCACGGTGTTCCAGACCCAGGTCGTAGTACTCGGTCTTGAGGTCTACATACGGGGTCAGCAGGATGTCCTTGATCCACTGCCACAGAACACGAGTCATCTCGTCGCCGTCCATCTCGACCAGCGGCGTTGTCATTTGAATCTTTGCCATTTGATTTTCCTCCTCAAATTGCACGCATTGTCTTTGCTCATTGCCTTATATTATAGCGTTTCTGCCGGAGCAATACGATGCCCGGCTTGTTCTGCCAACGCAGAAATTTTGTCATATTCCGCAGCCGTCACAAGGATCAGCTGCAAATCGTCGCTGTCAATGTCCACACCGCAGAGCAGCATTCCCTGCTGCCGGAGCAGTTTGTTGCAGGCGGCACACCATTGGAACACGTCCGCATCCTCCGACAAGTCCAGTCCGGAAAAGTCTAGTTTTTCACCGCCGTTCAGCTGGGATACTGCCCAGAGAAAGTCCTCCAGCTCCGAGCTGCTGTCCACGCCGATCAGCGCATGGGCTGCCTCCAGTTCATCCGCCATGGCGATCCAGCACAGGGTGTCCATGTCGCAGGATGCGGCGTCTATGCCACGTTCGGCAAATCGCTCCGCAAACTGCGCCGCATACGCTGCCCGATCATTTCGGCAGCGTTCCAGGCTGTCATGCACCGTGGAATTGTTATGGCTGATGCAGTCTGCGATCGCCAGAATATATGGCACCTCAGATACCTGCTCCGGTGCTTTTTTCTTTTTGAAGAATCCGAACATTTACGCAAACACCACCCATCGCAAAACGCCCAGCACCAACAGGTGCAGCGGATAGAACACATAGAAAAACCACTTGTGAAACGGCTTTTTGCTGCCGCCTTCGCCGTTGTAGCAGTACTGTATCAGCGGTATCACCAGAAAGATACCCAACTGGAACAGACCACTCCACATGGGTTCTGATGTCAGCACACTCATACAGCACACCAGTGTAATGCCGCCAAACGACAGCCATTTTTCCCTGGGACTCTCCCGATATCGGAAAAAGGTCAGCGCATACAGCACATCGAATATCGCCCAGTCACCGAATACGGACAGCAGGCACAGCCCAAAGATGTCCAGCCACTTCACCGAAAGAGAACACTTTGCCTTGTCCCAGAACCAGATCGCCAGCAGGCTGAGGAACAGCGTGTAGATCACGCCGAATGCCGGACGGATGCCGCCACTTTCGAAATAGCTGAACGGCAGCCACGAGATCACGGCGAAAATGCCCAGCCGCATGGCGTATTTCTTTACGTTCCGGGTGTAGTGATACCCTTCTGCCAGCATATACGCCATAGTCGGTCCGGTCAGCCGTCCGATGACGTGCATGACCTGTCCCAACAGCGACGCCGTGGGAACAAATGCCCAGGCGATATGGTCGATGAGCATGGCGGCAATCACCAGATATTTCAGCTGGTTGCGGTTGAGAAATCCTTTTGTGTTTGTCATTCCGGCTTATCCTTTTCCTGCCGCAGCTGCCGTATCAGCCTTCTCACCAGATGCACACCGCCGGCAAGCAAAAACAGCAGTACCAGCAGTCCGATCCCGGAAACCGGGCGTTTCCACAGCAATTCCAGATAATCTGTTATGTCCCTGTCGTCAAGCAGAGCAATCACACAAAACACGAGAAACACTGCAAACAGTTCCTGCTGATAGCAATTCCAGAACTTCCGCCACTTTCCGCTTTTCTCTGTCTTTTCCGAATCTGCCACTTACTTGCTCAGCTTGTCACGGTATAATCCAGCAGACCGCCTGCCAGGATGATATCTTGGTGCGTCCGGTCAGCTCGCACAGTACCGGGATCTCAGCGCCGGTGGTCTTGTTGACCAGTGTCAGCGTCGTTTCGCCAGCCTCAACGTGCTTGCGGATGTCAGCCAGTTCCAGAACATCGCCCTGGGAGATCTTCTCATAGTCTGCCTCGTTGACAAAGGTCAGCGGCAGAATGCCGGCGTTGATGAGGTTTGCACGGTGGATACGGGCAAAGCTCTTCACCAGAACTGCCTTGACGCCCAGATACAGCGGTGCCAGTGCAGCGTGTTCACGGAGGAACCCTGTCCATAGTTGGAGCCGCCCACGATAATGCTCTGTCCCATCTCCTTGGCACGGCTCGGGAACGCCTCATCGCAAACGGTGAAGCAGTGCTGCGAAATTGCCGGGATGTTGGAACGCAGCGGCAGGATCTTTGCGCCTGCCGGCATGATGTGGTCGGTGGTGATGTTGTCGCCGACCTTCAGAGAGCAGCCAGCTCGATGGTTGCCTCCAGCGGAGCGGTTTCCGGGAACGGCTTGATGTTCGGTCCACGCAGGATCTCTACCTTGTCCATTTCCTCTTCCGGTGCCGGCAGAACGATCATGTTGTCGTTGACACTGAATTTTTCCGGCAGGACGAAGTCCGGCATCTCGCCCAGTTCTCTCGGGTCACTCAGATAACCGGTCAGTGCAGAATATGCAGCCAGTTCCGGAGAAACCAGATAAATCTGACCGTCCTTGGTTCCGGAGCGTCCCAGGAAGTTCCGGTTAAAGGTACGCAGGGAGATACCGCCGGAGTTCGGGGACTGTCCCATGCCGATGCACGGACCGCAGGCGCTTTCCAGAATACGTGCGCCGGCAGCGATCAGTGTACCAGGATGCCCATATCTGCCATCATGTTCAGCACCTGCTTGGAACCAGGAGCGATTGCCAGAGAAACATCCGGATTTACAGTCTTGCCCTTGAGGATGTGCGCCACCTTCATCATGTCCAGCAGAGAAGAGTTGGTGCAGGAACCGATGCAGACCTGGTCGATCTTCAGCTTGCCGATCTCAGCCACGGTCTTGACATTGTCCGGAGAATGCGGACATGCAGCAAGCGGCACCAGTTCACTCAGATCAATGTGCAGTTCTTCGTCATAAACAGCGTCCGGATCTGCCTTCTGCTCGCTCCAGACTTCGCCTCTGCCCTGTGCCTCCAGGAACTGCTTGGTCACTTCGTCCGACGGGAAAATAGAAGTAGTCGCACCCAGCTCAGCACCCATGTTGGTGATGGTGGCACGTTCCGGAACGGACAGAGTCTTGACACCCTCGCCGCAGTATTCGATGACCTTGCCGACACCGCCCTTTACGGACATCCGGCGCAGCACTTCCAGGATAACATCCTTTGCAGCCACCCACGGAGACAGCTTGCCGGTCAGTTCTACCTTTACTACCTTCGGACAGGTGATGTAGTATGTACCGCCGCCCATTGCCACTGCAACGTCCAGGCCGCCTGCACCCATAGCAATCATGCCGATGCCGCCGCCAGTCGGGGTGTGGCTGTCAGAGCCGATCAGGGTCTTTCCCGGAACGCCGAAACGCTCCAGATGTACCTGGTGGCAGATACCGTTGCCGGGACGGGAGAAGTAGATGCCGTGTTTCTTTGCAACGCTGCCGATAAAACGGTGGTCATCTGCATTTTCAAAGCCGTTCTGGAGTGTGTTGTGGTCGATATAAGCCACGCTGCGCTCAGTGCGTACACGAGGTACACCCATTGCCTCAAATTCCAGATATGCCATTGTACCGGTGGCATCCTGTGTCAGTGTCTGGTCGATGCGGATTCCGATTTCAGAACCCTTTACCATTTCGCCCTCTACCAGATGTGCTTTCAGGATCTTTTCCGTCAGGGTCAGTCCCATTCAATATCATTCCTTTCGTAGTTGGCACTGCAAATACACGGCAAGCCATCCATTTACAATACGATTCTTATACCGTATTATTATAGCAAAAAAAGGCGCTGTTGTCAAGTCTGCGGCGACTTTGAAAAGATAAAAGAAAAATCCGGATTTGCTTACAAATAAAATCCGCCGCTCCCGGCAGGTGCAAAAACAGCCCGAAGGTACATTTCCCTCGGGCTGTCGTATTTTATTCCGTCTCGGAAATATGGTACACATGGTCGCCGCTGAGACGCTTTTCATACTCGTCGTGAGGCAGCGGACGGTCGAACAGAAATCCCTGTGCCATACAGCAGTTGATGCCACGCAGGAATTCCGCCTGTTTCTGGGTCTCCACGCCCTCGGCAATCACTTCCATATCCAGATCGTTCACCATGTTTACGATGTTCTTGATTACGATCACATCGTTTTTCCGGTGCTTTTCCTGTTTTTCCATGTTGTTGAGGAAGGATTTATCCAGCTTGATGATATCCACATTCAGATCTTTCAGCAGGTTCAGCGAAGAATAGCCTGTGCCGAAATCGTCGATGGAGGTGCTGACACCGTTTTCGTGCATGGTCTGCACAAAGCGGAGCAGTGTCTCATAGCTTTCATAGCCGGACATTTCCGTCAGTTCCACCTCAATGTATTTGGCAGAGACATTGTACTTTTTCAGCACTGCCAAGATCTCTTCCGCCAGATTCGGATTTTTCAGGTGCATCTTGGAGAAATTCACGGAGATGCGCACCGGTTCGATTCCTCTCGACAGCCAGTCCTGGATGTTCTGGCAGACACGTTCCAATACATAGAAGTCCAGCTTGCAGACGCTGCCCTCTCGTTCCAGCACCGGAATGAAGTCCATCGGCGGCACCATGACACCGTTCCGGAACCAGCGCACCAGTGCCTCGCAGCCGCAGAGCTGGTTGTCCGAAAGGGTCACCTTCGGCTGATAGAACACCTCGAACTCCTGGTTTTCCAGAGCATTGGGGAACATCTGCGACACTTCTTTCTGACGCAGTGCCTTTTCCAGCATCGTGTCGTCAAAGTGGAGCATATCCGTCTTTCCGGACATCTTTGCCACGTGCATTGCAGTCGATGCGGCGTTGATTACCTCGCCTGTGTTCTGGTTTTCCCGGATATCGTATACCCCGATTCGGGAGCGTACATCAAAGGTGATCTGCTTGTCCTCGTTGGAGACCGTCACATACTGGTTTCCGATCTTTTTCAGCAGGTTGCCCATATGCTCTTTTTTCGCCAGCAGCACAAAGTTGTCACCGCCCATCCGGGCAAAGAACTCGTCTTTCTCCAGCATATTCTGAGACAGACGCACAAATTCACGCAGTACCACATCGCCTTTTCGTGCGCCTACCGCACGGTTGATGTAGTTGAAATTCTTGATGTTCACGAATGCGCAGGCGTAGTCTTTCAGTTTGCCCTGCGCCAGAAGTTTGCCGCCGGTCTCGTTGATGCCACGGGTGTTCAGCGCACCGGTCAGCAGGTCTGTTACGGAAATGCACCGCAGCAGCTGTACCAGCTTGACCCGTTCCAGCATCAGAAAGATCTGGTGAGACAGGAACTGGAGCATTTCCGCCTGGGGCTGTGTCCATGCGGTATCCTTTTCCGGATAAAAGTAAAAGACAGCGCTGCAGTTTTCGTCCATCTGCACCTTTTCTTCACAAGGCGGCGCATCAAATCCCTTTTCGCTCTCATAGATCAGATAACAGTCGTCCTGCCCATTGGGATCCATCACCGATTTTGCCGCATAAAACCGCAGTTCAAATTTTCCCAGCGAAAAAACACGTGCCACTTTCTGCATCTGATCCTGCAGCAGTCTGATCAGATCATCCACAGTTTTCACATTCTTTTGCAACGAATCAAAAAGCTGCTGGTAACTCTTTACATGAAAATTCATATCCATACCAATCACCTCATTCAGCGCCTGTTTCATGTCCGTACAGAGTGCAAAACAAACGGAATACAATTTCTACCCACTATTCCCACATTATTTCTATGATAAAAACTATATCATATTTTTTCGGAATTGTCAATCAGACACATAAAATAAATTGAGCGGAATCAAATATTTGTGCGTTATCACGAAAAGACTTTCTCATTTTTGTTGGTCCCTACAAATTTGACAAATGAGAAAAATGCGGTACACTGATAGACAGAATAAATCGAATGGATGTGAAAACCATGCAGACTGTACTGCAAAACCTTTCTTTCAGCCTAAACGCCACCATTCCCGTATTTTTGATGATGGTATTCGGCAGTCTGATGAAAAAAGTAAACTTGTTGGACGACCACACCACCGGGAAATTGAACCAGTTCGTGTTCAAGGCACTGCTGCCGGCGCTGCTGTTCATGGACTTGTCCCAGGCGGATTTCCGCTCGGTCTGGGACGGAAGTTCGTCCTGTTCTGTTTCTGCGCCACCTTTCTCAGCATCGGCATTGCCTTTCTCCTGTCCCTGCCACGCAAAAGCTGGTCGGAGCGTGGCGAGATCATCCAGGCATCCTACCGGAGCAGCGCTGCGATCCTGGGCATCGCCTTTGTCAACAACATCTACGGTCACGCCACCATGGCGGCGTTGATGATCGTGGGAACTGTGCCGCTGTACAACGTGGCGGCTGTCCTCATCCTCTCCCTCACTGCGCCCCATGACGGCGAAAAGCCCAGCGCCAGAAAGCTGCTGCTGCGCACGCTCCGGGATGTGGCGACCAATCCCATTATCCTGGGCATTCTCGCCGGAATGCTCTGGTCAGTGCTGAAAATCCCGCAGCCTGTGATCCTGCAAAAATCCGTATCCTACCTGGGCAATATGGCAACGCCGCTGGCGCTGATCGCCTGGGTGCGTCATTCCAGCTGAAGAGTGCCAAGGGCAAGCTGGGGCTGACGCTGGGCATCTCTGCGGTAAAGCTGTTTCTGTTCTGCGGTCTGTTTCTGCCGGCGGCGGTCTGGCTGGGATTCCGCACGGAAAAGCTCATCGCCATTCTCATTATGCTGGGCAGCGCCACCACGTGCAGCTGCTTTGTCATGGCAAAAAACATGAAACACGAGGTACCATCACTGCCTGCGCCGTGATGATGACCACCCTGCTCAGTGCGTTCTCTCTGACGATGTGGCTGTTCGTGCTGAAGAGCCTGGGTATATTTGACAGTTTCTTTTTTCTTTCAATATGTTCTAACCCCTTTTATTGCCTTGTCAAATCCCAATCGGGAAGAAGATAGTGAATTTCGTCTGATCTTGTTTCATGGGAATTTTGCTCATAAAAGTCTGTGATATGCCATTTTCCGTTCTGCTTTTCGATTCTGAATTTTGTACCTGCCTTCGGACCACCCTGGTGGCTGGCAATTACAGTTCCATTCTTGTCAACAACATCAAAGTGAATGACGACCCAGATATAACCGGTATGAAAATTATGGAGCGTATAAGTACGGTGAATATCCACATTCTGTATTTTATACCCATCCAAATAAGTTTCAACTGCCATTCCTCTTGTCGGGGAATAGTACAGCCGATAATCATCCAGAATCTGATCCCAGTGATATTCCGCATATTTCACTTGATTTTTGTCCAGCAACAGCTGTTCTTCTCTTGCTAAGCCGTTCTCTGTTACGACATCGTATGTGTCATTCTGTACTGCATTTTCGATTTCCAGGACAACGGCATTTGTATTTTGCCGCATGATGATCCACACAATTCCGATTACAAGCACCAAAAGTACGATCAGCAGAACTGCTGCCTTGCCTTTTCTACAACGTTTCCGCATTTTCTTCCCCCTCATTCTCCGTCCCGGATTCTGTATGCCAAATTGAATTATTCCTAAAGCACACCGCCGACACGCAGATTTTTCTGTATGCCGGCGGTGTGTTGATTTATCTGTTTTTCTCCGCCTCAGACCTCATTCTCCTGCAATTCCTGGAAGAATGTGAAATAGTCCTGGCGCTTGTCGTTGGTGAATGCGATCGCTGTCCGGGGATGCTGATTCAGATAGCCGGTCAGCAGGTACTGGATGTCATAGCCCCATACCACGCCGTCATTTTTCAGTTTCTGCATCTCATCCTGGAGGAAACGCAGCACCGGCTTGATGTCATACTTCGGGTTTTTCAAAAAGCCCAGCAGCAGTTCCATTGCACAATTACCTGCGCCACGTCCCATTGCCGCCATTGTGGCATCCAGATAGCTGACGCCCATCATCGCACACTCTGTGGTGTTGGCGAATGCCAGCTGCTGGTTGTTGTGGGCGTGAATACCGATCTTCTTGCCGTACTTCTCGCCTGCCTCCAGATACCGCTGTGCCAGCTGACGCATCTGCAGCGGATAAAGAGAGCCGTAGCTGTCCACCAGATAGATGACCTCAACGCTGCTCTTGCCCAGCATTTCCAGCGCCTCTTCCAGTTCAGACTCCTGCGCCTTGGAAACCGCCATAATGTTCACTGTGGTGTGATAGCCCTTCTTCGCACAGGTCTCGATCATCTCGATGGCTGCCGGGATGGTGTTGATGTAGGTGGCAATGCGGACAACGTCCAGGATGCTGTCCTTCTTGTCCGGCAGGTCACGAGCCACGTTGCACGTCCACGTCTGCCATCACTGCCAGCTGCATCTTCGGGTCGAGAATATCCCCAGCACCTTCCGGATAGCGTCCTCGTGGCAGAACTTCCACTTGCCGAACTTGGACTCCTCGAACAGCTCCGGGTCTGCCAGATAGC
>ENA-OQEX01000257-OQEX01000257.1-human-gut-metagenome-genome-assembly--contig:-NODE-257-length-30917-cov-6.452192_pt1 | contig 30917 bp, 38 predicted proteins | sample MGYA00242802_ERZ504649 | MGnify/ENA primary metagenome ERZ504649 (study PRJEB26092, sample SAMD00036194) | human gut metagenome | host: Homo sapiens | study: EMG produced TPA metagenomics assembly of...
ACCTTCAAGCGCCCGGCGGGTGCTTTTGCGGCTGCGCTGATCGACCAGTGCGGCCTGCGCGGCTATCGCCACGGCGGCGCAGCGTCAGCGATAAGCACTGCGGCTTTGTGGTAAACCTTGGCGGCGCTACCTGTGCTGATGTACTGGCACTCTGTGAGAGGTGCGCGCATCGTAAAGGAAAAGACGGGCTACGACCTTGAAAAAGAGATCCGGGTCGTCCGATAACGGAAAAAGCAAAAAAGGAGCGGTAGATCAGATTATGGAGCTGTTGATCGTCAGCGGACTTTCCGGTGCAGGCAAGTCGGTGGCTATGAATGCGCTGGAAGATATCGGTTTTTTCTGTATAGATAATGTTCCGGCCGGACTGCTGCCCAGCATCACTGCATTCTCGGAAGCGGGCGACAGCCAGCTGGAGCGGGTGGCTCTTTCCATGGATGTGCGCGGCTGCCGCACCAGCGAAGAAATCGAACGTGCGCTCGACAAGCTGGATGAGCAGGGTGTGGATTATAAAATTCTATTTCTGGATGCCCCGGACGATGTACTCATGCGCCGCTACAGCGAGACCCGCCGCCGCCACCCCATCAGCATTGCCGAGGGCATTTCCACCCGGGAGGCCTTTGCAAAGGAACGCAAAATATTGAAGCCTTTGCAGGAGCGTGCAGATTACGTCATCAATACCGCCCTGCTTTCTACAGCACAAAACAAAGAACGCATCTGCGATCTTTTTGCAAAAAATGGCGGAGCAAGGGCGCTATGCGCCTGACCGTGATGTCCTTTGGATTCAAATTCGGCATCCCGCCGGAGGCAGACCTTGTGCTGGATGTGCGCTGCCTGCCCAACCCCTTCTACGTGCCGGAACTCAAGCATAAGACCGGCCTTGATCAGGATGTGGTGGATTTTGTCATGAGCCACCCGGAAGCGCAGGAACTGCTCAAGCGGTATGAGAACTTTTTGCAGTATGCACTGCCGCTGTACGTCAAGGAGGGCAAAAGCCAGCTGACCATTGCGGTGGGATGTACCGGCGGCAAGCACCGTTCCATTACATTTGCGCGTAAGATCGCGGAGTATTGCACGCAACTCGGCTACGAGCCGGGCGTGCAGCACCGCGATGTCAAACGCTGACAGAATTCGAGGAAGTATGAGTAGTTTTGCATCCCGCGCGCGGGAGGAGATCGCGCAGCGCAGCATCCAGAAGGATTGCTGTGTGCGTGCGGCAGCTTATGGCATTGCATGCTTTGCCAAATATTTTGATGCAAAGGGTCTGGTGGTGCAGACCGAGCAGCAGGAGACGGTGCAGGCTGCCCAGCAGCTGTTCGCACGCTGCGGCGTGCAGGGCGAGATTCTGCACAAGCAGCGGCCCAGCGGCGTGCTGTATGAATTCAACATCCGCGCGCCGGAGCAGGTGGCCCGGGTGCACGAGCTGTTCGGCACCACGGGCAGCGAGACCAGCCTGCAGATCGATCCCCGCCTTATCCGCTGTCAGACCTGCGTCAGTGCGTACATTGGCGCAGCTTTTTTGTGCAGTGGAACGGTTATTGATCCGCAGAAAGAATATAATCTGGAGTTCCTTACCTCCCGCACCAATCTGGCACGGGACTTTGAAGCGCTGCTGGCAGAGCATGAGTTTGCACCGCACCGCACCCGCCGCAACGGCGTGAACCTGATCTACGTCAAGACCGGGGCCAATGTGGAACGGCTGCTCAGCTTTATGGGCGCTGGAAACGCTGCAGAGGAAATGCATGCACAAAAAGCCTTCAAACAGGTGCGCAACCAGACCAACCGACAGACCAACTGTGATACGGCAAACCTTGGCAAAACGGCCCGCGCCAATGCGCAGACGCTGAAGGCGATCCGATTTCTGGAAGAGCAGGATGCCCTTTCCACCTTGCCGGAGGTGCTACAGCAAGCTGCCGCCAAACGGATGCAGTATCCGGACCTTTCGCTCACAGCGCTGTGCGGCTGCTTTGAGCCACCCGTGAGCAAATCCGGCCTGTCGCACCGGATGAAGAAGCTGGAGGCATTGGCCGAAACGCTGCGGCAGAATCTGGAACAGGAGGCAAAAGCATGAGCGAAGCATTAGCCAATACCCGGCCTTTTGTCCATCTGCACATCCACACAGAGTACAGCTTGCTGGATGGTGCCTGCCGCATTGACCAGCTGATGGATCGCGTAAAAGAGTGCGGACAGACCGCCATTGCCTGCACCGACCACGGCGTGATGTACGGCTGCGTGCAGTTTTATAAGGCTGCAAAAAAGGCTGGCATCAAGCCATCATCGGCTGTGAGGTGTATGTGGCCACCCGCACCCGCTTTGACAAGGTAAATAAGATCGACGGCAACAACCACCTGATCCTGTTGTGCAAAAATGAGACCGGCTACAAAAACCTGATCAAAATGGTGTCGGCCGCCTTTGTGGAGGGCTTTTATTCCAAGCCCCGCATTGATAAGGAACTGCTGGAAAAATATCACGAAGGGCTGATCTGCCTGTCGGCCTGTTTGGCAGGCGAAGTTCCACAGGCCATTCTGGCGGGCGATTATGAGCGCGCCAAAGCAGCAGCGCTGTGGTATCGAGACCTCTTCGGCGAGGGAAACTATTATATCGAGCTTCAGGACCATGGTCTGGAAGAGGATAATACTGTGCTGCCGCAGCTCATCAAGCTTGCACGGGAGACCGGCATTCCCATGGCAGCCACCAACGACTCCCACTATCTGCGCAAGGAGGATGCCAAAATGCAGGGCATCCTGCTCTGCATCCAGACCGGCAAGACCATTCAGGATGCGGATAAAATGGAGTTCCAGACCGACGAGTTCTATGTCAAAACGACAGACGAAATGTACGAGCTGTTCTCCATGGTGCCGGAAGCCTGCGAGAATACCGCCAAAATTGCCGAACAGTGTAACTTTGATTTTGATTTTGGACACACTAAAATTCCATATTACAAAGCGCCGAACGGTATGGATAATCAGGCGTTTTTTGAAAAGCTCTGCTGGGAAGGTTTGGAGCGCCGCTACGGCCCCAATGTTCCGCAGGCCAACAAAGACCGTCTGGAATACGAGATCGGCGTGGTCAAAAAGATGGGCTACACGAACTACTATCTTATCGTGTGGGACTACGTGAACTACGCCAAGAGTCAGGGTATCCCGGTAGGCCCGGGCCGTGGCTCCGGCGCAGGCAGCATTGCGGCTTACAGCGTGGGCATCACGGATATCGACCCCATCCGTTATAACCTGATCTTTGAGCGCTTCCTGAACCCGGAGCGCGTCAGTATGCCAGATTTTGATGTGGACTTCTGCTACGAGCGCCGTCAGGAAGTGATCGATTATGTCAACCGGAAATATGGTGCCGACCATGTGGCTCAGATCGTCACCTTTGGCACCATGGCCGCCCGCAACGCCATCCGCGATGTGGGCCGCGTGATGGGCATTCCGTATCAGCAGGTAGATGTTGTGGCAAAGCAGGTGCCCATGGAGCTGAAAATGACGCTGAAGCGTGCGTTGGAGGTATCGCCGGAACTTAAGCGGATGTACGATACCGACCCGCAGGTCACAGAGCTGATCGACACGGCCTTGAAGGTGGAGGGCATGCCCCGCCATGCTTCCACCCATGCGGCGGGTGTCGTCATTACCCCGGAGCCTACGGACTACTATCTGCCGCTGGCCACCAACGACGGCCTGCCTGTGACCCAGTTCAACATGACCGAGATCGAAGAACTTGGCCTTTTGAAGATGGACTTTCTGGGCCTGCGCACGCTGACCGTCATTCATGACGCGGAAACTGCTGTGCAGAAGCACCACCCGGAGTTTTCCATCCAGAAGCTGGATTACGACGACCCGGACACCTACAGGATGCTGGGACAGGGAGACACCGAGGGTGTGTTCCAGCTGGAATCTTCCGGCATGAAGCAGGTGCTTGTGGGCCTGCAGCCGCAGAACCTAGAAGACATTATCGCTCTGATCAGCCTGTACCGTCCCGGCCCCATGGATTCGATCCCCACCTACCTGCGCAACCGCCACGAGCCGGACAAAATCAGCTATAAGACCCCACAGCTGGCCCACATTCTGGATGTGACCAATGGCTGCATCGTCTATCAGGAGCAGGTCATGCAGATCTTCCGGGAGCTGGCAGGTTTTTCTTTTGGTCAGGCAGACAATGTCCGCCGTGCCATGAGCAAAAAGAAACATGCCGTCATGGAGGCCGAGCGGGAGCACTTTGTGTACGGCTGCACCGATCCCGGCAACGAATGCCCCGGCTGTGTGGCAAATGGCATCTCTGAGAAAGTGGCCAATGAGATCTACGATGAAATGTCCAGTTTCGCTTCATATGCGTTCAATAAGAGCCATGCGGCCTGCTATGCCTATGTGGCATTCCAGACGGCCTACCTCAAGTGCCATTATCCCAGTGAGTTCATGGCGGCTTTGCTGACCAGTGTGCTGGATAACACGGATAAGGTCATTGAATATTCCGGCGAGTGTGCCCGCCTTGGCATCAAGGTGCTGCCGCCGGATGTGAATGTTTCCAACGGCGGCTTTACGGCGGATGGAAGCGGTCAGATCCGCTTTGGCCTGAATGCGGTCAAAAATGTGGGCCGCAACCTGATCGAGAATGTGGTGAAGGGGCGGCAGAATAGGCCTTACACCAGCCTGTACGATTTCTGCAAGCGGATGCATGGCAATGAACTGAACCGCCGGGCAGTGGAGTGCCTCATCAAGGCCGGCGCATTCGATCATCTGGCAACAACCGCCACAGCCATGTAGAGCCGTAGAGGGCATTCTGAAGAGCATTGAGACCGACTCTCGGCGCAATCTGGATGGACAGCTGGATCTGTTCTCGGTGATGAGCGGGGAAGCACAGAGCGGTGCTTCCGAGGATAACTATGAAATAAAGCAGCTGCCGGAATACAGCCATAAGGAACTGCTCCAGCAGGAAAAGGAAGTCAGCGGTCTGTATCTGTCCGGTCATCCGCTGGATGCTTACCGGGAACAATCGGCACGCATTGCATCCCACACCATCAAGGATCTTACAGGGGAAGATGCCCATGTGAAGGATGGAGAAAAAGTGCGCATTGTGTGCGCGGTGGTAAAAAGCCGCATGATGACCACAAAGTCCAACAGCATGATGGCTTTTACCAGCGTAGAAGACCTGACCGGCACCATGGAAGTGATCGTATTCCCAAAGGTGCTGGATGCTTTCCGGGATTCACTGCACGAAAATGCAGTCGTTGTGATCGATGGCAGACTGTCGGTACGGAGGATGAAGCTTCCAAGCTGCTGGCAGAGAGCATCGTCCCGATCGATAATTACGATCCGGCCCGACTGGATAACGGCAGGCCGGACCCGATGAAAACGGCAGCAAAGAAGCTGTATATCCGTGTGCCTTCCCGCAGCAGCAGGAATATGCAAAGGTGGTCAATCTGCTTGGCATTTTTGATGGGGATATGCCGGTGCTCCTGTATCTGACCGATACCAAGCAGTATCTGCGTGTGCCGCGCCATCTGTACGCATCCGGCCATCCGCTGCTGTTCAAAGAGCTGGAAAGGCTGGTCGGAACGGACAACATTGCAACAAAATGACATTTCCGTGCACGAATCTTAACGCAAATCCGGCGGGATGGCTGTTTCCAAAATAAGGCGTTTGTGTTATAATGATTCAAGGCAAATGAAGTGCTTTGGACAGCGTTAAAACGGAGAACGCTGTGATACCATTGGGTAAATGAAGAAACAAATTGGAGGGAAACTCTCGTATGGAAAAGCAGATCAAAACGATTGGCGTATTGACGAGCGGTGGTGATGCTCCTGGCATGAACGCTGCCGTGCGCGCCGTAGTCCGTACCGGCCTGCATAAGGGTTACCGCATGATCGGCATTCAGCGTGGCTACAATGGCCTGCTGAACGGCGAATGCTTTGAAATGAACCTGCGCAGTGTGTCGAACATCATCTCTGCAGGCGGTACCATTCTGTATACCGCCCGCTGTCTGGAATTCAAGACCAAGGAAGGTCAGGACAAGGGTGCAGAGAAGTGCCGCGAACTGGGCATTGATGCGCTGGTGGTTATTGGCGGCGACGGTTCTTACCGCGGCGCTCGTGAGTTGGCCCACCGCGGCATTCCGATGATCGGTCTGCCCGGCACTATTGACAACGATATTTCCTGCACCGATTACACCATTGGCTACGATACCGCCATGAATACCGCGCTGGAGATGATCGACAAGCTGCGCGATACCACCCAGAGCCACGACCGCTGCAGTGTGGTCGAGGTCATGGGCCGCAACGCCGGTTATATTGCTCTGAATGTTGCAATTGCTTCCGGCGCTATGGCTGTTCTACTGCCGGAGAAGGAATTTGACATGCAGCGTGATATTCTGGATAAGATCGCTGAGACTCAGAAGACCGGCAAGCGTCACTTCATTATTATCGTTGCCGAGGGTGTCGGCCATGCACAGGAGATCGCAAACGAGATTCAGGCACGCACCGGCATCGACTCCCGCGCCACCATTCTGGGCCATGTCCAGCGCGGTGGTTCTCCCACTCTGCGTGACCGTGTGAACGCTTCTGCAATGGGCTACCATGCCGTGTGCCTGCTGGAGCAGGGCAAGTATAACCGCATCGTCGGCATGAAGGGCGAAAAGCTGGTGGATTACCCTGTGGATGAAGCTCTTGAAATGACCAAGACGCTTGACCCGGTGCTGATCGACGTGTGTAACACCATTTCTATCTGATATTTATAAAGCCAATACTATGGAGCTGTTCTCTCGAAGAATCGGGAGGATGGCTCTTTTGCGTTTAACGCAAAAAATATATGAACTGACTGGAACTTTCTGCAGTTAAAAAAAGAAAAATCGTGAATGAAAAGTGCATAGCTTAAAATTGAAATTTGTGGAAGGTGGTTTACGGGAAATTGTGGAGGAATACGCAGGGCGTGTTTTACTACTTTGGCAGGAAAATAACGATTATGCGTGAGGCAAAAATTGTAGCACAAAAAGCCAATTTTGTCTTGAACTTTTTGCCGTATGTGCTAGAATAAAAGAGAAAGGCATCCTTGTGTCCAACAGATATCTGGATGTGAATATTGGAAAGTAAATTCGGAGGTAATCACAATGGCTGATATGTTTGCACCGCTGGTAGCACAGCTGAAGGCAAATCCCAAGACGATCGTTTTCACCGAGGGCAATGATCCCCGCATTCTGGAGCCGCTGCAAAGCTGCTGGCCGAGGGCGTGCTGAAGGTCGTCATGGTGGGCAACGAGGCTGAGTGCAAGGCTGCTGCTGCCGCCGGTAACTTTGATATTTCCGCTGCCGAGATCATCGACCCGAGAACTATGCCGGTTTCGATGAGATGGTCAACACCATGGTGGAGCTGCGCAAGGGCAAGCAGACCGCTGAGGAGTGCACCGCTCTGCTGAAGAAGTCCAACTACTTCGGCACCATGCTGGTGAAGATGGGCAAGGCTGATTGCCTGCTGGGCGGCGCTACTTACTCCACTGCCGACACCATTCGTCCCGCTCTGCAGCTGGTCAAGACCAAGAAGGGCGCACATCTGGTCAGCTCCTGCTTCATTCTGGACCGTGACTGCGGTGAAGAGGGACTGAAGCGCATTGCCATGGGCGACTGCGCTGTTAACATCGACTATACCGATACCATTGATAAGGCTACCGGCGAGGTCAAGATCGCCGCTTCTGCAAAGCTTGCTGAGGTTGCTATTGAGACCGCTAAGACCGCAAAGTTGTTCGGCATCGATCCGAAGGTTGCTGTGCTGAGCTTCTCCACCAAGGCTCCGGCAAGGGCGGCACCGTTGCTTTGAGCCATGACGCTGTGATCAAGGCTCAGGAAATGGATCCCGAGTTGGCTGTGGACGGTGAGCTGCAGTTTGACGCTGCCGTTGCTCCCGAAGTTGCACAGGTCAAGTGCAAGGGCAGCAAGGTGGCTGGTCAGGCCAACACCTTCATCTTCCCCTGCATCGAGGCCGGCAACATCGGCTATAAGATTGCTCAGCGTCTGGGTGGTTATGCAGCTTACGGCCCCATCCTGCAGGGTCTGAACGCTCCCATCAACGACCTGTCCCGTGGTTGCAACGCCGACGAGGTCTACAAGATGAGCCTGATCACTGCCTGCCAGTCTTGAGCTGACTGATTGAAAATAGCCGCCGCATTCACCGTACAAAACGGGCAGAATGTTGAGGCTCAAAGGCAGATTTCAAAAAATGAGTATAGAAAAGCTGAGCATCTGTGAAAAAGCAGGTGCTCAGCTTTTTGCATTTTCAGTTCCAAAAAATTCTACTCTTTTTGAGGGGAAAAGATGAGATTTTTGATTTCCGCTTTTCGTTGGCGCTATTTTGCAACAGCCCCTTTACAGGTTTGCTCAGTTCTTTTCGATATACACGCTGGTGGAGGGGAACGCAAAATCCACACCGTCGGCCTGCATGATGTCCATAATGTTCAGGTTCAGGTCGTTCTGCATCTGCAAAAATTCCGCGTAGGCGTTGGTCAGCAGGTAGGCGGAGACAGAATGTTAATGCTGGAATCGCCAAAGTTTGCAAGCTGTACGATGTTGGTACCCTTGTTGGTGTAAGGGCTTGCGTCCAGCATGGTCTGCAAGTCTTTCATCAGCTGTTCCAGCTTCGGGCGGGTGGTGCTATAGGTGACACCCAGATTGAACTTGTAGGGCCGCATGGTGCGCAGGGCGGCGTTCTGCACGGTGGAAGAGCAGATCTTACTGTTCGTCACCACATTGATGGTTTTATCCAGCGAGCGGATGCGGGTGGAACGGAAGTTGATGTCGATCACTTCGCCTTCCACATCGCCCACAGTGATCCAGTCGCCCACCGAGAAGGGCTTGTCCAGCAGAATCACGATGCCGGAAAACAGGTTGCTGGCGCTTTCCTGTGCGGCCAGCGAGATGGTCAGACCAACCAGACCGGCACCGGCGACAATGCTGCCGATGGGAAAGCCCACTTCTTGTGCCAACGCTGCCACGCACAGCACGATCACCAGCACCTTGTAAGCGGTGTCCAGCAAAGAGCAGAGTGTTTTGTTGGAGCGGATCTCCGGGCTGCAGGAAGCCAGCAGCAGGTCGGCCAGATCCGATGCCGCATACAGGCCCTCGCAGACCAGCAGGGTCATGACAAGGCGGAAGCAGACCAACAGCAGCTTGGCAATGCCGGGAATGGCCCAGGGCAGGGAAGCTGCCGCCAGATATACGCCAACCGCAGTGCACATGCGCTGGATGGGTACCGCAAAGCTGCGCAGCAGGATGGGAGTGCCGTTAAAGTGCCACTTGCGGGCCAGCAATGCCGGAATGCCCCTTTTGCTCAGCCAGCGGCGTACCAGCCATGCGGCAAGCAGAATGAGCAGCGCGCACCCTGCGCGCGCAGCCAGTGCAAACCAGCCCTCCAGCAGCACAGAGCCAAACTCAAACGAAAGATCACGAATAGAAAAGATCATGATAACCTCCTGAATTTTATACGACCCATCTATGATACCATACCGCACCCACCCGGGCAAGAGCTTACAGAGAAGGGAGCTTGAAAGAATTACTTTGACATTTTTTGCACAAATTTTAAGATGCCCTCTTGACAAGCTGGGCCTGCCACGCTATACTTTGTGCCAGAAAGTTCGTTTCAGGGCGGGGTGAGATTCCCCACTGGCGGTAAAGTCCGCGACCACCCGCAAGGGTGCTGACCCGGTGCAACTCCGGGACCAACGGTATAGTCCGGATGCAAGAAACGGCAGGCAAATCGTTGTCTACGCGCCCTGTTGCAGTGTTTTTGTTGCAACAGGGCGCTTTTCTATTTGTCCTTCCCGTTCCAAAAAACAAGATACGAAAAGAGCTTTCGGAACAATTTTTGTAAGGGGCATCTTACCCCGGGAAGGATCATTACCATGAAAAAAAGCACGACTCACAATCTTACTGTTGCCGCCATGCTCAGTGCGGTGGCCTTTATCCTGATGTTCATTGAGTTTCCCATTCCGATGCTCATCCCGTCCTTCGTCAAGATGGACTTTTCTGACCTGCCGGCTCTGCTGGGTGCCTTTGCTCTCGGCCCGGTGTACGGTGTGGTCATCAGCTTTATGAAGAACCTGCTGCACATCGTTATCAAGGGCACTTCCACTGCATGCGTGGGCGAGCTGTGCAACTTCATGCTGGGTGCGGTTTTCTCCGCTGTGGCAGGCGTTATCTATAAGCACCACAAGAGCCGCAAGACCGCCATCATTGGTGCTATTGCAGGCGCTGCAGCCATGGCTGTGTTCAGCGTACCGTCCAACTACTTCATCACCTATCCGGCCTATGTGCAGTTCTACCACATGCCGCTGGAAGCCATCCTCGGCATGTATCAGGCCATCCTGCCTTCTGCAGACAGCCTCATCAAGTGCCTTGTCATCTTCAATATGCCCTTCACGCTGGTCAAAGGCCTGCTGGATGCAGTGCTGTGCATGCTGATCTACAAGCCGCTGTCTCCCATCCTGCACGGCAGAAAGTAACTTGTTCTCCATTTTTTCTTCTTCTCAAATCATATAACCACAGCAAAACTCCCCGGTCAGGTCCCGCAGTGCGGTTCCCGGCCGGGGAGCTGTTATTTAGAGGAAAATATATCCGCCAGCGGTCGATCAGGCTAATGCCCCTTTGTCCAGCCATCTGCCGCGTACCAGCCGCACAAGGAACAGCACACCGCGCATGGTCAGCTCAAAGCTCATGGCCATCCATACGCCCACCAGCCCAAAATGCGGAGCCAGCAGGGAAGCCAGCGTGAGCCGGATGCCCCACATGCTGACAAGGTTCAGCACAAAGCATCCCGTGCTGTCTCCGGCACCCTGCATGGCACCGCTGGCAACGATACTGGCACCGAACATCGGTTCGGCCAGTGCTTCAATGCGCAGTACCTGTGCGCCCAGCGCAATAACTGCCGCATCTGCGGTGAAAATACCCATCAGGTTTGGCGCAAAAATGTACATGCCAACACCGGTCAGCGCCATGATGCCTATGCCCATGCCGGTGCATAGCCAGGCAAAGTTTTTTGCCATATCCCGACGGTTTGCGCCCACGGCCTGCCCCACCAGTGCAAGGGATGCATCCTGAATGCCATAGCCTGCCATGTAGCACAGGCTTTCGGCGCTCACACCCAGACTGTTGGCAGCAATAGCGGTGGTGCCAAGGCGGATACGATGCGGATGAGCAGCACCTGCGCCGAGGAAAGAACTGCACGCTCTGCGGCCAGCGGTGCGCCTACCTTCCACAGGTTCTGCAGGCAGGCTTTGGTAATGTGCCAGGAGCCGGGCTTGCGGATGCACAGCGGGCCGTCCCGCAGCAGCAGGATGGCAAGGTCAGCACACCGCTGATAGCGGTAGCAAGGGCGGTGCCCAGTGCTGCGCCCGGTACCCCCCAGCCAAGGCCCCAGACGGTCATTGTGCGGCCAAACACCACCATCTCACGGGTGGGATTGATAAGGCAGAAGTTAAAGATCACATCCAGCACGCAGGTCAGCACGCTGATAAGGCCCGGTGTCAGGGCATCGCCGGAGGAACGCAGCATGGAGGAGTAGGTTCCCATGATCATCAAAAAGGGCAGGGAAGCCGACCAGATGGCAAAGTAGGCCGAAGCATCCGCCTGCAGGGAAGGGTCGGCACCCAGCCATCCGGGCAGAAAGCGGCTGATGCCAATGCCGAAGGCCGCAGCTGCAAGGCCCACCACAAGGTTGAAGATCATAGATTGGCGCAATACACCGCGTGCATCGTCCTGCCGGTCTGCACCCAGATACTGTGCCACCTGAATGGCAAAGGACATATATAGACCGGCCAGCATTCCATGCATGAGCCACGTGCTGGAACTGACGATGCCAATGGATGCCGTAGCAGATGCACCGATATGCCCCACCATGGCTGCGTCGATGTACTCTACCGCAGTTACCACGATCTGCTGCAGGATGGATGGGATGCTCAGTGTGAGCACCACCTGCATGGTGTGCCGCAGCGGCACCTGTTCGCCCCGGCGCATCTGCGCCGAAAGCTGCTCAAGAGAGATGGACATGAGTTCTCCTTTTATAGAAACAATAACTTTTTTGACAGACTGATATACTATTATAAGTGCGGTGCTGCAGAAAGTCAATCAAACGTGGATTTTTCTCCGGGAATGATTGATTTTTTATGGATAGCGTGATACACTTCTCTCACAAACATAAAAGAAAGAGGAACTTTGAATATGATCGAATCACTGCTTTCGGTCGTAGGACAGCGCGGTGTCGATGCTCTGGCATTCCTGCTGGCGTTTGCCCTTACGGCTTTGATGGACTCCGTTTTTCACGATAAGCTTCCGCACGACCATGGCCGCGAGTTTGCGGTGAACGGTGCGCTTTCCAGGGGTAAGGCCCGTGGTTCCGGCCTGATCTTCGTGCTGTGCATCGCACTGGTATCGCTGGCATTCCTGCCGTTCAAGGTGGAATACGTCATCTACACCATCCTGCTCATTGCATCCATGCTGTCCGGCTACTTTGACGATGCTGCTGAAACTGCATGGAACGAGTATAAAAAGGGTATCATTGATTTTGCCATTGCCATTGTTGCAGGTGTGACCTACCTCAACTTCAACGGCTGCAGTGTGAATTTCCTGCAGTGGAGTTTCACTCTGCCGTATGCTGTGTACCTGCTGCTGATCGTTATTCTGATCTGGACCAGCATCAATGTAGTCAACTGCACCGACGGCGTGGACGGCCTTTCGGCAAGTGTTGCAGTGGTGACCATCGGTACCTACCTGCTGGCCTATAAAACAGAGCTGGCCGAGTATGGCACCGCAGGCGTTGTGTTCATGGGTGCGCTGCTGGCCTATCTGTGGTCCAACGCAAAGCCGTCCAGCCTGCTGATGGGCGATGCCGGCAGCCGCGCAATGGGTTTCTTTATCGCAATGCTGTCCCTCAAATGCGGCCATCCGTTTGCCTTCCTGCTGGCAGCCATCGTGTTCATCGTGGATGGCAGTCTGGGCATCCTGAAGATCAGCCTGAAGCGCTTTTTGCACATTTCCATCCTCAAGAACACCCGCACCCCTTTGCACGACCACGCCCGCAAGAATAAGGGCTGGAGCGACGAGCAGGTTGTGGCCCGCTGGCTGATCATGCAGTGTGTGGCTTCGGCTTTGCTGCTGCTCATTGTCCGCGGCTAAAATATAGCAATCAAAAAAGACGCTTGGTCTTGTCTGAATATGTTTTCCCGGCAGGGAAGCATACAGCAGTGTATCAAGCGTCTTTTATTTTATAGTTCTATCATTCGTTACAGCCCGGCCTTTTTTGCTGCAGCCTGCACGACATGGCCCACCAGCACCGAGGTGGTCACAGTGCCCACACCGCCGGGTACCGGCGTGATGGCATCCACTACCGGCTCTGCTTCGCTGAACTTTACGTCACCGCACAGCTTGCCCTTTTCGTTCACATGAATGCCCACGTCTACCACGGTCTGGCCCTCACGCAGGCAGTCGGCACCCACGGCGCCCATCTTGCCCATGGCCACTACTACCACATCTGCTTCCTTGCAGATGGCGGGCAGGTTCTGCGTGCGGGAATTGCAGATGGTCACGGTGGCGTTCTCGCGGTCCAGCATCATGGCTGCGGGCTTGCCTACCACAAGGCTGCGGCCCACTACGACAGCGCGCCTGCCGGAAAGCGGAATGTTGTAATACTTCAGGATCTCAAGGCAGGCCTGCGCGGTGCAGGGAGCATAGCCGAGATCGGTATTAGTGAACACACCGGCCAGAGAATCGTCCGTGATGCCGTCAATGTCTTTTTCCGGAGCCAGCGCCGCACGCACAGTGCGGTCATTGAACTGCTTGGGCAGCGGACGGAACAGCAGGCATCCGTGGATGGTATCCTCTGCGTTCACCTCGGCGATCACCTTCAGCAGATCGTCCTGCGAAGCATCGGCTGGCAGAAGAAACTGCTTTACCTCCACGCCCACCTTGCCGCAGCGGGCGATCACGCCGCGCTCGTAGGAGAGGTCGTCCTCCCGCTCACCCACACGCACCACGGCCAGCGTGGGAGTGATGCCTTTTGCCTTGAGCTGCTCACACAGCGCCGCATTGCGTTCGTTCATAGCGGCTACAACGGGTGCGCCCTTCAAAATCGTTGCCATAATACTTTTCCTCACTTATTCCGCAATTTGTTCGTCACGGATGCAAAAACAGCGTCTGCCCGCGACACAAATTCATCCAGCAGTTTGTCTGTTTTTGCGTCCAACGCAGCAGCGCGCTCACGGTCTGCCATCAGCTTTGTGTTGATGAACACATTCAGGCTTGCGGCCTGCAAGGCTGCCTTGCACAGGGCGGCTGCACAGCCTGCGTCCGAGACGGTCATCACGCTGCCTTTGGCGGCGTATTCTTCCACCAGAGCAATGCCCTCGGCGCACTTTTCCATGACCTCAAGTGGCACGGCACAGGCGGCATCCAGCGCCTTTTCCAGCACGGCGGCTTTGTGTGCAGCCTGCTCTGGTGTGTCCTTGGGCAGGCCGTAGGCCGCAGCCAGCGGCGCAAAGGCATCGGCATCGGCCTGCACCAGCACCTCCAGCTCTTTGCGCAGGAAATCGGCCTTTGTGTTCAGGGCCTGAATGTCTGCTTCCACGGCGGCATATTTCTTTTTGCCGGTGGTCAGGTTGCCCACCATATTGCCCAGCGCTACACCGGCAGCACCCACCAGCGCCGCCGTTCCGCCGCCGCCCGGCGTGGGGGCTTTGCTGGCCAGCTCTGCGAGAAATTTCTCACAGCTCAGCTTAGTCATTTCCATTTGTAAATACCCCTCTCTGTTACATAGGCATCCAGCCGCTGGTCGTGCTCGTCTACGGCAGCATGTTCCACCCGCTGTGCCTCAAATGCAATGCCGATCTTCACCGCGTTTTTGCAGCGGGGAAGATACCGGTCGTAATAGCCCTTGCCCATGCCGACCCGGAAGCAGTCTGCATCAAAAGCCGTGCAGGGTACAAGGACCAGATCCAGCGCTTCCGGCAGCAGAATCTCCGACCGGCTCAGGATGGGGGTACGGATGCCGTACTGTCCCATCTCCCAGCCGTCCGGGCCGGGCACAGCGGCTGTAAGGGAATACGCCTCGCCGCACACCGGATAGGCCAACGTTTTGCCTTGCGCCTGCGCCTTTTCCGCAAGGGCAGAAAGGTCGGCTTCGGAACCAAACGCTGCGTACAGCAGGATGGTCTGCGCATTCTGCACGGCAGCCAGCTGCCAGAGGAATGCGCACAAAGCGGCATTTGCAGCCTTGCGTTCTTCCGGGCCGAGAGCCTTGCGTGCGGCACGGCCCGCTTTGCGCTGGGTCTGCTTTGCTTCACTGACCGTCACCAGAGAACACCTCGCTTCATCTGAAGGTTGACTGACTTGAAAAATATACAAAAACGACACTGCATTTTTATACAAGTATAATAAACACTTCAGACGAAAAAAGCAAGCCTTTTGGCAAAATGGAAGTTGAAGATTCTGCAGCTTTCTGCTATGATAAAAGAAAGCAATTCGGTTCGTGCGCGGAGCAGGGTGGCTTGAAGAGATCCAGAGATCCGGGGCTTTCTCCGGAAATTGAGAGGGGTAGAATATTATGTACAATGAAATGATGGACACCATCGGTCTGGTCAATACCGTTGATCCGGAGTTGGCCGCAGCCATGGATCGCGAGCTGAACCGTCAGCGCCAGAACATTGAACTGATCGCCAGTGAGAACATCGTCTCTCCCGCCGTCATGGCCGCAATGGGCAGCATCCTGACCAACAAGTACGCCGAGGGCCTGCCCGGCAAGCGCTACTATGGCGGCTGTGTCTATGTGGACGAGGTGGAGAACATTGCCATCGAGCGTGCCTGCAAGCTGTTCGGCGCAAAATATGCCAATGTTCAGCCCACTCCGGTGCACAGGCCAATCTGGCAGTTTATTTTGCTCTGCTGGATCTGGGCGATACTGTCATGGGCATGGACCTGTCTCAGGGCGGCCATCTGACCCACGGTTCTCCGGTGAACATGTCCGGCAAGAACTATAACTTTGTCTCTTACGGTGTCAATGCCGACGGCGTGATCGACTATGCTGAGCTGGAAAAGCAGGTTAAGAAGGTGCGCCCCAAGCTGATCGTGGCCGGTGCATCTGCATATCCCCGTGCCATCGATTTTGAGAAGATCGCTGAGATCGCCCACGGCTATGGTGCATATCTGATGGTGGATATGGCCCACATTGCCGGTCTGGTGGCAGGCGGCTATCACCAGAGCCCTGTACCGTATGCTGATGTTGTTACCACCACCACCCACAAGACCCTGCGCGGCCCCCGCGGCGGTCTGATCCTGACCAACAATCCCATTCTTGCAAAGCGCATCAATCTGCCGTGTTCCCCGGCACCCAGGGCGGCCCGCTGGAGCATGTGATCGCCGCAAAAGCTGTCTGCTTTGGTGAAGCACTGAAGCCGGAGTTCAAGGAATATGCCGCAAGATCGTGGAGAATGCACAGGCTCTGGCAGCAGAGCTGCAGGCACGCGGTGTCAAGCTGGTATCCGGCGGCACCGACAACCACCTCATGCTGATCGACCTGCGTGACGAGAAGTGCACCGGCAAGGAGCTGGAAGCACGTCTGGACAGCGTGCACATCACCGCCAATAAGAACACTGTCCCCGGCGAGACCCGCAGCCCGTTCGTGACTTCTGGCGTGCGTCTGGGCACCCCGGCTGTTACCACCCGCGGCATGGGCGTGGCCGAGATGAAGGTGATCGCGACTGCATCGCCGATTGCATCTGGCACTACGACGAGAAGAAGGACGAGATCAGTGACCGTGTGCTGAAGCTGACCCGGGATTTCCCTCTGTATCAGTAAATATCGCATTGTTTGAAAGAGGAAGCGCCTTCGGGTGCTTTCTCTTCCTTTTTGCTGGGTTTGTGTTACCATAAACGCAAAGACAAAAGGAGAAATGACCATGAAGCGTACAGGGCTGTTACATCTATATTACGGTGATGGCAAGGGCAAGACCACCGCTGCCATGGGCCTTGCTTTGCGGGCCATGGGCAGCGGAAAGCGGGTGGTGATCCTGCAGTTCCTCAAAGGCGGCAAAAGCGGCGAGGTGCCGCTGCTGGAACAGCTGGGTGCAAAGGTGTACCGCGGCAAGGCGGGGCAGAAATTCGTGTTCCAGATGAACGAAGCGGAAAAGGAAGCCACCCGCCAGCTGCAGAATGCGAACCTCACAGCTGCCATGGCCGACCCAGCCGACCTGCTGATTTTGGACGAAGCAGGCAGCGCATGGGAACTGGATATGGTGGATAAAGCCCTGTTGCAAAAGGCTGTGCTGGAACGCCCGGCAGAGCAGGAATGCGTGCTTACTGCCCATGCTGCGCCGCAGTGGATGCTGGACGCTGCGGACTATGTGACCGAGATGAAGTGCCACCGCCACCCTTACCAGAGGGGAATTTCCGCCCGGAAGGGCATTGAATACTGACCACGGCAGCAGGATACCGGGTGCATGAGTGAAAAGCGCAAAACCGGGATGGGGTATTTTCATCTTGCATTTAGCCCACTAGTGTGATATGATGAAGACAAGAAATCATGCGTGCATTTTCTGAGCAGACCCACCACAGAACAGGGAACCGCTCCGCACCGCTGCCGGGCAGTTCCCGACGGCGTTTTGTTTGAAACTACGGTTAGCGCTTCCTAACAGATTCTGCGTCAACGGGCCGATGCGCGCAGAAGATCTGGAGGGGAATAAAATGATTGAAACGATCGTAAAAGTAGATGGTATGATGTGCGGCATGTGCGAGAGCCATGTCAACGAAGCCGTGCGCAAGGCCTTCCCGGAGGTGAAAAGGGTGTCGTCCTCGCAGGCAAAAGCCCAGACGGTGATCCACTCGGAACAGCCGCTGGACGAGCAGAAGCTGCGGGATGCCATCAATGCAACCGGCTATGAGGTCAAGGGCGTAAGCAATGCACCTTACGAGAAAAAAGGCTTTTTCTCGTTTTTGAAAAAGTAAGCAAACCTTAACACACATAAGGGAGGCGTATCTGGATGAGGATTCTGGTTTACGGTGCGGGCGTTTTGGGCTGCGAGCTGGCCCATGTGCTGATGCAGAACAAAAAGAACGTTGTCACGCTGCTTGCACGCGGAGAGTGGAAGGAAATGATCGACCAGAAGGGTTTGGTCATCCGCCACTGGGTGCAGCGCAAGACCACAACGGAACGGATCAAAACCGTGGACACTCTCGCCCCGGATGATTATTATGATCTCGTCTTTGTGGTCGTGCAGGCGGGCCAGCTGCCGGATGTGCTTCCTGTGCTCAAGGCCAACAAGAGCCAGTATTTTGTGTTTGTGGGCAACAACCCGCAGGCAAAGCAGGTGCTGGAATTCATGCAGCGCCCGGCGGATAAGATCGCATTCGGCTTTCAGGGCACGGCAGGCCGCCGTGAACACGACCATGTGGTCAGTGTGTACGCCAGTGCTGGCATGACGGTGGGCGGTGCCACAACTCCGCTTTCTGGCACCTTCCGAACCCGGCTCAAGACCGCCTTTGACGGTGCAAAATACAAGCTGACCTTCTATGGCGATATGGATGAATGGCTCAAGTGCCACATTGCATTCGTTCTGCCGGCGTGCTATGTATGCTATGCCTGCAACGGCGATCTGCACCGGGCCACCAAGCAGCAGCGCGGCGCCATTCTGGATGCCGCCTATGAAGCCTGCCTGATGCTCAAGGATGCGGGCATCCCGGTGAACGATGCCAACAACACCGATAATTTCCAGCCCGGCACATCGGCCCGCCGTAAGATGGAGCGATGGTGTTTACCATGACAAAAACACCGCTGGGCAGATTGTGCGTTTCGGATCACGCCATGCACGCAGTGTCCGAAATGAAGTATCTGGACGAAGCGTTCGATGCTCTGCGCAGGCAGACCGGCACGGCAATGCCCATGTGGGAAAAGCTGCGCAATGAAATGCCCTCGTGGGATAGCCTGCAGCAGAACCGGAAAGCAGCAAAATAAAACAAAAAAGAAGCAAAGGCACTGCCGCTCCTGTTTTGGGTGCGGCAGTGCCTTTTTGCTTGGGTCTCATTTATTCCAGAAGTCCTGCAGGGCAGCGGCCAGCTCTTCGCAGCTGCGCAGATAGCGGATATGCCGCCAGTGAGGAGGGAACAGCCGGATGTATTCCTGCTGGGCAAACCGGTCGTCCAGCAAAAGCACCGCACCTCTGTCTTCCGGCGTGCGGATCACGCGCCCTGCGGCCTGCAGTACCTTGTTCATGCCGGGATAGCGGTAGGCATAATCAAATCCAAAGCCGTTCTGTGCGTCATAATAACGGCGCAGCATTTCCTGCTGCGGATTTACCTGCGGCAGGCCCACACCCACAATGGCGCACCCGATCAGGCGGCTGCCTGCAAGATCAACTCCCTCACCAAAGATACCGCCCATCACGCCAAAACCCAGAAGTGTTTCGGCCGGGTCCGGCACAAACTGAGCCAGAAATTCAGCCCGAGCGGCATCATCCAGACGGCTTTCCTGCACAAGGGTGCGAATGCCCGGGTAACGTGCTGCAAAATCTTCGTGTACCTGCCGCAGATATGCGTAGCTTGGGAAAAAGGCAAAGTAGTTTCCGGTTCTGGCCTGCACCAGCCGGGCCAGTGCATCCGAAACTGCCTGCACGCTGGCTTCGCGGTCGCGGTAGCGGGTAGAGATATTCGGCAGGCAATACAGCCCCAGATTTTCAGCCGGGAAGGGACTGTCCAGTGCGACGGCACGTGCACCGCTGCAGCCCAGAACACTGCGGTAGAACGAGGGCGGAGCCAGTGTTGCACTGAACAGCGCTGCGCTGCGCCCTGCGGCAAGGCTGGCATCCACAAAAGGTGCCGGGTCCAGACACAGCAGCTGCAATTCAAGCTCTCTGCCGCGCGCGGTAAGCTGAGTGACAAAGTGGCTGTCGTATCGTTCGGCGGCACGGGTGATGTCCTGTACAGCAAAATAAAGCTCCAGCAACTGTGCATGTACTTCGGCATCCGGGTTCGCTTCCAGCCAGTCCTGCAAAGGTGCCTGTACGGCCCGCAGCGGACTGAGCAGGGCAGAGGGCGGCTCCTGCAAAAACACAGTACTGTCCTGTACATACAGCGGTTCGGGCAGTTCCAGTGCGGGGACAGTGTTTTCAGGCAAAAGACTGGTCTGTGCCGGGTCTGCGACATCGGTCTGGCTGCTGTGCCGGGGTGCAAGCTGTATGCAGGCTTTCCGGGCTTCCAGCAGGGCTTTGTCTGCTTTGGTCAGAGCGGTCTTTAAAGCACTTTTGCCCTTGCCCAATGCGCGTTTTGCCTCGGTCAGGCTGCTTTTACAAAAGCGTGCAGAATACATTGCTCTGGCTCTGTCGGGCAGATTATGTGCTTCATCGACCAAAAACAACCAGTCGCCGGAAGAATCAAAGAACCGCTTCAGGTGCACCACCGGATCGAACAGGTAATTGTAATCCCCAATGACCACATCGCACCACTCGCTCAGGTCTAGCCCCAGTTCAAAGGGACACACCGAAAAACGCTTTGCCGCCCCGGCCAGCGCTGCGCGGTCAAAGCTACCGGTACCGTCCAGCAGAGCTGTCAGTGCATCCTTGATGCGGTCGTAGTAGCCGTTGGCGTAGGAACAAAGCTCCGGCAGGCAGGCGGGATGTCCCTCTGCGTCCGGATGCAGGCAGACCTTTTCCTTGGCGGTCAGCGTCACACTGCGCAGGGCAAGCTTTGGCTGGGCCGTATGCAGCCGGTTCAAGGCATCCTCGGCGGCAGTCTGGGTCGTGTTGCGGGCCGTGAGATAGAACAGCTTTTCTCCGTTGCCTTCGCCCATGGCTTTCAGCGCGGGGAAAAGCGCGCTCATGGTCTTGCCAATGCCGGTAGGAGCCTGACAGAACAGCCGCGTACCGCCCTTGCAGTCGGCGGTCTTGCCAGCGCGGCAGGCGCGGTAGATCTCGCCCGCCATAGCCCGCTGTCCGGGCCGATACTGCGCAAACGGGAACTGCAGTGCCGCAAGGCTCTGAGTACGCTTTACATCCCACGCTATCCGGCGCTGCGCCCACGGAGCATACTGGCACAATAATTTGTCAAGAAATTCATCCAGCTCCTGCTGCGTAAAGCGGCGGATAAAGCGGATGATCTGATCGGTGTCTATCTGATAATAAGTCAGCCGGACGTTCAGTTCCGGCAGACTTTGCTGTGTGGCATAAATGGCACCGTACACCATGCCCTGTGCCCAGTGGCAGGGGTTCATATCCTCAGTGATCTCTTCCGGCGGCACAGCGGTGGTCTTGATCTCATCAATGACTACCGTGCCAGTCTCATCGGTAAAAATGCCGTCAGCCCGGCCCTCAAGGGTAAAAGTGATGTCCTCTGCCTGCCGCTCTACGGAGAGAAATACCTCAGCCTGATAGCCGTCTCCGGCAGCTTTTTGCAATTTGCGGTGGATGTGGGCACCTTCCAGTGCACGGTCAAACCCCGTAAACCGGCTGTCAATGCTGCCGGTCCGCAGCAGAAATTCCACCAGCTGCCGGATGGGCAGATGAACCGTTGCCAAAGCATTTCACCTCCGCTTTTGGGATACACTGACGAACCGGTAATTTTTCTTCAGACACGATTCGGGCCATTCCATCGCCCGCCCGATTGCCTCACGGCAACAGGTCCCACCCAAGCGGACGGTCTTCAGAGAAACTCCCGGTTCGTGACGTAAACTGATTATTTCAGGCCGAACATCTCCATGCATTCTGCTGCCGCTTCATCCACTTTGCCAAAATCCACCGCTGCACGGTAATAGGTCTCCAACTCATCGTGGCAGCTCTTGGCCTGTGCCATCAGGCACTGGCCTGTTCCAGCAGTTCGGCGGCAGCACGCTCGTTAAAGCGCAGCCGTGCCCGGTACGCTGCCAGATTTTCCCTGTCAAGGAAGCGGGTGCACCGCACAGCCTGCACACTGGGCAGATGCACCGGATGCCAGCGATTATCCGTCAGGAAGGCAAGCTTCAACTCCGGGATCAGGATATGGTCGATCTTATCCTCCGGGTGCATGGCGCATGGACAGGTAATAATGTGGTAGCCCCGCGTCAGGGCTTCGGCACGAATCAGCTCCAGCAGCAGGCGGGACACCGCGCCGTAGTCATCCCGGAACACGATGAACTTATCCGCCAATGCCTGTGCAGTGCCCTGATAAAACATTTCACCCTTGGGGGTGACGGCGGAAAGCAGGCGCAGCTCTTCGCTGCCAATGCCTTCCGTGCGCGGCATCACCCGGGTGCACAGCCGTTTGACATAACGGCGCACCTTGTCGAAATTGGCGCTGCAGGCTTCGGCGCGGCGGCTGTCCAGCAAAAGGCTGCCTGCCGATGCAATATATCGTGCAGCGCGGCTGCGCAGCAGGGCGTTGCGGGCAAACAGCGCCTTGACCTCATCGGTGCACTGGTGCAGCTTTTCTGCATCGATAGTGTGGTACAAACTCACCACCACTTCGTCCGCACCGGGAGCATCCGGCTCCACCACATGGGGCGCAGTGGCATCCACGATGGCCCTGTGCTGCCCGGGCAGGATCACGCCGTCCAGACTGTCCGGGTCGCTGGCACAGTGGATGCGCTGCGTCAGTTCGCCGCGCTGTTCGGCAGCACGGGCAAGCCGCTTCATCAGGGTGGATTTGCCGCAGCCCGGCCCGCTTTTGATCAGGTACATCTGCATACCGGGTTCGTGGCGCAGCGGTTCAAAATAGCCCTTGAAACCGGCAGGCGTTGTGGCACCCAGAAAGAAATCAATGGAATCATGTCGTGCAGTTTCCATAATCGAACACCTCTCTTTTTGTTTTAGAGTATGCAAAAGGAAGGTGTTTGGTTCTTGCAGCGGGAATGATTCAGTCTTTATGATAGGTATGTTTGCACACCGTTTCAATGTTGTCCCGCAGGGCAGTAAAATCAGCAAAGGCTGCAGGCTTGTTCTGCGGGCTGCGCAGCAGAGCGGCAGGGTGGAAGGTTCCCATGAACAGGATGCCGCCCTTTTCGTACAGCTGGCCATGCTCCTTGGTCACGGAGAAATCCTTTCGGATCATCCGCTGGGCGGCAATGCGGCCAAGGCAGACCACGATCTTTGGCTTCAGCAGGCGGAACTGCTCCCGCAGCCAGGGCATACAGGCTTCGCTCTCAGCAGGCTGAGGGTCACGGTTCTGCGGCGGGCGGCACTTGACGATGTTTGCAATATAGCAGTTCTTCGTGCGGTCAAGGTCGATGGCAAACAGATATTTGTCCAGCAGCTGGCCGCTGCGCCCCACAAAGGGCAGACCCTGCTCATCCTCATTCTGGCCGGGGCCTTCGCCCACAAACAGAACTTCGGCATCTTCCACACCCTGACCGAACACTACATTGGTGCGGGTCTTGCACAGCTCGCAGCGGGTGCAGGCAAGACAGCTTGATCTTAATGTTTCCCAATCCATGGCGGCTTGATCTCCTCTTGAAACGGTATGATACTTAGTTCACAAATCGGAACAGCTTTTCTCCTAAAATAATAGTACAAAATCTAGGATGGTACGATGCATTGCATGAAATGACGAATCCACTCAATGCCTCTTTTAGTATACGACTTTTCGGCAACATCATCAATACAGTGGCCGACAATCTTTTTAATGACATGCTCATCCACACCGGCTTTCTTTGCGTGGTGACGAACTGAACACGACCATCATGAGGACGATGCCGGGGGGCAAAGGCCTGAAGCATTCACGACGAATGCGTTGCCCTTTCTGTGTGTGTTTTGGCTGGCGACTTAACGATACCACAGGACGATTCACTCATCATGGATGTGAAGAAATCACACGATAATACGTTGCTTTATCAAAAGAATAAACAAAGAGTATCTTCGCATGTTGATTTTAAATCAATCTGCAGCGGCGATTGAAAACGATTACACATGCAGATTTCAAAGCACTTATACAAATTGTATCCGCTTTCTCTTTGCAGAGCGCGGCTGGATGTGTTATAATCAAAATAGTTTTTTGCGATGCATTTTCAGGCGGTAGTGCCGGACGGCAGCGCGGGAGAAACCGGATAGCGGGAGAGTGGAACTTTTGGAGTTGGAACAGGCAAAAAAGCGCGTGGAAGAATTGCGCGCTGTGATCGAGAAAAACAATCGGCTTTACTATGACCAGGATGCCCCGGAGCTTGAAGATTTTGAGTATGATGCTCTGACCCGGGAACTGAAAGAATTGGAAGCGCAGTTTCCGCAGCTGGTCACGGCATCGTCGCTACCCAGAAGGTAGGCGGCACGGCCAGCAGCAAGCTGCCCAAGGTGACCCATGCGGTAAAAATGGAAAGCCTGCTGGATGCATTTTCGTATGATGAGCTGCGGGATTTTGACCGCCGCGTGCGGGAAGCCGGCATAGAGCCGGAGTATGTGGTGGAGATCAAGATCGATGGCCTTTCCTGCAGTCTGGAATACGAAAACGGTGAGCTGGTTCGTGCCTCTACCCGCGGCGATGGCGTGGTGGGTGAGGATGTGACCGCCAATGTCCGCGCCATCCGCAGCATTCCCAAAAAGTTGAAGGATGCACCGGAATTTCTGGAAGTGCGCGGTGAGGTATATATGCCGCATGGCGCGTTCCAGAAGCTGTGTGCAGAGCAGGAGCTGCAGGGCGCAGCGCCCTTTAAAAATCCGCGCAATGCGGCTGCCGGTTCGCTGCGCCAGAAGGATGCAAAGATCACCGGAAGCCGGGGCCTTTCTATCTTTGTTTTCAATGTGCAGCAGATCCGCGGCAAAACGCTTACCAAACATGCCGAAAGCCTGGATTACCTCAAGAGCCTTGGCCTGCCGGTCTCGCCGCGCTATCATATCGTGCATGACATTGAGCAGGCCATTGCCGAGATCGAGCAGATCGGTCAGAACCGTGCCAAACTGGATTTTGATATGGATGGTGCAGTGATTAAGGTGAACGATTTTGCACAGCGCGATTTGATGGGTTCCACCAACAAATTCCCACGCTGGGCAATTGCGTTTAAGTATCCGCCAGAGGTAAAGGAGACAACGCTGCGCAGCATTGAGGTCGCAGTTGGCCGCACTGGTGTTCTTACCCCGACGGCCTGCTTTGACCCTGTCTTTCTGGCGGGTACTACCGTTGCCCGTGCGACCCTGCACAATGAGGATTTTATCCATCAGTTCGGCCTTTGCATCGGCGATACCATTCAGGTGCGCAAGGCGGGTGATATCATCCCGGAAGTGATCGGTGTTACCCATCACGCAGAGGATGCACAGCCTATGAGATGCCCACGGTCTGCCCCTCCTGCGGTGCACCAGTCGTTCATCTGGAGGATGAAGCAGCTCTGCGCTGTGTTAACCCCGAGTGCCCGGCACAGGCACTGCGCAATATCATCCATTTTGCTTCCCGCGATGCAATGGATATCGAGGGCCTTGGCACAGCAGTTGCCACCCAGCTGGTGGAGAAGGACATGGTGCACTCTGCAGCGGATATCTACACGCTGACGCGGGAACAGCTGCTGACGCTGGATAAGTTCAAGGAAAAGAGCGCCGATAACCTGCTGAACGCCATCGAGGCTTCCAAGCAGAACAATCTGGATAAGCTCCTGTTCGGCTTTGGCATCCGCAACATTGGCGATAAAGCTGCGGCCCTGCTGGCAGAGCATTTCGGTACGCTGCAGGCTGTCCGGGAAGCAAGTGCAGAGCAGATCAGCGAGATCGATGGGTTTGGCGGCGTAATGGCGCAGAGCGTCGTGGAATTCTTTGCAAAAGAGGGAACGACCGACCTTGTCCATCGTCTGGCCGATGCCGGATTGAATATGCAGTGGAAGGGCGAACCGAAGGGCGATAAGCTGGCAGGGAAAACGCTGGTGGTCACCGGCACGCTGGAAACTCTTTCCCGCAATGAGGCGGAAGCACTGATCGTGAAAAACGGTGGTAAGGCCAGCGGTTCTGTTTCAAAGAAAACGGCCTATGTCGTGGCAGGCACGGCAGCAGGTTCCAAACTGACCAAGGCGCAGGCGCTTGGCATCCCGGTGCTGACCGAGGCAGAATTTCTGGCAATGATCAGCGACGAAAACACCTGATAAAACCGCTCCAATGGATATCCCCGCAGTTTTGTGCTGCGGGGATATTTTTATGTCCGCAGGTTCTATCCGGCAGGGACAGGCATATACTCATAGCAGGCAATGAGCCTGAAAAAGGAGAGGACAGTGTGGATGAGTATTATCGGGCGATACGCCTGCTTCCCTCATGGCTGGCCGGGCCATTGGGACAGCTGCCAGCACAGACGGCAGCGCAGATCCATGAACTTCGGTTCCGGACAGGCTGTGGTGTTTTTGTTACACTGTCGGGTCGGCAGCTCCCGCTGCAGGACCTGCCGGAGTGCCCGCTGCAGCTGAGGGAGTGTGTATTGGATCAGTTTCAGATCGAAGAGATCTTTCACACCCTGTGCGGCGGCGCGGTACATGCACACCAGACGGAGCTTGCGCATGGATTTCTGACCACACCCTCTGGCTGCCGGGTGGGTGTGGCAGGACGCTATGTGGATCGCGACGGCCAGACGGTTCTGCAGCAGGTGCAGGGGTTGAACCTGCGCATTGCAAGGGCGGTTCCGGTACAGCTGCCGGACGAACTTCTGGTGCAACTGAAAAAGCATTTTATTGGGATGCTTTTGGTCGGCGAGCCGGACAGCGGCAAGACGACGCTGCTGCGTCAGATCGCACGAGAACTGGCCGGGATGCAGCGGCGAGCCTGCGTGGTGGACGAGCGCTGCGAGATCTTTCCGCCGGGTGATTCCGAGAAGATGCCGCCGCTGGATCTGCTGTCCGGCATCCCTAAGGAACGGGCTGTGCAGATGGCACTGCGCACGCTTTCGCCGCAGGTTATTCTGCTGGACGAGCTGGGCACGCTTGCCGAAACTGCAGCGCTGGAACAGGGCTTTTACAGCGGGGTAGACTTTGTTGCAAGCGTCCATGCCGCAAGCGTGGAAGAAGCCGCCCGGCGGCCGCAGGTGCAGGCGCTTCAGCGGCATGGAATGCTGCGTGTATTTGTACTGCTGCACGGCTGCACAGCGCCGGGAAAAGTCCGGCAGGTCTGCACGGTATGATGCGGCTTTTTCATTGGGCAGCGGCTGCACTGCTCCTGCTGTGCGGGTGGCTGACCGGTTCGGCATTTCAGGTCAGAACAGAGCAGCATATCCTGCAGCTGCAGCGCACCGTGGAGCTGTTGCAGCGCATCCGGCAGGAGATTGCTTACCGCAGGCTGGATCTGGAACAGCTGCAGCGGTGTCTCGTGCAGGAAAAGCTGCTGGAAAGCGATGCAGCACAAAAACTGCAGGAAATTCCGGCACCGGAAAGATTTGATGATGCGGAACGCCTTTGCTTTGAGCAGTGCTTTGCCGGCCTTGGCCAAAGCGAAGCGGCGCAGGAATGCGAACGACTGGATTATTACTCTGCCCGTTTTGAAGCATTCCTGCACCAGGCGCAGCAGAAAGCGGCATCCGGGCAGGGCTTACCGTGCAGGCTTGGCCTTGCGGCCGGCGCGGTGGCAGCACTGATTCTTTTGTAGTGGCAGGAGGACGAAAACTTGGAGATCGACCTTGTGTTCAAAATTGCAGCGATCGGTATTATCGTGGCCGTCCTGAACCAGCTGCTGATCCGTTCCGGCCGGGAGGATCAGGCCATGATGACGACCCTTGCGGGTCTTGTGGTAGTGCTTTCCATCCTTGTCAAGCAGATCAGCGCACTGTTCGTTACCATCAAGTCGCTGTTTGCACTATGAGTACATCTTTTTCCATTCTGGGGGCAGTGGTCGTCTTTGCAGCGGCGCAGCTTCTGCTGCGGAAGGATGCACCGGCCTATGCGTTTCTGCTGTCCGTTGGCGCAGCATTGTTTGTGCTGCTGCAGCTTGGAGTGGCGGTGCAGGAGCTGCTTCGTAATGTACTGGCTTTCAGCCGCCGGGTGGACGGGCCTGCATTTGCCTGCCTGCTGCGCTGTGCCGGAATTTTGCTGCTGACCGATTACGCGCGGACCTGTGCGAAGAAGCTGGTGCGGATACTCTGGCATGGTGCGCCGGGTTTGCGGGCCGATGTTTGGTTCTGGCGGCAGCATTTCCTCTGCTGGAAGAGATCTGCCAGAAGATCTGGGGGCTTGCCGCATGATAAAAAATTCCTGCAAAAAGCGGCAGCGTTTGTATTGTGCACCGTATGCTTTCTGGCTTTTGCACCTGATGCCGCTGCGGCACAGCTGCAGGGCCTGCCCGGACAGGAGCTTTGGCAGCCTTATCTGGAAAAAGCTCCGCAAAGCGCAGAGTCCTTTGCCAAAGATCCACTCAAAGCTCTGCTCGTGCTCCTGCCGGGATCACCGGCAGAGATGATCCGGCAGATGGCACACTGCTATGCGGATGTTCTGCTGTTTTTACTGTTGCTGATCGTGCTTTCATTTCTGGTGGGAGGAGCAGCCGACAGCGCCTTGTTGGAACTGGCTGCGGCTGTGGGCTGCGGCACTCTTTTGTGGGGAGATCTGATCAGCTTGCACAGCTGATCTGTGAGCGGATGGAGGGGTGGAAAAACTACCTTCTGGGTTTTCTTCCGGTGTACAGCGGTGTGCTCGCTGCCGGTGGAGAGGTGAATGCCAGCACAGCGGCAAGCGGTCTGCTGCTGACCGGGCTGTGCTTTCTGGCACAGGGTACGGTGCTTGTGGTCAGTCCGCTGCTGCAGAGCTACCTTGCGGTAAGCATGGCGTGCTGCATCAGCACTCAGCAGGGGCTTTCGGAAACGTGCCGTGCCATGGGCGCTTTGCTGCGCAGGGGGCTTGTCTGGGCTGGGCGGATTTTTGCAGTGCTGTTAGGGCTGCAAAGAGCGGTAACGGTTCAGCTGGACCGTTCTGCACTGCGGTTGGGCCAGCTGCTTACCGGCGGCGTGCCGGTGATCGGGCAGGCTCTGAGCGATACGGCAGAAGCATTTCTTGCCGGGATGCAGCTGCTCAAAAGCAGTCTGGGTTTTGCGGCACTTGCCGTGATTGGGGCCGAATTTCTGCCACTGTATCTGCAGCTTCTGCTCCATTTGCTATTCCTTGCAGGATGCAGGCTTCTGTGCGGCCTTGCGGAGAACCGGCGCTGTCAGGCGCTGTTTGACTGCATGGCCGAAGCGGTAAAATGCATGGCAGCAGTAACGGCACTGTTTTTTGAACTGCTGACGGTAGGTGTGGGGCTTCTGATGATGACGGGAGGCGGATAGGAAATGCACGCATTTCAGACGGCGGCATCGGCGTTCTGCATTGCCTGTATCTGTGCGGAAATCACGACGCTGCTGGCGGGCGCAGGCTGGGCGGGCAGATGCATAAAAGCCGTTGCCGGGCTATATATTCTAGTGATCCTGTTCCGGCTGGCCCCGCAGATGAAGCTGGAACTGAAAAGTGCAGCGGCGGCTGCTCCGGCAGCGGTCAGCATCCAGAGTACGGAGACATCGCTCTTGCAGGGAACGCAGGAACGGCTGGAAGCGGATCTTTGCGCAGAGTGTGAGCGGCGCTTTGGTACAAAGGTGAAACTGGAGATCACACTGACCCGGACAGAACAGACCGTTCGGGCAGAAAAGGTGCTTGTGATCCTCCCGGCGGCGTGCACATCCGCAGAGCAGAGCCGGATCGCGGCATATCTGCAGCAGGAGCTTGGCATGGCACCGATACTGGAAGTACAGGAGGGCACCGAATGAAACAAGCAGGGGGCATTTCGTTCGGAGATTCCGTGAAAGATTTTGCCCGGAAATGTAAAGGGAAACAGGGCAGAGCAAGGCTTGCTGCGGCAGTAGGCATTCTGGCAATGCTGCTGATCCTGCTGTCGGAACTTTTTCCGCAGAACACAGCAGCGGGCAGCACAAAAAACACAAAGTCTGCCCAGAGCAGCACGGAATATCAGGCACAGCTGGAGAACCAGCTGGAACATCTGATCTCACAGATGAGCGGTGCGGGCAAAACGACCGTGATGGTCACGCTGGAGACTGGGGAAGAAGCCATTTATGCGCTGGATACACAGTCCGGAGAAATGCAGTCCCAGCAGACCCATGTCCTGCTGAAGATGGTTCAGCCCTGACCGAAACGGTATGTCTGCCGCAGGTGTGCGGTGTGGCCGTGCTGTGCGAGGGCGGCGGAGACATCCGCGTTGCTGCCCGGATCACCGAACTGGTAAGCGCACTGCTGGATCTGCCATCCAACCGCATTTGTGTGGAACAGCGCAAGGCTGAGACCCTGCAGCTTTTATAAGGAGGAACGATTTATGAGAGCACTTTCCAGAAATACCCGCAGGCCACAGCTGTTACATTGGCTGCCGCACTGGTGATCGCCGTATACTTGAACTGGCAGTACGCCCGCAGCGATGTGCCCACGGAACTGCCGGACAATGCTGCAATGGTCGCGGCAGAGGCTGAGGATGTCCCGGTACAGGCGCAGACGGTTCTGGATGAGCTGCCCACAGAGGCCGAAGCGGTGTCCAGCGCCAACAAAAACTATGGTGAAGCGCAGCTTGTAAGCGTTGCCAGTGACAGCGGTGCAAATTTTTTTGAGCAGGCTCGGCTTAAGCGACAGAAGGCCCACGATGAGGCGATGGATTCCATCAAGAAAACGATGAAATCCTCGTCGCTTTCCGCAGAGGAAAAGAAGGAATATACCGCCCAGATGACCGCAAATCTGGAAGATCTGAATGCGGAGAATGAGATCGAAACGCTGATCAAAGCCAAAGGTTTTGCAGACTGCCTGTGCTTTTTGCAGTCCGGCCGGGCAGACCTTACCGTGATGACCTCCGGTGAACCGCTCACAGCGGAACAGGTGGCACAGATCCGGGATGTGGTGCTGAACAAAAGCACTGTGACTGCCCAGAACATCACGGTGGTGGAGGTCAAATAAGAAGGTGCGGCAGAGTTTTCCGAAACAAGTATTGAAATCGCACCCGCTTTGATGGATATAATAACTCTATCAATAAAGAA
>ENA-OQEX01000258-OQEX01000258.1-human-gut-metagenome-genome-assembly--contig:-NODE-258-length-30895-cov-8.581448_pt1 | contig 30895 bp, 31 predicted proteins | sample MGYA00242802_ERZ504649 | MGnify/ENA primary metagenome ERZ504649 (study PRJEB26092, sample SAMD00036194) | human gut metagenome | host: Homo sapiens | study: EMG produced TPA metagenomics assembly of...
ATTTTTGTATAAGGTTTTTGTAATACTTTACATAGCTGCTTGACGTATCTATGACAGTTTCTTTTGATTTTTGGTCTGTTGATTTACCGGTAACGAAATTAGTTGCCTGCCATGTAGCATTATTCCCCAAATCCCTAGCATTGGTCAGGTAATACCTATATGTAATAGAACAGTTCTCTCCTGCCTCTAATTTTGGAAGCTTTGCAGTAAGTGTTGCCTTTCCAGCATCTGCCGGGTCATTCTTTCCTGTCGCTGTTGCAGTATAACTGCTTTCAGCATCCTGACCGTTTTTCTTTATGCTGTAGGTAAATCCGGTAGTATCAACCCTCATACCATTGCCGTTAAATTCATCTGTGATTTCGATATCATCAGGTGTACCTTTTTTAGAAGATACATCCACAGTAAACTCAACATAATAATTACCATTTTCATCAATAGCAATATTATTATTGTTTGTATTGCTCTTCTTTACAGAAATATCGTAGTTTAAGGAATCATTTCCGTTCCAGTGGACATTATTCTTGTCTACTGTTATGGTGACATCACCACCGATATAGATATCCACATCACCAGAATCATTGGTCTTGCCCTCACCAAAAGCTTCTGCCTTTGCCCAGCCCTTTATATCGCTGCTGTTACCCTCAATATAACCATCTGCAAACTTGATAAGAATTGCATATGTACCATCCTCATTCTTGATATATCTGTACTGAAACTGTTCCGTATCTCCGTTGTCATCACATTTTGTCTTCCAGTAATTGCACAGCTCATCCGGAATAGTCACCGATGGATCATAGACATAATAATAATTCTTAACAGTATTGCCATTGGCATCTACCGTATCATTCTTTCCGATTCCAAAGTCCAGCTGAACCTCAAGCTTGAACTTCTCGCCGTTCCAGTCCACCGGTTTGCCCTCACTTGACATTTTGGTATATGAGCCATTTGATTGCAGTTTTTGAAGATTAACATAGTTTTCTGTGACATTATCTATGGTAAAATCCTTCTGATTCTGATCTGCTGCTGATGCAGGTTGTATAAGTCTGTACGCAGTAATGCCCAGCACTATAACAGCCATCGATATAATAAATGTAGCAAGCTGTCTACGTCTTCTCACTCTTTTAAGCCGCTCTTTGCCGAGACGTTCCATATCCTTATCCATTCTGCATCCTCCTTTCATAGAGTTATATATAATTCATTTTACTTAATCGTTATTCAACAGCTAATATATTACACACTTTTGGTCACACAACGGTCACACGAGCCTTCAAATCGGGATTTTCTACTTTTTTACCAAAAAGTTCCAAATAACACTAGTCAATTTTGCCAATTTTAGACAATGGCAGATGGCAAATGTAATTCTGCCGACTACCTGCTCCTCTGAGACACAGCCTATAGCTGTATTTCTTGAGTCAAGTGATACGCTTCTGTTATCGCCCATCACGAAAATCTTGGATTCAGGAACCTGATAAGGCAGCTCTATATTACAGTCTCCTAAAGCTTTTTCATTGAGATACGGTTCATCAATTGCGATATCGTTTACATAAACCGTGCCATCCTCTGATATATTGACCCAGTCACCCGGCATCGCAATAACTCTTTTTACAAGTATCTTGTTATTGTAATAAAAAGCTATGACATCTCCTGTTTTAAAGTCATGCCCCTTTGATGCCATAAGCACCTGTCCCTCCTGTAACGTCGGTGACATAGATGTTCCGGTCACCTTCAAAATAGGAAGCCACAGGTTTGCGACCAATATTGCTGCCGCTGCCACTACCACAAGTGTTCCTACGGTATTGAAGAGTGTTGCTGCAAATTTGTTGTTATACTTCACTCTTCTCAGTTCCTGACGCAGCTCCTTTATGCCAAGATCATCGCTATAACGGTCATAGTCGTCTGTCATGATACTGCGATAGCCCGATGTATCTTCAGTCTTCTCAGCACTTTTATTCTCAACTCTGTTTTCTTCTGAAACCTTCCTTGATATTTCCTTTTCTATATGTACAGATATATCCTCCGGCCGGTTTTCTTTTTTAGTCTGCTGATATTCCTTCTCTATTTCAATATTTTTTTCTATATCAGTAGTTATGTCTGGCGCCGGTGTTACATATTTGGCCGGAATTATTTCCGCTATTTCCTGTGATATATTTTCATCAACATTTTTGGTCTGCTTATGTACCTGCGTTACTTTTTCAGATGACTTAACAGATGTTTCCATCATATGTGCCAAAAGTAAATCAAGCTTATCCTCATTGGTAAGTGGTTTCTGTTCGACATCCTTCAGCTCCTCATCTTTGCTTAAATCCACTACATCAATATTATTTTTGCTTTCTGCAACAGCTGCAGTATTGTTATGATTAATCTCTGCAACTACCTTTTTATTGTATTCAGCATCTGTGTAGCTTTTTGTCGAATTTGTAAGGTTAGCTGATTTATTCTGCTTAATTTTCTTCTGTTCTCTTTTTTTTCTTAGCTCAATGTACTTTACAGCAACTCTTGCCAAAGCATATATTGCCTTTTTATATATTTTTTCTATCATTCTTTTGTCCAATTATCCATTCATAAACACAAAATATTGCTTCTATATTATTTTCTTGTCAGATTATTTGAAGCCATTGATATTACAGCAGCAAATTTTTGGATTTCCTCTGTTGCTGACGTGAGTTTATTAATTGCAGCATTGATATCACCCGATGTCTTTACCTCACGCTCAAGTGTCTGAATATGTTTTTTTGTCTCGTCAAGCTCTTTTCTTAAGTGTTCAACCTCTTTACTTCTGTCTAAAAGCATCTCCAGCAGCTCACTTCTGCTCAGCTTCTTTAATTCTTTTGCTTCCATATTCACAACCTCCATATATCAAAACAACCAAAGAATAGCTTACTATATCTTTGGTTGCCCTTTATTATCTGTATTATATTACAAAATTAAAATTCAAATTTCTTTGCAAAATAAGCATCAAGCTCATCAATTGCGATACGCTCCTGCTCCATTGTGTCACGGTCACGTACTGTCACACAATGGTCTTCCTCTGAGTCGAAATCATATGTCACGCAGAATGGTGTTCCGATTTCATCCTGACGACGATATCTCTTTCCGATTGTTCCCCTGTCATCATACTCACAGTTGTATGTCTTTGAAAGCTGTGCAAATACCTTTTCAGCACTCTCATTGAGCTTCTTTGACAGCGGAAGCACTCCAATCTTTACAGGTGCAAGTGCAGGATGGAAATGGAATACTGTTCTTACATCCGGCTTCTCCGGTGTACCGATATCCTCCTCATCATAAGCTGCGCAAAGGAAGGCAAGTACTACACGATCTGCACCGAGTGATGGCTCGATAACGTATGGCAGATATTTCTCATTCTTCTGATCATCAAAGTATGTAAGATCCTGTCCTGAAACTTCCTGATGACGTCCGAGGTCATAATCTGTACGATCAGCAATGCCCCAAAGCTCGCCCCATCCGAATGGGAATAAGAACTCGATATCTGTAGTTCCCTTTGAATAGAAGGCTAACTCAGCAGGATCATGGTCACGCAGTCTCATCTCATCCTCCTTGATTCCAAGGGAAATGAGCCAGTCACGGCAGAAGCCTCTCCAATACTTAAACCACTCAAGGTCTGTTCCAGGCTCGCAGAAGAACTCAAGCTCCATCTGCTCGAACTCACGTGTTCTGAAGGTGAAGTTACCAGGTGTAATCTCGTTACGGAATGACTTACCAACCTGTCCGATACCGAATGGAATCTTTTTACGTGATGTACGCTGTACATTTTTAAAGTTACAAAGATACCCTGTGCTGTCTCAGGACGAAGATATACTGTATTCTTAGCATCCTCTGTAACACCCTGGAATGTCTTGAACATGAGGTTGAACTGTCTGATATCTGTGAAATTGTGCTTGCCGCATGATGGACATGGAACATTGTGCTCCTTGATGAAATCTACCATCTGCTCGTTTGTCCAGCCATCAACTGATGTCTCAAGCTCAATACCATTGTCCTGTGCAAAATCCTCGATGATTTTGTCGGCTCTGAATCGCTCGTGGCACTCCTTACAATCCATAAGCGGATCTGAGAAGCCGCCGAGATGTCCTGATGCAACCCATGTCTGAGGATTCATGAGGATGGCACAGTCTACACCTACGTTATAAGGATTCTCCTGGATAAATTTCTTCCACCATGCTCTTTTTACGTTGTTTTTAAGCTCTACTCCCAGGTTTCCATAATCCCATGTATTTGCAAGACCTCCGTAAATTTCTGAGCCCGGATATACAAATCCTCTTGCTTTTGCTACCTGTACGATTTTGTCCATGGTCTTTTCCATAATTCTTGTTTCCTCTCTATCTTATGATTTTTATTCTTATTTAAAATTAAATAACGATTTAACAATCCGAATTGTAATAGATTTTATTTATAGTTTATTTAAGTATTAATGCACTAATCTATTTATCAGTCTGCTTATATACTACTTATATATAACATATGTGACATATGACACCGGCACCGAATTATCCTCCTCGCTGTCAAAGTCGAATGTAACCTCGTTATCTTCCTTGACCGAGTTTAATATATCATCATCGCTGACACTGTCATCCGCTCCGTTTTCCGTTCCTTCCGTCGCATCGGATTTTACTGCTTCTGTGCCCTCTGTGACACTCTCTGTCCCTGTAGGCTGTGAGGCAAGCATGCTGTATTTGTCACCAATCGCAACTGTATTATCATCTACAAGCTTTACATTGTCGACAGATACATATAATATTTTGCCTTTCACATGCAGATTTGAACTGCCCTCATAAATAACTACCTTGTAGCCGTTTTCATCCAGAAACTCAGATGATTCACATTTCTTTGCCTTACCATCATCTATTGCAGCAAAATCAGTCTTGAAATCATATCCGGCTGCCAGAGCCTCTGCAATAGTCCCTGAAAAGAGCTTTGTCCCATTAAAATCAGTATATTCGTCAGTTGAAGCATAGCTCATGGTAAGTGATGCTTTCTTTTTCTCGACAGTCAGCTTTTTGAGCTTGACCGAACCGTCATTTTTCTTATTGTAATCGTCTATTGACTTGTCAACATAGCTTTGTAAGTCATCCTGCTTGTATGTAGCTGTATCAAAGTCCTCGACATCCGTAGATACCACACTGCCGTTTTTTGCAACAAACACCGTGCTGTCCTTGGTATAATAATCTGTACCGCACCCGGCAAGCAAACCGCATGTCGCAATAACAGGCAACAGCATTGATAGCTTTTTATTCATAGCTGCCTCCTAAAATATAATCTATGCCATTATACCCTTTTGTATATATGATTTCAAGTATCATATTTAAAAGAGCAATTACAGTAATGCTTATAGCTTAAACAACGATATACATGGTATCTATTAATTATTTCATGATTTAATTTCTTGCTTTAATTTATCAAAGGAAAGCTGCTGATTTAAAATCATGATGCACATAGATTGAAAGATATTCCTTCATTATGCTCCTCAGCTCCTCAAGCACATCATCTGACACTGCAAACCTGTATAGCTTTGTGATATCTGCTGAAACAATATACTGCATGGTATAGAGTGTATCACTTAGTATATGCCTGCCCTGCACCTGCGTGCCACAGTTAGCGCAAAACACGCCTCCGCGTCTTGCCGAAAAGACATTAAGTCCTTCCCTTGAATGACAGTGTATACATGAAAACAGCGATGGTCCCTCGCCATTTATCGTAATAGCTTTAAGCTCAAAAACAGCCCTGACCAGCTCATTTTTATATGCCGGTGATTCAAGAGCCCTGAGTGATTGATAAAGGAGCTTTAACATATCCTTCTCGTCATTGTTCTCCTGACAAAAATATCCGCAGAACTCCAGAAAGTAAAACCCGGTGTATACTGCTTCCAAATCCTGTGTCAGCTCCCTGAAATAGTTACTGATTGTGACCTTTGAAAGAGAATATGCGCTTTTACCCTCAAACAGCTCAAACTCACCGAACGAAAATGGATTGCTTCCTGCCATAAGCTGGCTGTTTGGACGTCTTGCGCCCCTTGCAAAGGCTGTGATTTTTCCCCGTTCCTTTGTGAGAATCGTTATTCTTTTGTCAAAATCCCCTACCGGCATGGCCGAAAGCACCATACCGGTCAACACTACACTCTGTGACATCTTAATCTTACTTTCAAAATACTATTCTTCCTCTTTGTATCCAAAGTTCTTGATGAGGAAGTCGCTGTCTCTCCAATCCTTCTTTACCTTGACCCATAGCTTTAAATTCACCTTGCAGTCAAGCAGTCTTTCCATCTCATAGCGCGCATTGGTGCCGATTTTTTTGAGCATGCTGCCCTGCTTTCCTATAATGATTCCTTTATGGGAGTCTCGCTCGCAGACAATTGTGGCATCCATATCTATAATAGAACCACTCTTTGTCTTTCTTGTTTTCATGCGGTCAATTCCTACGGCAATGCCATGCGGTACCTCATCATTTAAAGCATGGAGTGCTTTTTCCCTGATAATCTCAGCACAGATTGCACGCTCCGGCTGATCTGTGATGGTGTCCTCATCATAGAACTGCGGGCCATAAGGCAAATACTTAAATATAGAATTAATAACATCATCCGTATTCTGTCCTCTTAAGGCTGATGTAGGAATAATCTCTGCAAAGTCGTATACCTTGCGGTAGGTGTCTATATATTCAAGCACCTTTTCCTTTTCCACTGTATCTACCTTGTTGATAATCAATATAACAGGTGTATTGACCTTTTTGAGCTGCTCTATGATATGCTGCTCTCCTGCCCCGATAAAGTTTGTCGGCTCCACAAGCCACAGCACAACATCCACCTCATTCAATGTCTTTTCCGCCACATTGACCATGTACTCGCCCAGCTTGTTTTTTGCCTTGTGTATGCCCGGAGTATCAAGGAACACTATCTGTCCCTTTTCCATATCCGTGTATACTGTCTGGATGCGGTTTCTTGTGGTCTGAGGCTTGTTTGATGTGATGGCAATTTTCTGACCGATAAGCCTGTTCATCAGTGTTGACTTGCCCACGTTTGGTCTGCCGATTATTGTAACAAAACCCGATTTGAAATTCTGTTTCATTTTTCCTCCTATGTGAATCTGTATTTATATAAGCTTTTCAACATTCTCAAAGAGCCCTGCCGACTCTTTAATCATATTTTCATTGCCGATGACACATATACTGTCCTTCTTAAGCACTGCCTCTACAAGGTCTGCAAGCCTTATGATATCCTCTGGCTGTGCATTTAGTATCTCATTTCTCTCCTTTTGAATCTGCTCGTAAGTAATACCCTCGAGATATGCCGACAGTGATCTGCTTCCCTTTGCTTCCGGATTCATAGGCGTATCAAGAGCACTGAAGGTACCGATAATATACTTGGTCATATCCCTCTCATCAGGCGAAAAGCTCTTTATATACTCAGGTATTCTGTCATAGACATCAAGTGTGTCTGAAAGGTTAGGGTCTCTATATGAGACAAAGTAGCTCTCTCCGCTTCTAAGGAATGTATTCATGCAGCCGTAAGCACCACCCTTTACCCTGACATTTATCCAGAGATAATCATAGCTTAAGATGATACGCAGCAGTCTCAGTGCTCCGGTGTATTCATAGCCCTCGCAGATGAAATCACCTGTTTTTGCCACATACTGTATCTGGGATGCATCGATAAAGGCTTCCTTTGCTGTGTTAAAATGTACCTCAGCCTGATTGCCTACAGCACTCATTTTATCAAATCCAGCTATAACTTTTTCCAACGAAGGCTTTGCATTGCCGTATGCCTCGTTATTTCCGGTAAAGCTGATAAGCATTCTGTTTCTTGCAAACAGCTTTTTGGCTATTGCAGCAAGCTTATCTGACACACTCTTTGGTGACTCTGAAAGTTCCTTTTCTATGCGGCATATAGAGCGGTAAAAAGCAATACCCTTTAGCTCGTCCTGATAAAGTGCATAGCGCGAGAAGCTCGACATGCTTCGCATAGCTGCTACCAGATGGCCTGAGCTGCTCAGGTTAGCCTGAAGCCTTGCCTTAATCTGCGCTACAATCTCGCCCAGTCTCTTTGTATCGGTAAAATCCGATGCAAGAAGCATCTGCTCCATAAGCTCAAGTGCCTTGTCAAGATTTTTCTCCAATACCTTTAGCTTCACCTCAAACTTAAACACAAAATTATTTCTATCCTTAATATCCGGGTGGCTTGCAGTACCTGTGCTGATTCCGCCGGTATATATATTGGTCGCATTGGCTAAATCGGTATAGCTGTAATTTTCGGTACTCACCAATCCGAGTGCGTTTGTGAAAAAGCCAAGATAGCCAAGCTCGCTCTGCGCAAAATCACCTGCATCAAATAAAAATGATATATAATCAATACCGTTTGACTCTATGTCATGGCGCACAACCTTTACATCTGAAAGTGTGTCCTCAATGTTTGAAAAAGGCATAGCTCCTTTTTCATGTCAGCTCTTGTAAGCATCGGAAGCTTACGCAGATCCTCATCTGACGAAGGCTCCTCCTGATATTTCTTTAAATGCTCTGTCTCCTCAATCAGCTTGTCAATCTCTTCATCCGAAAGAGATGCCTTGTAATCGGAAAGCTCCTTTGCCAAAGCCTCCTCCCTCTCATTGCCAAGGCCACGCTTCGGCTTTACTGTGACAGATGAACCATGGGTATTGTCAAGCAGATATTCCTGTATAAGCTTTTCAAAATAATCCGTATCTACAGCCTTTCGAAGCTTTGCAAAGGTACCAAGACACTCCAGATGTATAAAAGGCTTCATATCATCAAACAGCCAGCTGTCTAAGCAGTTTAATCCAAAAAGGAGTCCCTTAGGAAACTGTCCGAAGTCAGCCTCCCTGAACTTAAACTCACTGCTGTTGATTCCCGCAAGCAACGCTTCTTTATTAATTCCTGTTTTAACAACCTCTTTAAGAGTGTTTTCTATAATGCTTTCAAACTCATCCGCCTGAGATGCATTGGCATTCTTTGCCACAAACGAGAACACCGGCTGCAGAATGCCCGCATCATATGAGCCATACACATCATCACCGATTCCCGCATCTATCAATGCCTGCTTCACCGGTGCTCCCGGTGAGCTGACAAGTGCATAGTCAAGCACATCAAATGCCTGATAGAGCATCTCATCAAGCGAATCCCCTACCACACGGTTATAAGATAGATAAGTCTTATTCTCCTGTGAATCATCCATGGTAATTGAATACTCTGCCTCAACATTCTTTATTTCATCAAATGCAGGCTGTTTATTAATTTCTGAATTAACTTTTTTATAATCATACAGGCTCAGATATTCCTTATCCAGCCACTCAAGTCTCTCGACAACATCCATATCACCATACAGATAAATGTATGAATTGGATGGATGATAATACTTGTGATAGAAGTCCAGATATGCTTCATACGTAAGCTTAGGAATATACTCCGGATTACCGCCTGAATCCTTGCTGTAGGTATTGTCAGGGAAAAGCGAGCGGTAAATCTGGCTTGAAAGCACCTCATCCGGCGATGAGTATGCTCCCTTCATCTCATTGTAAACCACTCCGTTTATCTTAAGCTCATCATCCTTGCCTGTAAGCTCGTAGTGCCAGCCCTCCTGCTTGAAAATCTCCTCGTACTTTGTGATATTTGGATTAAACACTGCATCCAGATACACATCCATGAGATTCTTAAAATCCTGATCATTACAGCTGGCAACAGGATAAACTGTCTTGTCAGGGTATGTCATGGCATTTAAAAATGTATTGAGCGAGCCCTTTGCCAGCTCAATGAAGGGATCCTTTACCGGGAACTTCTTTGAACCGCAGAGTGTGGTATGCTCAATAATATGCGGTACACCCGTCTCATCCTCCGGCGGAGTCCTGAAGCCTATATAAAAGACCTTGTTATCATCATTATTTGATAAAATGGCAATCCTTGCACCACTTTTTTTGTGTCTCAGAATGAATCCGTCCGACTGGACATCCTCCACTCTGTGCTCATCTAAAATCTCGTATTCAGCCAAATCGTGAATTGTCATCAATTATTCCTCCTAAAATGCGATGATGATAGTATACCACATTTTTACATATTATAGTTAAATTATAAGTATATTTACCACAAAAAATCTGTTAACGTAATATTCTGCAACATCCGGCTTTAAAAGTCAGAGTCTATGCTCCTCTTTTGAATATTAACATCCATCTGCGGAAACGGAATTTCTATGTTATTTTTATCAAATGCTGTTTTAATTTCTTCTGTAAGCTGCCATTTTGTGTTCCAGTAATCCTCGTTCTTCACCCAGATTCTCGCACCGAGCTCTATTGCCGAATCCTGCAGCTCACTCACAAACACATTGCTCGGCTCATCGTGAAGCATCGTATCTGCTGACGTGACAACAGACTCCAGTATACTCTTTGCAAATGCTAAATCTGTGCTGTAGGATACTGTTACTCTCAAATCAAGCATCCTCCTATCCATCATAGATACATTTGTGATACACGAATCAGCAAGCTTTCCGTTTGGTATCATAACCATCTTGTTATCTATTGTCAAAAGCCTTGTATAAAACAGATTTATATCCTTTACAGTGCCTCTGTACCACTTGAACCGTCAACTATGTAATCGCCCACGCCAAACGGCTTCATCAAAAGAATAAGCACGCCTCCTGCGAAATTCGACAGGCTGCCCTGCAATGCCATACCTACAGTAAGTCCGGCAGAGCAAGAACCGCTATAACAGAGCCGGTCGCCACTCCAAAGCCCGAAAGCAGTGCCATGACAAGGATAAAATACAAAAAGTATTTAATAACATTTGCCAGAAACGATGCCACTGCAGCGTCCATTCTGCTTTTATCAAATCCTTTTTTAATTATTTTCACAATTGATTTAATCACCTTAATACCAATAAGCAGTATCACAATCGCAACAACAAGCTGCACGAGAAAGCTTATAAGCATGGCATATATTTCTCCAGATACGTCTTTACAATGCCCGGGTTTTCAATAACCTGCTGTACCTCGGTATTTGCAACCGGCACTGATACTTCACCAAGAATTTGTCTAATCATATAATCTCCTATATATCTCTTATATCTCTTATATCTCTTATATCTCTTATATTTCTTATATATCTTCTATATTTGTTATTTCCTTATAACCTACTAAATCCCCCATATAAAATATGGGGATCAGTATTTAAATCAAATATTAATTCACTATTTAATAACTCTCACTCTGAGCACTCCGTCAATGGCAGAAAGCTTCTCAACGGTAGAAGCATCAATAGCTGAATCAAGATCAAGAAGTGAATATGCATAGTCACCCTTGCCCTTGTTTGTCAGATCAGATACATTGATATCAGCCTCTGCAAGGGCTGTTGTAATCTGTCCAATCATACCCTTAACATTCTTGTGAAGGATTCCGACTCTGCCTGAAGCTGTGCATGCACCCATGCTGCAGTCAGGGAAGTTTACTGAGTGAACGATATTACCATTCTCTAAGTAATCTCTCAGCTCCTTTACAGCCATAACTGCACAATTGTCCTCTGACTCTGCTGTAGATGCTCCAAGATGAGGTGTTACGATGCAGCCCTTTGCTCCAACAGTTGTGTTGTTAGGGAAATCTGAAACATACTTCTTAACCTTTCCCTTGGCAAGTGCATCTACCATAGCCTCTTCGTCAACGAGAAGATCTCTGGCAAAGTTTAATACGATAGCGGTTGGCTTCATCATTGCAATAGCATCAGCGTTTATCATCTTCTTTGTTGAATCAAGAAGAGGTACATGGATTGTGATAACATCACAGTTCTTGTAGATGTCCTCAACATTGCTGATATGCTTAACGCTTCTTGAAAGGTTCCATGCGGCATTTACTGAGATGTATGGATCATATCCGTAAACATCCATGCCCATATGTACTGCAGCATTTGCAACAAGTACACCGATGGCTCCCAGTCCGATAACACCGAGCTTCTTCCCTGAAATCTCTGTTCCTGCAAAGTTCTTTTTCTGCTTCTCGGCTGTCTTTGCAATATTCTCATCGTTCTGGTTTGCAAGACACCAGTCGATACCTCCAACGATATCTCTTGATGCATAAAGCATTCCGGCAAACACAAGCTCCTTAACACCATTTGCATTGGCTCCCGGTGTGTTGAATACAACGATTCCCTGCTCGGCACACTTGTCAAGCGGAATATTGTTTACTCCTGCTCCTGCTCTTGCCACAGCAAGCACCTTGTCACCAAGCTCCATGTCATGCATAGCGGCACTTCTTACAAGTGCTGCATCTGCATCCTTAATATCATCAACCTTTTTATAATCGTCAGAGAACAGGTCAAGGCCTACTCCTGCGATTGGGTTTAAGCATGTGTAATTAAACATTATGCATTCTCCTCCTCAAACTTCTTCATAAACTCTACAAGCTTCTCAACGCCCTCTTTTGGCATAGCATTGTAGATAGATGCTCTCATTCCGCCAACTGTACGGTGTCCTTTAAGGTTTACAAATCCGGCTGCAGTTGCCTCCTTTACAAACTTGGCATCAAGCTCTGCATCTCCTGTTACAAACGGAACATTCATGAGTGATCTGTCCTCTTTTCTTACTGTTCCCTTAAAGAGCTTGCTCTGATCAAGGAAATCGTAGAGAATCTTGGCCTTCTCCTCATTTCTCTCCTTCATAACTGAAAGACCGCCCATCTTCTTGAGCCATTTAAATACCTTGCCACAGATATAGATGCCGTAGCATGGTGGTGTATTGTAAAGAGAATCGTTATCGGCCTGAGTCTTCCACTTGAGCATAGTTGGTGTGCCCGGTAGACAATCATCTGTGATAAGGTCCTCTCTGATAATTGCTATAACTACTCCGGCAGGTCCTACATTCTTCTGTACTCCGCCATAGATAACAGCATATTTTGATACATCTACAGGCTCTGATAAGAAGCATGAAGATACATCAGCTACAAGGTTCTTTCCCTTTGTGTTTGGAAGCTTCTTGTACTTTGTTCCGTAGATAGTATTGTTCTCGCAAATATATACATAATCCATATCATCTGTGATTGGTAAATCTGAACAGTCAGGTATGTATGAGAAGGTCTCATCTGCAGACGAAGCAAGCTCTACAGCGTCTCCGTAAATCTTAGCCTCGGCAAACGCCTTTTTAGCCCACTGACCTGTGATAATGTATCCTGCTTTTTTATTTTTCATAAGGTTCATCGGTACCTCAGCGAAGAACTGTGAAGCACCACCCTGAAGGAAAAGTACCTTGTAATTGTCAGGTATATTCATAAGCTCGCGGAGATCTTTCTCGGCATCCTTAATGATGTCATCAAACCATTTAGATCTGTGGCTCATCTCCATAACCGACATTCCGCTTCCCTTATAATCCATCATCTCTGCTGCTGCTTCCTGCAATACCTCCTCAGGTAAAACTGCAGGTCCTGCTGAAAAATTGTAAACTCTACTCACTCTAATTTCCTCCTTGTGTCGCATTGTAGTCCTCTTCATCGAAAGACTCGTTGATAGGCTTGCCCGGTGCAACCATAGGCCATACCTTGTCATCTGAATCAATGATACAATCGATGACAAACGGTGTCTTGCTCTTTAAGGCATCTGCAAATGCTTTTTCAAATTCTTCCTGGGTCTTAACACGTCGTGCGGTAGCTCCCATTGCTTCTGAAAGCTTTACATAATCCACCCCATCATCGAGTACGGTTGCCGAGTAATGCTTCTCATAAAAAAGAGTCTGCCACTGGCGTACCATTCCAAGTACATGGTTGTTTATTATAACCTCGATAAGAGGAAGCTTTTCTCTTGAAGCTGTTGCAAGCTCGTTCATGTTCATTCTGAAGCATCCGTCACCTGCAATATTGACTACAGTCCTGTCAGGATTAGCTGTCTGGGCACCGATTGCAGCACCGAGACCGTATCCCATGGTACCAAGACCTCCTGATGTAAGAAGAGTTCTCGGCTTACTGTATTTGTAATACTGGGCTGCCCACATCTGATGCTGACCGACCTCAGTAACCATTATAGCATTTCCTTTTGTCATTTCATAGATTTTTTCAATAACAAATGGTCCGCTAAGTCCATCTTTGTGATATGTAAGAGGAAAAGTCTTTGCATATGCCAGCACATGCTCAACCCATGAATTGTGGTCAAGCTGTGTGAGCTTTTTGTTGATGCGTGTAAGTATTTCCTTCACATCGCCTATAACACTCGATGTAACACGGATATTTTTATTAATCTCTGCTGCGTCTACATCAAACTGTAATATCTTGGCCTGGTCTGCAAACTTTTTAGGATTGCCAAGCACTCTGTCCGAAAAACGTGTACCAATCGCAATCAAAAGGTCGCACTCTGAAACTCCAAGGTTTGAGGTCTTTGTGCCATGCATACCAAGCATGCCTGTGTAGTTATCACTTGTGCCGTCATATGCACCCTTGCCCATGAGCGTATCGCAAACAGGTGCATTCACCTTGTCTACAAATTCCTTAAGCTCTTTGCTTGCTCCGGAGAGAACCACTCCGCCTCCTACAAATATATATGGCTTTTTGGATGCTTTTATGAGTTCAATTGCATTATCAATGTCACTGTCTGTAATTGTTTCTGTCACACGCTCAGGAAGCTTGATTTCCTGCCTGGTGTACTCTACCAGATCTGCCGTAACATTCTTTGGAATATCCACAAGTACAGGACCCGGTCTGCCTTTTCTTGCTATATTGAAAGCTCTGCGTATTGTATCTGCAAGCTTCTCTACATCCTTTACAATAAAGCTGTATTTGGTTACAGGCGTTGTAATTCCGGCAATATCTATCTCCTGAAAGCTGTCCTTTCCAAGTAACGAGACTCCGACATTACATGTAATTGCGACGATTGGAATCGAATCCATGTATGCTGTCGAAATTCCTGTGACCAGATTTGTCGCACCCGGTCCGCTTGTAGCCAGACAGACGCCAACCTTTCCGGTGCTTCTCGCATAGCCGTCGGCCGCATGGCTTGCTCCCTGCTCATGTGAGGTCAGCACATGCTTAATCTCCGGATGCTTGTAGAGCTCGTCATAGACATTAAGGATGGCTCCTCCCGGATAACCGAATACTGTGTCAACACCCTGTTCTTTTAAGCATTCTATAATAACCTGTGATCCTGTTAACTGCATCTTGTATTCCTCTTTTTCTTATACGAATCCTTTACGATAATAGGTAAAAGCCTTATTCGTACTGAATTTTCTATCAAAATATATACTACGCGTTCTGCTCGCCCGGAAGTGCAAGGATGGCTCCTCTGTTTCCTGATGTAACAAGTGCTGCGTATCTCTTCAAATAGCCTGTTGTAACCTTCGGCTCCCTTGGCTGCCACTTTGCCTTACGCTCAGCAAGCACCTCGTCTGACACATCGAGCTCAAGCTTCATGTTTGGAATATCAATCTTTATGATATCTCCCTCTTCAACCAGGGCAATCGGTCCGCCTACTGCGGCCTCAGGTGAAACATGACCTATTGAAGCTCCTCTTGAAGCTCCTGAAAAACGTCCGTCTGTGATGAGTGCTACAGAGCTTCCAAGTCCCATTCCGGCAATAGCGGATGTAGGATTAAGCATCTCTCTCATTCCAGGGCCGCCCTTTGGTCCCTCGTATCTGATGACAACTACATCACCCTCTACGATCTTGCCACCCTTTATTGCTGCAATTGCATCCTCCTCGCAGTCAAATACTCTTGCAGGGCCCTCATGAACCATCATCTCATCGACAACTGCTGAACGCTTTACTACAGAGCCGTCCGGAGCCAGATTTCCTTTAAGCACTGCAAGTCCTCCGGTCTTTGAATATGGATTGTCTACCGGTCTGATGACCTCAGGGTCTCTATTGACTGCATTCTTTATATTCTCTCCAACTGTCTTTCCTGTAACAGTCATACAATCTGTATTTAAAAGTCCGATATCAGCAAGCTCTTTCATGACAGCCCACACACCGCCGGCCTCGTTTAAGTCCTCCATATATGTAGGGCCTGCCGGGGCAAGGTGACAGAGGTTTGGTGTCTTCTCACTGATTGGATTTGCAAAGCTGATATCAAAGTCAAAGCCTATCTCATGAGCGATAGCCGGAAGATGAAGCATAGAGTTTGTAGAACAGCCAAGTGCCATATCAACTGTGAGCGCGTTCATTATTGCATCCTTTGTGATGATATCTCTCGCCTTGATGCCCTTATTGTACATATCCATGACAGCCATTCCGGCATGCTTTGCAAGACGTATACGCTCTGAATATACAGCAGGGATTGTTCCGTTTCCGCGAAGTCCATGCCGAGTGCCTCTGTAAGACAGTTCATGGAGTTGGCTGTGTACATTCCTGAGCATGAACCGCAGGTAGGACATACCTTGTTCTCATACTCGCATACATCATCCTCTGTCATAGTACCTGCAGCGTATGAGCCTACAGCCTCAAACATTGATGAAAGGCTTCTCTTTCTGCCCTTTACATGGCCGGCAAGCATTGGTCCGCCTGATACAAATACTGTAGGAAGATTAAGACGTGCAGCCGCCATCAGAAGTCCCGGCACGTTCTTGTCACAGTTTGGAACCATTACAAGTGCATCAAACTGATGAGCGATTGCCATACACTCTGTAGAATCAGCAATCAGATCTCTTGTGACAAGGGAATATTTCATGCCTACATGTCCCATTGCAATACCATCGCACACTGCGATTGCAGGAAATACTACAGGAACTCCGCCTGCCTCTGCAACTCCAAGCTTTACAGCCTCAACGATTTTGTCTATATTCATATGGCCCGGAACAATCTCATTGAATGAGCTTACGATTCCGACCATAGGCTTTTTCATTTCCTCCGATGTAAAACCAAGAGCATTAAATAACTTCTTGCCGGTGCCTGCTGCATTCCGGCTCTTGCGTTATCACTTATCATATTTTATCTCCTTATTTATCTCCGACTATTTCTTTGAGTACTTCATCATTACTACTGTATACATAATGATCTGCCTATCTATAACCTGTTAGCTGTCTATAATAAGTTATGCAGCTACACACGTTCTGCGATGAGATCCCCCATCTGCGCTGTGCCTACCTGTGTGATACCCTCTGTAGTCTCACCCGGCTGTGGCATGATGTCGATTGTCCTGTAACCCTCCTTAAGCACCTGCTTTACAGCATCCTCGATTGCCTGTGCTTCCTTGTCCAGATCAAATGAGTAGCGAAGCATCATGGCTGCTGAAAGGATTGTTGCGATAGGGTTTGCAATGCCCTTTCCTGCAATATCAGGAGCAGATCCGCCACTTGGCTCGTAAAGTCCGAACTTTGTATCGTTAAGGCTTGCTGATGAAAGCATACCGATTGAGCCTGTCACCATACTTGCTTCATCTGATAAAATATCGCCAAACATATTCTCTGTGAGGATAACATCAAACTGCTTAGGATCCTTGACAAGCTGCATTGCACAGTTATCAACAAGCATATGCTCATATGTAACCTCCGGATAATCCTTTGCGACCTCCTCGACGATCTTTCTCCATAATCTGGAAGAATCAAGTACATTTGCCTTGTCTACGGATGTGACCTTTTTCCTTCTCTTCATGGCTATATCAAAGCCTCGCTTTGCGATTCTTCTGATTTCATTCTCATTGTATGTCAGTGTATCTGTGGCCGTAACAACTCCGTCCACCTCTTTTGTCTCTCTGGCTCCGAAGTAAAGACCTCCTGTAAGCTCACGCATAATCATCATATCAAAGCCGTCTCCGATGATATCGCTACGGAGCGGACATGCTGCAGCAAGCTCCTTGTACAGGTATGCCGGTCTGAGATTTGCAAACAGATTGAGCGACTTTCTAAGCTTTAAAAGTCCTGCCTCCGGACGAAGCTCAGGGGCCAGCTTGTACCATGGTGATGTGGCTGTGTTGCCACCGATTGAACCCATCAGCACCGCATCTGAATCAAGTGCAGTCGCAATAGCCTCATCTGTAAGAGGAACACCTGTTGCATCAATTGAGCAGCCACCCATCAGGATGTCTGTATAGTTGAAGCTGTGTCCATACTTATCTGCTATCTTATCCAATACCTTCTTTGCCTCAGCGACTATCTCCGGTCCGATTCCGTCTCCGGAAATTACACCAACTTTATATTCCATAATTTCTTACCTCTTTTATATAAAAATACATATTCTTATATTAAAGCATTAAAGTAGTTATTTCAATATGCCAGGATATTTTACTTTTTCATGCAATTTATAACCGCAGCTTATAATAACTGCATACTATAATAACAGTTTTTTATTATTATTGCAAGAGATGCGGATAATAAGAAAACCGCCACTTATGTGACGGCTTTACAAATATGCATTATTTAGCTGAATCCTCTGCTTTCTCAAGGTCAGCGATAGCTGCCTTCTGCATAGGGATACGGCAGTTCTTGTTGTTACCAAACTCAACGATTACAGTATCGTCCTCGATATCGATAACTGTACCGTAAAATCCACTTGTTGTAAGAACTGTGTCTCCTGTTGCAACTTCATTGAGCATAAGCTCCTTTTTCTTCTGTTCCTTCTTCTGTGGACGGATCATAAGAAATACATAACTGCGAAAAGTACTACTAACCAGACAATCATTCCAACTGTTCCTGCTGCCTGACCGTTTGCTAAAATTGATGTCATCAATTGTTCCTCCTAAATATTCTATAATTGATGTGTTTTAAGCACTATTACCATAATACACGTTAAACGTGCTAACGGCAAGGCTTTTTTATCATTTTCGAGATTTTTTATATTTGCCTTCTAGCTCTGCTCTCCCTGTGTCATTCCATAGAGCTTTTCAGCCTTGTATGAGGCAAAACGGCCTGCATCAAGTGAATCCCTTATCTCTTCCATCATGTTGTTGTAGAAATACAAATTATGTAGCACGCACAGTCTCATTCCGAGCATCTCCTTTGCCTTTAAAAGATGCCTGATATATGCACGCGAATATGTGCGGCAGGCAGGACAGTTACAGCCCTCCTCAATAGGGCGCATATCCTTCTGATACTTCTGGTTGAACAGATTAAGCTTGCCGTGATTCGTGTATACATGTCCGTGACGGCCATTTCTGCTTGGGTATACACAGTCAAAGAAGTCGATACCTCTCTCTACGCCCTCAAGTATATTGGCAGGAGTTCCTACTCCCATCAGGTATGTAGGTTTATTAACAGGCAGATGAGGCACTGTCTCATCAAGGATATGGTACATCTCCTCATGGCTCTCTCCTACCGCCAGTCCGCCGACAGCATATCCATCCAGCTCAAGCTCAGAAATGCGCTTTGCATGGTCAATTCTTATATCATCATAAATAGCTCCCTGATTGATACCGAATAAAAGCTGCTCCTTGTTGATAGTATCCGGTAAACTGTTTAAGCGTGCCATCTCCTTTTTGCACCTCTCAAGCCAGCGCGCGGTCCTGTTTACAGAGTTTGTCACATACTGTCTGTCTGCAACGCTAGATGGGCACTCGTCAAATGCCATAGCAATCGTGGAGCCGAGGTTTGACTGTATCTGCATGCTCTCCTCAGGTCCCATAAAAATCTTGGCACCATCAATATGCGAGTTGAAGTACACGCCCTCCTCCTTTATTTTGCGAAGACCTGCCAGTGAAAACACCTGGAATCCGCCGGAATCTGTAAGGATTGGTCTGTCCCACACCATGAATTTGTGCAGTCCGCCAAGCTCTTTAATGATTTTGTCTCCGGTTCTTACATGCAGGTGATATGTATTTGACAGCTCAACCTGACACTTTATCTCCTTTAAATCGTCCGTAGAGACAGCGCCCTTTATCGCACCTACTGTTCCTACATTCATAAATACAGGTGTCTGTATATCTCCATGCACAGTATGGAATGTACCTCTCTTGGCACGTCCCTCCTGTTTTAGTAACTCATATTTAGCCATATTTTCGTTTAATTCTCCTGTTTCTTTTACTTATCGCCATTGCCTACGATTTTTCTGATTAATATTCCGTTGGTCAGCAGTGTGGTATCTATGCAATGCCTCTCAAAAAGCACCTCGCCGTCCTTCGGCACCTCAATATCCTCATCAGAGCAGTTGACTATAACCTCCACATATGTATCCACCCAGCCCATCTTTCTGAACTGGATTACCCTTGGATTGTCAGCAAAATCGTCAGGAAAATGGAAGTTTCTGCCCTTTAAAAGCGGCTCACTCGCCCTTAAATGAATGAGCTTTGATACCATCTCAATGCGTTCCTTAAACCTGCCTGCCTCAATATCATCCACGGCATACATCGTCTGCAGTCAGGGTCATAGCTGCCCGGCATGGCAATCTCAGTGCCGTAATATATACATGGGCTGCCCGGCATAGCAAAAAGCACTGCAAGCTGTGCAAAGTACTGGTCGAGATTCTTTGTATCAGAGCGAAGGCGCTTTGTATCATGTGAATCAAGCAGATTGAAAAGCACATCATTGGTCTGCTGCATGTAGTTGGTATAACATCTGTTTATAGTATACTCAAAATCCTGATTCGTCTGGCTCTTATCTATCCAGAAATCCTTGATGCTCTCTCCAAGCGGATAGTTCATAACCGCATCGAACTCATCTCCACGCAGCCACGGAAGAGCATTATGCCATATTTCTCCCAAAATGTAAATATCCGGATTGATTTCCTTAAGCCTTGCCCTAAGCTCCTTACAGAAGCGGTGTGACACCTCATTTGCCACATCAAGGCGCAGTCCGTCGATATGATAATTTTCTACCCAATTGGCGCAGATATCGATAAAGTATTTTCGCACCGCCGGATTATTTGTATTGAGCTTTGGCATATTGTCAAAAAATCCAAACGTATAAAACTGGCCCTTTTTAGCCGCTCCATGCTTAAAGTCAAGAGGCCATTCATTGATCATAAACCAGTCGTAATACTCTGAATCCGCTCCCTTTGCTAAAACATCCTGCCACGGTGCAAAATAATAGCCACAGTGGTTGAACACTCCGTCCAGCATTATTCTCATATCACGCTTATGGGCTTCTAGCACAAGCCTCTTAAAGGTCTCTTCATCTCCAAAGCGCGGGTCAATCTTTGCATAATCCGTTGTATCATACTTATGATTGCTCGGTGACTCGTTTATCGGTGTCAGGTAGATTCCGTTTATTCCAAGCTCCTTTAAGTAATCAAGCTTTTGAATGATTCCTGCGAGATCTCCGCCGAAGCACTCCTCATTTTTGACCTTTCCCCTGTTTCTCCACGGAACAACATAATCAGGGTCTATCGAGTGGTCTCCATTGCAGAATCTATCCGGAAATATCTGATACCATATAGTGTCATTTACCCACTTCGGTGTGACCGGAATATCACACGGATTCATCCACGGGAATACAAAGCACTGGCGGCTTCTGCCTCAAGTGCCATCTGCTCTGCACTCACGAAGCCATCCTCAAAGTAAAACCATCTCTCATCCTCTGTGATGAGCTCAAAATAATATTTAAGTCTCTTGAATGGTGGCTTTACCGTGGTGGTCCACCATATCTGGTGCTTTAATTTCTTTTTAAATATAATCGGCTGCTTATCGCCATTCCAGGTCTCACCACCGCCTAAGATACCGGCTGCGAATGGGTCACCGAGTATGATATTTACTTCCTTCACATCATAACCGGTCTTTATATTTATGATTAATTCATCCTCATTTAAAGGATAGCAGTAGTTGTCGTATGCCTGGTGAAATACCCCGTTAAATTCCATGTTTTCTCCCTCTTTTGCTGTCTTATTGTAGTCGTTGTTGCATTGCTTCATTGCTTCATTGTGGCTCTAAGGACGGCATGTAAGTCACGGCCACCGTGAGCGTCCACGCGCTGCCCTGTTCGCTACGCTGCGCTGTTAAGATTCTGTACGAATTATGCTTATAGATTTTCTCTGGCTGACGAAACCGTCGCTACTCGCCCTCCATGGCTCGATAGCTCCTTGCCCCGGCGTCCCTGCCGGTGCATTTCTGTGTATCGAAGCATAATTCTACAGACTCTAAACAGCTTCGCTATTCGCTCCCAGGGCAGCACGTGTACGCTCGCGGTGGCCGCGGCTTACGTGCCTTACGTTGTGGCAAAATTGCTACAAATGATGCTGCTTAATTATACTTGCTTAAATTATGCTTCGCCTAATTTGCGCTTTGCATATACAGGCATGCAAATATAGTTACATATATACATAATTATATACAAACATAGTTCGAAAGTTATCTAAATAAAATAATATCATAGTTTTCTTGACTATTCAACTTTGTATTACTTATAATATACCTATTATTGTAACTATAGGAGCTTCCGTGAGAACAAGAAAGACCGTTGCTATTCAAGGCGGAGGGGTGCAATCCCTCAATAATTAGCACTATGGCGCATCAGCTTTTTCTTCTCTATGGTTCTAAATAGTTATATACTATATAAAAAGGAGACCATCATGGCAGGTTCATCATACGGAAATATTTTTAAGGTAACAACATGGGGAGAATCACACGGAAAAGGCTTAGGGGTCGTTGTGGACGGCGTTCCTGCTGGGCTTGAGCTGTGTGAGGAGGATATTCAAATATTCTTAAACAGAAGGAAGCCGGGACAGTCTAAGTTCACTACCCCGCGCAAGGAGGATGACGCTGTTGAGATTCTCTCCGGCGTGTTTGAGGGAAAGACTACAGGCACACCTGTTTCTATGGTTGTGTGGAATAAAAATCAGAAATCAAAGGATTACAGTGAAATTGCTTCGTACTATCGTCCGGGGCATGCTGACTTTTGCTTTGATGAGAAATACGGCTTCAGAGACTACCGAGGCGGTGGTCGTTCTTCGGGACGCGAGACAATAGGCCGTGTTGCAGCAGGTGCTATCGCTGTAAAGATGCTATCGAGCCTTGCATAAAATTCCTTACATACACCAGGTCAATAGGCCCTGTTACAATTGATGAGGTTAATTTTGATGCCCATGAGATTTACAACAATTCGCTTTATATGCCTGATGCCGATGCAGCACTAAAGGCTTCTGAATATCTGGAGGAATGCCTTAAATCACTCAATTCCTCAGGCGGTGTGTGTGAATGTGTCATCACTGGTCTTCCTGTCGGGCTCGGTGATCCTGTATTCGAGAAAATTGATGCTAATCTGGCAAAGGCTATTATGTCTATCGGAGCTGTAAAGGGCTTCGAAATCGGCGATGGCTTTGATGCGGCAAAGGCAACAGGACTTACAAACAATGATGCCTTTATTATGAGGGATGGCGCTGTTTCAAAAGAGACAAATCACTCCGGCGGTACTCTCGGCGGCATGACAGACGGCTCACCGCTTATTTTCAGAGCCGCCATAAAGCCTACTCCTTCAATCGCAGCTACACAGCACACTGTAAATAAATCCGGTGAAGATATAGAGATTTCCATCAAGGGACGTCATGACCCGATTATCGTGCCACGTGCTGTTGTTGTTGTTGAAGCTATGGCTGCAATTACTATTGCGGATGCACTGCTTATGAATATGGGAGCACGCATGGACCGCATATCTGATTTTTACAAAAAATTATAACTTTGTCATATAGTAAAAAGCATCTATTCATTTCCGGACAGATGCTTTTTATCTATTTTATTCTCTTCTCTTGCTTTTATCATCTCATTAATAATTGCAACACGAACTTCACTTTCTGCAATCTCTTCTGATGTAAATAATTGTTTTTCAAGTTCATCCCATGAAGAACCTTTTGGATTAATCTTTGATTTACTCATTTTCATTACTCCTTTTTATTCCATAAAACTGTAAACTTCTTATTCATCTTCCTATTCCGCCACATCAACATTCAATACTATCAATGACTTTGGAGACTTAATATTTCCTTCTCTGTAGACAACTCCACTTTCGATAAGAGGATTTAGTATCTCACGTAAAAACTGACTTCTACTCTTGTAGTCCGTGACAGCTTGTAGCTCTTTTACATGCTTTGGACCTTCTGCTTGCAATAGTTCTAATACTCTTTTTTTAGTTCCAGATAGCTCATCATATATATTCGTTTCTATTTTTTCGTATAGGCGATCATACAAACGCAAATTCAAAAAACCTGGATAAATTGACACAACCGGTTGCAATTTTTCTTCACATCCACTATAACATTCAATCATTGTCTGAAAACCAGTTCCTCCACGCTCCATCAAATTTGCTACATCCAAACATGCTGCTATGATAGAATTCCTTCTAATAGAAGGGATTGAACCTACTGGATATTGAGCATAATCTTTAGGAAGCAACCAAGACCCCGGTGAAACAATTTCTATTCTGTCACAATATATATCCACATCAATCTGCGTGCCGGAAATAGAATAATCTCTGTGTGCGATTGCATTTACTAATGCTTCTCGAATTGCCTCTTTCGGATATGCACGCACTTCCTCTCGCCCACCGGATTCCGTTTTTCTCCAGCCGGTTTTTGTGTTTCTTTCAATAAAACTTAAAGCATTTCGAAATCCATTCACCAATGATCCCTTATATCTTCCACTATCAAGTACTGTTCCTGTTTTGGCATTGCCTTTCCAAAGACGACAACAAATCAGTGAATCATCACCTTCATAATTATCTTCAAACATAAGAAATCCTGATTTAGCATAACAATCCTTTGAAATAACCTCTTCGTTTTGCAAATCCTTTATAGTCGGCACATTGGAACTCTCTCTATATTCCTTGCATAAAGCGATATATTCACTCCATTTTGATTCCTCATATAAGACCTCGCTGGTTTCATTATCAACACCATATTTTCTTTTAGACAAAGAAATAATGTCTTCCGGAGTAGCTGGTGTTGTATTTCCGTCACCCTTAATATAAACGGTTTCATTAAAATCACCTTCTCTGTATCTTACTACAGAATCTGCCGGATTCACTTTCACTGCCAAAACAAATCGTTCCGCATTAGAATCAACGCTTCTCATCATATATTGAACTTTTGTATGAGGAAAAATGTGTCTATCAATGATTTTAGCTATTAGATTTTTTGTGTTATCAATCTCATTCAAATCAATGCCAAAAGCTTCTCCATCATTAGACACACCTACAAACATAATTCCACCTTCACCATTTGCATATCCAACAATAGTTTTTGCCCACTTTACCGGTTTATCCGGATTCAATATTGCCTTGTATTCATAGGTTAAATCTTCTGTTATAACATCTGAAAACAGCTCTGAAATCTTCATTTCAGCACCTCCAAACTGCAATTTTATAGCAAGCATAGCATACATTTCGATACATTACAACAACATTGCTAAACATTTTGATAACATTTTGATTTTTTGCAATGTTCTCATTTATCCAAACCAAAATAAAATCCAAACCTTTGTAATAATGGCAGAAAAAATGATTATTAAATTCAAAAGAGGTAGAAGGTGTACCCCCTATCCACAGTACACCTTCTACCTTCTCCTTAATTTTCTTATATTAGTTCTTTCAATTCCATTATCTTATTAACCTTGCATATACGGATTTCATAACCTATAGCATTTTTAATTAACAGTATTTATATTGTTGCTTTTTGCTATATATATGCAATACATTTGTAATACTATAATTATAGCTATGTTTAGCCATAAACCATAAGTTGTCCATGTCAATTTGTAATCGAAATAATCTACAAATATTTTTTCACAATATAAGATAACTGCAAGCGAACTAAGTTGTAGCAATAGACGGATTGTATGCAACTTAATTCCCCATGTTGCTATCAAAAATGTTATTACTGCTATAAAAAATATTTCTTTTGAATGAATAGGAGCTGCCCACCCATTCCTAGTAGTTATCCCTGGAACGTTATAAAAACATAAAAATCTCAAAAAGAAGGTTATCAGAAAAACACCAGTTATAATAGTTTTATGTTGCTTCAATATATTCTTACCGTCTAACACGCCCATATTTCCCCCATCACCGGCAATAGTGTCCCATCCATTGTTTGTACCTTTTTAATAGGTACCTATCACGATTTGTACAGTCTCATTTAATGCTTTCTTAAACCGTAACACCGATAACATCTGTACGCAAACGGCAGCATTACGATAAATAATGCGCTATATAGCAAGATAACAAATGGTAATTGCCGAAAAGCAAATCCACCAATCTGAAAAATAAGCGGGCTTTTTACGTATTCAATGATATTTGAAAACACGCTCGGCATGAAATCAAAAAATGTAGTAAAATCTGAAGCCATACGCCCTATAAATGGTAACATACAAAATAAAACAAACGGAACCGCTGCCGCTACAGCCGTACTTCGCGTTTTAACAATAATCAACATCGTCAACGATGCAGAAAATAAGCTCGCGATATACCCCATCAGCAGCATCAGCAAATGATATTCGCCATATGTCATGCTATAAATACAATACGGCTCACTTATCTGATATGGCGTGAAAAATCCGCTAGTTCCCATTACTCCAAATGCAATCAAATCTAAAATTCCCATTCCAACCCAATAAATGAGCGTTGTCATAAGAATTCCTGTCAATACCTTATTTTTACAGCTTTGGTTCTTCCATATTTAGCGGCAAGAAACACTCCTTCTGTACCAGACCGAAACTCACCCGAAAATATACTGATTGAAAGGAAGCCTATGACAACTGCCAATATAATGATATAGTTCTGCGTATACATCAGCATAGTATCCCAACTCACCGCTGCCTCATAGTCAAGTGGGGTTTCAACAGTCTCGTACACATTTTCTATGAGTTCCTTTTTTTCGGGTGTCGTTCCGTATTCTTCAGCCATTTTTCCCATATTTTCCTGATAGAGTGTATAAATATCCGCCGCCTGCTCATCGGATAACTGGTATAGAACGCTATTATCCCATTCCGTATCCGGAGTTAGTATACCAATTACAAAATCTGTAATAGGTTCATATGATTGCACTGTTTTGCCGTATTCATTATCAGGAATTTCTTCCGGATACTTTGCAGACAAATCTTTCACTTTTTTCACAATCTGTCCAATCTGTTCCGATGTCAATTCACCTTTCCAGCGATTTTGATCTTCTGCAAGATAACGTGCTGACAATCCCCCGGTATAACCATCTCCATTTTCATCAACATAACGCACACTTCCAACTGCTAATAACGCGATGATAACTGCAATTAAAAACGTACCGACAATTACCGCTTGATTTATCCTTTTTGAAAATATTTTTTTCAGTTCATATTTAAGCATCATTTTAATCACCTGCCTTCTCTCCGAAATAAAGAAGAAATGCATCCTCTAATGTTGATTCTTCCCTTACAGCATTTTCTGTCGGCGGTACTTTTGAAAGGATCCGTAACTCAGCGCCGTCGGAGGTAGTCTTTATATTTCCCACTTTATATTTCTCCAGATAATGATTGACTTCTTTTTTCGGGACTGCACAATTCCAAACCCTCAAATCCATCGAAGATATAAGCTGCTCTGATGTTCCCGTATAAAAGAACCTTCCGTCTTTCATCATAATAATTTCATTGGCAATAAATTCTATATCAGAAACAATATGTGTAGAAAGTAATACCAACCGTTCTTCTGACAGTTCACTGATCAGATTCCGAAATCGTATCCTCTCATTTGGATCTAATCCGGCGGTTGGCTCATCCAGCACTAATATCTGCGGATCATTCAACATTGCCTGCGCAATTCCGACGCGCCTGAGCATTCCACCCGACAAAGTTTTCATTTTCCGTTTTTTATATTTTTTCAAACCGACCTGCTCTAACAGCTCTGAGCCTCTGCTCTTTGCCGCGATTGGGCGAAGACCCTTAATCGACGCAATATACATCAGATAATCATAAACGGTTAAATCCGGATAATACCCAAAATCCTGTGGCAAATATCCTAATTTCCCTCTATACTTCTCTCCCATTTTAAAAATATCATTTCCGTTCCATGTTATGATGCCTTCTGTCGGGCTCATAACAGTACACAGCATCCGCATTAGCGTTGTTTTTCCTGCGCCGTTCAGTCCTAACAATCCATATACTCCCTTACCCATGGTATATGTCACATGATCCACCGCATGTACCTCACCAAATATTTTTGACACATTCTCAAATCGGAATTCCATTTTCCTGTTCCTCCACAATCAATTCATAATGGCGCTGTAATTTTTGCACACAATAAATCAGATATCCAAAAGACAACACAAGTATTCCTATCCAAAGTGGCATTGCCATTTGCCGATAAATAAAATCAGTTCCTGCTATTGCTGACCATGCAACAGTACAAATCAAATTTAAAAAGAATGCAAGATATTCCATGTCATGATCATGCCTTTTACTATATAATAATCGGAAACATATACAGCATGAAACATTAAACGGAATCAAAAAATCAATAATAATTTTATATACCTCAATCTGAATCGTATTAGATACAATTCCCAGAAATATAGTCATCATAGCCACATCTACGATTCCGAACAGCAGCATTCTTGCAGCCATAATTTGCCTCAAGGAATAAAATGTTGTTTTTTCAATCTCAACGGTTGAAAATCTCCTGTTTTTCCACATTTCCGGTATAATCAATACTGCAAATATTGTTGCCATAGACGGAAGCATTCGCAAGACATTTTCCCTGCTTTCAAAATCTGACAGCAATATCCAAATCAAAAGCAATACTGCTCCTTGCAATACCCACCATCTTTTCTGGATAAATTTCGACTGTCCATACAAGAACTCAAAACTTGACAATTTCCCTTCACCGAAAATTTTCTCATTTACCTGTCCTATGACAGTCTCGCATTTTTTGATGGTATCTTCCACTGCTGTATCCTTGACATACCGATTTTCTACCAATTTTCTATATTCTTTAATCTTTTTCTTATATTTTTTCACATTCGCCCCTCCAATTCTTTCGATAATATTTCCTTTATCCTTGCCACACGATATTTCACCAGTGACAATTTAATGTTTAACAGTTCTGCGATTTCCCTCTGTTTCAGCTCCTGAAAGAAAAAAAGTATAGCAGTTTCCTTTAACTCCTCCGGCAGCTTATTCAAAGCTCTTTCCACATCCAAACGAAGCTCTGTCTCCGGCATATGATCCTCCGGCTGTTCCGGAAGTTCGTCATATAAGAGTTCTTTCTTCTTTTTATAATAATTTTTTATAACATTTCCAGCGATACGATATAAATAGCTTTTTGTTTTTTCTATCTTTGTGCCTCCCATTAAAGCTTCCAAAAATCTTACAAAGGTATCCTGCGCCATATCTTCAGCACAATCTTTGTCGTGAATATGCAGAAAACAATACTGATAAATAGACGTATAATATTTTCTGACCAGCTGCCCGCCTGCATCACTGTCTCCACGTTTGATTTTCTGCTGCAACACAAAGTCCGAAGTCATTTCTCTCCTCCTTTCTCATTCGTGTCTATATAATATGACAACTGACCATGCCAAAAAGTTAGTCCTGAAATTATTTTTTCTACTATGGCTTGAGTTGTTCTATATATTCTTCCAGACAGAGACCGCTTTCCTGCATTTGCGCCGCTGCTTCCGTTCCCACATATCTATAATGCCATGGCTCGTTATTAATCCCCGTAATTTCCACTTTTTCACTCGGATATCTTTTGATAAATCCATACTTATATGCATTTTCTGCAAGCCACGCATATACTGCATCTGAAGAACACTTCGATGTATCTGCATTGATGTCAACACTTAATCCTAATTGGTGTTCACTAGTCCCCGGTATCGCAACATATTTTTCTGCTAACTCTTTTGCCTCGCTATGTGAATAGCCTTCCGCCCGGTATTCCTCAATTTTTTCATCCATGATTTTCTGCTGTTCCTGTGTTGTTCTGTATCCTTCTCTTACAAAAAGCTCCAAGCCCGCAGCCCTCGCATCATCAAACATTTTTTGGAGCTGTGGATATATTCGACTGTCTACTTTCTGCCCATTTGACAGTTCTGTAAGTTCCGGGTCGTAACCCGACGGAATCTTATAATCCTTATTTACAAGAATCAGATTCCACCCAAGAGATGTATCTGCTTCTTCAATCCCCAAGTTCAGACTTCTTAAAGGAGTCATCTGTACAACCGTATACCCCAAAACCATTAACAGCACGAGTCCGGCAATAAGTTTTACAAACTGCCTCGGAAACCATTTCTTTCTATTATAGTTCTTATACTTCACCTTTCCAATCCTCCCTTTTGCTTTATCTGTCATTAGATAGGACAATTTAACGGTTAAAAAGGTTAGTCACTCTTGTATTTATGGTTTAACGATCATACTGTCTCGGTCGTTATTTCTTCCTTATATGAAATATGAATTGCGATTTTCACTTTTTACGATGAGGACAATGAGAAGTCTACCAATCGATGGCAGCTCGACGCTTTGTTGGACGGGATCATCGATAACGATCTGCGAGTCATGATAGCTACTGCAAAAAGCATATCAGAAATTGAAAAAGAAACGAAGGAAAAAGAGCCAGAGGCATAAAACCTCCGGCTTTCTTTTACTCTTTTAATAGGCGGGTACGCCGTAGCTGTAGATGGAGCTGTTACCCACGCTGTAACTATTCTGATTGCAGGCATCGCTTTCGAGATTGTCAAAAAGTGGACACTGCCAATCCGAAACTGGAGAAAAGTTCGTGGTGAGCTGGAAATCATGTACCCGAATAGAATACAGATATAGCAATAAAAGCCGGAATATCAAGAGTAAATATACGCCCAGATTTCTCTGGGCGCTCTTGACATACCAGCTTATTTTTGCTATTAAATAAACAACGCTTAACACAGAAATCTGCTGTTAAGCCGCATCAATTATCATATAAGATCTGAATTTACAGAAAAAATTTCACCTCGTCTCGTCGTCTTGAGAGATAATTCTCTTCGTCATACTTAGTCTTTCTTCCTCAAATTTGAATCTACATAAAATGACTCCTGTTTTAGAAAATACCATATAAAACAGCACATACTTCAAATGTTTC
>ENA-OQEX01000259-OQEX01000259.1-human-gut-metagenome-genome-assembly--contig:-NODE-259-length-30862-cov-5.397625_pt1 | contig 30862 bp, 40 predicted proteins | sample MGYA00242802_ERZ504649 | MGnify/ENA primary metagenome ERZ504649 (study PRJEB26092, sample SAMD00036194) | human gut metagenome | host: Homo sapiens | study: EMG produced TPA metagenomics assembly of...
CTCAAACTATCCGGAGAGGCGTTTGGCGGCGGCAAAGTCGGCATTGACACGTCCGTCATCCGCCGTATCGCTGAGGAAATCGTTCCCGCGGTGCAGCAGGGCGTTCAGGTCGCCATCGTCGTCGGAGGCGGCAACTTCTTCCGCGGCGCGGAACTTCAACAGGCTGGAATCGACCGCTCCCGCGGCGATTACATGGGCATGCTGGGCACGGTGATGAATTGCCTCGCTCTGCAGGACTTCTTGGAGCAGGAGGGACAGGCCACGCGCGTGCAGACCGCCATCACCATGGGTCAGGTCGCCGAGCCGTACATTCCGCTCAAGGCCATTCGTCATCTGGAGAAGGGCCGTGTCGTGATTTTCGGCGCTGGTGCCGGTATGCCGTATTTCTCCACTGACACTGTGTCCATTCAGCGTTCTTTGGAAATCCATTGCGATGAGGTGCTGATGGGCAAGAACGGCGTGGACGGCGTTTATACCGCCGATCCTCGTAAGGACGAGAACGCCAAGCGTTTCGCCACATTGAGCTATAATCGTGCCCTCGTCGACAATCTCGCCGTTATGGATGCATCCGCGCTTTCCATGGCCCGCGACAACAAGCAGCGCATCCGTGTTTTCGGGCTCGAAGGCAATGGCAATGTGACCCGCGCCCTTCTCGGTGAGGAAATCGGAACTATGGTTTCCACCGCGGAGTCCACACTCGCTGAATAACGACATTCAACGTCGAATATCGATCAAACAACCAACAACAAGGAGTACAAATGGCAACTATTGTCGAACAGGCCAAGGCACAGATGGCCAAGTCCGTGGAATCCACCAAGGAGAACTTCTCCGGCATTCGTACCGGCCGCGCGAATCCGGCGCTGCTCAACGGTATCACCGTTGATTATTATGGAGCTCCGACCCCGCTGAAGGCCGTCGCCACCATCGGCGTGCCGGAACCGCGTACCCTGTCCGTCACTCCGTTTGACGCGTCCCAGGCCAATGCCGTCGAGAAGGCGTTGCGTGATTCCGATCTGGGCGCCAGCCCGCGTCGCGACGGCAACGTCATTCGCCTGACCATGCCGGAGCTGACCGAGGAACGTCGCAAGGAATATGTCAAACTCGCCAAGGGCAAGGCGGAAGATGGCAAGGTCGCAGTGCGCAACATCCGACGCAAGGCCAAGGAATCCCTTGACAAGGCCATCAAGGACGGCGAGATGGGTGAGGACGAGGGCGATCGTCTGCTCAAGGAGCTCGACAAGATCACCAAGCAGACCACTGATGAACTTGATACCCTGCTCGAAGCCAAGCAGAAGGAGATCATGGAGGTCTGAGAGACCTTCATCTCCTGAAAAGAATCGACGTACAGCCAGACAGGGAACATGATGGAACATCAGGAACAGCTCGAAAAAGAAACCGAAGAGGCCATCAACGCCATCAACAAGAAGACGGGGCGTAATATGCCGCAGGCCATCGCCACAGGGGCGGTGCTCGTCATCCTCATCTTGGCGTGTCTGCTGATCAGCATTGACTTGTTCGTCTATCTGGTTGTGCTGTTCATGGTGCTTGCCCTTTGGGAGCTGCGCGTCGATTTCGCCACTGCGGGACTTCATATTCCCGTGGCGGTGTTGTGGGTATGTTCGGCGGCGACGTTGCTGTCCACCTATTACAGCGAACGGCATATCGTCGCCATGACGGTATGCGTGCTGGTGTCTTTGGTGGTCGTAGCGATCGCCGCCAGCGCTAAAGTGACGTTCGGCAGCCGCATCTCTCTGGCCGTGGCGGATAAGCTTTCCCACACCGATGCAGGCGCAAGACTTGAATCCTCCTTCAACCATGAGCAGGGAGAGGTAAGCCATAGCAGGCTGAGCCATGTCGCGGTCTCCATGTTCACCGTGCTGTACATTCCGCTTCTGGCTTCCTGCCTCATCATGCCGTTGACATTCAATGATCATCCCGTCGCGCATGCTATTATGATGGTATTCATGCCCGCGTTGAGCGATACCGGTGGTTTGTTCGCCGGGGCATGGCTGGGCAAGCACAAGCTAAGCCCCCGCATTTCGCCGAAGAAATCGTGGGAGGGTCTTGCAGGTTCCATTCTGTTCTCCATGATCGGATCTTTTGCCGTGATGTTCTGCACGTACGGGTCGGATGTGTGGATTTCCCGCTGGTGGGTCCCTGTCGCGGCCGGTTTCATGATCGGCATCGCCGGAACGTTTGGCGATTTGTGCGCATCCATGTTGAAGCGAGATATCGGCATCAAGGACATGGGCCACCTGCTTAAGGGACACGGTGGCGTGATGGATCGTGTGGATTCCATTCTGCTGTGCGCGCCGTTCGTGTGCGTGCTGCTGTGGGCAACTGGAATGTGAGAAAGGCAAACACAAGCATGAGCGACTCCGTGAATTCCACGAAGGATTTGCCGGAAACCGGTATTACTCCAGGAGGCACTACCGGTGCCTTCCGCGACGTGCTTTCCAAAGATCATGCGCGTCGAGGCAAGCCGCCGCTGCATTTTGCTGATATGACTGAAGACGAACGTATCGCGAAAGCAAGGATCTTGGACTTCCGAAATTCAGAGTCAAGCAGCTTGCCAATCATTACTATGGCATTTCGACGTCGCTGCCGAAGAGTTCTCTGACTTCCTGCAGCGAAACGAGCCGAAGCCGCAGAGGCGTTTTTCCCAACGCTCATTACCGAAGTGACCCGTCAAGTGGCCGATGAGGGCACTACTATCAAAACGCTATGGCGTCTGTTCGACGGTTCTCTTATTGAGTCCGTGCTCATGCGGTATCCCACCCGCACCACCTTATGCATTTCCAGCCAGGTAGGCTGTGGAATGGGCTGCCCGTTCTGTGCCACAGGTCAATTGGGTCTGACGAGAAACATGTCGGCAGGCGAGATTCTGGAACAGGTTCGTGTGGCCGCGAAAGCCATGCACGACGGCGAAGTCGCTGGCGGTCTCGGGCGCCTGAGCAACATCGTGTTCATGGGCATGGGCGAACCTATGGGCAATTACAAGTCCGTATTGAGCGCTGTACGCCAAATCAGCGCCATGCCACCTGAAGGTTTCGGCATTTCGGCACGTAACATTACCGTCTCCACGGTCGGCGTGGTACCTGGTATTAAAAAACTTACGGCTGAGGGTATTCCGGTGCGTTTGGCCGTGTCCTTGCACGCTCCGAGCGATGAGTTGCGAGACGAGCTCGTTCCAATGAACAAGCGTTTCAATACTACGCAGGTGCTTGATGCGGCACATGACTATTACTTGGCTTCGAAACGTCGCGTAAGCATCGAATATGCTCTGATGCGCGGTATCAATGATCAAGCCGAGCATGCCAAATTACTTGCTAAGCGATTGAACCATTACGGTGACAATTGGGCTCATGTCAATCCGATTCCGCTCAATCCCATCGAAGGATCGAAATGGACCGCTTCGAAGCCTGAGGATGAACAGCAGTTCCTTGATATCCTTCATAAAGCAGGCATTACTGCGACGTTGCGAGACACACGCGGGCAGGATATCGATGGTGCATGCGGGCAGCTCGCAGCTAAGGAACAAGATTAGATTTCAAGGAAAGATGCTTGTTCTGTCCGCTACTCGGACTTCCGACGAACATGCGTAACGTAAAACGGTTACTCTTGCATTCGTTGCACACATGATTATGCGCGAAGGAGTAAAACAGCATGTCACTGGCAGTCCGAGTCATTCCATGTCTTGATGTTGATGCGGGACGAGTAGTCAAGGGCGTGCATTTCGAGAATCTTCGCGATGCCGGCGATCCGGTTGAACTTGCCGCGGAATACTACCGTCAGGGTGCCGACGAACTGACTTTCCTCGATGTGACCGCTTCGAGCTCGCATCGGCAGACCATGGTCGATGTGGTGAGTCGAACTGCCAAACAGATTTTCATCCCATTGACCGTGGGTGGAGGCGTACGTGCCCTGAAGATGTGGATTCTCTGCTGCGTTGCGGAGCTGACAAGGTAGGAGTCAACACTGCGGCCATCAATGATCCGACGCTGATTGGCCGTGTCGCAGAACGATTCGGCAACCAAGTGCTCGTATTATCCGTCGATGCACGCCGTGAGCAGGGCGAGCGACACACTCAGTCGGGCTTTGAAGTAACCACCATGGGAGGCCGCAAATCCACCGGCATTGACGCTATCTGGTGGGTCAAGCGTGCTCAGGAGTTGGGCGCGGGGGAGATCCTGCTGAATTCCATGGACGCGGATGGTACCCAACAGGGTTTTGACTTGGAAATGATTAAAGCCGTGCGTAAGGAAGTGAAGATTCCGATCATCGCTTCCGGAGGTGCGGGCAAGGCTGCCGATTTCCCCCCGGCGATCGAAGCCGGAGCGGATGCCGTGTTGGCCGCGTCGATCTTCCATTACGGCAAAGTCACCATCGGCGAAGTCAAGGATGCCATCAAGGCCGCCGGCTATACCGTGCGATGAAAGCCGAAAACCGCAAAACAGGCGAATAACGTAATCAATAATCGAAGAAACAAATCAATAACACCATCATGACCAACGAAGCATACGACAACAGCACTATTCTTGACCCACGAATCGCAGAACGTCTCAAGAGGGACGATAAAGGACTGGTGACAGCCGTCATCCAGCAATTCGACACCAAAGAAGTGCTGATGGTCGGCTACATGAACGACGAAGCCATACGACGCACCCTGATGACTGGTCGCGTCACGTTCTGGTCGAGGTCCAGGCAGGAGTACTGGCGCAAGGGAGACACTTCCGGACATGCCCAGTATGTGAAGTCCTTCGCACTGGATTGCGATGGGGATGCCATTCTGGTTGAAGTCGATCAAGTGGGAGCGGCCTGCCATACCGGCAAACGATCCTGCTTCGAAGAAGGCGGGCAACTGCCCGTGGTCGTAGGATACCGTACCAAGGAACAGGAGGGCCAGCGATGAGTGAATGCAGCGTACAAGCACTCAAGTGGGGCGCCACCTGGCCGAGTCGCGAACAATTCCACGAATTGGCTGATCAGGGATATCGTGTGATTCCGATTGTGCGCCGACTTCTGGCTGATTCGTTGACTCCTGTCGGATTCTATGAACGCCTTGCTGCAGGACGTTCCGGCACATTCATTCTTGAATCCGCGGAATTTGGCGGCACGTGGAACAGATACAGCTTCATCGGTGTGAATTCCATGGCTCAGTTGCGTTCCAACAACGGCAAGGCCGATTGGTTGGGTCAGGTTCCCGCAGGCGTGCCTACCGAAGGCGATGTGATGGAAGTCGCGCATGCTGCGCTGAAAACACTGAAAGCGCCGCATGTCGAAGGACTGCCGAACCTGACCAGTGGTCTGGTCGGTACCGTCGGTTGGGATGCGATTCGCCATTGGGAACCGACCTTGCGTGCCGAGGCGCCGAACGAGACCGGGCAGCCGGAAACAGTTCTGGCATTGGCCACGGATATTGCTGTGGTCGACCATGTGTCCGGATCGGTATGGATGATCGCCAATGCGGTGAATGTAGACGATCGATCCACCCGTGCCGATGCGGCATACGACGAGGCGGTGGCGCGATTGGATGATATGCAGCGTAAGGCCGCCACGCCTGTCGAAGGTGAAGCTCGCGTCAATGTGTTGGATGAGACCATTAGCCAGCCCAAGCTTCGTTTCCGTACGGAGAAGAGCGATTATGAGCGTTCCGTTGAAATCGCCAAGCAGCACATCATCGATGGTGACGTGTTCCAGGTAGTCATTTCCCAGCGTCTTGACATTGATTCGCCAGCCGATCCATTCGACGTGTACCGCGTGCTTCGTACGCTCAACCCCAGCCCATACATGTATTTCATGTCGTTGACCGATGCGCAGGGGCGTGACTTCAACGTTATTGGATCCAGCCCGGAAACGCTGATCAAAGTGGACAATGGCCATGCCATGACCTTCCCGATTGCCGGTTCGAGGCCTCGTGGCACCACTATTGAGGAAGACGAGCAACTTGCCAAGGATCTGCTTGCCGATCCAAAAGAACGTAGCGAACACATCATGCTCGTTGATCTTTCCCGCAATGATCTGAGCCGTGTATGTCTTCCGGAAAGCGTGGAAGTCGTATCCTTGATGGATATCAAACGATTCAGCCACATTATGCACATCTGTTCGACCGTTACCGGGCGAGTTAACCCCGACATGACGTCGTTCGATGTGTTCACGTCGGCATTCCCAGCCGGAACGCTTTCCGGTGCGCCAAAACCACGTGCCATTGAAATCATCGACGAGCTTGAGCCCGCAGATCGTGGCATTTATGGCGGCACTGTCGGCTATTTCGATTTTTCAGGCAACCTCGATATGGCAATCGCCATTCGAACGGCATTCATCCGCGACCATGAAGCGAGCGTGCAGGCCGGAGCCGGAATCGTACTTGATTCCGTGCCGGCCAGTGAGTGGCAGGAGACTCGCAACAAGGCCGAGGCCAGCGTCGAAGCGGTGCAGATCGCCTCGCAGCTTCGCCAGTTGTGAGTCAAATCAAGCTAACCAATCGAGTAAAATGCTGAAAGGAACACCATGTCTGTACTCGATGAACTGGTGGCGGGAGCTGTCGAAGACCAACGAGCACGTGAACAGAACATTTCCCTTGATGAGGTGAAGCGTCAGACATTCGAAGCGCCGGCCCCTATTGATGCGCGACAGTGGCTGAAAAAGCGGATGGCATTCCGGTGATCGCGGAGATTAAAAGCTTCGCCATCGAAAGGGCACCTTAGCGACATTCCTGATCCTGCCGCATTGGCCAGGGAATACGAAAAAGGAGGTGCCAGCGCGATTTCCGTGCTGACCGAAGGTCGTCGATTCCTTGGATCGCTTGACGATTTCGATAAGGTCCGTGCAGCCGTGAAAATTCCAGTGTTGCGCAAGGATTTCATTGTCACGGAATACCAGATTTGGGAGGCACGGGCGCATGGCGCCGATTTGGTGCTGCTGATTGTTGCCGCGTTGGATGACGACAAGCTCAAATCTTTGCTTGAACTGGCGCATAGCCTCAATATGACGGTGCTGGTCGAAACGCACACTCGCGAGGAGATTCAGCGCGCGATCAATGCCGGAGCGCGAGTCATCGGCATCAATGCACGAAATCTCAAGGATCTCAAGGTCGATGTGAACAAATACAACGAGCTTGCCGCCGATTTGCCGGACGATGTGATCCGCGTAGCGGAATCTGGAGTGTTCGGATCGGTGGAACTTGAGGATTATGCCCGCGCCGGAGCCGACGCGGTGCTGGTTGGCGAAGGTGTCGCAACCGCATCCAACCATGAACAGGCTGTGGAGCGACTAGTAAAGGCAGGAGCAAGAGTGAAAGCATCCGAACAAACCCCGTTGGCAAGTCATGAAGGACCGTATTTCGGTCAGTTCGGTGGACGCTATGTGCCGGAAGCGCTGATTACAGCGCTTGACGAGCTTGAACGTGTCTACGAGGAAGCCAAGGCTGATCCGGAATTTCATAAGGAACTGGCTCGATTGAACCAGCAGTATGTCGGTCGTCCGTCACCGTTGACCGATGCGCCGCGCTTTGCCGAGCGTCTGAGGGAAAAGACTGGTCTTGACGCCCGCGTGTTCCTCAAGCGTGAGGATTTGAACCACACTGGCGCGCACAAGATCAACAATGCACTCGGTCAGGCCCTGCTGGTCAAGCGCATGGGCAAGACTCGGGTCATTGCTGAAACCGGTGCAGGTCAGCACGGTGTCGCCACCGCTACGGTGTGCGCCATGCTTGGACTGAAGTGCCGTATCTACATGGGCCAAATCGATGCGCGTCGTCAGGCCCTGAACGTTGCACGTATGCGCATGCTTGGTGCGGAAGTCGTGGAAGTCACCTTGGGCGATCACATCCTTAAGGACGCCATCAACGAGGCTCTTCGTGACTGGGTTACCAATGTAAAAGACACTCACTACCTGCTGGGCACTGTTGCCGGTCCGCATCCATTCCCGGCTATGGTGCGCGATTTCCAGAAGATCATCGGCGAGGAAGCTAAGCAGCAGCTTCAGGATTGGTATGGTATCGATCACCCGGATGCGGTTTGTGCATGCGTCGGTGGCGGTTCCAATGCCATCGGCATCATGAATGCGTTCCTTGATGACGAACGCGTGAACCTGTACGGCTATGAGGCAGGCGGCAATGGTCCGGAATCCGGACGCCATGCCATTCGCTTCGCACCGGGAACCGGTGAACTGGGTATGTTCCAAGGTGCCAAGAGCTATCTTCTTGAGAATTCCGAAGGCCAGACCCTCGATACGTATTCCATCTCCGCTGGTTTGGACTACGCCTCTGTGGGCCCGGAGCACGCATGGCTCAAGGAAATCGGACGTGTCAATTATTCTTGGGCGACCGATGAGGAAGCCATGAGCGCTTTCAAGGATCTCTGCGAGACCGAAGGCATTATTCCGGCGATCGAAAGTTCCCATGCCGTTGCAGGCGCATACAAGGCGGCTGAGGATCTCAAGGCCAAGGGATATGAGCATCCGGTCATGATCATCAACATTTCCGGTCGTGGGGACAAGGATATGAACACTGCCGGCAAATGGTTCGGTTATCTGACCGACGAGCAGGCCAAAGCGCTCGAAGCCAATGGAGCCCAGGGCAATAACGCGGACGGCGAGTGAAAGAAGGAGTATCCATTATGACGAACGCAACAGCAACCACGCCGTCCGGGCAGCCTCTCGGCATCAGCCATAAGCCGAGTCCGACGGAAGCCATGTTCGATGAATTCAAAGCGGCGAACAAGCCTGCATTCATCGGTTATCTTCCATATGGATTCCCTGATTCCGACTATTCGTTGAAAGCATTCCGCACCATGGTTGAGCATGGCGTCGATGCCGTCGAGATTGGTCTGCCGTATTCCGATCCGGTTATGGATGGTCCCGTCATCCAAGCGGCTTCGCATATCGCCATTGACAACGGCGAGAAAATCGCGAACGTGTTCAAAGCCGTCGAAACCGTGGCCAACGCCGGGGGAGTCCCTCTGGTGATGAGCTATTGGAACCTCATCTACCATTACGGCGTGGAACGTTTCGCACGCGATTTTGAAAATGCCGGTGGCGCCGGCCTGATTACTCCGGATCTCATTCCAGACGAGGCAGGTGAATGGATCGAAGCTTCGGACCGTCATGGACTTGACCGAATCTTCCTCGTGTCCCCGGACTCCACCGACAGCCGGTTGAAGGTCGTGGCAGGCAACGCTCGCGGCTTCGTCTATGCGGCAGCCCGTATGGGCGTCACTGGCGAACGATCCACCATCGATGCTTCTCCGGAAGAGTTGGTGGCACGCACGCGCAATGCCGGCGCGAAGAACGTCTGCGTTGGCATCGGCGTTTCCACCGCCGAACAAGGCGCGCGAGTCGGCTCATACGCTGATGGCGTCATCGTCGGATCCGCATTGGTGCACACCATGCTTGACGAATCCGGGAAAAACGCAGTCGATGAGCCACGGGTCTCAAGGCGTTGGCCGCCAAAGCCGAAGAGCTTGCGGACGGCGTCCATAACGCGCGTGTCGCAAAGTAAACCATTCTGACGATTTCGGTGGTCCACGCACCATATCGGATGCGTGGACTACCATCAGGAAACCATGACACTTGCATACATTCCATCGCCAACGATTTCGCAGTTTTCCATCGGTCCAGTAACGATTCATATCTATGCGTTGTGCATTTTGATGGGAATCGTCCTTGCAGTATGGATAACCACCACACGTTGGAAAAAGTTGGGTGGCAATTTCGACCAAGTGCTTGATATCACTCTGGTCAGCGTGCCTGCGGGCATTATCGGCGCACGACTTTATCACATCATCACCACGCCTGAACGTTTCTTCGGACCGGATGGCGACTGGGCGGAAATGTTCCGCATTTGGAATGGCGGACTTGGCATCTGGGGCGGCGTGCTGTTCGGAGCGCTGGCCGCATGGGTATGGTGCCGTCATAAGCACTATCCAATGGCCTTGCTGGCTGACGCCATCGCTCCGGGCCTGTTGGTAGCGCAGGCTGTTGGGCGTTTGGGCAACTGGTTCAACCAGGAACTGTATGGCGCTCCGACAACGCTTCCATGGGGTTTGAAACTCAACATGGAAGGCACTGCCATCGGGCATAGCGAACAGTGCTATGACGGAGCCACATGCCCGAGTGGCACGCTGTTCCATCCGACGTTCTTGTACGAGATGATCTGGAACCTCATCGGCGCCGCGATTATCGTATACATCGGTTCCAAAGCCATGAAGAAACTCAAGGCAGGTTCCTGTTTGCCGTGTACATCATGTGGTACACCCTGGGACGCACTTGGATTGAATCCCTGCGTATCGATTATGCGCACGAATTCTTGGGCGTGCGCATCAATGTGTGGGTCTCCATGGCGGTGTTCGTGCTCGGCGCGGTGTCATTCATCGTCGTGCAGCAAATGGGCAAAGACACTGACCTGTTGGCGGAGAAGCTTCGTACCGTCACCGAAATCGAGCAGCGTCTTGAAAACGGTGAATCGGAGGATTCTTCGGATTCCGTGGTGTCTTTCCCCGAGCAAACGGTTGATGAAATCAAAACCAACGATGCCGAAACTGTCTCGAATACCGACAAGCAGCCCGGCATCAAATAACAGCAAGTCGATTACCTTTCATAGAATAAGAGCCATGACTATTCAAATCGCACCAAGCATCCTGTCCGCTGATTTCTGCAACCTTGAGCGCGACCTCAAGGCCATCTCCAATGCAGATCTCGTTCACGTCGACGTGATGGATCATCATTCGTTCCGAATCTGACCTTGGGCGAGCCGATTGTGGCTCGTATCTGCGAAGTCACCGATCTTCCGGTCGACGTGCATCTGATGATCGAGGACCCGGATCGTTGGGCACCCGAATATGCCAAGTTGGGCGCTGCATCCGTAAGCTTCCACATGGGGGCAACCCACGCTCCGGTGCGTCTGGCGCGCCAGCTGCGCGAGATGGGTTGCAAGGCTTGCTTCGCGGTGCGTCCGGCCGAACCTGTCGAGCCGATTTTCGATATTCTCGACGAATTCGACATGATTCTTATCATGACCGTCGAGCCCGGCTTCGGTGGCCAGAAGTTCCTTGACAACCAGATGGCCAAGGTACGTCGTCTGCGTGACGAGATTACCCGTCGCGGCCTCGCCACCAAGATTCAGGTCGATGGCGGTGTCAGCCCGAAGACCGCGCACATTGTAGCCGAGGCCGGTGCCGACGTACTGGTCGCAGGTTCCGCCGTGTATGGTGCCGAGGATCCTGCGGAAGCCATTGATTCCATCCGTGAGAAGGCTGAAGCCGCATTCAAGGCTGAACCTACCAATATTTCGAGGATAGATACGAATAATGAAGACTTTTGAATCCCTCTTTGCTGAATTGAGCGAGAAGGCCGCAGCCAAGCAGGCTGGCTCGCTGACTGTTGACGAACTGGGCAAGGGCACGCATTTCATCGGCAAGAAGATTGTCGAAGAGGCGGGCGAAACCTGGATCGCAGCTGAGTACGAAGGTGCCGATCGTACTGCGGAAGAGATGAGCCAGCTCATCTACCATCTGCAGGTCATGATGATCGACCGAGGCATCACACTCGAAGACATCTACAAGAATCTGTGAGTTTTTGGCCGTGCATAGGAGGCGTGGCCTTTTGGGAGGGAAAATGCTGAGAATCGCCGTGCCCAACAAGGGCATGCTGTCCGAACCTGCATGGAACATGCTGGCCGAGGCCGGCTATCGCCTGAGGAGCAATCCGCGTCAGCTGGTTGTGGAGGATCCCGACAATGACGTGGAGCTGTTCTACCTGCGTCCGCTCGATATCGCTGTCTACGTTGGCCGAGGCACCATCGACGTCGGCATTACCGGTCATGATCTGCTGCTCAACTCCGGTACGGATGCCAAGGAGCATATGGAGCTTGGCTTTGGCGCTTCAACGTTCCGTTTTGCAGCCCCAATGATTCTCCGATTAGCAAGCTCGAAGATATCGAAGGCAAGCGCGTCGCCACCAGTTTCGACAAGCTTGTGCATGATTATCTGGCTGAGCATGGCATCAACGCTGAAACCGTACACCTTGATGGTGCCGTCGAATCGTCAGTGCAACTCGGTGTGGCTGATTTGATCGCCGACGTGGTGTCCACGGGCACCACGCTCCGTAACGCCGGCCTGCGTATTTTCGCGGAACCGCTGTTGCATTCTGAAGCTGTGCTCATTCGTTCCCCGCGTCTTGCTGAAGATGATGATCGTTTGACGATTCTTAGCCGTCGTCTGCAGGGCGTGCTCACTGCTCAGCGTTACGTGCTCATGGATTACGATATTCCAGTCGAGAAGGTTTCCGCGGCTGTGGACATCACGCCTGGATTCGAAAGCCCGACGGTTTCCCCGCTTCATGACAAGCAGTGGGCGGCCGTGCGTGTCGTTGTGCCGAAGGCCAAGGTCAACCAACTCATGGACCAGTTGTATGAAGTTGGTGCTCGTGGCATAATCGTCACCGCTTTGCAGGCCTCGAGAATGTAATATTGCTCGAAGTATGAACAAACTGATTATCAAAAACAGTACAGTCCGGAACGCGGGATATCTATTTCACGGTTCCGAACCTTATCAGCCTGTTGCGAATCATTTCGATTCCCTTCATCTCGGTATTGGTCTCTCGCCATGAGATGGTGCTTGCATTGATTGTGCTTGCGCTGTCGGCGGTGTCCGATGGCTTGGATGGTCTGATTGCACGCTCGTTCAATCAGGTGAGCAAAATCGGGCAGATCCTCGATCCTATTGCAGACAGATTATTGATTTTCTGCAGTATTCTCGCGCTTGGAGTCGCTGACATCATTCCATGGTGGATGCTGATCGTCGTCGGATTGCGAGATTTGATCATGGCGATTCTTGTACTGGTTTTGGCGCAGCGTGATTACGGTCCGCTGCCGGTGCATTTCGTTGGAAAAGCAGGCACCGCCATGCTGATGATTGCCATTGTCGCCTTGATTTTCGCAGATATCTGGTCTAATTCGGCTACGGATACTTTGCATTTGTGTGGTCTCGCCACCGGCATATGGGGTGTGGGATTGTACTGGCTTGCCGGCTATATTTACATACGTCAGGGAATCCAGCTTCTGAAGAACGATAAGGATTGACTCACATGATGCATGATGCTCCGGAACGTGCGTCGTTCCCGGTGTCTCCGGAGAATACGCCTACGAAGCGGCGCGCCGTTTTCTCGGCGTCCTTCGCCGGGCTGACTTCGCATCATGTGCAGCCTGATATCGTGACATCCACTTCGCGCAGAAGGCGGAATCTGGATGATGACTCATTGCGGCTTATTGACGATTTGACCAATCGTCCGATGGACGTGATGTACACGGACTCGAGGTTGGCCACCAAACTCCGTCATTGTTTTCGGTCTGGTTCACCCGGGTTTTGGTATTCCTTATCTGCATTGCCGTAGGCACGGCGGGAAGCGTGTTCGTCCGACAGCTGAGTACCGATCCACGTAAGGAAGTACGCAAGCAACTGTCAAGTCAGTTATCTGATCAAACGAAAAACGTCGAAACCCTCACCAAAGACGTGAACGCGCTGCGAGCCCAGGTTGAGGAGGAATCGAAATCCGTGTCGAACTGGTCTCTGAACCAGACCATACAGGATGACGAAATGGTCAATGGCGTACTTCCTGTGCAAGGCGAAGGCATCACGCTCACCATCGCCAATCCAATATCGGTGAGCGGAGACAACGCGGATTCGTCACTGCCAAGGGAAAACGGCAGCCAAGTCCGTGTGGTCACGGATTCCGATCTGCAGGTGCTTGTCTCGCTGCTTTGGCAGTCCGGTGCGGAGGCGATCGCCATTAACGGGTATCGTCTCGGTGTGCAGACTTCCATACGAACGGCAGGGACGACGATCCTTATCGGCGTCAATTCCGTGCAAAGCCCCTATCGCATCGAGGCGATCGGCAATTCCAGTGCGCTTGCCAATGCGGTGAGCAAGAAAACGCAAAAACGTTTGTACGATGATTTCAAAGAAGCCGGTATCTATCCGCAGGTGAGCAGAAGCAAATCGATTACGCTGGAAGCGGCGGTGACCGGCGAAGTGACATATGCAAGGAAGGTCAAGTAATGGCAGCGGTCTTGGGACTTATCATAGGCGTGGTCATTGGCGTGTTCGTCCGGCCGGACATTCCCATTGCGCTTCAGCCGTATCTGCCGATTATGGTGCTGGCGGCGCTCGATGCGCTGCTCGGTGCCGCCCGAGCCTATTTTCAGCGTAGCTTTTCCGATAAGGTCTTCGTGATTTCCTTCTTCTCGAATGTTATTACGGCAACATTGTTGGTTTTCCTAGGCAACCAGCTTGGCGTCGGTTCCCAGCTGCAGACTGCGGTCATCGTCGTGCTCGGCATTCGAATCTTCACCAATGTGTCATCCATCCGACGTTTCATCTTCAAGGGATGACGGCGTATGAGCAGACGCAACGATGCCAACAAGGATGTACTCTCCAAGATCCACGAGCAGATCGTCAAAGACCAAAACAACGACAGCACCCAAACCGGATCGTTTCCTGTGGTCAGGCGCAAACCGAAGAGGGTTTCGCTGAATGCGAAGGCCACTCGCGCGCGCCTGTATTCAAGCGTGCTCGTAACCGTGCTTTGCGCGTTGCTGGGCTTCAGCTACGCTATCCAGCTGAACAACACGACCTCCACATATGAGACGATGAGCGAGGACGAGCTGACCAAGCTTATTAGCGAAACGAGTACGCAGGTGCAAAAGCTCGAACAGCGTAAAAGCGAACTATCCAATCAGCTTGACTCTCTGAAGGATACCGCCGACAAGAACGAGAAGGCAGCGGAAATCGCCAGGCAGAACGCTGAATCGAATGGCATTCTTTCCGGGCGTTTACCAGTATCCGGCGAAGGCGTGGTCATCCGTATTTCCAAAGGATCAAAGCGAGATATTGACGCGTCGATTTTATTCACTCTACTTGAGGAACTACGCAATAGCGGCGCGGAAGTCATTGAAATCAACGATATTCGCGTGATTACCAGTACATACATCAGCGATACGGCGGACGGTCTCGATTGCGACGGTACGAATATCAAGGCGCCGTTCATCATCAGGGCGATTGGAGACAGCGACAATCTGCAGAACGCGGTCAATCTCGCTGGAGGCGTCGGTTCACGTTTGAAAGTGAAATACGGAGCCACCGTGTCGATCGTGCCATCCGATAAGGTGGAGATCACGTCGACACGAAGCGCGCCACAATACACGTACGCGCATGTCGTCGAATAGCATCAAATACGATCCGTTAAAATATAATCGCGCTGTAGCATGCTGTTCACTCTTTCAGCGTGCCGATGTCTGCACTCAACCCTATCTTGTTCATCGTTGACATACAGTCCAGGCCTGCACATTAGTACCGCGGACCCCGATAGCAAAGGACAACTCATGGCTGAACAGACCATCTCCATTACACTCAACGGCGAAGCGAAGGAGGTGGCAGCAGATCAGACTGGCGTCCAGCTCTTCGCGGAAGACAAGAATATCATCGCAGTGCGTCTTAACGGCGAACCCCGCGACCTGTATACCGAACTGCACGACGCGACGTCGTGGAACCGATTGCATTGGACAGCGAAGATGGCCTGGCCATCATGCGTCACTCCGCAACCCACGTTATGGCACAGGCCGTGCAGGAGATCCGTCCTGATGCCAAGCTCGGCGTCGGCCCGGTCATCAAAGACGGTTTCTATTACGATTTCGATGTCGAGACTCCGTTCACTCCTGACGATCTTAAAGAGATCGAAAAGCGCATGCAGCGCATTATCAAGTCCTCCCAGTCCTTCCGCCGCCGCGTGGTGACCGAAGAGGAGGCTCTGGCAGAAGAGTCCGATCAGCCGTACAAGATTGAACTCATCAAAGACAAGGAAGCCCACCTCGATCCAGAAGCCGCCACCGAAATCAGCGGCAAGGAACTGAGCTTCTACGACAACGTCGACCGTGACGGCAATGTGGTGTGGAAGGATCTGTGCCGCGGACCGCACCTGCCGAACACTCGCTATATCAAGGCGTTCAAGATCGAGCGTTCTGCAGCCGCATACTGGCGCGGAAGCGAAGCCAATCCGATGCTGCAGCGCATCTATGGCGCGGCTTTCGCCACTAAGGAGGACCTCAAGGCATATCAAACCCGCCTTGAGGAGGCCGCCAAGCGTGACCACCGCAAGCTCGGCGCGGAAATGGATCTGTTCTCCTTCCCGGACGAGATCGGTCCGGGCTTGGCTGTGTTCCATCCGAAGGGCGCCGCTGTGATCAACGCGATGGAGGATTACTCCCGCGAAATGCATCGCAAGCACCACTACAGCTTCGTGCAGACTCCGCACATCACCAAGGGCGGTCTGTATGAGACTTCCGGCCACCTGCATTGGTACAAGGATGGCATGTATCCGGCAATGCGTTTGGACGAGGAAAAGGATGAGAACGGCAACGTCGTCAAGCAGGGCTTCGACTACTACCTGAAGCCGATGAACTGCCCGATGCACAATCTGATCTTCAAATCCCGTCAGCGTTCCTACCGTGAGTTGCCGTTGCGTCTGTTTGAATTCGGCACGGTGTACCGCTACGAAAAGTCCGGCGAAGTGCATGGTCTGACCCGTGTGCGCGGCTTGACTCAAGACGATTCCCACATCTACTGCACCCGCGAGCAGATGAAGGACGAGCTGAAGAACCTGCTGACCTTCGTGCTTGGTCTGTTGAAGGACTTTGGTTTGGACGACTTCTATCTGGAGCTGTCCACCAAGGATCCGCACAAGTACGTCGGCTCCGACGAAATCTGGGAAGAGGCCACCAATACGTTGGCTGAAGTCGCCAAGGAATCCGGACTTGAACTGGTTGACGATCCATGCGGCGCAGTTCTATGGTCCGAAGATCTCCGTGCAGGCTCGCGATGCCATCGGCCGTACGTGGCAGGTGTCCACCATCCAGCTTGACTTCAACCTTCCGGAACGTTTCGGCTTGGAGTACATCGCTGCCGATGGCACCCACCAGCGTCCGGTGATGATTCACCGTGCACTGTTCGGCTCCATTGAGCGTTTCTTCGCCGTGTTGCTGGAGCATTATGCCGGTGCTTTCCCGGCGTGGCTCGCTCCTGTCCAGGTGCTTGGCGTGCCCGTTGCCGACGAATTCGCCCCACACCTGCAGCAGTTCATTGCCAGCTTGGAAGAGGAGACGGTTCGTTGCGAAATCGACATGTCCGATGATCGTTTCGGCAAGAAGATCCGTAACGCTTCCAAGTCGAAGGTGCCGTTCATCCTCATCGTCGGCGAGGAAGACATGAACAACAACGCGGTGAGCTTCCGCTTCCGTGACGGCAGCCAGCTCAACGGTGTGCCGGTCGATGAGGCCAAGGCGCAGATCATGACCGTGCTGAAGAAGCGCGTTCAGGTCAACAACGTCGACGATTTCAAGGCCGCCATCGCAGACTGATCTGATTCGTTCACGTTCGGTCGCATACGGTTATGAATTATGGGGGCGTGCAAGCATCACATACTGACGCTTGCACGCCCTTTTGCTTTCCGAAGAACAGGAATTCGCATGTTAGAACATCTCCGTGCACCATTCAAAAGACTTATCGAGCCATTCGCCAAGGCACTGGTATCCCTTGGCCTGACAGCGAATGCGGTGACGGTTATTGGCGCTATTGGAACCATTGTGGTGGCTTTCGCCACTGGCATTACGGGATGGTTGTTCGCCGGAGCGGTGGTGCTGACGTTGCTGGTGCTCGCCGATTCCCTGGATGGCTCAATTGCGGCACTGACCACGGGAGGCACCCAATTCGGTGCTTTTTTGGATTCCACATTGGATCGTATCGCTGATTGGGCATTGCTTGCCGGAGTGGTCATCTTCTTCATCCTGCATGCCGATTGGTGGTATGACATCAACCGGTCAAGTCCGGATTGCATTAGTTGGATTGGTATCGCCGCAGCATGGTGTCGATGATGACGTCGTTCGTGACGTCGTATGCGCGCGCCCGTGCCGAATCCGTCGGTTTCGAAGTGAAAAACGGCATTGCAACGCGTGCCGACAGATTGGTCATCATTCTGGTGGGCATGGCGATTACCGGGCTCACGCACCAAGGGTTATGGCTGGCCATCGCCATGGTATTGCTTGCGGTTTTGGGACTCATTACCGTATTCCAACGCATTCTTGAGGCTCGTTGCCAGATGGCCGTCGGTCATAAGACGTATCAGTTGTGAACCGGCTGCATGAAACGGCCGTTGACGCGCCTGACATACGTATGTCGGGCGCTTTGTCTTAGAACCGCTTTAGAATCGTTTCGTTTGAAACATCCGCAACCTGCCTAGGAGCATTATGTCAGGTCATTCCAAGTGGGCGACCACCAAGCACAAGAAGGCCGCCATCGACGCAAAGCGTGGCAAGCTGTTCGCCAAGCTGATCAAGAACATCGAGATCGCAGCACGTATGGGTGGTGGCGATCCTGACGGCAACCCGTCCCTGTACGACGCCATCTACAAGGCCAAGAAGCTTCCATGCCTGCCGATAACATCAAGCGCGCAGTTAAGCGTGGCTCTGGTGAAGAAGCCGGCGGTGCCAACTATGAAGATATCGTCTATGAGGGTTACGCTCCCGCAGGCGTCGGTCTGATCATTGAATGCCTTACCGATAACCGTAACCGTGCGGCCGCCGAAGTGCGTTCCACCCTGACCAAGGGCAATGGCTCTTTGGCTACCTCCGGTTCCGTGAGCTTCAACTTCGAGCGCAAGGGCCAGATCATCGTTCCGGCCGAGGGCGTCGATTTTGATGATCTGTTTGAGAAGGCCGCAGAAGCTGGCGCTGAAGATGTTACGGACGACGGCGACGTGTTCACTGTCGTCACCGGTCCGTCCGAGATGATCGACGTTCGTAAGGCCCTTCAGGACGCTGGATTCGATTATGATTCCGCTGATCTGGTCATGATGCCGAAGAACGAGGTCGAATTGACTCTCGAAGATGCCCAGAAGGTGTCCAAGCTGATCGACAACCTCGATGATCTGGACGACGTGCAGAACATCTACTCCAACTGGACCGCCTCTGACGAGGTCATGGCTCAGCTTGACGAGGAGTAATCAAGCGTGATTATTCTTGGCGTCGACCCCGGGCTGACTCGCTGCGGGGTCGGCGTGATCGAAGCCGGCGCATACCGCCGGCTTTCTTTTATTCATGTGGACGTGGTACGTTCCGATCCGAAAATGTCGCAGGACTTACGTCTGTTAGCCATCTATAACGGTTTGGTGGAAAAGATCGAACGGTTCGCACCGGATACGGTGTCCATCGAGCGTGTGTTTGCACAGGAGAATCGCAACACCGTACTGGGGACTGCACAGGCCGCCGGACTGGCCATGCTGCTGCGGCCCAGAGGGGCATTCCCGTCGCCTTGCATACGCCCACTGAATCAAAAATGGCGATTACCGGCAACGGCAAGGCCGAAAAGATTCAGATGGAACGCATGGTCGCCCGTATTCTGGGGCTCAATACCTTGCCTAAGCCGCCGATGCCGCCGATGCGTTGGCTATAGCGATTTGTCATGCGCTTCGCCCCGCAGGCGCGTTACAGGGGGGAGAGCGTGAACAACACTTGACCGATGCACAGCGTCAATGGGCTCTGGCCTCACAGAAGGCGGCGCGACAACGCGGCGTCCGTAGGGGAATGTAGACTATCGAACAGATGTTCTACAGTTGTATGCGGGAGGTGACGGCATGATAGGCATGTTGCATGGCCAGGTCGATTTCATTGACGCCGCTTCGGCGATTATTGAGGTCGGGGGAGTGGGATATGAGACCCGTATGCCTTCGGCGGATTTGGCGTCCATGCACGCTGGGCAGACGGTGAAGGTATACACGTCATTGAATGTTTCGCAGGATGCGATTACATTGTATGGGTTTTCCTCGCTTGCTTCGAAACGCATGTTTTTGCAATTACAGAAGGTCAGCGGAATTGGTCCGAAAGTCGCGCTTTCCTTGCTTTCGACGTTGCCTCCGGAACGTTTGGCGAAAGCTGTGGCGGACGGGGATGCCACCGCGCTGGCGAAGGCGCCTGGTCTAGGCAAGAAGGGTGCGCAGAAGATTATTCTCGAACTCAAGGGGTCCATCGATCTCAGTCAGATCGAGGGGGCTTCCAAAGAGGTTCGTTCTGCGGAAGATGCCGGTTCGGAACAGGTCGTGGAAGGTCTGATGTCACTAGGGTGGCGTCAGCAGGATGCCTTGCATGCCGTGCAGACAGTCTGCGAGAGCAATCATATCAATGTTCCATTGAGGGACGATGATGTGCCCGCGTGCTCAAACTTGCATTGGCTTCTCTTGACCGAGGTAGGTGAAACGCATCATCATGACGAACGACGTCGCATTCGAACAGTCGAATACCGGTGCCAATGAGGAATCGCTTCGCATGGTTTCCGCGTCGCCTGTCGGCAACGAGCCGGTAAGCGATGAGGAACTGCGTCCTCACGTCCTCGATGGTTTTATTGGACAGCCAAGACTCAAGGCGCAATTGCAGCTGTTTTTGGATGCTGCCCGTAAACGTGACGTTTCCCCTGACCACATCCTGCTGGCGGGGCCTCCGGGCTTGGGAAAAACCACGTTGGCCATGATTGTAGCCAACGAGCTTGGAGTGCCGATTCGAGTCACTTCCGGACCTGCTATCCAGCATGCTGGTGATTTGGCCTCGATTCTAAGCTCCCTTGACGCAGGGGAGGTGCTGTTCATCGACGAGATCCACCGCCTTCCACGAGCGGCCGAGGAGCTGCTGTATATCGCCATGGAGGATTTCCGTGTTGATGTGATGGTGGGCAAAGGGCCGGGTGCTTCCTCCATTCCCCTTACTTTGCCGAGATTCACGGTGATTGGCGCCACCACTCGCGAAGGCATGCTGCCATCACCGTTGAGGGCTCGTTTTGGTTTTACCGCGCATCTTGACTTTTATCCGCATGAGGAGCTTGAAAAGCTCATCGAACGATCCTCTTCGGTGCTGGGCATCAGTCTCGAAGAGGGAGCGGCCCATCAGCTTGCCATGCGTTCAAGGGGCACGCCGCGTATCGCCAACCGATTGCTTCGCCGCGTAAGGGATTGGGCCATTGTGCACGATTTAGAAACTGTGCATCCGGACGATGTCAAGGAGGCGTTGGCACTGTACCAGATTGATACCGAGGGCTTGGATCGTTTGGATATTGCGGTATTGAAAGCCATTGTCACCAATTTCAACGGCGGTCCGGTCGGTCTGAACAACCTGTCGGCCATGGTCGGTGAGGAATCGGAGACCGTGGAAACGGTGTGCGAGCCGTATCTGGTCCGAGAAGGATTCCTTGTGCGCACCCCGAAAGGGCGTGTGGCGACGCGCAAGGCATGGGATCATCTCGGCTTGACTTCTGACGAATCTCAGGTTGATGTCAGCAAGCTAGCTTAGACTCGGTGTTCTGGACATAGAGTCCTGTTCGAGCGTCCATCCCAAGGAGTTGTGCTTTGGATTACATGTTTCTTATCGTCATCATTGTCGTCATGTTTGGCATGATGTTCTGGCAGTCCAAGAAGGCTAAGCAGCAGCAGGCCGAGCGTCAGGATTTCCGTGCCAACCTGCAGCCGGGCACTGAGGTCATCACCATTGGTGGTGTGATCGGCAAGGTTGTTTCCGTCGATACCGAATACGAGGAGATCGTCATCGATTCCGAAGGCTCTCAGATTCGTTTCGGTTTCAACGCCATCAGCCGCGAATACGTGCGTCCTGCGTACGTACACGACGATGAGGTCGATGAAAACGGTAATCCTCTTTCCACCGATTCCACAGACGAAGATCAGGCTGCTCAGGAGCCGATTGAAGGCGAAATCGAAGCGGCGCAGACTGAGACCGAGCAGAAGAACAGCTGACAAGCTCATTAAGGCATCGGCGAAAATCTCATTTTGAGGTTTTCGCCGATTTTATTCCTGACGGAAACCTATAATGCAAAGTGCCGTAGCACTACAAAAGAAGGACAATACAGTCATGGCATCGTCGGATATTACCGTTTCCGGTCTTAGCAAGATTGGAAACGAAAACGCCGAGTACCTTGTTTCAAAGATTCGCACCATTCCGGGATTCCCCAAGGAAGGTATTCTTTTTCGTGATTTCATGCCTGTTCTGGCAGATGCGCGTGCCTTCGGATTGCTACTTGACGCACTCGAAGCCGCGTTGCCGGTCGCTGCCGATGAATTCGATATCATCGCAGGTTTGGAAGCCCGCGGATTCCTTTTTGGTCCTGCGTTGGCAGCGCGCCTGGGCAAGGGCTTCATCGCAGTGCGCAAGGCTGGCAAGCTTCCTCCGGAAACCGTTAGCGAAAGCTATGACCTTGAATATGGGCAGGCCACCGTCGAAATCGAGACGAATATCGTGCATGAGGGATCTCGTGTGCTTGTCGTTGATGATCTGATTGCCACTGGAGGAACAGCGCGTGCGGCTGCTTCGTTGATCGAAAAGTGTGGCGGCACGGTGGCAGGTTTCAGCTTCGTCATGGAGCTTGTCGGCATTGGTGGCATGGCATCGCTGGGAGACTGCCCGACAAGTTCACTGATCACCATGCCTGCGTGAGTTAAGTACATTCTTCGTAAATAACCAATAGCATCAAGGGAAAAGAATCCATGGATCTCTATGAGTACCAGGCTAGGGAACTGCTTGAAGAGCAGGGTATTCCAACGCTAAGGCAGTGTTCGCGCAGAACTCTCACGAAGTGGCTGAGGCTGCGAGCAGATTGGCTACCCCAACGTGATTAAGGCTCAGGTGAAGATTGGCCACCGCGGTCAGGCTGGTGGCGTCAAGCTGGCGAAGAATCGTGATGAGGCCATTCTTGCATCCGAAGACATCCTGCCGATGACCATTCACAAGCACAAGGTCAGCGGCGTGTTGGTGGCCGAGGCAAAGAACATTCTTCACGAGTATTATGTCTCTATTTCCGTGGATCGTTCGTCTCGCGATTTTGACGTGCTCGCTACTGCGAATGGTGGAACCGAGGTCGAGGAGATCGCCAAGGAACACCCGGAATCTGTGAAGCGTCTGCATATCGACGCTCTGGAGGATTTCGATATCGAGGCTGCGACCAAGATGGCGGAAAGCATTGGCTTCTATCATGCCGACGTCAACCAGGCAGCACAGATTCTGCTGAAGATGTGGCAGTGCTTCAAAGAGAACGACGCCACGCTTGTGGAAATCAATCCGCTTGCCAAGATCGGCGATCCGGATGACGAGTCTTCCAAGACATTGTGCGCCCTGGACGCCAAGATTTCTTTAGATGACAATGCTGCGTTCCGTCATGATGGCTGGAAGCGCTTCGCTGACCCAGTGCATGTGGATCCGTTTGAGCAGAAGGCGCGAGAGCATGGTCTGCACTATGTGCACCTTCAGGGTTCCGTCGGTGTCATTGGCAACGGTGCTGGTTTGGTGATGAGCTCACTTGACGCGGTTTCCGGAGCTGGAGAAGATCAGGGCACCAATGTCAAACCGGCAAACTTCCTTGATATCGGTGGTGGTGCGTCCGCCGAAGTGATGTGCGGCAGTTTGGAGATCGTGCTGTCCGACCCGCAAGTCGAATCGGTGTTGATCAACGTGTACGGTGGCATCACATCCTGCGAGCAAGTTGCCAAGGGCATTCTGGAAGCCTTGACAAGCTTGGCAGTTCCAAGCCTCTGGTAGTCCGTTTCGACGGCAACGCGGCGGCAGAAGGTCTACATATTCTGGCTCAGGCCGATCGTGTCAATCTGCATGTTGCACAGACCATGGAAGAAGCCGCACAGCAGGCCGCGCGTCTTGCGGCCAATGGCAAGGAGGTTCGCTGAAATGACGCTTTTCATTGAGGATGGCGCACCTGTCATCGTGCAGGGTATGACCGGACATCAGGGCATGACCCATACCGCCCGCATGCTGAAGGCCGGCACCAATATCGTCGGCGGCGTCAACGCCCGCAAGGCCGGCCAGGAAGTCAATTTCCCCGCGGCCAAAGACGGCGAGGATGTTACGTTGCGTGTGTTCGGCAATTGCGCCGAAGCCGTGGAAGTCACCGGCGCCCAAGCGAGCGTCGTGTTCGTGCCGCCGCGTTTCGCCAAGGATGCCGTGGTCGAAGCCATTGAAGCCGGCATCAAGCTGATTGTTGTCATCACCGAAGGCATTCCTGTTGCCGATAGCGCGTACTTTGTTGAACTCGCATTGCGCAAGGATGTGCGTATTGTCGGTCCGAACTGCCCTGGTCTGCTTACCCTGCCTTCTACGGAAGGTGTGAATGGTTGCAATCTTGGCATTATTCCGGACGGCATCGTCTCCCGTGGACCTTTGGGTTTGGTGTCTAAGTCCGGTACGCTCACCTATCACTGATGGGAGAGTTGTCTGACATTGGTTTTACCGCATGTTTGGGTGCTGGCGGCGACCCTATCGTCGGCACTACGTTGCAGGAGGCGCTTGAGGCGTTCGAAAACGATGATGCCACCAAGGCTGTCGTGATGATCGGTGAAATCGGCGGTAGTGCCGAACAGGATGCGGCCAAGTGGGCATCCGAGCATATGACCAAGCCGGTTGTCGCCTATATTGCAGGCTTCACCGCGCCGGAAGGCAAGCAGATGGGCCACGCTGGTGCCATCGTTTCCGGAGGCAAGGGAACTGCGCAAGATAAGAAGGAAGCGCTCGAAGCCGTGGGTATTCGTGTCGGACGCACTCCGGGGCAGACCGCTGAAATCATGCGCGAGGTGCTCGCTTCCAAGTCGATATGATGGCGAACCTGAAGTATTGGTTGAAGGGGCTTGCCGTGGCGGCATTGTCCATGGTCGTCTATGCCGGTGCCCTAGGCTGCTACATTGCGCTGATGCTTCTGGTTATTTCCATGGAAGAAGGCGGCGACAATCTCTCCGCCTTCTCTGTTTCCTTGACCGAGGCGGTTGTGCTTCTCAGCCAAGGGAACGGTTTCAAAACCGGATCCATCACTTTGACGATTATGCCGTTGCTGCTTACGGTTTTGCTGATCGCTCTTATCGCATCGCTCGCCAAACGCGTCGGAACGAGTCTGTCCGGATGCGTGGCAGGAACCATAGGCTGGGTGTTGATCAATGTGTTCTTCGCCAATAGCCTTGACATCAAACTCGTTGATACGACGGGCGTGGTTGCTGTGAAAACAGCGATCGTCTTTGTACTTGGCTATGCCATTGCCGCGATTCCCGAATCACCACTGACCAAACGAGATTTGGATTGGATCAGCGAGCATGTTTCGTCTCCGGTCCGTAAAACCGTCACCATTGGTGTTGCCTTGGGTGTGCTGTTGATCACGGTCTATCTGGTCATTGGACTGATTGTGGTCTTGTACTGGGCATTCAGCAACCAGTCGGCCATGGTGAAGTTGTATGAGCTATCGGGAATGCAGAACGGTTCTCGCATCCTCACCACGATCGCCATGATCGCTTGGATTCCAAATATCGCGATTTGGGCTATTTCCTGGGTATTCGGGGCCGGTTTTTCGATTGGCGATCTAGCGGAATTCACCATGTGGAGCGGTCAGGGGTCGCATTGCCGTCTCTGCCGATATTCGGTTTGCTTCCTCAAGCGATTGAAACGAATTGGATTCGGATCGCGTTGATGTGCGTTCCTTTGGCTTTAGCTTGTGCCGCGGGCATGGTGGTCATGCTGTTCAACAAGGGCTTTCATATCAGAGTAGGCAACTCCGATCAGCAGATTGATGTCAAGAGGGTAGTGCTTGGCTTTGCCTATCCAGCGGGAGCGTTCTGCATTTCCTGCACCGTTGTATCGGTATGTTCGAGTCTGCTTTTTGCCATCTCCAGTGGAGCGTTGGGCTCAAAACATCTTGCGCACATCGGCGTCGACGTGATTTCATCGACCCGTAAGATTGGACAGCCTACTGCCGTGGGACTGTTTTCGTCATGGCTGCTGACTTTGGTGGCCGTATCCATGTTTTTTGGAATACGCTGGATAGTAAAGCGTGTCCGCGAGAGCAGGAGTGGTGCGTCCACTGCGGCTCTTGAATCAGATAATCGTGAGGTCGCCAATGCGGCCCGCACAGTGACCTCAACCATCAATAACAAGGAGGATCAGGGTGACAACAACGAATCGACCGATACGGCGAGCTCTGGTATCGGTCTTCCATAAGGAAGGCATCGAGGTTCTTGCCGAAGCGTTCATCAAGGCCGGCACTGAAGTGGTTTCCACTGGTTCCACTGCGAAGCGTCTTGCGGAACTTGGCGTCAAGGTGACGGAAGTCTCGGAAGTAACCGGCTTTCCGGAGTGCCTTGACGGTCGCGTCAAAACCCTCGACCCGCATATCCACGCGGGCATTCTCGCTGACATGACCAATGAGGACCACGCGGCACAGCTGGAAAAGTTCGGCATCAAGCCGTTCGATCTGGTGGTCGTCAACCTGTATCCATTCGCCGATACGGTTCGTTCTGGCGCGGATGAGGCTGCCACCATCGAGAAGATCGACATCGGTGGTCCATCCATGGTTCGCGGTGCGGCCAAGAACAGCGCCACTGTGGCCATCATCACCGATCCGAACGATTACGCACTGGTAGCTGCGCGCATCGAAAACGGAGAGGGCTTCTCTCTCGAAGAACGTCGTTGGCTGGCCGGCAAGGCGTTCGCCCATACTGCCGCCTACGATGCCACCATTAACGAGTGGACTGCAAAGCACTGGCCGAAGCCTTTGACCGTTGAGCAGCCAACCGCCGAAGACGAGCCGGAAGTGAATGAGACCAAGTTCCCGGCCGCATTCACTCGTACTTGGGACCGTGCCCACGTGCTGCGTTACGGTGAGAATCCCCACCAGCAGGCCGCGCTGTATCTGGATCCGCTGAACCAGGATGGTTTCGCGCATGCCGAACAGCTCGGTGGCAAGCCGATGAGCTACAACAACTATGTTGATGCTGATGCTGCTTGGCGTGCCGTATGGGATTTTGCTCCCCAGATTGCCGTCGCCGTGGTCAAGCACAACAATCCGTGCGGCCTCGCCGTTGGCGCCACTGTTGCGGAAGCGCACAAGAAGGCACATGCCTGTGATCCGATGAGCGCCTATGGCGGTGTGATCGCCGCGAACAGCAAGGTCACCATGGAAATGGCGGAAAGCGTCCGCCCGATTTTCACCGAGGTGATTGTTGCTCCCGACTATGATGCCGACGCTCTCGAACTGCTGCAGACCAAGAAAAAGAACCTACGCATTCTGAAGGTTTCCGAGCCGCCGAAGTCCAAGACGCAGTTCCGTCAGATCGACGGCGGTCTGTTGGTGCAGTCCACGGATCTTATCGATGCTCCGGGCGACGATCCGAACGCTTGGAAACTGGTTTCCGGCGAGCCTGCTGATGAGCAGACCGTCAAGGATCTGGTTTTCGCTTGGCGGGCCATCCGCTGTGTCAAGTCGAACGCTATCCTGATCGCCCACGATCAGGCCACTGTTGGCATTGGCATGGGTCAGGTGAATCGTGTCGATCCCGCGAACCTGTCCGTCGAACGCGCCAACACGCTGGCTGATGGCGCAAACCGCACCAAGGCGCTGTCGCTGCATCCGACGCGTTCTTCCCATTCGCGGATGGTGCGGAAATTCTCATCAATGCAGGCGTTAAGGCTATCGTTCAGCCGGGCGGTTCCATTCGCGACGAGGAAGTGTTCGAAGCGGCTCGTAAGGCCGGCGTCACCATGTATGTGACCGGCACCCGTCACTTCTTCCACTGATACGCCGCCTCTCATGTGAGGGTATTGGTCAACGTGGCGTCCGATTCCGTATTGGTTTCGGACGCCACGTTTTATTATGATTACGGTTGTTGTACAGCAAGCAAGATGAAAGGCCCCGGAATGAGCCATCCTTACGTTTCCGAAGATCATGAGGGCAAACCGTGGTTCGAATGGATCGTCGCCGCGGTAGTGATTGTTGCGACGGTGCTTGCGGTCGCAGGATATACAAAAGCCGCCACCGCTGCGATTGCGGTGACGGCCATAGCGACTGGACTGGTCAGACTGGCATTGCGTGAGCGCAGTCCATGGAAGGTTCGGTCAGTTGCTTTCGACGCTTTCATCGGCATTGGCTTGGGCGTAGGACTGTTCATCCTGCTCACCATCGTTCCCGTCGGCAACTGACGCTTCGCCAAGAACGGTATTGCCTTCGACCTCATCGATTGTCTCGACAGTATCCGGCACGTTCTTCTTCGTACCAATCATGCCGGCGACGATGACGACGAGAGCAACAACTGCAGCGGCAAGAACAGGGCAAATCCAGAAGACCCACAGCTGTTGCAGCGGCTCTTCATTCAGTCCTTGATTCTGTGCGAAAATGGCAATGCCCGTGGCACGTGCCGGATTCAGTGCGGCTCCGGTCACCGGATAGGTGATAGCGGTGCCGATGCCGTAGGCAAGGCCCATGGCAACGGCGTGGTTTGTTTTGGACTCGCCGTGTCCGTCCGTGGTGCGCAGTGCGGAGGCAACGATAATGATACCTGCGACGACTTCAACGGCGATGGCCAGAGTGATGCCGAGGGTTACTCCATAATTGCCGAGGGTGGAGTAGGAGACGGAATTCTTATCGAAACCGTTGACCGTTGGTGTCATCCAGATCTTGAATGTCACCTGCTCGGAAGTCGGCAGAAGGAACCGGATAGCGGCACCCGCGCCGATACCGCCGAGCACTTGGGCAATGATGTACAGAATGCCATCAAGCACGTGGGTTTTGCCAGTGAGCATGGCGGCGACGGATACGGCCGGATTGAACTGTGCTCCGGAAATGGAACCGAAGATTACGGTGACGGCGGCGTATACGATGCCCGTCAACAGGGCGATGAACGCCATGTTAATGCCATACACCGCGGAACCAAGCGAGCAGATCGCATAAATCGCGAAGCAAATGATGAAGCTTCCCACAAGTTCCGCTCCGACACGAAGTGTCAACGGCTTGCTTTGTTCTTCCTTGGTTATGGGCGTTGCTTCAACAGCAGTCATAGTCTTTCCTCTGTCATATAGTGGACAAGTTGCGATTTTGGGAAATCGCCAAACGACTGCCATAGTACCAGCAGTCCCTATAAGTATTATCCGGCCACGTTGGGAGAACGATGCCAAACGCATATTCCCGCGCCGCGAAGGCGCACACACACGATAATGAAGGTATCCGTCTGCAGAAGCTTCTTGCTCAGGCAGGATTCGGATCCCGTCGCAAATGTGAAGAGATCATTACTGAAGGACGTGTCGAAATCGACGGCGAGCTTGTTACCGAATTGGGCACTCGCGTCGATCCGAAACATCAGGAAGTCCGTGTGGACGGCTCCCGTGTTCGCGTGAATCCCAATCATGTCACGCTCGCTTTGAACAAGCCGAAGCGTGTGCTGAGCGCCATGGAGGATCCGAAGGGACGCTACACCCTGAGTGATATCGTCGGCGACAAGTATGACCGCATTTTCCACATGGGCCGTCTGGATTATGATTCCGAAGGCCTGATTCTCATGACGAACGATGCGAGCTCAGCCAGCACGTCATGCACCCCAAGTACGAGGTTGAGAAGACCTACATCGCCACGTTGGAAGGTCGCATCAGCGGTCAGGTGTGCCGCCGACTGGTCACTACAGGCGTGCAGCTCGACGATGGTTGGATCAAGCTCGACCGTTGCGCGATTCTTGATGCCAGCCGCGACAGCACGCTGGTCAAGGTTGTGCTGCATTCCGGCAAGAACCGTATCGTCCGTCGCATTTTCGGTTCGATCGGATTCCCGGTCAAGCGTCTGGTACGCACCCAGATCGGCCCGATTAAGCTTGGCGATCTGAAATCCGGATCGTACCGTGTGCTTTCGCAGACCGAGGTGCGTTCCCTGTCCAAGGCGGTGGGCCTGTGATTCGTGTAGCGATTGATGGACCTGCGGGTGTCGGCAAGTCTTCCACATCCAAGGCGTTGGCCAAATATTACGGTTTCGCTTACCTCGATACTGGTGCCATGTATCGTGCCTGCGCATGGTGGTGCATGAACAAGGGCATTGATCTTGACGCGGAGACGATCGATGAACAACTGGTCACCGAAACCGTGGGAGAGTTCTTTACCGAAGTCATTTCGACATCAGCGTCGATCCAGACGATTCGAAGGTATATGCCGACGGCGAAGACATCAGCGACGTTATTCGTTCCTCCGAGGTGTCATCCCATGTGTCCAAGGTGTCGAACATCATTCCCGTCCGTCACGTGCTGATTGCCGCTCAACGCGCGTACATCGCACGCGAAGCTGCGTCTGACTCTTTTTCTGAGGGTGCCGGAGTGGTCGCCGAAGGCCGTGACATCACTACGGTTGTTGCGCCGGATGCTGAAGTGCGTGTGTTGCTCACCGCCAGTGAAGAGGTGCGACAGGCTCGTCGTTCCGGTCAGTCAACTGATGGTGTCGGATCAGAAAATGTTGCGGCGCGAGATGCAGCTGATTCCAAGGTCACGAATTTCACATCTGCTGCGGAAGGCGTGCTGACCGTCGATAATTCCGATTTGAATTTCGGCGAAACGCTTGATGTGCTTGTGCGCATTGTCGACGATGCCATCGAAGAGCAGCAGTATCGCCAGTACGCTTCCAATCTTGACGATTATGAGTTGGATGAGGGCGATGAAGGACTGATCGATGGATCGTCGTTCGTTGGCGGCGAACGACGGTCCGGCCCGAAGCCGGTTGGCGTGCTTGCCGTCGTTGGGCGCCTAATGTCGGCAAGTCCACGCTGGTGAACCGTATTCTCGGCCGTCGCGCTGCTGTGGTGGAAGACACTCCCGGCGTGACTCGAGACCGTGTGAGCTACGATGCCGAATGGGCCGGCACCGATTTCAAGCTGGTTGATACCGGTGGCTGGGAGGCCGACGTCGAAGGTATCGAATCCGCCATCGCATCCCAGGCGCAGATCGCCGTTCAGCTTGCAGACGCTGTGGTGCT
>ENA-OQEX01000260-OQEX01000260.1-human-gut-metagenome-genome-assembly--contig:-NODE-260-length-30786-cov-5.740533_pt1 | contig 30786 bp, 47 predicted proteins | sample MGYA00242802_ERZ504649 | MGnify/ENA primary metagenome ERZ504649 (study PRJEB26092, sample SAMD00036194) | human gut metagenome | host: Homo sapiens | study: EMG produced TPA metagenomics assembly of...
AATAAATAAAAACAAAAGACTATGCCACACATTGCAGTAACGATGTTACCCGGCAGAGATCGGGAAACAAAACAAAAATTAGCCGAAAATTTGTGCAACACATTGATTGAAACCCTCGGAGTCGATGCCAAATTCGTATCTGTATCCGTCGAAGATGTGGAGATGAAAGAGTGGGAAAATTCAATGCAACGCATTCCGGCAGAAACAATCATTGTAAATCCCAATAAAAAATGAATATGAAAAAGTTATTATTGATTCCTTTGTTACTGCTGACCGTCCTGTCGATGGCGGCCTGTGGCGGAGGTGATGACGAACCGTTTAGACCCGGACAACCGGAAACTCCCGAACAACCGGGAGAAAAAGAGGATGGAGAACCAGAAACTCCCGATGTATCTTCTTTGAACGTAAATATTACTGTCGGCGACCGTACCGTTACCGCTACGATGGAAGACAATGCCGCCGCACGGGATTTCCTCTCTCGCCTGCCTCTTGAAATAGCACTGAACGATTATAACAACATGACGGAGAAGATTTTCTATCCTGATCCGGCTCTGACAACCGAAGGCGTCACACGAGGCTGTGCCCCCACACCCGGAGATATAACAATCTATGCACCGTGGGGCAATGTAGCTATTTTCTGTAAGAGTTGGTCTCATAGTAACGACCTGATTAAAATCGGTCGTATCGACGGGAACGGTATCGAAGCATTAAGTATAGCCGGAGACATACCCGTGAAGATTGAAAGGAGATAAGACGCATGACAACAGATGCATTCAAAGAATATGTCAAGACTTGTAGGGCACTCGATACAGAGGAGATACACCGCTTTATGGACGATATGAGCAACGAAGCCCGGCGCATTACTTTCCGGCTGAATACAGCATACCACACACAGGACGAAGTACGCGGATTACTTTCCGAGCTATTCGGTTACGAGGTACCGGAATCGCTCCGGGTATTTCCACCGTTCTATGCCGATTTCGGTAAAAATATCACCGTCGGCGAAGGGGTGTTCATCAATGCCTGCTGTCATTTTCAGGATCATGGCGGAGTGATAATTGGTGACGGATGCCAGATAGGACATAACGTGGTCTTTGCCACACTCAATCACGGTTTGGCTCCGGAAGAACGTCATACGACCTATCCTGCACCCATCGTGTTGGGTAAGAACGTATGGATAGGTTCCAATGCAACGATTCTGCAAGGCGTAACCATCGGCGACAATGTCGTCATCGGGGCCGGAGCGGTTGTAACAAGAGATTTGGAAGCAAATACGGTAGCAGCTGGTGTTCCCGCCCAATTCATTAAATCTATAGTACTATAACATGAACCATCCTCTGTTAGATAAACTTTATAACAAAGCAAATTGAGCCTTGAAGCAAAGTGGTCATAAAGGGCGCTTCGTACTTTTGCGCTGTTATAAGTCGAATATGAATAATAATTAAAAATAAGGAAAGTATGAAAGTAATATCAAATGCAGAATTCGGAGGTGAAAGACCTTTGTTCGAATCACATGACTTACGTTTGGAAAATGTAATCATCCGTGCCGGAGAGTCGGCCATCAAGGAGTGCAGCAACATCGAAGCCGTTGATTGCCGGTTCGAGGGGAATTATCCTTTCTGGCATGTGCATGGTTTCGTTATCGACCGTTGTTTCTTCGATGTCGGAGGACGTTCGGCGCTATGGTACTCCGACCATCTGAAAATGACGAATACACGCATTGATGCGCCCAAGATGTTCCGCGAGATGCACGACATCGAAATCGAGAACGTGGAGATAAACGATGCCGATGAAGTGTTCTGGCGTTGCCGGAATCTGAATATCAAAAATCTGAAACTGCATGGCGGCACTTATCCCTTCATGTTCAGCAGCAATATCCGCATCGACGGATTGGAAAGTGACAGTAAATACGTTTTCCAGTACGTGAAAGATGTGGAGATTCATAATGCCAAAATCACCACGAAAGATGCTTTCTGGGAGGTGGAGAACGTGACGATCTACGATTCGGAACTCAACGGCGAATACTTGGCTGGCATTCGCACAATCTCCGGTTGGTGAACTGTCACATTACCGGCGAACAGCCGCTCTGCTATGCCCACGACCTCGTGTTGGAGACTTGCACGTTCGGCCCCGACTGTGACCGGGCTTTCGAGTACAGTTCGGTGCAGGCCACCATCAAAGGTGCGATAGGCGGAGTAAAGAATCCGCGAACAGGTTGTATCACCGCCGAGAGCTACGGAGAGATTATCCTTGACGAGAATATCAAGGCTCCCGCCGATTGCAAGCTGAGACTCTGGATGAGAAAACTTGTTTTACCGATTGACGTACTTGCGAATAATTTAATGGGAATAGGAAAGGGAAAGACTGATTATCTGTTATCGCTTATCCGCGAAGGGAAACAAATGACGCTGGGGCAGCAGTTACGCCTGACTGCATACCTCAGCGTCCCGGCCATTATGGCTCAGATATCTTCTATCGCCATGCAGTACATCGATGCCTCGATGGTGGGCAGCCTCGGTGCGAATGCCGCTGCTTCCATCGGATTGGTCTCGACCACAACTTGGCTGTTCTGGGGGGTGTGTGCAGCCGCTGCGACGGGATTTTCCGTGCAGGTGGCACATCGTATCGGAGCCGGGGATTTCGTGGAAGCCAAAAAGATACTCCGTCAAGCAGTTACTGCCACGCTTGTTTTCAGTTCGCTGTTGGCTGTTGGCGGTATTTGTATCAGCGGTATGCTTCCTCTCTGGTTGGGTGGAGACGAGGCGATATGGAACGATTCGTCCCTCTACTTCAGAATATTCGCACTATTCCTGCCTGCCTTGCAGTTGAACTTTCTTGCAGGAGGCATGTTGCGTTGCAGTGGGAATATGCGCGTGCCCGCCATGCTGAATATAATGATGTGCTTGCTGGATGTCGTGTTCAACTTCTTCCTGATCTTTCCGACGAGGCATGTGGAGTGGTTCGGAGTAGTATTTACCGCTCCCGGTGCAGGTCTGGGTGTGAAAGGTGCTATATTGGGAACGGTATTGGCCGAACTCGTTACCGCCGGAGGAATGATGTGGTATCTATGCCGCCACTCGCCCATGCTGAAGTTCGTCGGAGAACGGGGAAGTTTTCTACCCAAACGGGAGACATTGCGTAAGTCTTTCCGTATTTCGTTACCGATGGGATTCGAACACATGGCCATTTGTGGAGCGCAGATCGCAACGACGGTGGTTGTCGCACCGCTCGGCATCGTTGCCATTGCTGCCAACTCGTTCGCCATTATTGCCGAAAGCCTTTGCTATATGCCCGGCTACGGCATCTCGGAGGCTGCCACGACGTTGGTCGGTCAGAGCCTTGGAGCGAACCGTATCCGGTTGCTCCGTCGTTTTGCCAATATTACCGTCTGGTCGGGAATGCTGATTATGGGTGTTATGGGAGCGTTGATATATGTGGCGGCTCCGCAAATCATCGGAGTGATGACTCCCGTGGAGGAAATCCGCACGTTGGGAATCGAGATTCTGCGGATAGAAGCTTTGCAGAGCCGATGTTTGCGGCATCTATCGTTGCCTACGGTGTATTCGTAGGTGTGGGTAATACATTCGTACCCAGTCTGATGAACTTCGGCAGCATTTGGGGCGTGCGACTGACACTGGCGGCATGGCTTGCTCCCACGATGGGACTACGCGGCGTGTGGCTTGCCATGTGCATCGAGCTTTGTTTCCGGGGAGTAATCTTCCTCGCGAGACTTTGGGGCAGTAACTGGATTTATAAATTACGAATAAATAGATAAGTTATGAAATACGATTTCGATACGATTATCCCGCGTCGCGGGACGAACTCTTACAAATGGGACACTCCTGAGGAGGAAAATGTGCTGCCCATGTGGGTGGCGGATATGGATTTCCGTACTGCACCGACCATTGTAGAAGCCTTGCAAAGGCGGGTTGCACACGGCATTTTCGGTTATACCAAAGTACCCGAAACCTATTACGATGCAGTCGTCCGGTGGTTCGAGAACCGTCATCGTTGGCGGATAGATCCCCGGTGGATTATCTATACAAGCGGTGTCGTACCGGCTCTGTCGGCCATTATCAAAGCCCTGACCGTACCGGGCGACAAGGTAATCGTCCAGACTCCGGCATACAACTGCTTCTATTCGTCGATTCGCAACGACGGATGCGAACTGTCGGCCAATAACCTCATTTACCGAGATGGTCGCTACTCAATCGACTTCGACGACCTCGAAGCAAAGGTGGCTGATCCGAAGGCGAAAATCCTATTACTATGTAATCCTCACAATCCGGTCGGACGGGTCTGGACGCCGGAAGAGCTGCGGCATATCGGAGACATCTGTTTGCGCAACGGAGTGTTTGTTGTGGCAGATGAAATTCATTGCGAACTGACCTATGAGGGGTATGACTATACTCCTTTTGCTTCCCTGTCTAAACGCTTCCAACAAAATTCCGTGACTTGCGTTTCACCGAGTAAGGCATTCAATCTTGCCGGACTGCAAATTGCCAATATCATTGCGGCCGATGATGATGTACGTCGTCGTATTGACCGCGCCATCAACATCAATGAAGTGTGCGATGTCAACCCGTTCGGCGTAATCGCTACAATCGCCTCTTATAACGAGGGTGGAGAGTGGCTCGATGCTTTGCGCAAATACTTGCGTAGGAATTACGAATATCTCTGCCACTTTTTTGAGCAGCGGTTACCGCAATATCCCGTGTTACCACTCGAAGGAACTTACTTAGTATGGATAGACTGCCGAGCACTCGGTATCGGTTCGGATGCTATGACCTTGCGCCTGCAAGAGGAACAAAAATTGATGATCAATTCAGGTACGATGTACGGACCCGGCGGCGAGGGATTTATCCGTCTGAATATTGCTTGCCCCCGAACACTGCTTGTTGAAGGGTTGGAGCGGATGGCCCGTGTGCTGGAACAAAATGAAGAATAAACCGGCAATGAGATAAAAAATCACGTTATCAAAGAATAAAGAAAAAGTAAATATGAAGAAAGAAGTAATGATATTGACCGGTGCCGGTCAGATAGGAATGGCGATAGCCCGCCGTATGGGATATGGGAAAAAGATCGTTGTCGGAGACCTGAACCCGGAGAGTACCGAGCTGTTTGCCGTATATTGAATGAGGCGGGATTTGATGCAGTACCCGTCGAAATGAATCTCTCTTCAAGGGAGTCCATTTTGAACTTGATTGCGGTTGCACGGAAACATGGTGAAATTTCAATGCTCGTCAATACGGCGGGCGTATCACCGAGTCAGGCTTCCATCGAAACGATTCTGAAAGTCGATCTGTACGGAACGGCTGTCCTGCTCGAAGAAGTTGGGAAGGTTATTAAAGAAAACGGTGTCGGGGTAACGATTTCCAGCCAGTCAGGGCATCGGATGCCCGCACTGACCATCGAGGAGGATATGCTACTGGCCACGACTCCTGCCGAAGAATTGCTCTCGCTCGACATGCTGCAACCGGATAGTATCAAGGATACGTTACACGCTTACCAGATGGCCAAGCGTTGTAACGTGAAACGTGTAATGGCCGAAGCTGTGAAATGGGGCGAGCGCGGGGCAAGAATCAACTCCATTTCACCTGGTATCATTGTAACTCCCTTGGCTATCGACGAGTTCAACGGGCCGCGAGGTGATTTTATAAAACATGTTCGCCAAATGTCCGGCAGGACGCCCCGGAACCGCGGACGAGGTTGCCAATGTTGCCGAACTACTTATGAGCGACAGAGGGGCATTTATCACGGGAGCGGACTTTCTGATCGATGGTGGTGCTACGGCATCGTATTTTTATGGCCCGTTGAAACCGTAATGTGTTGTACTGTAATCTGTAAGGTAACAACTGCCATACGAGGTCAAGAGTACAAAAATATTTTATTCGTTTTGTAAACTTGAGCCTTACAACAAAGTTTTTATGGTTGGAATGCGTTATATTTGCGAAAATTAAAAACTGACAATATGGAACGATTAGATGTATTCGATTGCTCGAACGTGCTTATAGCGAGTTATTTCACCGATGACCGGGGGTGCGCCCATGAAAACAGGAGCATACGCTTATTTATTTGTGCTCCGGTGAGTTGGAGATAGAGGAACGTGGCAAGAAAACCGTGTTGCATCCGGGGGATTGTGCTTTCATGCGGCGCGATAACCGGATGTGGTTGCAGAAAAAGGTAGAGGACGGAAAGCCTTACCGTTCTGTCGTACTGAAGTTCTCAAGACCGTTTCTAAAAGAATTTTACCAGACGCTTAACCGGCAACAGATTCCGAACGACTCCGAACGTGAGAAGGTAAGCCTGCGCGTGTTGCCCAGTAACAGGCCTGATATCCGTTCGCTGTTCGAATCCGTCATTCCCTATTTCGATGCAGGCGAAAAACCGTCCGAAGACGTACTGAAGCTGAAAATGGTAGAAGGGATATATGTACTGCTTAATACCGACCGGAATCTCTATGCGTCGCTGTTCGACTTCGTGGAGCCGTGGAAAATCGACATTCTCGACTATCTGAACGAGAACTACATGTGTGATCTCTCTCTGGAGGAGATCGCCAGTTACACGGGACGCAGCCTGGCTACCTTCAAGCGGGACTTTGCCAAAGTAAGTAACCTGACACCGCAAAAGTGGATTATCAAACGCCGTCTGGAAGCCGCGCACGGCTGATAAAATCAGGCAAGAAGAAAGTGACGGAAGCCTGCTTCGATGTGGGTTTCAAGAACCTGTCGCATTTCTCCAAGATATACAAGGAGGCTTATGGTGTCGCTCCTTCATGGTAAGATGAACTTCAGGACAAAACAGTTTGAGCCTTGCAGCAAAGCTGTTGTGGAATAATGCCCGTACTTTTGTGTCGGAAACAGGAAAGACCTGTCGGTTGTCTTGGAAATGTCGAACTAAAAATCATATCGTATGAAAACAAAAGTAGCATCATTAGCTTTATTATTGACTTTAATTTTTCCGATCATGGCAAAATCACAAGTGAAAATCCAACAGACTGCCGGACGCGACGCGCTCGGCGAATTTGCCCCCGAATTTGCACGTTTGAACGATGATATTCTTTTCGGGGAAGTGTGGAGCCGGAACAACCTGCTTTGCTCCGCGACCGTTCCATCGTAACCGTGGTGGCTCTCATGTCGCAGGGACTGACCGACTCCTCGTTCAAGTACCATCTCGAATCGGCGAAGAAGAACGGAGTGACTCAAACCGAGATAGCCGAAATACTCACCCATGCCGCATTCTACGCGGGCTGGCCGAAAGCGTGGGCGGCTTTCCGTATGGCAAAAGAGGTTTGGACCGACAGTAATGCAGACAGCGTGGCGGCAGGTTCGCTCGAAGCGTACGCGCAAACTATCATTTTCCCCGTGGGGAAACCCAACGATGCCTATGCCAAGTATTTCATCGGTCAAAGTTACACGGCTCCCGTGGTAACGGACGGAGTCCCCGTGGTAAATGTGACCTTCGAGCCGGGCTGCCGCAACAACTGGCACGTGCACAAGGCAACAAAAGGCGGCGGTCAGACACTCGTATGCGTGGGCGGTCGCGGCTACTATCAGGAGTGGGGCAAAGAGCCGGTGGAACTACGTTCCGGGGATGCTATCAATATTCCGGCAGGCGTGAAACATTGGCACGGGGCGGCACCCGACAGCTGGTTCTCGCATTTGGCCATCGGAGTGCCCGGTGAGAACAACAGTACCGAATGGCTGGAACCTGTCGGTGATGAAGAATATTCTAAATTAAAATGACATGAAACAGATAGTATTGATACTTATGAGCCTACTTACTTTCAGTAACCCGTCGAAAGCACAAAAACAAACAGCAGATACCGACAGACCGTCCGACAAGAAAATCCTTGTAGCCTATTTCTCCTGTACGGGGACCACAGAGAAAGTGGCAACCGCTATCGCAAAAGAGACTGGCGGTAAACTTCACCGGATTACTCCGGCTACGGCCTACACTTCGGCAGATCTCGACTGGAACGACAAGGCGAGCCGCAGTTCGGTGGAGATGGCAGACGACAAATCACGTCCTGCGTTGGGCGGAGAAACGATTGAACTGAAAGATTACGACGTGGTGTTCCTCGGTTATCCGATATGGTGGGACTTGTGTCCGCGTCCGGTCAATACTTTTCTTGAGAAATATGATTTCGCGGGTAAAACCGTTATTCCTTTTGCCACTTCGGGTGGCAGTTCAATCACGGGTAGCGTGAAACAACTCAAGAGACTCTACCCCAAAATCGAATGGGAAGAAGGCCGGTTGTGTAATAGAAGTACGAAACAAGTTGGAGATTGGGCCAAACAAGCAATCGAATAAGCCAATGGAAGAGTTGCGAATCGACTGCCTGCACCAGACGGAAGAAGAACTAGGCGTGGTAAAAGAGCTGCGGCAAAATATCTTCCGGCTGAATCATACGATGCCGGATACGGAAGAATATCGTGAATTATTACACAAGGTTTTTCCGCATTTCGGAGAGAATTGTCGAATCGAATACGATCGTTGTAGGAAATCCAGCCAAGTTAATCAGGAGAATATAGATTATGGATTTTTCGGAAAAAGTCATTTTAACAAAGTGAACTTCATAACAAAATCTTTTGAGCCTCGCAGCAAAGTCGTTGCGGGGCTCTCTTTTTACCTTTGTTGGCAGAATATTAAAACAAAAGAATCATGAAAACAATGAATGAGAAAGTAACAATGGTAACGGGGGCAGCGGCAGGTATCGGGCTGGTCTCGGCAGAAGCATTTGCAAAAGCGGGTGCAACCGTAGTATTGGTGGACATCAATGAGCCGAAAGAACAAGCCGAGAAGTTGGTTTCAGAAGGGTATAAAGCCGTGGCATATCGCTGCGACGTGTCCGATACACGGGCTGTAAAGGAGATGATTGACTGGATCGTTGCGACTTACGGCAGGCTGGACGCTGCATTGAACAATGCTGGGATACAGACCCCGCAACGGCCGATGGCCGAGATTACCGACGAGGAGTTCGACCGCACGGTAGCCGTCGATCTGAAAGGTGTATGGAACTGTATGCGTTACGAGATTATCCAGATGCTGAAACAAGGCGGTGGGGCCATTGTCAATACCTCGTCTCAAGGCGGTGTTACGGGGTTCCCCGGACAAGCGGCCTATATCGCCTGCAAGCATGCGGTAATCGGGCTTACACGTACAGCCGCCATTGATTACTCGGCAAAAGGGATTCGTATCAATGCCGTCTGTCCGGGTGTGATCCGAACACCTATGGCCGAAGAACTGATACGGCGTAACCCCGATCTGGAAAAGGAACTGGTCCGAGATATTCCTGCCGGACGTCTCGGTAAACCGGAAGAGATAGCCAACGCCGTATTGTGGCTTTGCTCACCGCAGGCAAGTTTCGTGGACGGGCACGCCCTTTTAGTGGACGGGGCATTTTCCATTCATTAAGTTATAATGTATAAAACATAAAATCATGGAAGAAAACAATAAAATGGATATCAGCCGTCGTGGATTTCTCAAAACGGCTGCATTGGCAGGAGCCGCAATGGCCATGCCTTCGGGATTGGGCAAAGTATTCGCTTCAGAAGCGAAACAAGCGGAAACATCCGATGTGGTGGATATCGATGCAGCCCGTATCAAGGGACATCGTGTATTGGGTACGGGCAAGGCGGCATTCGAGGTGTCGGCACTCGGCTTCGGTGTAATGGGCATGACTTACAACCGCAGCCAACACCCGGATAAGAAAGAGTGTATCCGATTGTTGCATGAAGTGGTAGAGCGTGGAGTGACGCTCTTCGACACGGCTATCATTTACGGGCCGTTGACCAATGAGAACCTGGCAGGAGAAGCGCTGTCCGAGTTCAAGGGACGGATTAGCGTAACGACCAAATTCGGGCACGAAGTCATCGACGGCAAAGGAACCGGCCGTCAGGACAGCCGTCCGGCCACCATCCGTCGCTATTGCGAGGAGTCACTTCGCCGATTGAGACTTGATTCACTGCCGATGTTCTGCCAGCACCGTGCAGACCCGAATACTCCGGCCGAGGAGGTAGCGGCTACCATTGCCGACTTAATCAAGGAAGGTAAAGTGCAACGCTGGGGCATGTGCGAGGTCAGTGCCGAAACAATCCGTAAGCTCACGCCATTTGTCCGCTGACGGCTATCCAAAGCGAGTACCATCTGATGCACCGCCTGGTGGAAGAGAACGGCGTTCTCGATGTATGCCGGGAGCTGGGTATCGGCTTTGTACCGTACAGTCCGATTAACCGTGGCTTTTTGGGAGGCTGCATCAACGAATACACGGTATTCGATGTGAACAACGACAACCGTCAGACCCTGCCGCGTTTCCAGCCGGAAGCGATGCGTGCGAATATCCGCATTGTAAATGCGCTGCAAGCTTTCGGTCGCACACGGGGCATGACCTCGGCACAGGTGGCTCTTGGCTGGTTGCTTCAGAAAGCACCGTGGATCGTACCGATTCCGGGAACAACAAAACTGTCTCATCTGGAGGAAAACCTGCGTACACTCGACTTCAACATCAGCTCCGGGGAGTGGAAAGAACTGGAGGATACCGTAGCTGCTATTCCTGTTGTGGGAGACCGGTACAATGCGGAACAGCAACGTCAGGTAGGCCGATAAGGAATCAGTAAATAAGGTAGTATAATCCGTAATTTGTCTACCGGCAGAGCGGAGAAGCTGCCTTACTTTTGCATTATAAATAAAAACCAAGAATATGAGACCATATATAATCAGTCACATGATGACTTCGGTCGATGGCCGCATCGACTGCCCGATGGTCGGGCAACTGAGTACGGATGAGTATTACATAGCCTTGGAAAAGCTGGGGCCTTGCTCGAAACTGTCAGGACGGATAACTACCGCACTCGAATGTTCTGCCGTCAAAGAGGAAAGTACTCCGATGGAGGGAACTCCGATAGGTCATAAATCCGTATATGTCGCCAGTAAATCGGACGAATATACGATCATTGTCGATACCTATGGGAAACTGCGTTGGCAGGAGGGTGAAGCTGACGGGCATCCTCTACTTTGTATTGTCAGTGAACAGGTGTCCGAGGAATATCTGGAAACGCTGCGCACATTGGGTATTTCATGGATTGCGGCCGGTGCGGAACGCATTGACTTGCCGCAAGCTATGGAGCTGCTTCACGAACATTTCGGCGTTGAACGCTTGGCGATTGTCGGGGGCGGACATATCTGCGGCAGTTTCCTGGAGGCCGGACTGATTGACGAAGTGAGTATTATGGTAGCTCCGGGTATTGACGGGCGTAAGGGACAGACGGCGGTTTTCGATGGAATCTCTCGTATGGAATGTAACCCGTACAAACTGAAATTAGAGAGTGTGGAACAATGGGAAACAGATATTGTCTGGCTCCGCTATAAAGTAAAATAATACGGCTATGAAGTTACAAGCAATCGCCATACTGACGTTCCTGACCTTTGCGAATGTCATGGCACAAGAAACGACAACAACAAAATATATAAATTCAACCGGTATGGAACCATTGGAATTGACACAGGAATGGGATAAGACCTTTCCGCAGAGTGATAAGGTGGAACATACGAAAATCACGTTTCACAACCGTTACGGCATCACGCTTGCCGCAGACCTTTACAAGCCGAAAAATACGCAAGGACGTCTGGTAGCCATTGCAGTCAGTGGCCCTTACGGTGCGGTGAAAGAACAAGTGTCAGGCCGTTATGCCCAGACACTTGCCGAACGAGGTTTTCTGACTATCGCTTTTGACCCTTCCTATTACGGCGAAAGCGGCGGTACGCCTCGCTATCTTACGTCACCCGAAATCAGCACGGAGGATTTCAGTGCGGCGGTCGATTATCTGACATCCCGTGCGGACGTCAATCCGGAACGTATCGGAATCTTAGGTATTTGCGGTTGGGGCGGGTTTGCACTTAATGCTGCGGCCAATGACCCTCGTATCAAAGCGACGGTAACATCTACTATGTATGATATGAGCCGGGTAAATGCCAACGGGTATTTCGACGCCATGAGTGCCGATGACCGCTATAAGTTGCGCGAGCAACTCAACGCACAGCGTACCGAGGATTATCGTGATGACAGCTATGCACGCGACGGTGGCGTACTCGACCCCGTGACGGATGATACTCCGCAATTCGTCAAGGAGTATCACGACTACTACAAGACGGAACGAGGCTATCATCGCCGTTCCCCGAACTCCAACGAGGGAATCACGAAAACCAGCGTATTGTCATTCATCAATATGCCGCTGCTCACCTATATTAGTGAAATCCGCAGTGCCGTGTTGATGATTCATGGAGAAAAAGCTCATTCCCGCTATTTCAGTGAGGATGCCTACAAGCAGCTGACAGGGAGTAACAAGGAACTGTTGATTATTCCTGGAGCCAACCATGTCGATTTATACGATAATCTCAACGTGATTCCGTTCGACAAGATAGACGGGTTTTTCAAGAATGCGTTGAAATAAAATATAGAAATAATGCCGAAAAAACTTGCCATCCTATTCGCTTATTTCCTGATTTATGTAGTTTGGGGGTCCACTTACTACTTTATCGGGGTAGCTTTACACGGCTTTCCGACTTTCCTTCTCGGTGCATTGCGCTTCTCTACGGCAGGATTGATACTGCTTGTGATATGTGCATGTCGTGGAGAACGGGTCTTTATCCCAAGGCTTGTAGGCCCGGTCGGCTGTGAGCGGAATCATCCTGCTGTTCATCGATATGGCGGTAGTGATGCTGGCCCAGCGATATGTCAGCAGTAGCCTGGTGGCTGTGGTGGCCTCCTCTACCGCCATCTGGATTATGGCACTCGACGCTCCGATGTGGAAATATACCTTTCGGAGCAAATGTACCCTTGCCGGTATTTTGATGGGATTTGCAGGAGTAGGGTTATTGTATGCCGAGCAACTGGAAATGACGGTAACCGTACACGATCATAGTGAATATGGTATTTTACTGCTTGTAGCCGGCTGTATTTCCTGGGCATTGGGAACACTTTATACAAAATACCGTTTATCAGACACAGAACCTGCAAACGCGTTTGCAGGTTCCGCCTGGCAAATGCTTTTTGCCGGCATGATGTTCTGGATATGTACATTGGGGAACGGGGAGTTCTCTCCTATGGAATTCAGTACGGTCCTCTATACGCCTGGTTGTCATTGGTCTATCTGATACTGTTCGGCTCGCTGATGGCTTATTCCGCTTACGTATGGCTGCTGAAGATCCGCCCGGCAACGGAAGTGGCCACCCATGCTACGTGAATCCAGTGGTGGCTGTGGTTATCGGTGGCGGACTGGGCGGGGAACAGATTACAGTCATACAGTTGCTCGGGCTTGTAATCATACTGGGAAGCGTCATGTTGGTTAACAAAAAAGAAAGAATCAATGAATAAGGAAATGGATATAAAAGACATGGTACCCGTGAAGACCTCGGAACGTCATGTCATCCTCGATGCTTTGAGAGGATTTGCATTGCTGGGAATCTGTCTTGCCAACTTTTCGGAATTTTCGCTTTATACCTTTCAAAAACCGAGAATAATGGAGGCCATGCCTACGGCAGAAATAGACCAGGTAGTCCGCTTCCTTCAATATCTTTTTGTAGACGGTAAGTTCTACACCATATTCTCGCTGCTGTTCGGTATCGGATTTTCAATCATTATCAGCAACGCGGCTAAAAAGGGAACGGACGGATTCCGTATCTTTTACCGGCGGATGATTGTTCTGGCCACTATCGGTTTTCTACACTTGATGTTTATCTGGAGCGGGGACATCTTGCTGTTGTATGCCTTATTGGGTATGCTCCTCCCTCTTTTCCGGCATGTTTCGGACAGAGTGTTGCTGGGAACTTCTGTTGTCCTATTGCTACTTCCTATTCCGATTGATTGGCTGGCCGGTACATTCGGAGTGTCCCTGTCGGCTCCCGCAGTGCGAATGCAACAGCACTATTGCAATTTATATGGTATAACGGAATATAACTTCGGAATCTGGCTGCGTAATGCGGAAAGCTACGGCGAGGTCTTTCAATTTCTGATACAGGGTGCATGGGTACGCTTGCAGGAGTTCATCGACGGCAACCGCTATTTTAAGGTATTGGGATTGTTCTTATTGGGTTTCTACATCGGGCGCAAGCAAATATACGCCAATCTTGAGGCAAATCGGATGCTACTGAAAAAAACGGTGACATACGGTTTTCTGCTGGGACTTCCCTTGTCCGTTCTCTATGCCTGGAGTGCGGTAAACGGGCATCCTTTCGGAACGGCTACACACACCGCCATCTACACGGCAAGTGTCCATCCTTCAGGTTTTGCATACGTTTCCGCTATCTGTCTCCTGTACCTGCATGGTAGAGAGTGGCGCTTGTGGCGCTGTCTTGCCGCTCCGGGGAGAATGGCACTGACCAATTACGTGGGACAGTCGGTATGGGGTATGGTTCTCTTCTACGGTATCGGCTTCGGGCTGGGGGTCGGCATTGGATTGACAGGAACAGAATCCATAGCTTTCTACGTCTTTCTTGTCCAGATGGCATTCAGTGTCCTATGGCTCTCCTATTTCCGCTTCGGGCCTCTGGAATGGGGCTGGCGGATGCTGACTTATGGGAAATGGCTAAAAATAAGGAAATAAAGTAATTCAATAATAATCTTACTCTAAAACATAACAATATGGATAATAGAAAATTAGGACAGCTGGAAGTATCTCCGATAGGAATGGGATGTATGGGATTCAGCCACGGTTACGGACAAGTGCCGCCCAAAGCGTATGCCATAGAAGCCATCCGCAAGGCATACGACTACGGCTGCACGCATTTCGATACGGCGGAAGCCTATGGCAAGGAACAATTCTACGCCGGGCATAACGAGGAGTTGGTGGGTAAAGCTATCGAGCCGTTCCGTAAGGAAGTGGTACTCGCCACCAAATTTCATATTGGTGAACTCCCGCAACCGGACGAGACGAGTCTCTACCGGGAGATGCGCCGGCATCTCGAAGATTCCATGAGCAGACTTCGCACGGATTATATCGACCTGTATTACCTGCATCGCATCAATGAGACGGTCCGGCTTGAAGATGTGGCAACCGTCATGGGACGGCTTGTTAAGGAAGGACTGATACGCGGTTGGGGACTGTCGCAAGTATCGGCCAACCAGATACGGACGGCGCATGAGATTACTCCTTTGTCTGCCGTCCAGAACATCTATTCGATGGTGGAACGCGATTGCGAAACGGAGATTTTCCCGGTGTGCCTTGAAAAAGGAATCGGAGTCGTACCGTTCTCACCGATTGCAAGCGGGTTCCTTTCGGGTAAGGTAACGGCACAGGAGCAGTTCGGCTTCGATGACGTACGGAAATTCGTTCCCCAACTGTCGAAAGAGAATATCGAGGCCAACCGGCCCATACTCGATTTGCTGCATCGGTTCGCCGTAGAGAAAAATGCGACCAACGCCAGATATCGCTTGCGTGGATGCTCCATAAATATCCCAATGTCGTACCTATTCCCGGTTCCAAGAATCAGGAAAGGATTCTGGAGAATCTGGGGGCTTGGAACGTTACGCTTTCCGGTGATGAGTTCCGGCAGTTACAATCAGCATTGGATGAATGTAAGGTACACGGACATCGTGGGTGCGTGGAAACGGAACAGACGAGTTTTGGTAAACAATGGAGTGAAGAAACAGCTAAGTGAATCAAGTCACATTCAGTCCGGTACTGAATAATCAAGAAAAAAGGTAGTGAACTTCCTGACAAAACAAATTGAGCCTCGCAGCAAAGACGTTGCGGGGCTTTGCTTTTACCTTTGCATCAAATGAATAACTTAAAAATAACAGATATGAAAACGAAACTTTTATTTCTCTTTGCATGGCTTATGTCAGCCGTTACGGGCTGTTCCGCGGGCGAACCTCAAACGGAAGAATCGACAACACCTCCGGTTGAAAAAACGGAAGAGCCAGTCGAACCTTCCGGGGACAAAAAAGTGCTGATTGTCTATTTCTCCCATACGGGTAATACCCGGACGATTGCCGGATACATCCATGACACGGTAAAGAGCGACCTTGTGGAAATTCAAACGGCCGATACTTATACCGATGATTATGATACTTTGCTGGCACAAATCCGGGAAGAAGTGGCATCCGGATATTACCCGCCTTTGACAACGAATATCGAAAACCTCTCTTCGTATGACGTGATATTCATCGGTTATCCTATCTGGGTGGAAACTGCCGCACCTCCCATCCGCACGTTCCTCACAACACATGACCTCGCGGGAAGAACTGTCGTTCCGTTCTGCACGAGCGGGACCAGCTCTGCCGAGGCAAGCTACCGGCTTGTCCGTTCCCTTTGCCCGCAATCGACTGTATTGGAGGGCATACAGATTCGTCGGGGAACGTATGACACGGCTTATGAACGGGTTATCGCGTGGTTGCAGGAAATAGGTATTGTCGAACTGAATAACGGAGGAAATGATGAAAAATAAACAAGATCTGTCACGCCGTGACTTTATCCGTAACTCCGTGATGGCGGGAGGAGCCGTGCTGCTTTCCGGTGTATTGCCATCACATGCGCAGACACCGATATTCTCTGCCGCTGAAAATTCGGATTCGCCCGAAGCCGATGAACTGCTGCGTGGTGTCAGTGACATCCATCTGCACGCAGCTCCGGATTCCAAAGCCCGTTTGGGAAATGAATTGGAGTTTACCCGCGCGCACGTGATGCCGGCTACAAATCCATGCTGTTCAAGTCCAACGATTTCAGTTGTCATGACCGGGCTTATCTGATCCGTCAGGAGTTACAGGGGTTCGAGGTATTCGGAAGCCTGTGTATGAACCGGGTACACGGGGATAAGGAAATGTATTCGCTGCGGAAAAAGCCGTGGCCACAACCGGCAATCTTTGTCGTTGTATCTGGATGCCGACGCAGGATGCCGTTTACCAGAATATCCGCTATCACGGCAGGAAAGAGGGTGTGCCCGTTGTGGACGATAACGGGCGTGTGCTGTCTGAAGTCGTGCGAGTCATGGAGATATGTGCCGAAGCGAATATCATTTTCGCAACGGGGCACTCTTCGTCCGAGGAGAGCATCACGCTGGCTCGGAAAGCCCGTGAGGTGGGTGTGAGAAAGTGTGTCGTGACTCATGCCAATTCCGGTATCTGGAAAATGACGCACGATCAGATTAAACGGTGTATTGATCTCGGCGCGTGGATGGAATACAGCTACATTACCAATTTGTGGGGACCGGGTACGGGACTGCCCGATTTCGAGCGGATGAGTGATAAAGAATTTGCAGACTTTGCACGTATTGCCCCGCAGCGGAGTATCATAACGACCGACCTCGGTCAGGTTGGGATGCCTCACCCAGTGGATGGGATGCGCCGCTGTATTCTTGCGTTGCTGGAAAACGGGCTTGCACAGAAGTAGGTCGATTTTATGGTACGTAGCAATCCCGCACAACTTGTCGGACTTTCTGTATCTGAATAAACTTTATATGGAAACAGAACAGCATATTTATTTTTTCGAGTCAATAGATACGGTATCTCAAGCCTGTCATCTTTTTTCCAATCATACGCTGGTATATCTATACAGCGGGCGGTTGTATTTGCGGAACCAGTGCGGCGAAACGCTGAATATCGAAAGGGGCGACAGTGCCTTCATCGGACGTGACAGCTATTCGCACATCTATGCCGAGCCGGAATTGCACGAGCCTTGTCGGGTTCTGTTCTTCTCTCTTCCGCGAGAGTTCTTGTGCGAGTTTTATCATACACTCTCTCCATCCGACCGCAAATCATCGACTACGGAACTCTCGGCCTGCACCGTCTGTCATCCATATCCGAAGCGGAGAGCCTTTTCCGGTCATGGATGCCTTACATGCGGGAGGGGCAGGAAATTCCTGAAACGGTGCTGCGATTGAAAATGACAGAAGCGGTCTATGTCCTGCTGAATACGGATAAGCGGTACATTCCCACACTGTTCGATTTCGCCGGAAAATGCCGGATGGACATGTTCGATTTGCTGAACAAACCGATGACGAAAGAGATTAGATGGCAGGAATTACAATTTGAGCCTGACAGCAAATTAAATTGACCTTTATAACAAAGCCCAAGATTTGCAGTTGCCGTAATTTTGCAATGTAGATCAATTAAATAGAATAAACGATATGTATAAGAAAAGTATTTTGTCACTTATGGTTATGCTACTGTTCGTGGCGACATCGTGCAACAGTGAAGAACCGGCGGCGATAGAGCCGGGAGGAACCATTTCAGGGGATGCGGGAAAGACCCTGATCGTCTATTTTTCATGGGGAGGCAATACCCGGACAGTCGCCAATCATATCCACGACCTTATAGGTGGCGACATCGTGGAAGTGGAAATGGTCGTTCCCTATCCAGATACTTATGAAGAGGTGACGTAGATCGCACCGGAAGAGCTGGAGAGCGATTACCGTCCCGAGTTGAAAACAAAGGTGGAGAATATGGACGAGTACGACACGCTGATTGTCGGGACGCCTATCTGGGGAGGACACCTTACACCGGCGATGAAAAGTTTCCTGGCCGGTTATGACCTGTCGGGCAAATCCATCGCCCCGTTCTGCACACATGGAGGCAGTGGTACGGCTCAAAGCGTCAGCGATATCCGTTCGGTATGCCCCAATTCGACAATACTCGGAAGTCTGGCCGTATATGGCAGTCGGGCGGAAAATTCACGTGGTGATGTGGAGAAATGGCTCGAACAAACAGGCATTCTTAAAAACAACTGACATTGAATCATTTAATTAAATTACAAGCGTTATGAAAAAGTACCTGTATTTTTTGTTTGCCGCTTTTGTAGCGGTGGGATTGAGCGCCTGCTCTTCCGATGAAGACGAATCGTACGCACCTGATACCGAGGTGCCGACACCGACTCCCGATCCTGACCCGACAGCAGGAAAAACGCTCATTGTGTATTACAGTTTTACAAATAATGTGCATACCATCGTCAGCGATTTGCAGACGCAGATAGAAGCCGATGTGGTACGGGTCGAACCTGCCGAAGAGGGGCTCGACTATGCGGCCAATAACTACGCAATAGGAAGTGCGCTGATTCAGGCAATCCGGAATAATCCGAATGATGCGGCATCCTATCCGGAAATCAAACCGGTGGAGGTGAATATCGCCGATTACGACCGGATTATCGTGGGTGCACCTCTTTGGTGGAGTAATATGGCAGCTCCCTTACAAACATTCCTGTTCCAATATGGTAGTCAGATGGAGGGTAAGAGCATCGGACTGATTGTATCCAGTTCCAGCAGCGGTATCAACGGTGTCGAGTCCGATGCCCGACGGCTCATTCCGGGTGGCGACTTCCTCGAACCGAACCTGTGGATACGTTCAGGCCAAACGTCCAACTGCCACTCGATGATTGCCGACTGGCTGAGTCAAATCAATTAAAAAAGCAAGATTATGAAACGGTTATTTATATCTTTATTGCTGCTCGTTCCGGTAATGACTTTTGCCGGATGTGGCGCAGGGGATGACAGTTCAGAAATTGATATCCCCGAAGTTCCCAATGATCCGGGAAACGACGATGATGATAACGACAATCCGGGAACGGTTACCCCCGGAAACGGAAAGATTCTGATTGCCTGGTTCAGCCGTTGGGGGAATACGAACTATGCGGCGGATGTGGATGCCACGACCGGGGCAAGCATCCTTGTAGATAAGGGAACGCGTCGTGGTACGACCGAAATGGTCGCCCGCTATATCCAAACGGCTGTGGGCGGAGACCTGCATCTGATAGAGACTTCGGAACCCTATCCGACGGAGTTCGACGATGTGCGCAACCAGAACCATGCGGAGCAGGCTGCCGGAACACTTCCCGCACTTAAAAACCGCATTGAGAATATGGACCAATACGATATTGTCTTCATCGGCTACCCGAACTGGGCATTGGATGTTCCACAGGCGATACGTTCGTTCCTCTCCTCTTATGACCTCTCCGGCAAAACAGTCGTTCCGTTTTGCACGCATGATGGATACGGAGCCGACCGCACCTATAATTCCGTCAAAGAGGAAGCTACTGGTGCGAATGTGCTGGAAGGCATTGCTATTGAGGCAACAGACGTACCTTCCGCCGAATCGCAAGTACAGGACTGGCTTGAACGAATCGGTATCGAACGGGAAGAGCCGCAGGGTGCGTCGGTTCGTATTACTGCCGGAGGGCATACGTTTACCGGGGAATGGCTCGACACCCCGTTAGCTGACGAAATCCGGGGTATGTTTCCTCTGACTGCGACTTTGGGACGCTATGGAGGCCGTGAATATTACGGTTCTATGCCCCGGCGGTCGACTAATACCGAAGAGGGGCAGCTTCGTTTCGAAAACGGTGACATCACTTATTGTCCTTCCAATAACACGATTGCCATCTTTTATGCCAAAGCAGATGACCCTGACATGGGGCAACTGACCATGCGGATTATTCCGATAGGGAAAGTTACTTCGGATTTGATGGTTTTCGATGAGATGGACAGCCGTCTGGAATTTACATTCGACAATATACAATAACAGGAGAAGATGATCCGGAATGAGCTAATTATGTCTGCCTTCCGGGTCATTTTTATTAAAAGTAAAATAAACAAATAAAAACTATGATGATAACACCACTATTTATCGGCGGTATCGGTATGCAGGAAGTACTGCTGATCGCATTGGTTGTATTGCTGTTTTTTGGCGGCAAGAAGATTCCTGAACTGATGAAAGGAATCGGCAAAGGCGTTCGCTCTTTCAAGGAAGGGATGAACAATGTAGAAAAAGAGATAGACGAAATAAAGGACATAGAACAAAAAGGATAACTGATGGCTACTGAAGCGAACACACAATCTTTTTGGGAACATCTGGACGTGTTGCGGGCGGCAATTATAAAAATTGTCGCCGTAGCCGTCGTGTTCGGTATCGTGGTTTTCTTCTTCAAAGAACAGTTATTTGACGTTGTACTCGTACCGAAGGATGACGGTTTTATTACCTATCAGCTGCTCAACCGGATGGCTGCATGGGCAGGAGGTGCAATGGAATCATTTTCCGTTCGACTTATTAATACAGGGTTAGCGCGGCAATTCATCATCCACATGAAGACGGCCCTATGTGCTGGCGTGCTGTGTGCTTCGCCATATATTCTTTATCAGTTATTCCGTTTTGTCTCTCCCACATTATACGATAACGAACGGCGATATATCACGCAGACAGTCGGAGTCAGCTCTGTGATGTTTGGATTTGGGGGGCAGCTACTTTCTGATCTTTCCACAGACTTTTCGCTTTTTGTAAACATATCAGGTAAGTGGTGAGGTGGATAATTTGATTGTGTGCGATTCGTATATCTTAACACTTTTAATGATGTGCCTTGCGATGAACATTGTCTTTGAGATCCCGATACTCTCATGATTGTTTGCGAAGTTGGGTTTTCTTTCGGTAGATTTTATGCGCCGCTATTGGAAACAGGCAGTCGTGATTATCCTTATGGTTGTTGCTATTATTACGCCGACAATGGATAATTTTATTAATAATCTCGAAAAAGAGATTGAAAAGAAATTGAAGACAATCGAATCTGCGGATTTGAATATCATGAAGAAATCTCTTGAAACCTCACAAATATTAGTTAATGCTTTTCAAAAGGTAAAAGAATTTATTGGTTCCTATACATTCAAGGATGAAGTGGAAGAAATAGATTTCTTTAAAGAAATAAAACCTCGTTTGTTCTACCGATTGCTTTCTTATTGTAAGATTTATAATATAGAAATGAATCGTCCGGTAGGAGTAGATTCACAGCGGGCTTATCTGATTGATGAAATCAAGGCTATCAACCGTTATAACGCAAAACGTTTGGATTTTGTACATTATTACCGTTCAGGCTTGACACACCTTGATTCAATTTATTATTTACGAGGACGTATTGACACGGCTCTTTATTTGGAATTGTTCTATTACGAACGTGAACCGATGTTTTCTACTAATTGCGATTTCAAGTTTGCTAGGCTGAAAGCTAACGAGATGTTGATGGTATATCTGAATAAGGAACTCGAAGCATTGGAAAATCGCCAGTTAGAGCAGTCTTTACCTCGTGTCCGTATCACATGGGTTGCGACAAAAACAGAACTTTACGAGCAAATCTACGCATGGGATAGCCGTAAAGTCTTTGGTGATATTCCTTTGGCAAAACTTTTTGACTATATCCAGACCGTTTTTAATATTGAATTGGACTCTAACCATTCACGCACATTCAGCGATATGCGTATCCGTAACAATAAGACATCTTTCTTGGATTCATTGAAAGAAGCATTAACCAAACGGATGCAAAGCTGGACACAAGGGCATAAAAAGAAATAATAACCTAAGACTTTAGATCGAGTAGGTCTGGGTATTTCAGTCCAAACCTCTCATATAACCATATGTGAAAATTTCTCTTTATACAACTACTCTCATCCAAACGGTTTTAATCGGTTGGGCTTAACACCCACCATGTTGTGAATAGTCATATACTGATTGAGACGATAGCAATCCTCTCGAATCTTGCCATATTTTCTTATCTCTTTTTCCTCAAATAACAATTTCCTCATTTTTATTACCTCGTCATGACTTCCCCTTGCATGGTTCAGGGTGCGAAGCTACAGTCGGGGCCTCTAAAAATCTGCCTCCTGAAACGAGCAAGGTGAAGCCACCGACAAAGCATAAAAAAGTCAATGTTATGAAAAAGAGAACAGAAATACAGCAAGATTTGAAACGAGGCTTCGGCTCCATTCCAATCGGCATAAAAATTTTGGTGAAGTGGTTACTGGTCGGTTTCGTTGCGTATGTGGCGGTGCGTTTCGTGTGTGCCTTCGTTGGTGGTATGGTGACGAGTTTAGGCGGTATTCTGCCCACGTTGGCGGTTTTGGCGGTAGTGGTTTTCCTCATCCGTTTAAGTATGGCGCATCTTTTCCACTGTCCTTACCCTTTTTCATTCTTCTCTTTTTCATCATCCTTTTTTGCGTGATACTCTGAACCGAAATATTAATCATTAAAACAATTCATTATGAACAAAGTACATTTATTGGGAGCGAACAGAAGCTATGACAGAGACGAACAGACCGTTTCAGTCAATCAAGTGGTAATGCTGGAAGGTTACAGCTACGACAGCTATGTAGTGTATGAAGTAAGCCGCATCCAGTAGGGAATAACCTATCATCTTATCAATTTGCGGACGTACGAATTTCATACTTCCGATCTTATCCGACCTTTGTCGGAAAAATTCGGGATAGGCATGTATTATGACGATGCGAACCCCAAGTTTTAGATCTGTTGGAAACGGCTGCCTGCTTACCAAAGCGAGGGAGAAGAAAGCGGAGAAAGAACGGCAGAGGAACGAACACACCGCAAAAATCGGAGCGGAACGCTTGCGCCTCCTTATCCCTTCGAATGCAAAAGCCGTCATTTTGTCGGTGAACTACGGGTGAGCGAGTGTGACAGCTATACGGACTACCACGACTACCGTATAGAGAGAGCCGTGATTTTAGGCTTTTCCACCCATACACGAAACCTCTTTTCCGAAATGCGTAAATATGCCGCCAATTTTGAGGGAACGGCTTATTTGGCAGAGAATGACAAGGAATACGAACACCGTGAAAATTACAGCATGGGGGGCGGTATGTATTTGGAACGCAACAAGTATAGCGGTTGGACGATTTCAAAAAGAGCGGATTTACGACCTTGAAAAGTTTATAAAACGATACACCCACACTGCAGGGGACGAAGCCAACATTTATCTGAAAGCACCTCTAAAGGAAAGCGCAGCGAAACAGCCGACAACATTCGCAGATCTTTCAACGCTCAATCTTGAAACCGTGGAATACAGCGAAAAGGTGATAGGCGTATTCGGGGACACCAAGCTGATAAAAGATGTCTTGAAAGGCTTGAACGATCTGTTTTCTGTACGAACTTCATCTATAACGGTGAAAGGTGTGCGGGATGGATATACAGCAGGAAGCAGAAAGTACGTGAGACACTCGCAATGTATGCCAATGCATAGGGACGAAAAAGGCAGGGCGGTTTGTTCCACCCTACCTATCAAAATTAATTCAATCAATATCAACCCATTAAAATTTATAGTTATGAAAACGAACAAGAATGCACGGAAGAACAACAAAGTTCAGAAATTAGAGAAAGAAACGGCAGTGAAAGTAACCGCTTTGGCAATCATCCCTAAACCGATGATATTACTTTAACCGCAAAACGTACCCACAACTGCCGAAGCGGTGGGGCAAACCATGCCCAAGACACCGCTTGCAACGGCAACGGCTGAAATAGACCTTGATATCACAGCCGTACACCCAAGTGCGGATAATCACCGCAAGACGTTCAATGACACATCCTTGCAGGAACTTGCGGACAGCATTCGGGAAATGGGGTCTTACAAACCATTGCCGTACGTCCACGCACGGCAGGCGGTTACGAAATCATCTACGGCGAACGCCACTACCGTGCCTCACTGCTTGCAGGAGCAAAGACAATAAAGGCAACCATATACGACCATATAACAGACGATGAAGCGGAGGACATGTCACTAAGCGAGAACTTACAGCGTGAGCAGGTACGCCCCACCGAGGAAGCGAAAGCCTTCAAACGCCTGCTTGAAAAGGGCAGACACGATATGTACTCACTCGTCAGCCGCTTCGGACGGAGCGAGAAGTATATCTATACACGTTTGAAACTGAACGAATTGTATGAACCTATCGGTGAACTGCTGGATAACGGGACAATCACCGTCAGCGTTGGCTGAGGAAATAAGTACCTATGAAGCCAATATCCAAAAGGACGTGTACGAGAACCACCTGAAGCAGGGCAATAGGGACGATTGGAACGGTTACACGCTCAATCTGTTCAAGAAACATTCTGAGAAATACTACACAACCGACCTTGAACAATACAAGTTCGACAAGACGGAATGCAAGGCGTGTGCACACAACGCAGCCAACTACAACCTTTTTGCCGAACATAATGGGTGCAGACATTGTACCGTAAATGTCTGGGGGTCAAGAACGCAGCACATGTGGCAAAAGAAACGGAGAAACTATTGAAATCCGACCCGAAGCTGGTGATTGCCCGACCCTATTACGGAAGTCGAAACGACACGGCACTCCAAAAATTGGACAAGAAAGGGCATGAAATCAAGGAACTCGACTATAACGTATCGGCAAGGGAATTTCCCAAAGTACCCGAAGCACCGCAAAAGGAGCAGCTCTCCGAACCGACAGAATATGAACAAGCGGTACAGACCTTTGAATAGAAAAACGAGGAATACGCCCAAAAAGTGGAAGAACTTAACCGTAGAAAGGAAGAGAGCAGGATAAAGACGTACGTCAGAGCCCAATGTATAAGTGAATTAGGATTGCTTATATAATGAAATTGCTCTACTATTTGCAATTGTGATAAACGGTTATGTAGTTCATTTATCTTTTTGAGGTAAAAGCTATTTCCCGTAACTAATCCATCTTTCCAGCCTGAATTTGCAAAAAGATCAATCATATGTGAGTTAACCAATTTATCCTTCAAATCTTTATAGTAGATATAGTCTTTTTTTGTATTCTGTATTGTTCATAATAGTTTGCCAAATCTTTAGGAAGAATATTTAATTGTTCAATCATTTTGTTGGCACTGCTCAGCAAACTTTTCTTTTGTCACCATTCACTATAAATATCACTTGTTTCTTTATATGTTGACTTTTTCTTATTCTGATTTCTTTGGGCCTCTTCTAACTCGTATTGGACCAATATTTTTAATCCTGATGAATCTTCTATAGCTTGCAAAAAAACAAACAATTCCTTTTGGATACTTTTTTTATTCGCGTTATAGTCTTTTAGTAAAAACACATATTGATAAGTATGGTATGTTTTTTCGCTTTCTTTTTTTCAATCAACATTTTATATAAATCACTAACTTGAAAGTATTTTTGTGTCAGTAAAGTAATTTCATGGTTATTTTTTCCATAATCTATTGCATTTTTTTCTATATCTTCTACAATTGACTTGTATTTATTCATGAACTCTTTTCCTTTTTCCTGCCCAAATAAGAAATCTGATAAACTGGAACTTTTTGTTGTGTCAAGTTCTTTGCCCCGTGAAAATGATTGAATTATTTTTGCATAATCTTTTGATGCTTTATCTTTATCGGTGAGGTCAAGAGGGAGTATTTTATTTTTATAGAGTATTTTGTGAAAATAAGAAATGCGTTACCATTCTTTAAAAACCAAATCTTTTTCCTCCATGTATTCAATAATATCATCTAATGGAATGATACATTCGTCATCTTGAAAATCGATGGCATAAAGAGGCTTCGACATGGGCAGAATCATCTTGTTCAATAGTCAGCCCTGCTTGTACAATAAAAGGGCGTGTGGCTTTAGAAGTGCTTTCAAGATAGGCACTTACTGTAACAAATTGTCCGTTGGCTATTTCTATATTAACAAATGCATATCCATAATCTAAAGATTTGCCAGGCGACCGCAAAACGAGACCATCAGGTTCTCGTCTGTCTTTGACTGGTATGGTTGCGGAACGGAAAACGGAAGAACCAACAAATATAAGTTGCAGTAAATCGCTATAATACTTTTGCCAGAATCACTATCACCAATAAAATCAGTACAATAGGGATGAAAAATGTAATCATTCTTTTGATGGTGTATGATACCAATGGTAGACAGACTGTAAATACGAGGATATTTCTTCATGTTTATTCTTCTTTAAGCCATTCGTCTATGTGATTAATATAATCTGCAAATTTACGAGTAATACGTTGAAATTCAGGGAGATTAGTAAAATCGTCTTCTTTCAAATTTATCCATCTCAGCTTATGGAAATTTTTGAATGCGTGTTATACTTCTTGATCAATACGGATATCATTTGTTTTAGTAAAACGTTCTTTGGAGCCTTTTGTTTTGATCAGCAAATGTTGCACATGCTTTTAAGGTCGGGCATATCCATACGGATTAGAGCTACAAACTTTTTTACAGAAATTAGTTCCATGTTATGATCGATATAATAAGCTTTGTATAGTAATAAGGCAATAAGAATATCTTCTTTGGGTAAAGGTGACCGCTCGATGGAATAATTACTTCTTAATACAGGATGGTAGAGCGCGAAATAATAATGTTCGTTTTCACTACCAGCAGGAATAATAGTTATATTCTCATGTCGTTCGAAATAGACTGTTAGATTATCTACATATTTATTTAGATAAAGAAAAAGTGTTTTATCTCCTTCATATTGTATATGAGCACCTCTTTTCAGAGCCTCTACCAATTGTGAAAACAGTTATCTATAGAAGTAAAGAGGGGGGTGGGTCTGCCAATTGAATTGTTCCGTTATAGGGAATTGGAAACTGTATTTGTTTATCTGTAATCTGGCTTTTTTCGAGCAGGAAATACAAGAACTTCTCTACTTTTGTATTAAATATGTCACGGTTGAGAGAGGCAAAAAACTGTTTTATTTTAGGCTGTATTTTATCAATACGTGAGTCTACCATTGCTAAACGGAAATGAATGCCTTCAAAATATGAGATGGCTTCGCTTATGAGATCGTCTACTTCTTCACTGTCATCGCGTACTGGATGCGAAATAAGAATATCATTCATCAGGTCAGTTTCTCGGAAGGCTGCTCTTAATTCCCTATTTTGCTGACGTATGGCATCTATTTGCTTTTCTATTTCCTGTAAAGCCACGAGCAAAGTTTCTTTATGTCTTTTGACTTTTTCACTTAAGGCTGTTACAGAACGGTCAATCTGCTGATTAAGATAGTTGACTTGCTCCAGTAAAAGAGTTTGGGGCTTAAACAAGTTTACTACTGTAAGCCAATTTTTTATTTGCTCTTCTGTAGCAGCAACTTCAAGTTTTTCATGCAGTTCCGCACAAGTTATTTCTATGAAAGTAGGATTAAAATGCTGAGATATCAGATGGTATATCTTATCACATACCTGAAAACCAAAATCGGTAAACATATAGGTTTGGCTTTCATCATTATAGATAAAATAAAATTCCTATAACTCTAGAATGTATGCGGTATAAGTTACCCATTGTAATCTTACAGGTTCACCTTTGATAAGACTTACTGCTTCAAAAGCATGATGTATATCTTTCTCCTTAAAAATTCCATGCTTAAATTCTCCATTCTTTATCCGTTCATATAACCAGATAACAGCCAATCCTTTCTTTTTCTCTGGAAAAAGAAGTTCATAGACCTTTTCTATCTTTAATTGTTTGAATAAAGATTGCATTGTAGTAAATATTTAAAGTTATTTCCAAACTCAATTATTACAGACATACGCAAAATATTAGAATAACTTCATGTAAACAGGAAAATATTTAATTTTTATAAGTGATTCATTTGATATTTCATTAAAAAATAAATATCTTTAAACTGTCGGAATAAGGTAAATGCCTATTAAAAGAACATAGAAATTATGTAGGTACAAAACCGAGGGCTTTTTTCGGAGAAGCTTCATAACATGCTGAATATTACGAGTTATTTCAAAATTTGTTAGTTCTGTAAATACCGCAAAATGTTGATTATTAGTAGATTATAGAGTAAATACCCAATTTTACATCTCCTTATATGTAAGATTGGGTATTTTTGTTTTTAATAAGTAATTATATCATGAAGTAAAAAATGCTTTTATTGTTGTCTTACTAAGTGTGTTTTGTATGACAAGTTGCAATGATGAAAAGTTTGAAATTACACCTTTTCATTTAGATAAAAAATCTTATGAGTGAGATAAATGTTTATTTGAAAAATAATGAAGCTAAGGAATGTTGCTTTTTTACATACAACTATTTAGAGCATAAAATAGATGAGAATCTTATAAGTAAGGGGTGTTATAAATTCTCAGTCGGGAAAAATAATAACCCCAACCTCTCATATGAAACAATTCCATTTTTGACATTAACCTATAAAACAGACGAAGATGGCAAACTAACTAATGAAAATATTACTGCATCAGGTTATAAATTAAATTTGATAGGTTCTTCTTCTGCAACATATAGTATTATAAGTAAGTATTTAGGTGTGGATTGGGACCAAATATTAAAGTTTATAAACACACGTTCAGATATTGCATTTGCTCCTACGATGTAAATGCAAGAAGAGGATACGGAATACTCAGTGAATGGAGATGTGGCTCTATTTCCTCAAATACCTGAAAATATTTTGAAATAAGGCATTTTAAATCTTTCTCAACGTGTTAATTTAAGTAGATAAAGCGTTTATTTTAAGTAGTACGGTTTGTGATATGAGCAATAAGCAGAGTTGCTGGTTGCCCGTTCTGTACAATTAGGATATATACATTGTCTATCTCCTGTTATAATTTCTAGTATAGTTGAACATGAAGAAAATAGCAGCGATATACTTGTACTTAAAAATACAATGATCATTTTCTTTTTCATGATATCTTGTTAAATTTATATTATTGTTCAGCCTCGCAAATGACTGCAAAAATAGAAATAAAAATGCAATTCATTGACTATCAGAATTGCATTTTTGTTTTTTGTTATTGAATATTATGTTCTTAATCCTCTTTTCGGTCTGTTTTTCCTCTTTTTGAATTCTTTGAATTTCATCTTGAACCATTCAGGTATAGGTATTCCATCAATGCATAACCGGAACTTTCTTTTCTCATGTGGGTTTCTCGTGCAATACTTTATTGCTTGTTTCCATTGTATTCAAATAAATGTTAGTTTGAAATAAAAATAATCTCATGGATGGGGGTAAAATGAAACTTTGTTGTCATTCTGTAAAAAATAAGGTTATTATGATGAAAAAGATTATAGCGACACGATAGTATAAACTATAAAATTACTAACTTTAATTTATTTTTCAGTGAAAAAAGTATTATTATTTGCTGTTGTTTTTTCTTGTAGCATGTGGCTAATGCTCAGTGTGTCACATGGGCAACCGAAGCTGGGTTATCTGCAATACAAAGAACTGGGTATGGAGAATGCTGGCGTCCATCCACTCGTTTAGGAATATCTGCAGATTATAATGTTAATAATGTGTTCTCTATGAAGTCGGGATTATATTATACTTTTAGAGGATACTCTGTAAATAATGGTGGAACATATAGTAATGGAGATGCTACATGGATAGAAAATGTTTCTCAGACAAGGCATTTTTTACAAGTTCCTATTTGGGTTAAAATCTCTATCCATAGCAACAATTCCACTAAATTTTTCTTTGAAATAGGACCATATATAGGATATTGTATCAAAAATCATATTGATAGTAATCCATATTATCTTACTATACCTTCTTCCGGTTTGGTTGAAGGATATCCTGGTGTGGGAGAAGTACGGAGGGTGGTAGCAACCAGTTTCTATATCAACATGCGAGAAATTTCGACTGGGGAATGACGTCTGCTGTAGGTATTGAAAATCGGAGGTGGACAGTTAAGCTTCAATATGAAATATCACTTGGAAAAGAATCTAAAAATGATAATATAGGTGTAAACTATAATAGTTTAACCCTCTCTGTTGGTTATAAGCTAAATGTAAAATAATAACTAATATTTCGTTGGACTTTGTATTTGTAATTATATCGGTATTTTTTAGCATGCTTTTATACAAAATATTCTAAGAAATGCTTGGAAAAATCTCTGAGGGGATATGTGTTGATTTATTATTCTAGTTATAATATATGCCGCTGTGAATATCAGAAGAAAAGTTATTCACGGCGGTTTTGACTTTTATCTTCTTTGTATTCAACTATTCTTCTGTGTTTTAGTTGGTCTCTCAAGTTTTTTATCTATTTTTGCTGTTGGAACATAAATCAAAG
>ENA-OQEX01000262-OQEX01000262.1-human-gut-metagenome-genome-assembly--contig:-NODE-262-length-30683-cov-6.131594_pt1 | contig 30683 bp, 34 predicted proteins | sample MGYA00242802_ERZ504649 | MGnify/ENA primary metagenome ERZ504649 (study PRJEB26092, sample SAMD00036194) | human gut metagenome | host: Homo sapiens | study: EMG produced TPA metagenomics assembly of...
TTTCCGCGTCGATTTGGCCGGGGGCAGAGGCGTTCAGCCCGCGCCAAAGGTCAGGCAAGAGCCGAACACCCCGCCTCCCGCCCGGGTGATTTTGCCCAGCTCCCCCATGCTCATGGTGATGACCGGGCCAATCTCACTGCTGGCCTCCCACGTGGCGGCGAGCAGGGCCAGCGTCTTTCGCCTTCCGTTACTGTTCTTGGAACCCAATGTTCCGTCTCCTTTCAGAGATTCATCTGCAGATGTTCACCCCACTCCCGGTGGGGTCGGACAGGAGAACAAATCCCGTCCGAACACTTCACATGCCCGGCCGTCGACAAACGTCGATATCGGATTCGTTTCCGTCATCCACCTGCTATGCAACCACGGTTTCGGGCGTGTCGGGTTGGACATTTTCCCGGAAGGCTGCGGATACGAAAAAGGGACCCCGAAGGGTCCCTTGAGAAGAAGAGTCATCTAAATCAGTGGTGAATCAATCCATCGCTTGAGGACGGAGGCAGTCTGTCGTGCATCCGAGACCTCCGTTGCTTGGAACGAAGTCCGGCACGCTGCTGGAACCGCCGCCACTCGATGTCGAACCGCCTGAATACGAGGGCGTGTACGACTGTTGCGGCGCCGAATACGACTGCTGCGTCTGGGCCTGTGCGGCGGCCTGTGCGGCGGCCTCCTCCTCGGCCTTGCGCTGCGCCTCCTCGTCCGCCTTCGTCTTCGCCGTCACCGAGTCGTTGACCTTCTTCGACGCGGCCGCGATCTTGTCCGCATCCCTGGCCTTGACTGCCTTGGACAGTTCGTCGCGCGTCGCCGCATCGGCGACCTTGCCGTCCGAATTCTTCAACAACCGTTCCGCATCGGAAACGGTCTTCTCCAGTTTCGAATCGTTCACGGCCCTGACCGCGTTTTCCAAGCTCTTCTCGTGTTTCCCGTACCAGCCGGTGTTCTTTTCAATCAGGCTGGTCTTCGACTCGTAATCCGCCTTCGAATCGGCCACGCAGGCGACCACGTCAGGCTCGTTCGCCTTCAACGCTTCGGCCAACGCATCCACGGTCTTCGCATCCGCCACCTGCTTCACGGTGATCTGGGAGGCTGTGGCCGCGTCGCCATCCACCAGCCCGGAATACGAGTCCGCCGCCTTGCGGTAGCTTTCCGACGCTTCCACACACGCCTGTCTCGCCTCGGCCAGCTCATGGTTCGCGTAGGTCTTCCAAACGAACCAGCCGCCACCAGCCAGCACAGCCACGGCCGCGACCGAAGCCACGGCGATCACAGCAGGCTTTCTGCTCTTCTTCTTGTTTTCAGTTACATTCTTTGACCCGGCATCGCTTATATTCGGGTTGGAAACTTCAGATAGTTTTCCCTGCATACTTGTGCTTTCGATGAGTTATGTCACATACGTTTTAGGAAAAAGCGGATGGGAATCGTTCGTTCCCATCCGCACATCATTTTCTAGGATTTTATGGCAAAAACCTACTTGGCGTGGCGTGCCATAAGACCGTAACGGCCGTCACCACGACGCTTCAGCATGAGCGTGGCTCCGGCGGTACCGGCGGCCATAATGGTAAACACGGCGGTCTCCATCACGTCCACGCCCGTGTCGCCAAGCTTGGCCTGCGTGGAGGTCTTCACGGCCGCCCTGTTCGCCCTGTTCGCACTGTTCGCACTGTCCGGAGTATCAACCGTGATGGTCGTATCCTTCGACGGGGTGACAACCTTATGGGCCTTGTCGTACGCGTCCTGCGCGGATTCCGCGTCGGACTTCGCCGTGGCCAATGCGGTTTCGGCTGTCTTCAGCGTGGCGTTCACTTCAGCCAGAGCAGCCTGGGCGGCATCCACATCGGCCTGCGCGTCAGCCGCCGACTGGTCGGCATCCTTCTTAGCCGACTGGGCGGCATCCAGTTCGGACTGCGCCGCATTCGTGGCCGGGTCGGAAGCATACGCATCATCCACCTTGGATTGAGCGTCCTGCACATTCTGCTGGGCATTATCATAAGCGGTCTGGGATTCGGATACGGCCGTGTTGGCCTTGTCGAGCGCATCCTTCGTCGGATCGGCCGACTGGGTCTGGCCCACCATCGGATCGGCGGCCGTCTCATCTGCCATGGCGGGCGCGGCCATACCGGCCACCTCGGTCAAGCCTGCGATGGTCGCAACGGCCAGTTTCTTCGGATTCTCCATATTCTCCATTTTCTCCACCCTGTCTCCCGGAGCGTTATGACAGGGGCGCATGCGTCCCCAAATGCACCACCCACCCTACCACTTTAGGGGGGGGGTAAGTGTGTCTCGCATCTCGAGATAAACAAACCAATCGCATCCGAGACATACCTCCACCTAGACGCCTTTGCTTCAAGAAAACGGGTTTTACGATCTATTAGATATGGGGGTAATCCATTAGATTAGAGGAATCATGCGAAAGGAAATGTAATGAGCTATAGCATTGAGCAGTTCATACTGGATAGCGGCATTACTCGCGCCGAGGTTGATGAGGCTAAAGCTCGGATGTTGGAAAGGATGCATATGTATGGGCTCAAGGAGACGCATAACAAGAAAGCACATGAAAAGGAGGAGCTGGCACTCCGAACTCATCGGAATGCCAGCTCCTCCTGAAAACCGTATCGTCGCCTCATACTCTACGTCTCATAACCATAGGTACACCGCACACCACTACGAGACGATTTTGTGGTCGGCGCGGTAGAGGTCGGGCTCTACGTAGATTTCGAAACGGAACCACGGCAGCGCGGTACGCACGCTTCGTTCGATTTTGTTCACGGTTTCAACATCGTAATCGCGGTCGAGCTTGCTGGTCTGCACCTTGACGCACAGCAGAATGTCATCCTCGGACATATGCACGGTCTGCATATTCAGCAGTCGTTCCACACCAGGCGTTGAAATAACAGCCTGCTCAATCTTCTTGCGCGTATCCGAATCGACGGCCTCACCAATCAACAGCGAACCGGATTTGAACATGAGCAGCAACGATCCCGCAATCAATACAAGACCAACCATCAAACCGCCGAATGCATCAAATATCTCATTATCAAACAGAATCGCAAGACCGATGCCAGCCCCTGCGAATGCCAAGCCGATCAAAGCAAGCGTGTCTTCCATAATGACGGACGCAAGCTCCGCCGACTTGGTACGCCTCCAAAAACGGAACACACCCATATGGGCCACACCCGTGCGCTCCATACGCTCGTTCGCTTCCTTGATGCTTTGATGCAGGCCGTAGCTTCCAAACAAGCGCTGATAAACACCACGATAAACGCCACCAGCAGTTCCATCTGGTTGACGTCACGCAGTGCGGGGTCTTCGGCAATGGCGAACAATTTCTTCACCGCCTCCGAAGTGGAGAAGAAACCACCGACGAAAAACAGCAGCGTCGCCACTACGAACGAAGCGAGATATTTGGCGCGGTACAGACCGAACGGATGATCGCCGTCCGTCTTATGCTTGGAGAAGCGACCGCCTGCCATGAGCACGATTTCGTTGGAACAGTCGGCGATGGAATGCACCGATTCGGAAAGCATCGCGGACGATCCGGTAAAGAACGCCGCAGCGAGCTTGGCGATGGCCACACCAATGTTGGCTCCGAGCGCCGCTTTTACGGCCGCTCCTTGATGTTCTGCCTCCTGTTGGCGAATATCGTTCGGATTGCTCGTACTACTGTCGTTGGAATCTTGCGATTCGTTCATTGCCTTTCCATTTCTTTCTGGAGTTAATACAAGACATATTCAATCATACATAGGGTGCTGTCATAGGGTGCCACCCGGATTGACACGCTTGCAGGTTCAGCGAAAAATCACTTCCTTGCACAGCGGATAGCCCCACGCGAACTGACATGCCATAGTCAGGAACTTCACCAACACCGCATTCCATCCGAATGCGGAAGGCAGCCATGCCAGCATGATCGAACCGAACAGGTAATTCCAAACCCACAGCAGCATGAACAAAGCCACGCTACGGCCGAAATTGCTGGACGATTTGAACGTGACATTGCGGTTCATCAGGAAGTTGTACGAAGCCGACAGCACGATGGCCACGCCGTTCGCGATGGCGGATGGTACGGAAAGCACATGCAGCAAGGTGAACGATCCGAATTCCACAATGGTTTGCGTTGCCGACACCAACAGATATTTGCCGAGCGTTTTCGGCTTTTTCGATGATTCCTGATTGGAGGATTTCGGATTATCCGACGTACCACTTTGCGCTGCCATTGCCTGCCGCCCGGTCCCATCACTCATATCACCCCCCCCCCCCACCGAATCATATGTCGTTCAATCGCAAAACACTATAATGCGCCCGTCTCATATTCCCGACGTAATCGTGCATTTTTCTGAAGGATTGACTAGTCTTCCCTAGGTATTTTCACTGACAGCACAACAAGGAGCATCCAATGACGTATTCCCAGAACGCGCCGTTCCGCGCGACGTGGTCGGCTCATACCTGCGTCCGGCAGAACTCAAGCAGCTCGCGCCGATTTCGCAGCAGGCAAGATTGACGAGGCCGCACTCAAGGCCGTGGAAGATAATGCCATTACCGAACTGGTCGCCAAGCAGAAGGCCGCCGGTCTGCACGTCATCACCGACGGTGAATTCCGCCGTGGCTGGTGGCATCTCGACTGCATGTGGGGCTTCGCCGGCGTGGAAAAGGTGTCGATGGACAAGGGCTATTTCTTCCACGATGAGGAGACCCGCGCCGAATCCGCACGCCTGACCAGCAAGATCGCCTTCGACCCGGCCCACCCGTTCGTTGAGCATTTCAAGTTCATCAAGCAGTTCGAAGACGACACCGCCATTGCACGCCAGACCATTCCGGCTCCGGCACAGCTGTATGCGGAGCTGTTCCGCCCGGAGAACATCGCTTCCGTGCACGAGTTCTACGGCGACACCCAGAAGGATTACGACGAGCTTGCCGACGACAACGCCAAGGCCTTCCATGGTCTGATCATGGCATTGTATGAGGCCGGCTGCCGCAATGTTCAGCTGGATGACTGCACGTGGGGCATGTTCTGTGATCCGAACTTCAACCAGCATTACACCGCCGATGAGTTCGCCGCCATGCAGGAACAGTATGCCGCCATGAACAACGCCGCCATCGAGGATCTGCCAGAGGATCTGGTGATCACCACGCACGACTGCGTGGCAATTACCACTCCACGTGGGCTTCCGCCGGCGGATACGCCACTGTGGCCGACGTGCTTTTCGGCAAGGAAAACGTCGCCGCCTACTACCTGGAGTTCGACGATGATCGTTCCGGCGACTTCGAGCCGCTCGCCAAGGTTTCCGGAGATAAGAAGGTTGTGCTCGGTCTGATCACTTCCAAGAAGCCGGAACTTGAGGATCCGGAAGTGATCAAGGCTCGCATTGCCGAAGCGGCCCAGTATGTGCCGCTTGACCGCTTGTGCCTGTCCACCCAGTGCGGTTTCGCGTCCACCGAGGAAGGCAACAAGCTTACCGAAGAGCAGCAGTGGGCCAAGATCGCGCTCGTGCAGTCCGTCGCCAAGGACGTATGGGGCGAGTGATGATCGCACACGCGTAGCGCGCTTGTAAAAAACATATAAGGGGCTGTTTGCAATCCAATCGTGACTGGCAAACAGCCCCTTTCGTACTGAAGCGAACGAAATCCTACCGCAATCAGCCTTGCATCTGCTCCGCTGCATCGTTGATGCAACGAATCGCATTCAGCGTACGCGGATACCCGATATACGGCATGCACTGCGAAATAACGGCAATCAGAAATGCCTTCTCATTGCCTACGCCCATATTGGCCTTCGCATGAGACGTCAGCTGCGGCTCGCAACCGCCCTGCGCGGCAAGGAAGCACAACGTGATCATTTCACGCTCACGCGTGCTCAAGCCACCGCGCGTGTAGTAGTCGCCGAAGCAGTTGCAGGCAAGCCACTTGTTGATGTGTCGCGTATCTTCGGGGCCGGATTGCGTGAATCCACGCATTCCTTCACCGAAGATTTCGATCTGCTTGTCTTCGCCCGCCCTGGCACGCGTTTCCGGCGTGGTGGTGCCTTGCGGTTCAAGCGGAAGATGCACGTTGGCCGCGCCGAGGAAGTTGTTGAGTCTCTTCAGGAACGGCAGGGCTTTGCCGAAACCACAGTATGCGGTCGCCTGATACACCATTTCCTTGATGGCGATGGACGACAGTCCGGTTTCGTAGGCCACCGGCAGCATCATTTCGAAAGCATCCAAGCCTTGGCATCCGACCAGCACGGCAAGAATGGCCAAAGAGCGGGTTTTGTCATCCAAATCAGGATGATTTGCTCCCGGTTCGTTCACCACTTCGTCATAAGCGAAATTCGAGAAGAATTCAATGAATTCCGGATCGGTTTGCGACAATGTCCTGTCATTATTCCAGAACGAATTCATCCGTTTGTGCAGCTCTTCAAACAAGATTTGCTTCCTTTCGTTTGATTTGCGCTTATTCTATCGTCGGTATATTGCTCAGACCTCACTGATGCGCAGCAGCGACTTTACGGTGCGGCGCTCGTCCATGGCCGCGTACGCTTCCTGAATATCGTCGAGCGTGTATTCGGAGGTGTAGACGATGCCGGGATTGATGTTGCCGTCGAGCACTTCCTTGAGCAGTCGCTGCAGATCGTACGTGCGCACCGGTGCCGGACCGCCGCGCAGACCAACGTTGCGGTAGAACAGTCCTGGAATATCGGCTTCCACGCCGTGCGGCAAGCCAACGCGCCCGACTACAGCGCCCGCACGCGCAACCTTCATGGCAGTGTCGTTCGACAATGCGGACCCTACGCATTCAAGCACGGCGTCGGCACCGTAACCATCAGTCATTTCCAGTACCTTGGCTACAGCCTCGTCGCCACGTTCCTCCACGAAATCGGTGGCACCGAATTCACGTGCGATACGTTGGCGGTCGGCATGGCGGCTCATGGAAATGATGCGGGTGGCGCCCATCAGCTTGGCGGACAGCACTCCGCACAGGCCGACCGCACCGTCGCCGAACACGACTGCGGTGTCTCCCGGCTTGATTTCGGCGGAAGCAGCCGCATGGTAACCGGTCGACATCACGTCAGAGAGGGTGAGCAGCGATGCGAGCATTTCGTCGGAGAAGCTCTTCGCGTCGCCCGGAACGACCACCAGCGTGCCATCGGCCTCGGGAACGCGCAGGTATTCCGCCTGGCAGCCCAATCCCTCGTCTCCGAAATATCCGCCGTGGGGGCAGCTGGATTCGAAACCGGCCTTGCATACCGGGCACTTGCCGCAGCTGAACGGGAACGGTACGATCACGAAATCGCCCGGCTTGGCCACGGTCACGTCGTCGCCGATCTGCTCGACCACGCCGATGGCTCATGTCCGGCTGAGTGTGGGTTCCTTGCTGCCGTCGCGGTAGAACCACAGGTCGGATCCGCACACGCATGCGCGTACCACGCGGATGATGGCATCTCCCCCATCGATGATGGTCGGTTCGGCATGCTCTTCGCATGCCATCTGCTTGACTCCCTTGAAGATCGCTGCCTTCATGAGTTGCTCCTTTGTTATACGAATTGAATTAAGGTAACGTCTGCGATGACGCCTCGACTTATGCGTCAGCCTTGCTACGAATCTGTTTTTTCACTGTTTCGATGACATCGTGGTTTTCCTCCAGAAGTCGTTGCGCTTCGTCGTCATGGCCTTCCGCCACGGCACGCCAATACAATGTTTTAAGGGAAACATAGGCTTGCTGCATGCGGATGCTTTCGGCTTTTGCGGCCAAACGCAACGCCTGCGCGTCCAGTAGCGCCATTTGCCTGCGCGCACCTTCGGTTCCGTCGAAACGGTTTTTCAGATACTCGCGCATGGCGTCAAGCGGCATGCCAGTCGCAGACAAGCAGGAAATAGTGACCAACGATTGAATGTCTTCGTCGGTGTAGGCGCGATGGCCAGAACTTGGGTCACGTGCGATCGGGGCAATGATACCGATTTGCTCGTAGTAGCGCAAAGTGGATTCGGGAAGTCCGGAAATCATGGATGCTTCACGAATCGTATGCCATGTTGTAGTGCTCATACCCTGCACTGTAAAAACTTAAAGTGCTTGAAGTCTAATTGGCGTGTTGCATGCTATCTCATAGCAAAAGAACATGTAATCCTGACAATTAGCTAAGTTGCGTCTGCAAAGCGTAACTTACGTGTTCATCGTAAGGAACATCAGACCACGCTGTTTTGGACGAATGCCACCTCACAACAAAAAGCTCTTATGCTGCTGAGTTGAACGAAATCGTGCGGATTAGATGTACTGGACTGGACCGTACGCCCGGATTTGTAATATTTGTAACGATATTTTGGATACAGGGAAATCCATGATGCGTATTCGGCAAACAACACGTCGTATAATACCTTTCGTCGTTCCTGCCCGAGCCGCGCAGGTCGAGGAACGGCCCACGGCGACTGCCGCGATCTCCGACTCACGGTGCACGGCATCGACCAACGCAAGGATTCATTATCATTATGCGAAGCCATTCTCTAAAACCGTTATTCATAATACAGACGCGAAGCTGTCGAAGCAGGTAAGGCAGCCTTTGAAAACAAACCAAGGAATACACAAGGCCCTCACATGGCGTGTGGTCGATATCGCGGTCGGCGCGGCGGTCGGCGTGATGTCGGGAGTGATGTTTTGGGTGTTCGACGGCCTGTCGTATGGTCTTTTTCCGTTGATGACTTTGATTCTTCCTGGTTCAGCGGCGCTACTTCATGCTTTGTTCTACTTCCCCGCCACGCTGGGCTCTCTGATCGTGCGCAAGCCGGGAGCTTCGGCCTACGTGCTTTTGGTCGCATCGTTCGTCGAGGTGGTACTCGGCACGAAATACAGTGTGAGCCTGGTGGTAATCGCATTGCTGCAGGCGGCAGCCGCAGAAGCGGTATTCGCACTGTTCCGCTACCGTCGTTGGACGCTCGGCGTCACCATTCTGTCTGCTTTGGCGATTGGAATCGTCTACAACTTCTACCTGCTGTTCTTCTACTATCAGGCATTCACGTTCTTCAGCCCGCGAGGCATCATCGGCACTATTTGCGAGCTGCTTAGCGCGGTGGCATTCGCCGGTTTCGGTTCCTGGGGAATGTATTGCGCTTTACGTAAGTCAGGTGTTCTGTCGCGATTCGCTTCCTCGCATAAGGAACATAACGAAGAAAACGCCTGAAAGTACGTTTGAAAGCATGCCTCGACCATTTTAATTTTTTAATCAAATCTCATCAGTTTTACTGATTAAAAGGACGCAACGCCGGCTGCGACGTTGCGTCCTTTTATGCCATCGCACATAGTGCGATTACTGCGGAATCTTCGAACTCGAAATTCCCGGAATCAATCGGCGGTGATCAGCTCGCTCGAATCCATGTCGAAGTCGGACATGGCAAACGAGCGGATCGCCGGATCCTCATACGTGTTCATGTAATACGTGTTAGTCTTTCCGGAATAACCGCTGGTGAACAGCGTGCGCTCGAACTGGCCGTTGCCCATCTTGGACATGCCTTCAACCATCTGTACGGAGGCCAGCGTGTGGAACAGACGAGACACATTGGCGGACTCGTTGTTCTGCTGTGGATAGTGCGTGTTGGTGTAGGCGACACGTACGAAACGCGACGGCGAACTCACGTCACCGGGAATGCCGTGCATGCTCACGCCGGCGCCCCATGCGCTCAGTTCCGCCTTGCCCCAAGTGGTCGGCTCCGCCATTTCGTTGCTCACGCACATGTAGTTGCGCAGGTTTTCCATATGGAAGTCGAAGGTCGGTTGATTGGTGAGCACATCCACATCGTCATGATGAACATGCATGCCATCAGCCATTTGCTCGATGACGATGCTACGGGTGCCATCGCCAATGAACCAGTGCAGCAAGGACTCCTGCTGGCCGGGCACGACCTGCGAAACGAGCGTCACGTCCTTCAACGCCTCTTCGACTTCGTCGACACTGTCGAAATTGCGTGCCACCCACAGCGGGAATTCGAAAGTGGCGACGTTTTCGGTTCCCTCGACCGGTTCGTGCGCGAAGGAGGCGTATCCGGGAAAGTTCAATCCGGCGATGGCCAAGCCGTGCTCGTTGGCACAATCGAAATACATGGGGCGATCGGCCATAACCACGCCCACGCCGATCACCGCATTCGGCTCGCTCTTGCCTTTGGCCCCATACGCATAGTCATACCGGTAGCCTCGCGGAGTGACCAGAATGGTCTCGCCGTAGGAGAAGCTCCAGTCGAGATTACGGCCGAAATATGTGTTTCCCTCATCGTCGGAGAAACGAACACCAGTGCACATATGGACTCCCTTCCATGATTTGCCGTGTTTTTCTTGCTTGCGTGTTCATGGTAAACGCCGTTTGCTGGGAAAATCTTAAGTTTTGCCCGTGGAAGAACCTAGTCTGGATATCTACGCATTCTACGACGACCGTGATCCGCTGGATCCTCGCAACCGATAGCAGAGTCTCCGTCAAACGCGCAAATTCGAGGTCTCCTGCATGCGTGTTAGAGAATAGCCCGCCTCCCGAGTCCCCAAAACACCCACCGCTGGAACAATCCGTACGCCAACTGCCTTCTTGGCGGGAAGATTCCCCCATTGGGTGGAAGATTCAGGACGTTACAAGCCGGCCAATGCCAGAAACTTTTTGTCGGACTGGATGCCTTGGGTGAGGAATTTGCCGTCCCTAAACAACGCATACGTGGTGACCGGCGCGGGCGTACGTTGGGCGGTCTCTTTATCGGTGATATGAATCGTTTTGAATGGAATATTGTGCTCTTCCGCCGTTTGCCGCACCCGCGGAACCCAATAGCATGTAAACGGGCATTGATCGGTGTAGTAGAGCACGAACCCGTCTTCGTCCACCGCGGGATGCTTGGCGCATTCCTTGAATTTCGGCAGCTCCGCATTCTCTTCAAAAGGCAGGGCCATGAGATTGATGCCGCAATCAGATATGTCGGTCACTTCGAAACCCTTGTAGGACAGAAACTTCGGATCGGCAAGGAACTCTCGTTTGCGACCCTCGGCTGAGAGAATGCAAATGCCTTTGCGCCCCTGCTCTTTGGCGTCTCGGATGCATTCGCTCAGCAGATTACCGGAATGTCCATGACCTTTCAAAGAACCGGCCACCCATAGACAGTTGATATAGATCCACCCGTCCGCATCGATCGGCACCCATGCGTTTCCGCCGGAATATATTCGATGAAGCATTTGCCTCGTTCCTCGCTACGATAGAAGACGAGACCTTCGTTGAAACGCTGCTTGAGCCACTCTTTTTTCGCAAGGCTTTGCTTGCCGGACATGGCACAGCAGATATGTTCCTTGTCGATGTTCTCTTCAGTGATGTGGATGTAGCTCATTTTTCCTGCACCTCTGAGTCGGGGATGCTGTATGGGCATCTTCGTTGATTCCTCGAATATGACAAAAGCCCTTGATTTCCAAGGGCTTTCAAATGGCTCCTGCGACTGGGCTTGAACCAGTGACCGTCCGATTAACAGTCGGATGCTCTGCCAACTGAGCTACGCAGGAATGCGCTGTGCACAAGACAAAAATACTACACCAAAACTTGTGGATTTCAAATCTTCAGCGTGTCACATGTGTGTTTCGACTTGCAAAACGTTTCCATACGATGCTTTCGGCTAATCTTACATGGAGATCTTCGTCAACGGCATGGCCGAATCGATGGCGAAATCCGGGTTTGACGGAGCCACTCCCGCTTCGACCAGGTTGACGCCAGCATGGCCACCATGGCACCGTTGTCGGTGCACAGTTTGAGCTGCGGCACACGCACCTCTACCCCATGCTCGGCCCCGACTTCCAACAGTTTGGCACGAAGCTGCGAATTCGCGGAGAAGCCACCTCCTACAATCAACGTCTTCGAATCGTACTGCTCGCAGCCGCGCATCGCCTTCTTGGCGAGTACAGTCGCCACGGAATCCGCCAGCGACGCGCACACGTCATCGACGGGAATCTCATTGCCTTGCGCCTGCTGTTCCTCGATCCAACGCGCGACGGCCGTTTTCACGCCGGAAAAGCTGAAATCGTACGGATGCTGCTGGCCCGCTTTGCCTTGGGTGAGTCCCTGCGGCACTTTGATGGCATGCGGGTCGCCCAACTGCGCATGACGATCGATATGCGGTCCGCCCGGATAGGGGAAACCGAGCAGGCGAGCGACCTTGTCGAAGCATTCGCCGGCCGCATCATCAAGCGTGGTGCCGACCACGTCGATATGACGTGCGACATCCTCAACATGCAGCAAGGACGTGTGTCCGCCGGACACGATCAAGGCGAGCGTGTCTTCGGGGAACGGGCCGAACTGCAACTGTGTGACCGCAATATGCCCGATCACATGGTTGATGCCGTAAATCGCTTATTCGCCGCCCAGGCAAGCGATTTCGCGCCGGACACGCCAACGGCGAGGCAGCCAGCAAGTCCAGGACCTGCGGACACGGCGATCGCGTCGACGTCAGACAACGTCATGTTCGCATCGGCCAACGCCTTGGAAACGCATGGCACGAACGCTTCGGCGTGGGCGCGTGACGCAATTTCTGGAATCACACCCCCGTAACGCGCGTGCTCATCCATGGAGGATGCGACGACGTTGGAAATCAGGGTGCGCCCCTGCACTACCGAGGCCGCGGTCTCGTCGCAGGTGGATTCGATGCCGAGTACGATTGGTCCGCTCATTGCTGCTCCGTTCGCTGCTTTGCTTGCTGTTCCGTTTGGTTGTTCTGTTTATTGTTCCGCTGCTGCGAAGCCGACGATCCTCGGCTCAAGGTCAAGGCTCATGGTGTACGCGTCGATGCCTTCGGGCTGGTAGTAGCGTTTGCGCAATCCCATTTTGGCAAAACCGAACCGTTTGTACAATGCCAAGGCCGGAGTATTGTCGACTCGCACTTCAAGCAACATGCGTTTGGCCCCCTGCTCACGTGCCCGCGCAATCAACGCCTCCATCAACGAAGCCGCGATTCCCTGCCGTTGGAACCGTCTGCCGACGCCGATCGTCATGATTTCCGCATCGTCGCCGTCATACCAGAAACCGGCATAGCCGCGCACAACGGGCTGTTGTCTAGCAGAATCGCCTGCAACCGATCCAGCAACCGGCTCATCCACGGCAACGCAACCCGCAATCCCGCAATCCGCGGTCTTGCCGTCATCATCAATATCGAACAGATACGTGCGTGCTGGCGCTTGGAATTCCTGGCGAATCGACTGTTCGCTCCACGCTCCCCTGCCGAACAGGTCCGCTTCCAAAGCGGCCATCTGCGGCACTGCGATCTGTTCATCGATGCTTGTATGGTCAACGATCATGCCGTATCGTCACTCCGTGCGTTCCGCGCCGGCATGGTTGAGTACATGCTTCAACGGGTTCGGCACCGACACGTCCGGCCTGCGCAAATACAACGGTTCGACCGGCTCCGGATTCACCAAAGACTGTTGCGAAGTGGCGAAGGCCGCGAATCGTTCCAATCCGGACGCGCCCTCGTCGAGCAGCGCCTGATCGCGCACTTCGCCGCCTTCGGGAAGGCTTGCCCACGATTGCGCGTATTTCGCCGCTCCATGGCCGACGACGTCGACCACATATTCCACGTTCGGATCGGCCTGGCGAAGCCGTTCCAGCACCTCGTTGACACGGTTCGCAATCGATTCGGGATAGTCGATATCCATGTCGATCAGGGTTTCCACACAGCCGTCTTCAACGTTTGCGTCATGGTCTTCGCCTGCGCTGCCACCGGCCTCATAGCCGCTGCCATCCAACAATGTGAAATACAGCTGCTTGCGTCGCGCATCATTCACGGCGAGCGTCAGATGATGGCGGCCGTCATGCTCCGCGTTGCGCACAAGCACCTGCGGGGAAAGCACATTCTGCCCGATAAGCTGTGCACCGGTGGCGAAGGCGAGCGCTTTGGCTGCAACGATTCCTGCGCGTAGTCCGGTGAAGGGTGCAGGTCCGATGCCTACGATGATGCGGTCGATGTTTTCCGGTTTGAGGCCGGCTTGTTCCACGGTTGTGGCGATGTTCACCTGTAGTTTTTCGACGTGGGTGCGTGAGTCGGTTTCGACGATGGGGTCGTGTCCGACCATGCCGACGGTTGAGCCGTATGAGGTGTCGATCACCAGTGTCTGCATTTTGTGGAAACTCCTTATGCCAAGCTGGGAACTACTGTACAACCGATGCTGGAATCGTGCTTGCTGCTGGTGTTTTAGCGGTTGTTGCGTGTGATGTCGAAGGTTTGCCAGGATGCGCCGACGGGAATGAAGGTTACGGTGCGGGTGCCGTTGCTGGTGAGTTCGTTGTCGGCTCTGCTTGTTTCGTCTGTGCTAACGGTGTTGAGTGGCCGGTCGATGTGGATTTCGAGGCGTTCCGGTGCGAGCGCGGCTGCCATCTGTTCTCCCCATTCCATGAGGATGATGGTGTTGTCGCTGGGGTCTTCGAGTTCTTCGTCGAGTCCGAGGGATTCGAGTTCATCGAGTAGTCGTTCGATGGCATTTTGGCCTGGGGCGTAGGCGTTGCCGCCGAGTCGGTAGGCGTCGACGTGTATGAGGTGGGCGGAGTTACCGCTGGGGAATTGGCCTTTGAGTTCGCGTGCGATGGTGAAGGTTGGCGAGACGATGGGTTCGCTGATGTTGAGTCCTGCGCCGAAGCCTTGTGCGAAGGTGGTTTTTCCTGCGCCGAGTGGCCCTGAGAGGAGTATGACGTCTCCGCCGTGGGTGAGGTGTGCGACTTGTTTGCCGAGTTCGCGCATGCTTCGCCGGTTGTCGCTTCGACGGTGACGGTTTTGGCAGTGCCTTCGCTGGTGTTTTCGTTGGCGTCAGTAATGGTTGCCTCGCTCATGTTAGTTGGTTCGTCCTTTGCTGCTGATCAGTTCGATGGATCGTTCTAGCGCGTAGACAGGGTCCGATCCGTTAGTTTTGCTTTGTTCGTCGGCCCATGCGAGCATTTGGATGCATCGTCTCATGCCGTCGGAGGTCCATCCGGAGAGCTGTCTGGTGGCGTTTTTCAGCACCCATGAATTGGTTTTCGCTTCCGCTTCGCTGATGGTGCCGGAGCGTACGGCTGAGGCTTTGGCCATGGTGCGTAGTTTCATGGCGAGCGCTCCGATGAGTGCGATTGGCGCGGTGCCTTGTTCTATTGAGGCGCGCATGGCGATGATGGCGTCGGCGGCACGTCCGGAGAGTGCGAGGTCGGCGACACGGAAGCCGTCTACTTGGGGATTTGCTGTGAGGTATTGGTTGACGCGTTCCAATGTTATGGGATTGTCGTCGAAGTCGAAGCAGAGTTGTCTTGCCATGGCTGCGAGTTCGCCGGTTTTGTCGCCGAGTACGGCCACGAGTTGTTGTGCGGCCATGGGTTCGATGCGTCGGTTGCGTCGTTCGAAGCATTGTATGGTGAAGTTGAGTTTCGCTTCGGCTTTTTTGAGGTCGGCTACGGTTTCTTTGACGGCTCCGGCTTTGGTGAGTTGGTCGATGAGTCGTTTGCCTTTGATGCCGCCTTCGTGTTGGCAGATGACGATGCTGGCTTCGGCTGGATTGTTGACGGCTTGCTTGCAGTAGGCGACCATGGTTTCGCCGAGTTTGTCGTCGGCGTTTTGCAGGTTGGATACGATGACGATTGATCGTTCGGAGAGCAGCGATGGGCTTACCGCTTCGTCGAAGGCGTAATGATCGGCGTTGGTTGCGTCGAGTTCGATGGTTTCCACGTCGGGGTGTTTGCGTTGCGCTTGGTGGCGCAGGTCGCGTACGGTCTGCTCGTTGAGGTACGGGTCGCCTCCGTAGATGAGGTGGAAGGGCGTTGTTGCGGATGGTTTCGGCATAGTATTCAATCTCGCTGTATCGGTGGACAAGATTCATTCGTTCCATTTCATGGTTTTGAGCGCGTTGTAGGTTCGTTCGCCCCATGCTTTCGCCCGTTCGATCGGATTGTGTATGAGGCGTCGGCCCGGCAGGTTTGGTTCCGTTGTGGTGATGCGGGCGAAGAGTGTTCCGGCGAATCGTGCGGTCGTGTATCCGATGATTTCGACGAGGATGATCAGTAGCGCGCCGCCTGCGTCTCCGGTCCATGGAATGGTGGCGTGGTCTCCTGATCCGAGGTTGAGGGCCATGAATTCCATGATGGCGGTGCCCCATGAGGCGAGGCTGGCGAATATGAACCCGAGGCTTGGCAGTATCCATGAGATGGCGAGACTGGCGAGTCCGGCAAGTGTGGAGAATCCCACGAAGGGTGCGACGACCAGATTGGCTGGAATGGAGTAGACCGGCAGTTCTGGTTCGATAAGCACTTGGATCGGCAGGGTGAAGAGTTGCGCGGCGATGGTCATGGCCATGGTTTGCGCGATGAATGCCGGCATGATCGGTGTGAGCCATGCGCCTAACGGTCCTGCGAACAGTACGATGCCAAGTACGGCGGCGCATGACAATGCGAATCCGAAACTGCGTGACATGTGCGGATTGACCATGAGCATGCCCAACGTGGTCCAGCTGAGGGTTGACAGGGCTTGCGTTCTTCGGCCGAGGAACAGGAAGCCCGCTCCCGCCAAACCCATGAGCAGGGCGCGCGACACCGAATCGGATGGGAACACGCACATCGCCAGCATGATGTACGACGCGCCGATGGCGATGGCCGTGACGCGTTTGGGCAGCAGCAGGAACGAGCAGACGGCGCGCACCAGGGTGGCGACGACCGCAAGATGCCCGCCGCTGACCGCCATCAGATGCAGTATGCCCGAACGTTGGAAGGCGTTTTCAAGCAGATTGGCGTATGTGGAATCAATACCCGTGCCCGTCTGGCCATTGCCACTATCTGGAGGAACGTAATCCTGCCCAAGAATACCTAAGGTCAGGCCGGGAACGAGCACTTTCCCTTGGTCGGAAAGCCGTGACGTCTGTTCGAAGAACGCCTGCTGCATCATGCCGATCGTGCGCAATGCGAGGTTCGGTCCCCGTATGCGTTCCACGGAGGCGATGTCCGTTAGCCATAGCGGCATGGCACCGTATTGCGATATGGCGAGCGTGCCCCGCATCCGGTATTCGCCGCCTTGTTTGAGCGTGCCGCAGTCCGGCCGGTCCGCATAGACGCGCACCCGCATCATGCTTGGCTGCGTGACCTGGCTTGCCGTGATCGTTGAGATCGTCGCATCAATCTGGCAATCGTTTGCACGTCTGTTCGAATTCACTGCGGGAGATGTCGTACGTACCAGCGTGACAACGTCGCTTTCGCCGTTTCTGGCCGCGTACGAGGCCGCATCCCTCCATTGCAATACGTCGTAGGTCAACGCGGAAGACGCGCATGCCATCGCCGCGACCACGCATACGATAATGCTGAAATGCCATGCCGAGACCGCCCGCCGCACGCCAACCGGCACTCGCAGCATAGGCGATCGCAGGAACGGCAATCCCAATAATCCCAATAATGCCAGCAACGGTACCGCCAATGCCACAACGAGCGGCAGCATGCCGAACCGACCATCCCGTTCGACGCAATAGTCGAATCCCATATGCGTGGCCAAGCTCGCCGCCCACCCGCATAGGGCGGCCGGCAGCAGACGCCAATCCCTGCTCCCCTGCTCCCCATCCCGCCATTCGAACGTGTTTCCTCTCATCGTGCGCACACTTGGTCTCGGAATTTCGCCAGCGTTTTCTCGCCGATGCCTTTGACTTCCAACAGTTGGTCGACATTGTCGAACGTCCGATCTGATTGCGATAATCGATGATGCGTTGCGCGGTCACGGGGCCGACGCCTTTCAAGGTCTGCAGTTCGTCGGATCCTGCGGTGTTGATGTTCAGCAGACCGTCAGCCGGATCGGCGGGCTCCGCTGGTCCGGATGTTGGTTCGCTCTGGCTGTCGGGTTCCGTGGATGGCTGCTGGCTTGGTGTTGTTTGCGTGGACGCCGTCTTGTCTTTCTCGGTTCCGTTCGCCTTCGATTGTTCGGATTGGGTGATCTGCGATTGTTGGAGCGCACTGTAGTGGACGGCCTGTTGGATGAGCATGGTCAGGCTTGCGCAGAGCGCGCACGACAGGGTGAGTATGGCGATGACCGCGTGGATTGGTTGGAAGACGAGTCGTGGACGGTCGCGTTTGGGCCGGTCCTGTTCAGTCGGTTTGTCGGAAGGCTTGACGCCGGCAGATCCCGCAATGTGGGTTTTGCGGTTCAGGCGATTGTTCAGTTGTCGCGATTGCAGTGGACGTTTCAGCCGCTGCGGAAATCTCGGATATTGAGGTTGTTTCGGATATCGCGGGAACAGCATGTTCGTTGCGAACGTTCTGCCCGCGCGCGTTCTTTCCACGTGTTTCGGGCATGCCAAGTCCGCGCAGCCGTTGCGCGGACTGCGATGCGGTTTCGGCTTGCCTGTTGCGCCTGCCCGGCGGGGTAACGATAATGCCCATGCATCCAAAGTGGAGGATGCATGGGCATGTTGTCCAGTCGAAACGGCCCCTGTGGTCGAAGGATGGGAGTTATCCACATGTTCGGCGTGTCGCCTTATGCGGAAACGGTTCCCACCCTGTTGGAAGCCTCGTCAAAGGTCTCGCCAGAAGCCGTTGGATCCGTTTTTCGAAATATCATTCCGCAGGAACGATGGACACGATCTTCGGAGCCTTGACGATGACCTTGCGCGGTTCCTTGCCGCCCAGACGATCGGCGACGGCTTCCAACGCCATCTTCTCAAGTTCCTTAGGATCGATGTCGGGCGAGACCTCGAGCTTGGCGCGCACCTTGCCCTTGATCTGCACGACCGCGGTGACGGCGTCCTGGCCGACATAGCGTTCGTCGGCCTTCGGCCATTCGGCGTGGGCCAACGATTCGCCGTGTCCGAGCTTGTTCCACAGTTCCTCGCAGATGTGCGGAGCGATCGGGGAAAGCATCAGAATCAACGGTTCGACGGCCGCGCGCGGCACTTCGTTGAGGCTGGTCAGATGGTTGTTGAGCACGATGAGCTTGGCGATGGCCGTGTTAGGACGCATCGCTTCCATTTCCACGGTCACGTCGGCGATCGTGTTGTTCAGCAGCTTCAGCGTCTTCGTGTCGAGCTTACCATCGGTGACGCGCACTTCGCCGGTGTTCTCGTCGACGACGTTGCGCCACAGGCGCTGCAGGAAGCGCATGGATCCGACCACGTTGCGCGTGTTCCACGGACGGGATTCGGCCAGCGGGCCCATGCCCATCTCATACAGGCGGAAGGTGTCCGCGCCGTAGTTCGCATACATGTCGTCCGGCGTGATGATGTTCTTCAGGCTCTTGCCCATCTTGCCAAACTCGCGGTTGGCGTGCTCTCCGTTCCAGGTGAAGGTCGGCTCTCCGTTGGCGTCGGCCGGGCCTTCCACCACTTCGGCGGCCGGCACGTACTGGCCACGGTCGTCGGTGTAGGCGTATGCTGGATCATGCCCTGGTTGAACAGCTTGTGGAACGGTTCCGCGGAATCCACGAAGCCGAGGTCGAAGAGCACCTTGTGCCAGAAGCGGGAGTACAGCAAGTGCAGCACGGCGTGCTCCACGCCACCGATGTACAGGTCCACGCCGCCGGACTTGCCAGTGGTCTCGTTGTGGTTCGGGCCCATCCAGTAGTCGAACTCGCTCTTCTCCACCATGTGTTCGGTGTCGGTCGGGTCGAGGTAGCGCATGTAGTACCAGCAGGATCCGGCCCAGTTCGGCATGGTGTTGGTGTCGCGGTAGTAGGTCTTCCTGCCGTCGCCCAAGTCGAGTTCGACCTTCACCCAATCCTCGTTGCGGCTCAGCGGCGCTTCAGGATTGGATTCGGCGTCTTCCGGATCGAAAGTCTTCGGGCTGTAGTCCGGCACGTCCGGCAGGTTGATCGGCAGCTGGTCGTCCGGCAACAGATGCGGGGTGCCATCTTCGCCGTAGACGATCGGGAACGGCTCGCCCCAGTAACGCTGGCGGCTGAACAGCCAGTCGCGCAGACGGTAGCTGACCGTGCCCTTGCCGACACCAGCTTCTTCCAGCCATGCGTTCACCTTGTCGATGGCTTCGTCCACGCGCAGTCCATTGAGGCTCAACGCGTCGCCCTTGGCACGGGTGGCGTCCACAGCGGAGTTGATGACGATGCCGTCGTGGGAGACGAACGGAGCCTTGCCCTCATAGTTGGCCAGATCGTCGCCGGATTCCGGCAGCGGCTGCACGGTGTAGGTGACCGGCAGACCGAACTTGACCGCGAAATCGTAATCACGCTGGTCGCCACCCGGCACGGCCATGATGGCGCCGGTGCCGTAATCCATAAGCACATAGTCTGCGGTGAACAGCGGCAGCTTGGCTCCGGTGATCGGGTTGATGGCGTACAGGCCGGTGAACAGGCCGGTCTTCTCGCCCGCCTCGTCCACACGGTCCTTGGCGGTCTTGGATTCCGCGGCCATACGGTAGGCCTTCACAGCCTCGACCGGAGTGGCGTAGCCGCCCTTCCAGTCTTCCGGAGTCTCGGACGGCCATTCGGCGGGAACATCCTCGAGCAGATGATGCTCCGGGGAGACCACGGCGAACGTGGTGCCGAACAGGGTATCGGGACGGGTGGTGTAGATCTCCATGTCCTTGACGCCGTTCGGGGTTCGACGTCGAAATGCACGGAAGCGCCGTGGGATTCGCCGATCCAGTTGCGCTGCATGAGCTTGACCTTTTCCGGCCAGTCGATGCCGTCAAGATCTTCGATCAGACGGTGGCCGTATGCGGTGATGCGCATGGACCACTGGCGCAGCTCACGCTGGAACACCGGGAAGTTACCGCGTTCGGACTTGCCTTCGGCGGTGACCTCCTCGTTGGCGAGCACCGTGCCCAGGCCCGGGCACCAGTTCACCGGAGACTTGGAGATGTATGCCAGGCGGAAGTCGTTGAGCACGTCGGCCTGCTCGGCTTCGGTCAGATCATTCCACTGCTTGCCTGCGAATCCCGGAATCTCACGCTCGCCGGATTCGAACTGCTCCACCAGCGTGCTGATCGGGCGTGCGCAGCCCTTGGAGCCAGACGGTTGGTGGCATCCTCGTCGTACCAGGAATCGTAGATGCGGGAGAAGATCCACTGGTCCAACGCACATAGCCCGGGTCAATGGTGGCGAAGGAGCGGCGGTTGTCGAAGCTCAGGCCCATACGATGCAGCTGGCGGCGCATGTTGGCGATGTTCTGCTCGGTGGTGATGCGCGGATGCTGGCCGGTCTGGACTGCATATTGCTCAGCCGGCAGACCGAAGGCGTCGTAGCCCATGGCGTGCAACACGTTCTCGCCCTTCATGCGGTGGTAGCGGCTGACCACATCGGTGGCGAGGTAGCCGAGCGGATGGCCCACATGCAGGCCCTTGCCCGACGGGTACGGGAACATATCCATGGCGAAGTACGACGGGCGTCCTTCGGCGTTGCGACCCTTGCCGTCCTTCAGATCGCCATTGACGTTGGCGGCCCAGAAGGTGCCTTCGTCATCCCAAATCTTCTGCCATTTTTCCTCAATGCCCTGAGCCAAATCCGCGTTGTAACGGAACGACGGTTCGGCTGGTTCGTTCGACTGCGTCTGCGCGCTTTTCTCAATGTCACTCATAATGCATGAAACTAGCCGCGCAACTGGACACTTCGCAAGGCGTCAATCATTATGCAAGAAGCGTTTTGCAAAGCGTCACGCAAGGCGGGGGCCGTCAGCCTTCCGACGCTGCCGAGAGCGTTATCGCGGGAGGGTTGAGCGACATGTCGGGAACGTAGCCGATCGACTGTTTCATCTTGTCTATGGCCTGCTTCCACGAGCCGTCGTCCATCATGGACTGCAATGCGGCGTCGATCTGTTTGGCCAGCGTGGATTGGCCGGATTTGACCGCGATCGCGTACGAACGTTCGCCGAACGTTTCGCCTACGACCTTGAGATATCCGCCTCCCCTGTTGGATGCGAGGCCCGCCGCTATGGCGTCATCTGCCGCGATGGCGTCCGCCTGCCCGATCATCAATGCCGTTTCGCATTGCGGATACGTGTCGCGTTCGCTCACGGTCACATCTTCCGCAAGATTTCGCACGCTGTAGGAGGGTATTCCTCCTTTGGCCACGCATACCGTCCTTCCGGCAAGATCATCGGTTCCGGTGATGGTTCCCGCACTGTCGGAACGTACCAACAATGCCGCATGCACAGTCAGATACGGTCCTGCAAGCTCAACCTCACCATCCTGAACGTCATCAGCGGCGAAAGCATCGACCACCATGTCCACGGTGCCGTCTTCAAGTGACGAAACGCGCGTCGACGGCAGCACCTGTTTGAACACGATCTGTTTTTTCGCGAATCCCAGCGTGTTCGCCACATATTGCGCCACGGAAATATCGAAACCCGAATACTCTCCCCCATGCAGAAAACCCAAACCAGGCTGGTCCGCGGCCACGCCAATCGCAATGGTCGGCCCCTGCGCGAGACCATTGGTCACTACGGAAATGGAAGTGCCGCACGCGCTCGTGCCCAATACGGTCGAAGCGGCGCATACCAGCGCCGCGATATTTCGTGACAGACGTGACAGACGTAGCATACGCGCGATTCTACGCGATTCTACTTGAACATGCGCGAACGCGTCAGGAACCAGGTGACAATGGCCGAAACGACCAGCGAGATTCCGATGATCACGGCGAAGCCCCACGGCTTGTCCGTCAACGGCATGCCTAGCATGCCCTCCTGGAAGTTCATGCCGTACATTGAGAAGATCAATGTCGGAATCGACAGCGTGATGGAGATGATCGTGAAGATGCGCATCACGTTGTTCAGATTGTTCGACACGATCGACGCGAACGCGTCGGTCATGTTGCAAGAACGCCGCTGTAGATGTTGGCCATCTCGATTGCCTGCTTGTTTTCGGTGATGACGTCGTCGAGCAGATCCTCGTCTTCCGGATACTGCTTGATGCGCGGCAGCGTGGTCAGCTTTTCCATCACGATTTCGTTCGATTTGAGCGACGTGGTGAAGTAGACCAACGTTTTGCTCAGTTCGAGCAGCATGAGAATCTCACGATTCTGCATGGAATGGCGCAGTTTGAGTTCGAGCTTGTCGCTTTCGCGGTCGATGATACGCAGATACCGCAGATACATGGTGGCGTTGCGGTACAGGATCTGCAGGATGAAACGCGTTTTCATATACGTGTTGAAACCGCGGATCGTACCTTCCATGAACGGGTGCAACACCGGAGTGTCCTGCATGCAGACGGTGATGATGGCCGACTGCGTGATGATGATCGACAACGGGATGGTCTCGTACCAGTCTCGCCCGCCGCGCTCTTCGACGGTTGGAATGTCGACGATGATCATCGTGTAATCGTCTTCCACGTCCACGCGGGAGCGTTCTTCGTCATCAAGCGGGGCGCGCAGGTCGGCGAGATCAACGCCGGTTTCCATGGAAACGTTGGCGAGTTCCACATCCGTCGGATCCGAAAGGCATAACCAAGATCCGTTTTCGGGTTTTTGGATCTGCTCCACCTGGCCGTTAATCGTTCTGAACATTCTCAACATGTCTCTCACCCGCCTTTCGCGCTTTCCGACGTTCTATCGCTGTACGGCAGCCCGAATCCAACATCTCCGGCGATCGGTCTCTTGCGATCGATCTGGAACATTCGGGCAAACAACCTTATTTAGGATAGTCCCACCTTGAGAGTTGGCCGGCCGCGTGCCTGAGATTTCATCGAGAATTCATGTTCGACGCATGCGTCCGCGGCAGGCGACAGTCACTGCAGATCGTTGCGGTTACTGCGGATCACTGCACGATGGGCTTCCACAATGGCATGTTGGGGCCTCGCAATTCCTTCGGCCCATTCTCCCAATCGGTAAGCGCGGCGATGGCGGGACCTTGGTTGAAGGCGTCGAGCTTCCACTGCCATGTGTCGGGATCCGCAGGACCGTTGGAACCGCCTGTGTTGACGCTCATGCTCGTCCAGAAGGCGTTGCGCATGGCTCCGAGATTGTTGAGGTCGTCCGGATCCATGTCGAGCAGCACGGCGACGGTGGCCACGATCCACGATCCATGGCCGACTGCGAGCAGCGTGGTGGCCGTCGGATCATCGGCATGTTCGGCGATGATGCTTCGTATGGCTTGGGAGCCACGCTGGCCGGTATGCCTGCGGCTTTCGACGCCATGCTTGGTTTCGCCTCCGGTGTGGGCACGCCATGAATGGTAGTCGTCGGCGTACTGTTCGAGGATTTCCTCGCGGGTCATGCCTTCCCATTCGCCGAAGCTGCGTTCGCGCAGGCGTGGGTCGAGGGCTACGTCAAGTCCGAGAAGGTCGGCGATGGCGTGAGCGGTCTGTTGGGCGCGGAAAAGGTCGGATGATACGACGACCATGCGTCGGCTCGCGGCCGGTGCCTCGTTGATTTCGTTAAGATCGGCGAGATACGCGCCTCGTACGCGGGTTGGGCGAGTTCATCATTATGGTCGGCGATGTGCGCGACTTTCGCCCAATAGTATGTTTTGGCGAGTTCATAAGCGCTTTGGTCGGCCTGCCACCTGCCGACGATGTCGAGGGGAATGTCGATTTGGCCTTGCAGTCGTCTTGCGAGATTGTATGCGGTGCGTCCGTGGCGCAGGAAGAGTACTTCGTCGATCATGCATTTCATTATAGCTATGCCGTGCGAGTGTGGTGAGGGTCGCCCAGATGGCTGTGAGCGCGAATGCCGTGGTGGAGAGGGTTCCGTCGGTGAGGCATCCTGTTTCTGGCGGGCATTCGTCGTGGTTGGGGACGCGCGTTCCTGTGATGAGAAGCCGGTGGGTGTTGATGCCGTATGGGGTGCAGGTCATAAGGGTGGCCTGATCGGCGCTGGCGTCGTGTTTGTTTATCCAGGTGAAATCGTCGGGGGTGATGGTGCGGATTGTTTGCACTTGATAGGTGAGGGTTTCGCCGAGGGTGGTGATGGTGAATTCGTCACCTTCTCGGGCTTGGTCGAGTTTGGTGAACATGAGTTTGTCGGCGAGGCCCCGGTGTGCGGTGATGACGGTATGGGTTCCCGCTCCCCCGATTGGCAGGGATGTACCTTCCCAATGCCCTGCGCCGATGGCGAGCGTCTGTTCGCTTGTTCCGTGGCGTATGGGTAGGCTGATGCCGAGTTTCGGGTAGTTGATGGTTGCCATGACGTCGCTGGGTGGGATGACGAGTTGCCGATTGTATTCGTCGGGATTTTGCGTTGCGGGTTCGCCGTCTGTTTGGTTGCTGGTTTGGTTTGCGAGGCGCGCGTTGTAGAGTTTCGCCTGCCGTTTGCTTTCTTGGATTGCCTTGTTTGCGGTGTTGGTGATGGTGGCTGCGTACGCTTTGACGTTGGCTGCTTGTTGGATGTTGTCTTCGGCGCGCATGATCAGGGGGATGCTGATGATGAGTGCCGTTGCGGTGAGCATGGCGGTTCCCACGCACCATCGGATGATGCTGCGTTTGTTGGGCGCTTTTTTGTGCCGTGGTTTGCTATGCGGGGGAATCGCCATGTGTTGCCTATTGTCGGATGTTGCTAGTCGTTGCTTGATCGGCACATGCGCAGCATGACGATGCCTCCTATGAAGAGGAGTGCCGCGATGCTGAAGAGCATGGTGAGGCCTGCCGCACCAGTCAACGGTATTTCGGTGATGGTACGGATGTTGGTGACGACCACGGTATGCTGTCGCCTTTTTTGATGAGGTTGTTGGGGTCGGATTTGACGTCGAGGCTCCACGTCATGTTGGTGTCGTCAACGTTGACGGTGACGACTGCGCTGGGCAGCATGAGCGACGAGTAGTCCTGGGGCGCTTGTGTTTCGGTGATGGTGTATTCGCCTTTGAGTCCTTGGATTTTGGTTTCGCCGGCTTCGAATGTGGTGGTTGTGGTGGTATCGCCGCTGGTGGCGAGGCGGTAGGTGCCGTTGCCGAGGGCCACGAGTTTCAAAGGCGTTTTGTCGCTGGCGCCTTGGGCGATGGCGAATTTCGCGCCGGTGAGCTTTTGGCTTTTGGCGTCGACCTTGCGTAATGCGATTTCACCGGTGCAGACTTTAACCTCGTTGCCGGGCTGGTTGTTGTGGTCCTGCCATGCGTTGGGATTGTGGGAGTATTCCAAGTCGATGGAGTTGACGTTGCAGGGGCTTCCGATGACCGCATTGCCGTTGAGTCTGGCCTTGTAGGTGACTGTGATCGTCGCGCCGACCGGCAGGGCCGCCTTTGATGCGTCCGAGGCGAGAATGTCTCCGTTGACGCCGAACAGCCAGCTGATGGTTTTGCCGTTGACGTTTTCCTTGTAGAACGTGCTCGCCAATGCTTTGCCGCCGACGGTGATCGAGGTGAGCGAACCATAGTCGAGACCCGCGCCAAGCGTATCGTTCAACGCAAGATAGTAGTGCTCGTAGCCTGTCCAGTTGGGGATTTTCTGCGTCACACGGTAGGTCAGGTCCTTGCCTATCGCTTCGGATGCGCTGTCTTTCCAGGCACTGCCGACGTTGACTTTTTTGTCTGGCGATTCCACGTTGGATACCTTGTAGATCACTTGCCCGAGGGTCAGGGTCGTGCCGCCGGCCGTACGTAGTTGGTTGACGCCGTTGACCGCGGTGCCGTTCATCATCATGATGGACGCGGTTGTTTTGATGGCGGTGCCGCTGCTTAGTGTGGTTGTCGCCGGTGCACGGTCCACGATGGCGTAGATTCCCGGTACGAGTACGTTGCCGGTCGACATGGTGGCTTTGTCTTGGCTGAGTGTGGAAACCGCCGTTCCATCCTGCTTGGCGAAGTTGGTTTGTTTGGCGAGGCTGTTGCAGAAGTTGCGTAGCTTTCCGCTCCATGGATCGCTGCGCGAGTCGGTCAGGTTCTTCACCACCCACACCATCGGATCGTTTTTGCCGTTGACGGTAAGGTTCGTATCGGTGGCTCCGGCCGCTTTGGCTGCCGCGGTGATGTCGGATGCCAATGCCGTGTTCGTGGTCAGATCGTAGCCGACGATCGTGTTGCCGTCCACGCTTGCGGCGGTATATGTGGCAAGCTGGATGCGCGGAGGTCCTTGCCTTCGAGGCTTTCCCCGTTGCTTGCCTTCACGCTCATGGACTGCTTGACGCCTAAATCGCCGAGTTGCGGCGTGGCTTGGGCCGTGCCCGGCATGGCAAGAGCCGCGATCATGCCCAGCGCAAGCATGGAGGTCCATCGGCGGCGTATGGTGTGTTGTGTCATGGTTCACCTTCTTTGGTTGTTGGTTGTCGCATAGGCGTCTTCGCTTATGCGTGCAGACCAGCATGGCAGAAACCAATATTCGCCCGCCACCTCTTTAAGAAAATCTGTGGATAAGTGGATGAGCGAACACTTATCCACACTTATCCACAACCCATACATGCAACTGCCGTATAGGAATCCATGGTCGAACCGCCGCGAACGATATGCTGCAGATTCGCGATCTTCCGTTCCGATAACAGCGAACCGCAGACCGGACATACAGTCCCGTCTGCGGTTCTCCGATATTGTCGTTTCGACTGGTTCAGTATGGAACCGATCAGTCCTTGACGATGGTTTTGCCTGCCGTAGCGCCCGGAGTGAGATCCTGAATTTCCGTGATCTCCAAAACCGGAATGGTCATCGGCTTTTTCGTGCCGCGTTCTTCGGCGACTTTGACCTGTTCGTCATAGATGGCGTCATCGGAATGCAGCACGACGTTGCCGCGGAAACGGTATCCCTTCTTCTGTTCGAGGTTGGCGACCGCGACGACCAGATCACTGCCGTCAAGCAGGTTACGGTATGTCTGGCCCGCGGTGCGCTCGTGGTAGCCGATATGGTTGTTGTCGATGATGAACATGCTCATCTTCGGACCGAGATCGACCTGGCCTTCTTTGCTGATGGTGGCCACCCATGCGAGGTTGCTGTTGAGGAATCCCTTCATCTCATCGGTGAGATCTACCATGATGCCGTCCTTTCGTCTATATGCCCATGGAATGCGGGCATACTTTCAGACTACGACAAGAAACCCCACAACGCATGTTCGCCCAACGTGAATAACATCACATACGCGCTCCATCTGAAACCGAATTTAGGAGAGATAACACCTGTTTCGCACTTTGCTGAGGCATCAGACCACGATCATCCGCTATCCAATCAATCATGGAAAAGAAAGGATTGATTTTGGGTTGGCATCAGCGGTATCTGCTGGACGATATGCACGTCGAGTTGATTCGCAATGGGTTCAAAGACAAAGCCTGCAGCATGCCGATATCCGCACTTGGTTTAGATATTGTGTGTGAATTCCTTTATTCCATTGATGGGTTTTTCCCTCAAAAGAATTTATGCAGATTCAGACATTTCCGATTTAGCCTGGGCTTTTTGCGATGTGGCAATTCTTGTTTGCTGGCTTAGATATGTCAGACAGTATCTGCCAGAGAAAGCACAAAGGCATTTTATTCCATCCCCCATTCTCGCTTTGCTTGTATGCGCGTACGCAACGCCCCGGAGGCCCTGAATCTGAGAGGGCGTCTTCCTGTGAACTCGATGAGGCTCGCGCCCGCCAGCTCATCCACGTATTTGCGGATCGTCTGTTTCGTCAGCATGAGGTCGCCGCCTGCATCTTCGAGCGTCATGGACTTGGTGGTGTCGAACAGCTCCTCCTGCATGACTGCGTAGAGAAGCAGGGTCGCGTTCGTGGACAGTGCATGTTCCCTCCGTAGCTCGTCACGCAGGACGGTCGCCTTGTCGAGCTGGTCGATTTTGACGCCGAGCTCCTCGATCAGGGATTCCTGCGCCCGTTCGATGAGTCCGAGGATGGTGTATACGAAGAACGTGAGTTCCCCGCTGTTGAGTTTGTCCTCGGCCTCAGTGAACGCCTTGTAGTATTCGTTCTTGTTCTCCGCGATCGTCCTGGAGAGGGACAGCACGGTGGGCAGAGTGAGATCGTTGCTGAGGTAGAGCGCGAGCAGATACCTGCCTGTCCTGCCGTTGCCGTCGTAGAACGGGTGGATGTATTCGAACAGGAAGTGGCTGGCTATCGCCCGCTGCAGGAACGGTATAGTATCCGACCGGGCGAGGTCCATCATCTGTGCGAGCAGCGCTGATATCCGCGCCTCGCTGCTGACGCCGCTGTGGATGACGGTGCCGTGCGGTCCTTGGACCTCGACATCGCCTTTCCTGAACAGCTCCCCGTCGGGCCTGTTCTTGTCGTCGATCTCGTCGAGGGCTATCTTGTCGTAGATGTCCCTGATGTCCTCGAGAGTCTTGGGCAGTTCAACGTCGCGATTGGTGAGGTTGAGATACAGTTTCGCGAACTCGCCGAACCTGGCCTTCTCCATGTCGCCCTCGGTCCTGGCCTGCCGGGCTGCGGCCACGGCGGCTTCCGTCTCCTTCCGCGTCGACCTGACCCCCTCCATCTCGTTGGTGGCGAGCAATTCCTCGGATATGGCGTGGTAGATGTAGTTCCACCGCATGACTCCTGGGATGCTCCGCCACATGGCCGATACCTGGCGTTCGGCGAGGAGCACCTTCTGTGTGAGCATGCACACGCAGCGCGGCGTGGCGATGAACAGTTCGCCCAAGGGTGTGCCGATTCCGGTTGTGAATGTGGAGTCCGCTTCGAGGCGTTGTCTGACGAGCCGGTCGTGGTTGGCGTAGGAGTCCATGCTCCTGTCGGCGTGGAACAGCCGCGCCAAAGTCCTGTATTCCATGCTCATAACGGTCACTGCTTTCAAAAAGTCATTTATATTTTATGAGAATTATAAATTAGAAGCACTCATAAGACAAGACAAAGCATCTATGAATGAAAATTAACAATAAGCCCATGTCGGCTCTACCGTCCGTCGCCGACACCCCTGCCGACACGGGTCGTTCATGCGTCCGTCTGTTCGGCTTGTATACGATCCTGCCGAAGGTTCTCCGCGTCGTCGTGGAAGTCCTGTTTCTTTACCACCATATAACCGGTTTCTATCACCTTGAACCGTTTTTGAGGTTCGGCAAGCACGTCCGCGAAACAGCGTCGTTTCAACAAAAAGGACCACCCCTTACGGAGTGGCCCTCGATAATCGTGGAGCTAAGGGGATTCGAACCCCTGACCCTCTCCATGCCATGGAGATGCGCTACCAGCTGCGCCATAGCCCCAAAGTCTGCCCTGCAAACTCTGTATAATATACATCGCAGACATAAGTCACGCAAATTTCGGCGTGTCGCCCGCACTGAGGAATTGGCATGAGTAAAACCGCACTACGCAATCACCTTATGTGAACCTTATGCGGGCGACATGGGAAGTGCGCCACCAGCGACATTAGTTACTACTTGCATCTCCCGTCGAGCCGGTAGTACCGTCGGTGGATCCCGACGTGCCAGTGCCAGTCGAACCATCGGTTCCGCTGTTTCCGGATCCGATGATGAGCCATCACCAGTGGTGCCGGACGTGCCTCCGTTTGAGCCAGTGCCGTTGGACGAATCCGTTCCGTTCTGGCTGGAACCATTGCTGGAATTATCGGATGACGACCCGCTGTTTCCGGACGTGGATCCATTGGTATTGCTCGATGTGCCGTTGGAAGTGGACGAGTCGGTGGATCCGTTGGTGGTTTTGTCGCTGCCGTCCGTGGTGGTTTCGTCGTTCGAATCCGTGGAATCGGACTTAGGCTTTTGCACGGGGGGCTGCCCGTCGCCAGTCTGATAGTCATCGGTATTTCCATGCGAAGGTACAACCTTCTCATGCACCACGTCACGCACACGGTGTCCGTCCCCTGACCGCCGGTGAAAGCAAGAATCAATCCCGCGCTCACTCCCACACCAACCAAAGCACTGACGAATGCGATGATCGCCGGAGCGTACTTGCTATGCAACCAATTCGAGGA
>ENA-OQEX01000263-OQEX01000263.1-human-gut-metagenome-genome-assembly--contig:-NODE-263-length-30527-cov-3.519539_pt1 | contig 30527 bp, 39 predicted proteins | sample MGYA00242802_ERZ504649 | MGnify/ENA primary metagenome ERZ504649 (study PRJEB26092, sample SAMD00036194) | human gut metagenome | host: Homo sapiens | study: EMG produced TPA metagenomics assembly of...
TGTAGAAACACCAGCAGGAATCCCTTCCAATTTATAGCGCAAAAATAGACACTCAAAATTATTGTAACTATACATAAACTTGGATTTGATTTAACGAAAGCAAAGGTCTGACTTTTTTATCGGTTATCCTATACGTCATTTTTGGACGCTAACGAGATAGAATTCTATTATGAAATTCACTTCAGCAGCCCCTCTATTTCCATTGGATTATCAGCTACTCCTACCACGTTTTTACTAGAAAGTTCTCTTACACTTTCTCTAAAACCAAAACCGTAAGTTACAGCAATAAAATGAATATCAGCCTCTTCTGCTCCTTCCAAATCATGATATGTATCACCTACTAAAACCACTTCGCTATTATCCACTGACATTTCAGATATACAAAGATAAACAATATCACTCTTACGGAGTTTATTATCATTGTCTGCACCATGAACGACATCACAATATTCTAAAATACCAAAATGCTTTAGAATATCCATAGCATAATCTTCACGCTTATATGTAGCTACTCCAATAAGAAACCCTTTTGCTTCAACTGTTTCAACAAGTCAATGATACCTGGATATAAAGCTGCTTTAAACAAAGCACAGTCTTTATAATAGGCACGAAATATATCCGCCCCCTTTTGAACATCTTCATCTGATAATCTAAAATGACGTTTTAAAGATTCTTGAATAGGGGGGCCTATAAATGTTGATACCTCGTCAGAGGATATAGAGGGGAGTTGCATTACAGACAGCGTGTGCAAGACACTACATGCTATTCCTTCACTTGTATTCAAAAGAGTCCCATCCAAATCAAACAGGACCGCTTTAATAGTTTGCTTATCTGACATCATACAAACTTTCTGTAATGAAATGAAGACGGATTGACTGATTTATTTTAGATAAATCATCTGACAAAAGATCATTATAACTTTCATCTTTAGTTGATGAAAGTTCGTAATCGCGATCATAATAATCATTAGGTGTATTGGTAAATCCATCAAAACCTGCAAGATATACTTCTGTGATTCCAATTCTTATTAAAGCCTTAAGCAGCAAAACAAGAGCATTATCAGGATTTTCAGATTCTTTATTCAACAGTGACTCATAATTGAGAACATAATTAGGCATATAGTCACATGCGGTAACATTAGATGTAAGAATCAGTTTAGAGCCAATACTGTCACCGTGCTGAATATCCACAAACTTAGCGTAACGCTTGGCATTACTTATAAAAGTATAATCAATAGAATAAAGTTTTGTATAGAAATTTACAGAAAAGACAACTGGATCATTCCCCGAAATGAATAACTCCACCCTTTTTTTTGCTCCTTGACAGTATTGCCCGGACCAATTATCAATACAGGTTTGTCACTCGCTGCTTCAAGTTCAACTTTCAATTGCTGTAAAGCCTCAGTATCGTCCTTCGCTCTATTCTGATAATCGAGATATGCTTGCTCTATCCATTGTTTGTTATAAAGCAACTTTATTTCTTCAGGTATTGAGGAAAGAATTTCATTAATTGAGCTGACAGACAATGTACTCTTTTTGAGAAGATACTGGACATAGGACGGATGACATCGTTGCATCGAAGCAATGTAGAAATCATATTTGTAGCCCCAATAATGTTTCTGATAAATCGGCATCAAATCTGTATCAACAATCTCCAACAACTGGTTTAAATCGTAATGCCCTCCGTAATATTCGTTTAAATGCATCGCTAAAAGTTCGCTGGCACAATTTCCGGCACTTTTTCCCATGCCATAAACCGTAGAATCTGCCACCAGTGTTCTTTTGGTACTTTTCTCCAAAAATTTAATTGTATTGCTAAAGCCCAATTGGAAGTTATTGTGCTCATGATACCCCATTTTAATACTAGGGTCCAAATTGTTGTCTATCAAGTAGAAATATCGAGCCATACTGCTATTATCAAGCAAACCATAAGTGTCTACAATAGAAAAAGCATAAGGTTTAATTTCATTGATGCGATTTACATACTCAAGCATTTCAATGTCACTATAGGCTGTAATTGAAATGGCTTGTATGAAGAGCTTATAGCCTTTTTCCTTAATAGCTTTACAGAATGGCAAAGCTTGATCTATTTTTTCTTTCTTGAAGATAACTCGAATACCATCAATAAAAGTAGAATCACAAGAACCTATACTATCAAGAGAACAAGTGCCAAAGTCAATCATTGCTACAGGTATCGCTTTTCCTTTTTTTACAGAACCAAAGATTTTATTGATAGCTTCTGTACTTGGCATGATGGAACGATTTATATCAAATTCTCTTCTGTCATCCAAGAAACCCACTTCAATATAATCAGCACCTGCTGCTTCCAATCGCTTATAAATACCCGTAATAGTACTATGACCAAAATCCCAATCATTGACATAGCCACCATCACGTAGCGTACAATCTAACATTAATACTTTTTTTTCCATAGTTCAAGCTTGTTTTGTCACCATTATTTTCTTTTACCTTCTCCAAGTCTCGAGGGGTATCAACAGAAAGAGATACTGAATCCACCAATTTATATTTGATGTGAATCTTATTCTCCAAAAATCGCTGAAGTGTTACATCCTCGATATTCTCCAGATAGCCTTTAGGTGTGGAGACAAAAAAATCTAAAGCTTGTTTATTATAGCATTCCACACCCACCACTTTTTATATTTAAAAAGCACAGTCTTATAAGGAAACGGAATAGGTGCTCTTGATAACAATACACATTCATCTGAATCATTAGTCACAATCTTAATATTTGCGGGATCAATAACTTCTGCTGGTTCTGTGAAGTATCGACAGAGACCACCAACATACATATGGCTATTATCAACATCTTGCGAAGGAAAAACAGCCTCTATTATATCCGGGCTAATCAAAGGTTCATCACCGCAAACTACAACATAATAGTCAGCTGCAATATTATCACTTACCTCATGAATCCTATGCACATGAGTTGGATGATTTGACTGGGTCATGATAAACTTCATACCATAATTCGAGCACACATCAGCAATTCGTTGATCGTCTGTGGCTACATAAACCTCTAAGAATTCTTTTACTTTAATTACCTGATTGTAAACCCACCAAATCATTGGTCTTCCAAAAATATCAGCCAATGGCTTTCCAGGAAAGCGTGATGATTGGTATCGCGCAGGAATAATAGCTATAATCTTATCCATAAATATAATGAGTTATTCTTTATATCTGCATCATTCAGCGAAATACCAATCAATCCCAAAACTTATTCCAGCAGCCTCTTCTTTTCTATAACTAACTTTTTATAAAGCTGCTCAGCAATATAGAAATCAAGAGGAGTATCAATATCAATGGACTCAATATCGCTTGTCTTGACGAATTGAGGATTTTTACCGATGATATTGGAGTTTTGATAAGATCTTCTTTCCTGACTACTGTTACACCAAAATTCAACGCCACCACATCAGGGAGATCCTGGGAGTTAGGTGCATGAGCAGGGTCATAATTCATCGGATCACCATCAAGCCAAAGAAATTCTTTAACAGACGAAACAGTAGCCAAGCAATCGTAATCCGAAGTAGAAATAAATTGATTAATACACTGAGATACAGTTTCTGGTTTAATGAAGGGCGAAGTACAGGGGCAATAGACAAAAAGATCGGTATCTGTCACTTCACCTAAATGTCTAAAAAATTCACTTCCGCTACATTGTGAAGAGGCGTAATACTCTTCACGACGGTGAGTAGTCACCCCCCCGATAACTTTTATTAACAATTTCTATTGCTAACTCCGAATTAGTGTTTACAACAATAGATGTAAGTTCAGGAACTTGCAGAAGATTTTTAATTTTCAGTTCCATCAAATTAGTATCCGCAAAGGCACGCAAGTTTTTATCCTTGACACGTTGTGATCCACTGCGAATAGGAATAACGGCAGTAATTTTCATTATTTTGTATTTTAGATTTTTCTCGGTTTGACTTAACCGATTGAAGAATAAACTCTTAGCGAATTATTTGAGAAGTAGCGGTAACGAGTTAGCAACCGTGCTAATTTCAGCGTTTTACATTGCTGTGCTGTCAAATAACTCTCTCTTTGCAAAGATAGTAATTTTTTCAAAAGTAGAAAATATTTCTCAGTTTTTCTTGTTTATATGGACTCTAATTTATAATGTTAATTCTATTTTTTTGTTTTGCTTTTTGCTTAAATGTCTGAATTATATTATCTTTGCAACAATATTGCCCACATTGTGGTATTAACAATGATGACGGGTAATATATTACATAATGTAAAGCGTCATTGATGCTTTGTCTTGTGGCTTTCTGAAACCTGAGAAATTTCAAATTGTTGGTCATGGACAATGTCAGAAGTGGATGCTACGGGTATGTTAAATTGTATCCCGGAGTGTGCAGTGGGAGTATATAATACTCTCCGCACACTTTTATGGAACGTGCAACATATTGGCGTGGGCAGACACTCCATTCGTTCACCAACAAGGTTTTCTCAGGACCTCAGAAGCGGACAAGTGGATGTGGAAGCCCACGTTTTTATTATGTAATCAAAATATTTTTAATACAAAAACGCCTTATTGGGTTTCTAAAGGCACAATCATTATTTTTATGAAAAAATATGTTTTAATGCTCATGTCTTTTTTCATGATGGTATGCTCTGCCAATGCCCAAATTAAGGACGACATTCAGAAAAGTAAAGAACGTGCTGCAAAATTGCAAACGTTGTGTGATGATTACAAGGCATCAGGAAATGCAAATGTAGATGGTTATGGAGATGCTGTGAAAAATGCTGCGATTTTGGCTATTGCCAACAGTGTACAATTAGAAAACATGTACAAGCGACAAATTGGCGAAACCCAAGATGGTGTGACAGATGTCACGATTACCAAACCTACTCTTGATGAATGGGTAACATTTGCAGCAACTGTTGCGGGAGAAGCTGCAAGTATAAAAACTGCGACTGATAAAGTTCAAGCGGCTGCTAACGAAGCAAAGAAAATGGCAGAAGAAGCTTCCAAACAAAAGAATCCCATGAAAGCTGCTAAAGCCGTAAAAACAGCCAAAGCCGCAACAGTCGTAGTCGAATTTGGCAATATCGCTACTCCAATTTTGGTAGAAGAAAGTGCGGCTCAAGCAAAGGCTGTTAAGGAAATTATTGAAACTCTGAAATCGGGCAAAAATCTATAATCAGAGTTCGATTATGAGATTTGTTATTATTACAATCATTATGACTGCGTGTATCTTTAAAGGGTATGCGCAGTCAAGTGATGATGACCGCCAAGTGGTAGGTGTCGCTGAATTTCTTGTAAAGAAAATAGTCCTTATATAGGATTGGTGACAGAAAAGGTTGTGGAGATGCTTACTAATAGTAAGCGTTTCAGAGTGGTTGACCGCACCAGCCGTGAAAAAATAACACAAGAATTGGAATTGCAAAAAAGCGAGGCGTTTATTGATAGTGAAAATCTTGTAGAGCAGGATGTCGCTGTTGCAGCAGAAAAAATGATAACCGGAGAAATTGTTAAGATACCCGTTTATCGTATGAAAAATAGAGATGGAACGGTAAGAGGTTACAAGGCAAGTGTCGCTTTTCAAATGAAGATTGTGGATGTGGCAACGGGGGTGAGTACAGAAGCAACCAGCTTTGAGGGTAAAGCAAGCGATGAGTGTCTTTCTCCGGAAAGTGCCGTTACGATGGCAATGATGTCTTTGCAGGACAAAATGGCTGAATATTTTAGGATTAACTTTCCCGTTACAGCTAAACTCATGAAGATATTGAAAGCAAAGAATGGGGTGGCAGAAGTTATCCTGATAAAAGCAGGTAAAAAACATGGTATAAAAGTAGGAGACAGATTCAATGTTGAAAGTATTGAAATTCTTGATGGAGAAGTTCTACCTACCATTTTGGGAATTGTTACTGTGACGGCACTAAAAGGAGAAGCCTATACGGAATGCAAGGTTGGTAAAAAAGAAGGTAAAGTAATCTACGAAAATTTTAATGCAAATAAGCAAATCAAATGTTCTCTTATTATAAAATGACAGTTAGATGAAGAAAATACTGATAATATGCCTAATAATGTTGACCGCTATACTTGAAGTTGCAGCACAATATCAAGTAAGCGTATTAAACGCAACAAAAGATGCTGTTTCAATGCGTTGTGTCGGTTATGGGAAAAAGGCTACTATTGCCTCAATGGATGCAGAGTTATCCGCAATAAAAACTTTACTTTTTGTGGGAGCGAAAAACACCCAACACAGTATGCCTCTTGTACAAGAAGATAAAACTGTAGTCGAAAACAAATTCAAAAAGTTTTTTGATGTTTTTTACCGTAAAGAATATCAAAGCTTTGTAGAATCATCTATTATAGTTACTCCTTACGGAAAAAATGCATTGAAACAAAAATGTATAACCTTAGATGTCCGCATAAGAGTGAACCAACTGAGAACTTATCTTGAAAACAATGGGATTATAAGAAAATTTGGTTTATAAAAGTAAAGCATATGAAAAAAAGTATTATACTACTACTGACAACATTTCTCTATTGTATGGCATGGGCACAGAGCGCTACAGTGCAACCCAAAATAATGGTTATTCCATATACTAAACAAGGAGAAGATATTGCACAAATAATAGAAAATGATATTAATAAGAGAATTGTATTGGCTAAAATACGTGAGGCTTTTGATAGCAGAGGATTTACGACAGTTGACTTTAACGCAAAACTAAAATCATTATCACGTACATCAGGGTTGTCTCAAGACAGTCAATCAGATTTAAAATCAATGATTATACAGCAATCGGGTGCGGATATATATGTGGAAGCAGAAATGGATATAATCCTTTCATCTACAGGTAATAGCGTTAAAACAATACTTACAGCGTATGATATTTCAACTGGTGGTTCTCTCTCAAATAAAGTGGGAGAAAGTGGCAAATTCTACACAGAGGATGTTGGTAAACTTGGAGCAAAGGCTGTTGAAAAAGTCGCTGATGAATTTCTTGATATTATACAAGTGAAGTTTACAGATATAGTTAACAATGGACGTTCAATTAATGTGGATTTTAGTTTTGAACAAACCGCTACTATTTCCATGTCAACTGAAATTGGTAATGATGGTTTAACCTTGTCAGACCAATTGGAACTTTGGATGAGCGAACACGCCTATAAAAATAATTATCATATACAAGGTACAACCGATAAAAGAATGATATTTGACGATGTGCGTATTCCATTGAAAGATGACAATGGGAATAATTATAACATCAATAAATTCGGACTCGAATTTTTGAAATTTGCGAGAAGTATCGGGTTGCAGATTACTCGAAGCACTGCCAATAATACACTTGTAATAACATTTAAATAATGTCTTACGATGAAAAAAATATTCTTTCTTTTATTGTTATTAGGATGCTCTTACCTTGTTCATGCTCAAACTGACAATGTCTATATATCTGTAGCAATGCCGAATAACTGTACCCTTGACAGTAATACAAAATCAATTCTTAAAAACAAACTTCTACAAATTCTTTCTACGAAAGGTGTTGCAGGTATTGAATGTGGTGCTATCATTATAGTTCCGGAAGTTAATATAATTAATTCCAATTCTGTATATGGTGGAATGAGACAAATCTTGTCTGTAGAACTTGGTATAACCGTTACTGTTAGGAATATGATAACAAATACTGTATTCAATACCATTCAAATTGCTTCTAAAGGTGAAGGCTATTCTGATAATGAAGCCAAACGCTCGGCTATAAATAAAATAGATGTACTCAATGCTGATTATTCGAGATTTGTAGAAGCGACTAAATTAAAAATATCTGATTATTATAGAAATAATACTATCGCTTTAATTACTAAAGCCAATACTTTGGCTTCTCAGCAACTGTTTGACGAGGCTCTTGCTTTACTTTCTACTTATCCCGAATCATTGTCCGAATATACAAAAGTTTCAAATGCAATGGCTTCCATATTCAAAAAATACCAGACACAACATTGTAGTCAAATTTTACTATCGGCTCAAGCTGCTTATTCTAAACATGATTATACAGAGGCGGCAGAACTTGTTTCTTTGATTGATGCACAAAGTAGCTGTGCCGCACAAGCTAAAGCCTTGCTTGAGGCTATAAAAAAAAGTATGGATAAGCAGTATAATGATATAATCGCAATGGAAAAAGAGAAAATTCGTTCAGACGAACGTATCAAGTCTGCGCAAATAAAAGCTATCAGAGACATTGCTACTGCATATTTCAAACGTCAAACAGAGTATGTATTCTTTTGGTAATTTATTCTTGTTTAACACTCGATTGTAAAAGATACGGAACAGAAAAACTGCGCCGTATCTTATTAATTATTTATAATTTCACTCCCCTATCTTTCCTTTGCTGCTGCATGGGCTGCTGTATGTTTTGCCTTAGCTTGTAGAATTGCTCTTTGAACCACTCGGCAATGGGCTTTCGGTCAATGGCAAGAACTAATCTCGTCCCGTCCGTGGGGTCTTTCACCACTTGAAACCCTGCCTTTTTGGTCGTGAATTTCCGTCCGTGTTCCTCTGAATAGAGTTCCCCTGCATACTCCAACGGCTTTCCCTTGACGAGCGTTGCGGTCTGCCTTTCATCGAACCCAATAAGGCGGCAGAGGTTTTCGATACGGAGCATTTCACGGAAATAGGGAAACCATGCCGCCGCCTTTGCGATTACCGTTTTCAAGAAAGATATTTCTTCCTTGTGCTTCGTTTCCTTGTCCGCTATCTCCCTGCGGTGCTTCCGTTCTATTTCCGCCATCTGTCGGCTGTGGTCTGCCTGCATGGTCTGTATTCTGTCTTGCAGGGCTTCGATGGTTTCCTCGTAGTCGGCTACCTCCCTATGCAGGGCGGTGTTCTCCCTTTCCAGCGTCTTGACCTTGTTGCTGCCGAAAAGAGAACCGACACTCTCGGCGATGTTGGCGGCTGCGGTGGTTGCCGCCCCTTTCAGCTTCTCGGTCTGTATTTCTTTTTTCGTCCGTCTTAGTTCTTCCCGTGCCGTTTCTTTCTGCTGCTGCAAATCCACCACTTCCGCTTTGAGGTCGTCGGAGAGTTTCTGTATATCCCGATAATACTGCTGCGTGGACTTGTGGCGAGCCTTCGAGCCGTCTATGCCCCTTTGCAACCCGTATTTCGCCATAGCTTCGGCATAGGTATCTTGATAGGACTTCAATTTCAGCCGTGTCATAATATCGTCTGCGCACAGCCTCACGGTATCTGTTGGCTTCTTGCGGTATCGCTTTTTCGTCTGTTCTTCCCTTTTCCTGCGCTTGCGCTCTCCCTTGACGATGGGGACGAGCGTAACGTGTATATGCGGTGTTTCCTCGTCCCTGTGCAGGTGAGCCGCCACGATGTTCTCCTTTCCGAACGTGTCGGCGAAGTATTTCAGATTGTCGGCGCACCACTCGTCCAAACGCCCCTCTTCCTCTATCCGCTTCATGTCCTCGTGCGTTCCCGATACGTTGATGCGGATAGCCCGTACTTGGTTGCTTCCGATTTTGCGTGTCAGCCCCGCTTCTTCTAATCTCTGCTGTATAGCCGCCGAACGGTCTTTCACCCCGTCGGGGTAGTCGATGAGCCTGCGGTTTAAGTACGTGCGTGTGGGGTCGGCGTTCTTCGGTATGATGAAACGCTCGATATGTGCGGTCGTTCCGCTGTCGCTGCCGTGCGCCTTTTCCATGTGTAAAACTACGAAACCCATATATTCTTCCTTTCTTTTTTGGCTTGTGAAACAATGATTTTTTGTGTCTTCGGGGGCGGCAAATGCCGTCCCCGATGGGGTGTGCAGAGGGGCTTGCCCCTTGCCTTATTGGGGAATTTTCAGCGATACGTAGTATTGCGGCTCGGAAAATTCCCTAATAAGCTACGGTATTTTCTCCGTAAATACTGCGGCGTGCCGTCCGTCTGCCTTTCTGCGGTGGCTGTCCCTGCCGTCTGCTTACCCATATAACCCCACCTTATTTTTTCCCTTTCGGTCGGTGGGTGGCGGGGCGGTCGTTTCCGTTTTCAAAGGCTCTTTTGCATGGGGCGGTCGGATACAAGGTTTTCCCGATAAATACGCTCGCAGCGAAGCGAGAGGAAGATTTATCGGGAAACGGCGCAGCCGCCTGACCTTTTAGCCGACATAAAGCCCCGTGCTTGCTTTGCCTTTGTAAACGGAAATGATTGCTCCGCTTTCCTCTGAAAAGAGAAATAGAACCTGCAATATATATCACCATAGTGATAGGTTTGCATGTTGGTATGCTGATATGTTGGTATGTTTGCATGTTGGTATGTTGATATATCATCATGCTTTCCAACGGCTGTTGGGCTTGCCGTCCGAAACAACCGACACGAATACCGTCGTTTTCTCTTTTCGCCCGTTTATAATCCTTTCCAACAACACTTTGCGGACTTTCGCCGCCCCGAATGATTCGATACGGAAAGCGAGGGCGGCTATCGTTTCGAGGTTGTAAACCTCCGCACTGTATCTGTCCGATATGCGGATAATGCGCTTTATGCCATATATACTCAAAACTCCGCTTTTGCAGAGAGCCTTTATCCCTGCCCGAACCGTCGGGGCGGTAACCCAAAACAATTCGCAGATTTCCCACTCGGTCATGGCGGTTGCACCTATATCGCTCGGCAGGGAGATATTGCCCTGCCCGTCCATCGTGATAATGTTCCTTTCTTCTTTCATCGGTATTCTGCTTTTAATTAGATGGCTCGGCAGATATTCTTCTCCATATCCTCCAACTTGTGCGACAGGGTTTCCATGTCTTGGCTTATCTTCTGGGCGGTGATTTTGGCGTAAATTTGGGTGGTTTTTATGTTCGTGTGCCCCAAAAGACGGCTTACGGTTTCGATGGGTACGCCGTGCGATAAAAGCACGGTCGTGGCGTTCGTGTGTCTTGCAACATGGTAGGTCAAACGCACCTTGAAACCGCATTGTCTACCTATATCTTTGAGTATCTTGTTACAATTGCCGTTACTCGGAACGGGGAAAACATGACCGTCCCGAGCCAGTCCCTTGTACTTCTCGATGATACGCTTGGGAACATCCAAAAGGCGGATGTTCGATTCGGTGTTGGTTTTCTTTCTTCGGGTGATTATCCAAAGATTGCCGTCGAAGAATGTTTGCAGGCGGTCGGTAGTGAGGTTCTTCACATCCGAATACGCCAAACCCGTAAACACCGAAAAGACGAACAAGTCCCGTACAAGCTCGTGGGTGGCGTTCTTCATCGGTGCGTCCATGAGCGTCTGTATCTCCGTTTGGGTGAGGTAGCCCCTATCCACGCTTTCGGGAGAGTTGATATATCCTGCAAAGGGATTAAAGGGCAAACGTCCGTCGTTCCTCGCAATGGAAACGATGTGTTTCAACACAATCATGTAGCCCCACACGGTATTAGTGCGGCATTTTTCTCCGTGCGCAGAAAATACTCGAAGTCATTGATGAACGTGAGGTTGAGTTCCTTTAACGGAATATCCTCACGCTTGTAGGTATGGGGCAAAAACTCCCGAATATGGTTGCAGACCGTCCGATAACGGGTAAATGTACCTTGCGCCCTGCTGTGCCCGACTTTTTTGGCAAACTCGGCGTTGTGCTGCTCGAACAGTTTCAGCAAAGTTTCCTGCTTGACGCCGATACCGAGATAGGCGTCTTTGAGTTTGGCGGCGGTTACATAACCGTCCGCCTGCATCAGTTCTTGATAGCGGCGGTTTACCTCCACACGGATTTTATCTACTGCAAGGTTGATTCTCTGCGCTTCGACGCTTTTGCCCGAAGCACGACTGTTCTTCACGTCCCACAACCGTGGGGGAACGTCCATCTTGCAACTGAACTGTTTAATCTCGCCGTCCACCGTGATACGGCACATTAAAGGCAGGTTGCCGTTCGGCTTCTCGCTGCCTTTCTTCACGTAAAATAATACCTTGAATGTACTTCGCATAACTCACTCCTTTTTTTGGTTACAAAATTAGTTCTTAGTGAGTTACCGACAGCTATGTAAATCAACGCAAAACGCAGAAACAGAACCTTTTAGCAATAAATTTGCACCCATTATGGGAGTAACGAGGTGGTAACTGAACTTCTGCACCGTTTGGCTTCGAGGTGGTATTTCGTTGGCTCTGCCCCATAGAAAAACAAAGCGTAACGAACGCTCTATCAGCTAATTCGCTACGCTTTGCCCAAATTTTCTTTTTCGCTATGTGTTTATTTTATACTTTTAGATATTCTATTATCTCACTCATTCGATTAAAGTAATACTTTTCATAATTATCAAATAATTCATCTGCGGACAAGCGTTTTTCTTCCGGATAAAGAGCCGCTTCATGTTCAAGCGCTTCTTGCGGATTCATTCTGAATCCCACAATTTTAGCAGGATTACCTGTAACAACAGCATAAGGAGGAATAGAAAAACGCAATACTGTTCCGGCACCTATTATAGCACCTCTTCTAATTTTCACTCCAGGCAAAATAGTCACAAAAGCACCGATGCGAACATCATCCTCAATAATAACATCTTGCTCATCCAGTTGCAAACAATCATTAAACAGTTTTCCTTTCTCTGAAATATGATTACCTGTAATAACAGTCAATCCTTGTGCTATCCCTGTATAATCACCAACTATGAATTTCCCATTTCTGATGATATAGTTAGCTTGTCCAAATATATGAGAGTGATTGCCTACAAATATTAAACTAGGATTAGCACAAGATATAGGTCCTCTAAGATAACTATCTTTTCCTAAAGCCCCTACGCGTTTTTCCCATTGGTCAGAATCATAAGCATATAACACCGACTTAAGAGTTCGAATCAAACTAAGGATTTTCATTGCAACTTATTATCTATCAATGTTACAATGGAAGATATATTCTTATCTATTTTCATAATATCCCTTAGAGTCAGACGGCAATTGAAATGCTTTTCAATTTCAACGACCAACTGAGTTTGTACGAGTGAACTCCAACCAGAAATTTCATCTGTAGTAGTCAACTCATTTAGATCCAGTTTTGTATCACCTATTATTTTCCCTAAAATCTGGTTTAGAGAAGTATAAATATCATGTCTTTCCATTATTTTATTTATTATGAGTCTTAAAAATTTCAATCAATTGTTTTCTATCAATCTTACCATTGTTATTTAGTGGAAATTGAGCAAGACTAATGATAGATTTTGGTATCATATATGGAGGTAACTGTTCACGCAAATAAACATAGACTTGCTTTTCGTCAACTAATCTTGATTCAACAAAACCAACGAGAATATCATCATTATTATCTTCCTTGATGGCAAGCACTACTGTATCACATTTAGTAAACTCTCTAATCTTACATTCAATTTCACCAAGTTCTACACGATAACCTTGAACCTTAGCCTGAAAATCAATTCTTCCAATATATTCAAGATCTCCATCCTTGTCAAACTGACACAAATCACCCGTTTTATAAAATCTATAATCCTTATTATCAATGGATATAGTAAGGAAAGCTTCTTTATTTTTTTCAAAAAGCTGCCAATATCCAGGAGTAACTTGTTCACCAGCCACACACAATTCACCAATTCCTTTATTCAGGACTATCCCATCGGGTGAAATAAGAACAGCTTTTATTCCACTCATAGGTTTCCCAATAAACAGAATATCATTTCGGTTTTTAGTTTGATTGATGTCATCAGGCAACTTATAATAAGTACAATAGATAGTAGCTTCCGTAGGGCCATAAAAATCATAAAGTTCAGCATTATACGCACATTTTTTCCAATCTTTCACCAAGGAGAGATTAGAAGCTTCGGCAGTTAGAATGCATTTCTTAAGAGATGACATATCCAATTCATCAAAATACGGTTTTAAAAATCTGACCATAGAAGGAGCCATAGCACCAAATGTAAGTTTGTATCGTTCTATTAAATCGGCAGAACAAGCATACTTCATACAATCTAATGGTAAAGTATAGACACATGCTCCATTTAATAAAGGCATCAAATAAGACTGTACAGACACATCAAATGTCAAATCAAAGCATTGCAAGCATCTATCTTCATGGGATAAAACGATACCAGCATTTTCAAAAGCGGCAACAAATGAAGTAATATTACGTCTGTTCAATTGAACACCTTTTGGCTTACCCGTGCTACCAGAAGTAAATAGAATATAGCACAATGCTTCATCATCTATGTTGTTAATGACAGGGAATACAACATCTGTATTGGAATTATTTTGTGGATATAGAACATTATATTTATCTACATAGCGTGACATCTCTGTAGAATCAATAATCAATTGAATATTCACTTGTTCGATAATGTCAATACATCTAGCAATAGGTTGCAAGGGATGCAAGGGAACATAAGCCAGTCCTTCATACCACAAAGCCAAGATAGAAGCATAGGTATAAATATCATCATTATTAACCAATCCTACCGGAGTCGTTTCAGTATACTGATTTCTTATCTCCTGTTGAATCTTTGCAGTTAAAATAGAAAGTTCCCGATAAGTATAATATTTATCCTTAATACAAAAACAATTTTGATCTAGATACTTAGCCATTTTTGTACTAAGTCTCTCCAACACATCAATCTTAAAGTTATTCATCTTCTCTCATTATCTACGTTCGTAACTATCAATTTGTGACCCCTTAGTCAAATTATAAATATTAGCACCCAGATGATCAGCATATTTGCGACACTGTTCATGGGAAGCAAAAATATTGACTATGGTTTGCAATTCCTTAGTAAGTGAATTATGATAACCAAAAGCATCGGTTACAGGTATTATTTTTGGTTCATTTTCATAAAAATGCTGATATACATGTACAAGTTCATTCTTATCATTTACTTTCAAACCTTCGAGAAATGTATGATCAACACCATAAAGATAAATAGTACTATATCCCATATTAAGCATAGCAAAAATAGACTCAATAGCCACTGTTTGCGCATTAGGCATAGCATACCCTTTTCTATAACAGAAATGCCTTACATTATCCGAGGCAACGTATGATGAGAACGTATTCAATACCATAATTTTAATCTTTGGATTATTAATCTTTGAAAACTCACGAAAGGACTTTTCATATTGTATGGGTAGGAAAATTATCATTTCCCAATCAATACGATTGAAGGAATCAAATAGTACCTCCAATCTTTCCATATATCTATTCTCTCTCCTATTTGTAAAAAACAACGGATCCATCAATGTGTAGTATTGTGGTTTAATCTCCCAAAAAAGAGAATCGTTGGCCATAAAGTTTACCACAATAAAATCAACTCCTTTCAGCTTTTTAATAGTCTCCATATCATTTTTTAAAGAAGGTCCATTACATAACAAATACACGATTCGTTCTTGGCGACCTTGAAATTTAAGGCCAGAGAAAAGAGAGTAATGTTTTACAAGATACACGAAACATCCTATTAGGAATTTTAAATCTCGAAATAATCCACGTAATGTTATCATGATTGTTTAAATTTGATTTTATTTTTGAATAATTTTATAGCTAAAAATTTAATATTAAGACGTTTATCAAAATTACGAATAACTAGAGCAACGCCGAGAAATGCTACTAAAAGTGCCATTGTTCGAAACATCAAAGAATCGCCTATCGATAACGCTACAATAAAAGCAACAGCTAACAAACCTAAGAACAAATACTGTTCTTTTAAGTAGACAGAAACAAAAATCAAAGTATATTTAACCCTTAACAATGTCATGAGTGCATGAGAACAAACAATACTTATACAAGCTCCCATGATGCCAATTAACGGAATCAACAAAATATTAAGGCCTATATCAGCACAGCACTCCATATACTTGAATACAGATAATACTTACTTTTTCGTACAGCAGAGAATATGGGACTAATAATCGTATTCATGCATAAGAAAAAGAGAGCTAATGAAAGACACGGTATATAAGTAGACGAAGATAAGAAATTATTGCCTACAATAAAAGTTACCAGCCAATCGGAAATATAAGATAGGATGAGCACTCCAAGGCATGTAATGATTGAAAAAATGGCTAAAACACGATTGAAGAACAAGGGAAAATCGTTCATTTTGTATTCTTCCAATACTGAAATCTGCCATGAATTACCGAATATAGAAAACACTAACGAAGCTGCATTTGGAAAACGTTGCGCTACTGCTAAAATACCGATACCAGAAAGTCCCACTGTACCTTCTAAGATGGTCTATTCAAAGAACCCAACACCCACCACATTAAAACATTAGGAATAGTTGGAATAGAGTATTTAAGCATTTCTTTTAAAGAAACCTTATTGAAGGATTTTAAAGAAACATATTTATATAATTTTGCTATAAAAAAAGTTGTAATGGCTACTACTACATTTGACAATACCATGGCAATAAGATATCCATAAACGCCGTTTTTAGGTATAAATATAAAAGAAAAGATACCAGTACATAATGTGAGAAGAATACCTATCAATGTAAATACATACATTTTATCTATACTCCTACAGAATTGTTGCAAATACGTCTGAATGAATGTAATAAATATCATTATATAAATCCAAACAGTATAATCTGTAAAACTATTGCTTACGCTGAATAGATTAAAACTTGATCTAACTATATAAAATAGAAATGCAGCTACTATAAATGCAAAAAAGCAAATATCAAGCCAGAAGAAAAATATTCTTTTTGACGGTGAAATGCTACCCCTTTTGAATATAAATATTGAAGTTGAAATAGCGGCTGTTAGAAAATCGGTTAAAAGTGATTGGTATATTGATATCATATCTACTACGCCATAATCAGTTACGCTTAGCCACCGCGTATAAAACGGCAACATAATAAATGAGATAATTTTTGCGCCAAAACTTCCAATAAAAACTAACAGCGTATTCTTTCCTAACTGTTTGGTTCTCCCCATTTTATATCATAGTTATGTTATTGTTACATGAACGTTTCACAATATCGTTAAGCTCACTAATACTATTAGGATAATATATAGTAGAACCACTCTTTAATTTTATCTCTATTGAATCTTTAAGAACTGATTTCAATTTAAAATCTATATTCAGTAGATTTAAAATTGAGATACTACATTTACCAACATTTGCAGCTTCACTTAACAAAGTAGAACACAATCCAATATAGCAATCAAACAATGGAAGGATGAGATTGCCTGGTACATATTTAGGAATAGCAGGAAGCATTTTCTCAATCGATAATAAATCATCAAATCTTGGATGGCATTTTATCATAAATTTATCCTTTCCTAAAGCAGATAATATAGAATTTATAATTTTTCCATAATCAGTTTCATCACAAAAACCGGCTGCAATATTCGAACCTGTAACTAATAGAATGGAACGGTTATTATTATTCAAATTAAGTTTTTCACTTACATAATTATAAACCAACTCGTCATCTATCACAGCATTTTTATTTATTACATTATTTTTCTTAAAAAACCTAGGAGAAATAGAAGGTAATATATCATTACCATAATTCATTGGTACAATATCAGTATTATAAACAATCTTATAGACTAAAAACAGTTTTAGCGCCTTTAACGAAATCTTTTTTTTAAAACAAAAAGAAGGAAAAGGTGATTGAAAATAAATCGTAGTATTTCTACTATATTTAGAAATTAACCAAGTTGCCAGTTCGCCATATTCAGTATGGTAGAACGTAATACTTTTAATATCTATGTGTACAAGTTGATTCCATATAAATTGTTTTGCCTTATTAGCATTCTTCCAATTAATATTATGGGGATATTTTAGGAGCATACAATTATTCGGCAAATTGAGTTTGCCTAAGAACGTATATATATCAGGTATATCTACATAAATCAAGTAACGTTGTTCGGAGTTATTTAGTATTGTAGTAAGTACTATAGGAATAAACATGTTACTATTACAAATCAAAATATGCATTCTATTTATCTTTTACTGCAAATGTAAACTCTCAATCTCTTCCACTTCGCTAAGATCAGCAAAGCAAAAAACTAAGCAATTAAAAAGTTATTTTAGTTTTGTCCAGAAGCTATTTGCCCCCTTGCAAATGACAGCTGCCTAATTGCCTGGCACCAATAACTGCTATTTTATATATTGTATTTTAAATTTATTTCAAATGCTTCACCATCTCTCTTGCCCTCGCTAATTCATCATGTTGACCAATATCCAGCCAATATCCACTAATTGGATAGCGAATCACTTTATGTCCCAGTTCAATGAGTTTATCCATGAAGTCGGTGGCATTAAAGAAGATATCATCAGGAATAAGGTCAAACAGTTTGCGTTTGATAAGGTATATACCGGCGTTTGCATAATAACTGATGGTGGGTTTCTCGGTAACCCCCTTGATTTCTCGTCCTTTGAGATTGAACACACCGTATGGCACTTTCACCACATAGGGCACAGCTGCCACACTCATGTCGGCATCATGCTGACAGAAATGAAGGAAAAAGTCCTCAAAATCAATATTCGTAAAGAGATCTGAGTTCATTACCAGCACCGTATCATTGTAAAAAGTTTCCACGAACTTGATACTGCCAATGGTACCTAGATATTTCGGTTCACGCACAGTAACTATCTTCACCCCATCGCGTTCCTCCTGAAAATGTTCCTCAATCTGGTCGCCAAGATAGTTAACCGTTACAGATATATGATTCAAACCGTATGAAAGCAAACGATCAATATTATAATCAATGATACACTTGTCACCTACCTTAATTAGGGGCTTAGGAGTTTTTTCCGTTAACGGACGAAGGCGTTCCCCCTTACCACCTGCCATTAGTACAGCATCAATCGGCAGTTTGGTTATATAACGTTCCAAATTGATAATCTCGCAAATATGATTATCTTCATCCAGTATAGGCACTAAACGCATCTTTAGCTCGCGCTGATGGTGGATATCCTCCACTCCATCGTTCACGCCACGACGGAGGAAGTTGAAGTCCCGGTGCATAACTTCTGCAATAGGAGCATCCACACCGACACCTTTAATCAAGGCACGCCGCACATCACCATCGGTAAGGGTTCCTCGCATAGCAGAGTTGGAATCGATGGCAAAAAGCACCAAAGGATTATTGTCAGTAATCTGATTGATTCGCTCTAATGCCCTCATTAATGATAAATCTTGCGATATAATATGTATAGATTCCATAATTATTTATTGTGGCTTTTCTACGTTTAGTATGCAGGTATTACCATATTTATCATTTGTTGCCACAACTATTTTCTCTACATTTGCTATTTCCACGGTATCTGCACAGAATGTATAACAATAACTTGTCTTATATACATTGAAGTCGAATGTATCATGTATGTAGTGACCTACGACATCTTTAATAGCCAAATAGGGCTGAGGACCAAATGGTTCTCCATTTACAACGTAAACATGAAGAACATTATCTTGCCATCTGTAATCAAGCTGGACTTTATTATCGATACATTCTTGCACTGTATATCCGATTACTTTACGGAATGCATCAACCGATTCAGAAAATTTAAACTTTACCTCAGGATGTCTTTTTGAAACGAATTGAAGCATATCACGGAATTCATTAATTTCATCAGACATCTCACGCCAATCATGATCAGTAATGCCTAAATAAACATTATCACCACCTTCCGCTTTTACAAAAGCTTTTTCAATTTCTTCTACGGTAATCGAACGATGACGTGCCATCATATTCAGAATACGTGCAACCCATCTATTCATATTCCCCGAACGTCTCCAATCATAAAAATCAGGATGATAAAGTGACCAATCAGCGGGTGCACCACGCCAATCTCCAGCATGACCATTAACCATGTCAGTCTGATATTTGGGCTGTTCTTCAGCATCAACTGCCTGATTGGCAGGATCAAAAGGAATCCATTGCTCTAAGAAGAAATTTGAATCAATACGCTCCGAATGAAATCCAGGCCGATTAACAACTGGGAAAATTCTTCTATCAATAAACGGCGGGTGATAATACTATGCAGCGTAGGAAAACAATTCTCATAGTTATACGCTGTATGATTACAAACGCCATCAGGTGGAACTGGGTGAAAATGCCAGTGAATTGCATCCTCGGTAGAACTTGTAACCTTTATCATGTATTGATAGAAATCCAATACATTATGATAACCATAATCGCGATGTCTAGGATTGACAGAGTCAAAACCGACATGGTCCATAACGTGCCAATTATAAATCCATCCTCCACCAAACGAATCTTTCATTTCACTACGAAATTCCGGTCTCATAATTCGACTGAGCATCTCCTCAATCATTCCCCAGTTACGTTTAAAACCAACTGTATGGAGATACGGCATTGTAAATTTCAGCTTTCATTTTCTCAGGAACATTAATGTCTCCTGATTGTAACTTTTCCAGATTTTCATAGGTAGGAAGTAAGTCTATTCCATATTTTTCAAAATTAAAGATGTTACTGATTCTATCAAACAGTTCCTCAATATTTTCCCACATGGGACCTTCCGTGTCAATATGATGGCATATATATACAATTCCCTTAGCCATAACGATTTATATGTTTTAAATGTTAAATTGCCGTCCATCCTCCATCCACCATCAGATTATGACCTGTGATGAATGAAGCTTCATCAGACAATAAAAAAGATACAGCAGGAGCAATCTCTTCGGGGTGCCCCATACGTTTAAGAGGTGACTTTATAGAGTATCGCTCGATAAATGAAGGATGCTGCTTATCTATAATGCCCCCAGGAGATACTACATTAACACGCACTCCATACTTGCCAAAATAAGAAGCAAGGTAGCGTGAGAAGTTAATGATACCGCCTTTCACTGCGGTATAAGCAGCAGGAGATGTTCCACCATAGCCTTCGTAAATGGTGAAATCATTACCAACCACACCATAGATTGAACCAAAATTCACTATAGAACCGAATCCCTGCTCCTTCATTACAGCCAATGTCTTTTGGCATAATAAAAAGCAGGCATTGAGCTGCATATCAACATTCTTACGCCATGATTCTATAGGGATATCTTCAAAAAAGACTCCCCAATCTTTAGTACGGGATAAGCCACATTTGCCATGCCATCGATTCTACCGTATTTCTCGTAGACCATATTGACGAGAGAAGTGACGGAGGTATCATCGGACATATCAAGATGATAACCCCCTTTATCAAGGTCGGTATCTACTGCAATATCTGCATTGATAACAGTAGCACCTTTTTTTCGCGCATCTTTCACACACTCACGACCAATAAGACCGGAGCCACCTGTGATGATGATGACTTTATCTTTCAGTATCATATCCAAAACAAATTTTTAAAACATTATTTGCGTCTTCAATACTATTGAAACTATGCTGATGATTCTGTACGCAGTCAATAAAATATTTCATTTGTGGGAAATAGGTATCTATAATTCTTTTATCGGAAGAGAATATCAGCTTACCATTTACAGCAATCGTATTGTTCGCCAAATCAATATTATAGGTAGCATCTTCACAAACAATTTCTAAAGTACGCTTATAATCACGACGATAGTAATTTAGAATAATATTAATATTATATTGTGGATACTCCAATAAATAATTCGCATAATCACAAGCACATATCTCCAAACTTGACTTATGAGAGAAAATTTTACGCATTCCTTCCGGATAACCAAAGAGCCAATAAATATAGTCTAATTCATGAATCAGGTCGAGATGTACACCACCTCCCATCTCCGGATTAGCACTATATACTGTATGGTAATCAACTTGAGGACGCCAGTCCGGCAGGTATGAGCCGCAATAGACATTAACTTCGTTTACTCTATGGTTTGTAATCAGACTTGGAACTTGTAATAAGCACTCATGAAAGCGTAAGTTACAACCTATATAGGTAATGATCCTGCCTCTTTCACCTCGGATATTAAACAGTCCTGCACTATTTCTGATTGAAGTGGTTTTTCTATAAAAAGCGGTATCCGGTAGGGCAACAATTGACGAATGGCAGGGATATGCTCTGAAGTAGGATTGGAGATAATGGCAAAATCAAACTGATATGCATTCAGCTCGTTCCAATCATATAATGAAGTGATTCCGTTCCAGGATTTCGCCTCCTTATTAGAACGCAAGGCAAAAAGTTCAACAGAAGGGTCTATCTGATAAAGGGCAGCAATGTGCTTTTTTGCAATAGAACCCAATCCTACAACCAAGACTCTCATAGAGTGAAATCAAGTTTGTTATTTTCCAGTAAAAAAGAAATCATTTCGAAATCAATGGGATGGTCGAGATCGAAACAGGTATGATTCATCAGATAGATTAATGAACGGTCTGTAATGGCACCTTTGTAACCCAAGTCAAAAAACAACGCTTATAAAATAAAACGAAGCATTCATATCGTAAACTTTTGGAGCAGCCTGACGTGAAAGCACATTGATGTCCAACGCTTTCACTTGCGCGTAATAACCATTTTCTTTCTGCTCCACCTGATTGAAATAAGGATTTCTGCCCGGTTCACTTACCGAGAAAAGATTCACCGCCTTTTCATCAGACTGTATCAGGTTAAACGCCTCTTTCAAGTCCTCCAATGTCCGGAGCGGTGAAGTCACATCCAAGTCCAATATATAATCGAAGGTAATTCCTTGGTTCTTTTCTGAATAAAGCACGATATCCTTGATGGCATCAATCTTGCCACAGGTATCATTTGCCAGGTAATCGGAACGCTTATAATCCGATTGCAGACCACATTCTGCGGCAACGTGAATAATTTCGTCAGAATCAGTAGAGAGTGCTATGACAGTATTGCCTGTTTCGGCAGCAAATCGCTTGGCAACATCAATAGTATACCCTATCAGCGGTTTACCGCAAAGGGGTTTGATATTCTTGCCGGGGATTCCTTTGGAACCTCCACGGGCACAAATGGTAATGAGCATATTCATACTTCTATAAATTATAGAATGATTTATGTTTCAGTTCATCAAGCGGATATGTAGAAATCACGTCGAAAACTGATTGTGCCGTATTCTCTTTTTCGTAAGGATTGGAAGCTTTCAAAGCGATTTCTTTAAATGATGAAGAAAGCACCATGGCAAGACCCTTTATGACAGACTCTTTATCACTTGCACAATTGTATACCGAATCTCCATGAATACGTCCTTTCTGTCGATCGCCGATATTGAGTGTAGGAATATGTGTTGAGGGCACTTCCAATATTCCACTGGATGAATTGCCCACCACAGCCTCTACATATTGTAAGACAGAGAGATAGCGTTTCAAGCCTAAAGAGGAATAGCACTTGCAACGATTGGGGTGCATCGAACAATAAGTATCTATTGCTTGACGGATGATATCACCACCTTGGTCGGAATTAGGCATAGTAAACAATACCTTCAATCCCGGAAAAGCATCCAATGCACTGAGAAAATCATCGATTTCATCTTTGGAAGAACGATTGCCCAAAGTGACCGGATGATAGGTTACCAAAATGGTTTCTCTATCGAAAGTGAAGCTCAATGAATCTTCTAATTCCCGTTTGCTCAACAAAGGGATTATCTTCAGGTTTTCCACTCCGATAGCTCCCACATAGAATACTCTATCCGGCTGCTCACCTAATTGGATTACACGATGACGATAATCTTCAGTGGATGTAAAATGAAGAGAACTCATTTTTGTAATGGCATGACGAATGCTATCGTCTACGGCTCCTTCACTGATTTCCCCACCATGAAGATGTGCTATGGGAATCCGTTGCAACATGGCAACGGTAGCCGTTACCAGCATTTCATATCTGTCTCCCAAGATTACCACCATATCGGGATGGAGCTGGAGAAGTGCTTCATTCATGCCTTTCATCTCTTCTGCCATGGAATTAATCACCCCATAAGCGTCATCAGACAACTTTATCATAGGTACTTTAGTATCAATATGGAAACCGTCACGTTCTATCTCCTGATAGGTATTTCCATATTCAGGAAGCAAATGCATATTGGTAGCAATGACTTGAAGCTGACAATCTGCTGACTCATCAATTAAACGCATCAACCTGCTGAGTAATCCGTACTCGGCACGAGTACCGGTGGCTACGCAAATTTTTCTCATATCTCTATCAATTCATCTTCATTGAAGTCACGAACAGCTATCTTGCCTATTATTTCCGGCCATCGCATAGGATTTATACCACTACCCGGACGTTTCACCGTAAGGTTCTCTTCGGTGAACAACTCACCTTTCTCAATGTCTCGGGCAGCCACGATGCTCTTGCGTGCAACGGCTTTGTTCTTACGTTCGGAAGCGGAGACGGTTTTATGCCCCGTGCCGATAGCCTGCTCAATATTACGAATAGCAGTTACCATGGCTTTTAATTCATCAGGTTCTAATGATGCCTTATGGTCCGGTCCGGGAAGAGAACGGTCGAGTGTAAAATGCTTCTCTATTATCTCGGCTCCCATAGCGACAGCCGCAATGGGCACTTCTATGCCTTGCGTGTGGTCGGAATACCCTATCACTACACCAAACTGTCGACACATTTCATTCATTGCGGAGAGATTAACATCTACCATTGGCGTGGGATATTCGGTATTGCAATGAAGTACAGATATTTGTTCCTTCCGCAGACCGTTATCTGTCAACACCTTTATGGCTGCTTGTATTTCTTCCATAGTGCTCATTCCCGTGGAATGATAACTGGTTCTTGATAATCCGCTATTTTCTTTAGATATGGATAGTTAGTAATTTCACCCGAAGGAACCTTCCATAAACCCAAATGAAGAGAAGCTAAATAATCTATGCTCTCAAAATCGAAGGCAGTGGAGAGAAACTTCACGCCTTTCTCACGGCAATAGCCTATGAGTTCCACATGCTGTTCGTGCGAAAGTTCGAGCTTTTTGAGCATATTATATTGAGAATTGTCATCATTACCCATATTGCGTTGCTGGTATTCAGCTTGCATGGCGGTCTTGGTGACAAGGTTCTCCGCCTTAAAAGTCTGAAATTTCACATAATCAACCCCCGCATCGGCAGCAACGTCAATCAACTTTCTTGCCAGTTCCATAGAACCATTGTGATTGACTCCGGCTTCGGCTATTATAAGTGTATGCTTCATGAGATTTTTTTCATGAGTATAGCGGGATTTCCCGCATAGACACCTGATTGTTTTAAAGATTTACGTATCATACTTCCGGCTGCAAATATGCAATTTGAAGGTACTGTCGTTGCATTTACCATCACACTCTGGCTGCCTATGAAAGTACACTCTCCCACCTTGCAATCACCATTTACAATCGCTCCGGTAGATACATGACAATAGTCACCAATTACGGCATCGTGTTCAATATTGGCAAATGTATTGATGATACAGCCTTTGCCAATATTAGCGCCCGCATTGACACAAGCCTGATGTAGTACAACTGTACCCGCACCCAGTTCCGCATATTTGGACACATGGGCTGTAGAAGCTACAACAGTAGCCAGATGACCGCCGGCCATCTCTATATTTTTATGAAGAGAAAATCGAATCCCCGGATTTTTAATGAATCCCAAGGTGACAATGAAATCACATTCCGACACAAAAGAAGGTATGTCATTGTCCGTACCGATAATAGTATAGCCCAGAACTTTTTCACCAACCTGTGAAGGAATATCTAAAATTCCCTTTATAAAGCAGCCTGCACTTTCGGCAGCCTCTATCACTGACTTGCAATGACCGCCACCACCGACTAAAATCAAAGGTCGTTTCATTATTCTGCTACAATCTTACTGAACTTGGAATATTAACCACCCGGTCAGCCAGCCACTCGGTATTACCCAGCCCGTCCGTCTCGCAATGCTCGAACATAGGCAATCGATTCATCAGCTCCCAAACGGGGCGGGTCATTACACCATGGTCGTTGGTGTATTCCAAGAATTCAAGTTGAGCTGCCTTATCCTTTAGTACCACCACATTGAGCCAATAATTCGATTTGCAATCAGCAGGTTCAGTAAAGAAAGTAATATCTTCCTTACCCTTGAAAAACTCAACATAACGAGCGGCTGTCTCACGCTTATCTGCCACATAGCGGTCTAGATTCTCCAACTGGGCACAACCTAGAGCGGCATTGATATTCGGCATCCGGTAATTATAACCAATATGGTCATGACGAAACTCCCAACGATGAGGTATCTTAGCCTGGGTAGTAAGGTGCTTGGCGTATGCGCCCAGTTCTTCATCCTGGAAAAGCAACATGCCTCCACCACCTGTAGTGATGGTTTTGTTTCCATTAAAGCTAATAGCACCCACCTTTCCGAATGTACCGGTATGACGACCTTTATAAAAACTGCCGATACTTTCGGCTGCGTCTTCAACCAATTCGATATGCCACTCACGGCAGATATCCGCCAGTTCATCTATTTTTACGGGATGGCCGAAAGTGTGCATAGGAATACAAGCTTTTACACGACGACCGGTACGCTTGTTATAGCAAACTCCTTCTTTCAGTTCAGCATTCCTCTCCAGCCATGCCTTGACAGCTCGGGGCGAAAGTCCCATCGTTTCTTTGTCCACATCAATAAAAACAGGATATGCTCCGATATAACTGACAGCATTGCAAGTAGCGATGAAGGTCAGAGCTTGGGTGAGTACTTCATCATCGCGTTCTACACCTACAAGCAACATGGCCATGTGAAGGGCATTGGTCCCACTCACACAGACTACGGCACGCTTGGCACCGGTGTACACAGCCATATCGTGCTCAAAGCGGTCAACAAAAGCACCGACACTTGACACGAAAGTCGTATCAATACATTCGTTGAGGTATTTTTTCTCGTTTCCGATAAACTTGGGAGCACTCAGAGGAACAAAATCTTGTGTTCCAAAAAGATGGTGAATGAATTCACAGATTTCAGCGTTGTTATTCATAGCTGTATATCGTTTTAATTACATTTTCTGATCCAGATTCTTCCCCTTTTCCTCATGTTCAAAGTTGGGGATGAAACGCTTTATCGCCATAACCACCTCTTCTTTGGTAAAATCCGGTTCGGCAAATATATTCTCCATTTCAGTAAAGAATGCATCTATCTCAGTCATCGGCCGTTTCACCACTTCCTCAATCACCCCCAAGCTGCAAAAACGATCCATATTAATTTTCTCACCAGAAACATAGAACTCCTCGTATGCCTTCTCACCTGTCGTATCACTTTTGAAATACACCACAGGATAATCCTTATTATCAAAAGTCATGTCTGAGGCAAATTTCTTAGCCTCCTCATCCGTTGCAAACTCTTTCTTTTTGCAACCGACCACTTTTACATACTCATCACAAATGGAGGAAAAAGTGAGCATTTGTTTTTCACCCAACTTGGGGAAGAAAATTTCACCGTTCTTACCCAGTATGCATGCCAGCATACATATCTGTCCGCTTTCCTCTGGAGAAACAAAGTAGCGTTTCACATCATTGGGTGCAGCCAACGGCTGCTTTTTCATGACACGCTGTATCCAGCCATCCGGCAAAGAACCGTTGGAAAAAGCCACATTGGCAAAACGGGCGGTGGTCACCTTGAACTTGGAAGAATAAGCCATGATCATATCTTCCATGATGCGCTTACTAGCTCCCATAATGTTCACCGGATTGGCGGCCTTGTCAGTGGAAACACAGAAGAAATGCCTAGGCGGGTAAACGGCCAACAGGTCAAGGAATCTTTTTGCCTTGATATCATTGTTTTCAATGAGTGCCTGTACCGAATATTTGTCCTTCTCACTACGGACATGCTTGTGAGCCGAAAAATTCGCCACAATGTCAAAGCCTTTCTCCTCACGGAAGATCCTTTCAAAGATAGGATCGGCAAAGTTCAAGGTATATGCCCGATATTCCGCAGGTACATACATGCCGTATGTGGAACGCAGGTCACGTGTCAGTTCTGCCAATCCGTTCTCGTTCAGGTCTATTACAATCAGTTTGGAGGGCTTGAACGGCAAGACTGCTTTAATGAAAGAAGAACCGATGGAACCGGCACCTCCTATGACGCATACACTTTTATTCCTTATTTCTGCTTGAAGCGTTTCTTTATTAGCTTCAATATCTGCTGCAAACATACTTGTCGGACGACAAATCACATGGTCTGCAATGAATTGCTGTAAATTAAACATGGATTTATTAGGATTAGCATCTCATTTTGACACATCCTATAAAGAAAACCGCATTAAAGCAGTTTCCTTATAAATTGGGTCAAAAATTGGATTATCTTTTAATATTTATTTAACGAAAAAGTAAGATATATTCCCGAGCAAAGTAAGTGGACTTAAATCGCAAAGTAAGTGAATTTACTTTGCCCACGAACATATCTTACTTTTTTCCACACTTATCACCGGTTTTTCACCTCCGGTCATAACCGCTTTCTCGGTCGTCTTGCCCAAGCGTTATTGATACGCGCACGGATATTACTGACAGTCTTGCCCGATACGAACAAAGGTGTGAGAGGAAAAAACAACGAGATAAAACGCTCCTTCACCATCTCTTCCGAAGTAATCTTCGGTTCCCGTTCGCCCATCTTAACTATAACCCTGGCCAGTTCCACCGCATTGGTACATTCTGCTATCTGTACCAGATAGATACGTAAATCCTCCACCTTATTTATATAAGAGAAAAGGCGCATAGCCTCGGGAGATAAAGCAGGTTCCTTCTCCTTGCTTACATCATCCTTCTCTAGTTCCGCCTCATCACCATAATAATTCTGTGTGGCGGAAGTAGCATTGGGAAGAATCTGGTTGCTGCCTCCATAAATGTTGAAGACGATGCTGAAGTGTGTCTCACTATCCATAAGCTTATTGTTTGAATGATTCGTCAACGGGTAGTTAACGGTCAGTCAATAGCTAGTGAACGGCAGTCAACAGTTAGTAAACGATAATAAATAGATTTTTTTACGGTATTTCCCCGCATTAATTTTGTCGTGTCGGAAGGATGAACGAACATCCCGGAAACACAAAACTTTTAAACTTTATTTTATTATGATTGATTACAGTGTATTTATGATGGGCAACCCGATGGATATCGATGCCGCCCAAAAAGCGTATGCAAAAGCTCAAGTTTCTGAAATCATGCCATTCAGCCAGTTTGTCAAACACATTGCCGACCACAATGGCGTATTCACTCGCGGAACGGTAAAAGGTGTAATAGCCGATATGTGCGAGTGCCTTGTAGAAATGCTTCTGGAGGGCAAAAAAGTACAACTGGCAGAATTAGGTAATTTCTGGATTTCTATAGGCTCGGAAGGTGCGGAAGACCTGAAGAAATTTACAGAAAGCAACATCACCGCCGTCAACATTGTGTTCACGCCGGGAGAAGACTTCCAAAATCTTCGTTCCCGCGCCGCTTTCAATCCCGTAGCAAGCCGCATAGCCCAAGCCGCCACCCTGAAGGCCGAAAAGGCCGGTAAAGGCACAGTCGACTTGGATGCCGCCAAAGGAAAGACCCCGGCTTCCACGAATGAAAACAATCCGTCATTATGATAAAATACCACATTTTCTCGATGGGAAATGCGTCCGACAGGACGATGCCCAAGAAAGCATACGCAAAGTGTGTGCCCAACGAAACGGTTTCGCATAAGAAACTCGTAAAGAAAGTGACGGAACATCTCCGCTTTTTCCCACACGGCATGATGGAAGCGGTGCTGGAGGAAGTCTTCAACCGCCTGTCCGAACATCTTGCCCAAGGCGACCGAGTCACCCTGGACGGCCTCGGAACATTCAGTGTCTCCCTGAAATGCGAAGGAGCCGCTTCGGAGGCTTTGTTCTCCAAGAAAAACATCAAGGCGCGCACATCGTGTTTGCCCCGTGTCGCAAACTCAAGGAGACATTTGCAGATATGGAATATAAAATGACTCCACGAATCTTTTAATGTCATGGAACTTATATTATTCATCTATTTAAAGACAAAGCGTATGAAAAAGAACTGGAAAAATGTACTGCTGTACATCGTCCGCATCATTGAACTGCTCATTACAGGCGCTGCCGGAGGAGCGCTTGGAAGCGGCTTATGAGAACGGTTTCGTTGATTATCGTGCACTGCTCTGCCAACAAGGCGGGCAGTGCCTTGCGAGCGGAGGACATTGACCGCTACCATCGTTCATTGGGCTGGAAGTGCTGTGGTTACCACTATGTGATTCCTACAGACGGAACGATAGAAGCCGGACGCCCGGAAGAGTTGGTTGGAGCACATTGCAAGAACCACAACAGTCACAGTATAGGTATATGCTACATAGGCGGACTGGATGATGGCGGAACAACGCCGAAAGACACCCGGACGGAAGCACAAAAGGCTACGCTGAGAAAACTGATTGAACAACTGCATCAACGTTATCCCAAGGCACTGATTGTAGGCCATCATGACTTGAATCCGCAAAAAGCCTGTCCATGTTTCCATGTCACAGCTGAATATATAAGACTTGCAACCTTAGTTGCGTCTGTAGTCTTATCTGCCATCCATCGTCCTGCAAGGAATATATGGATGACTTTAATTAAACTAATCAATTTTTTCAAACGGAAACGCATGAAGAATAGCTCACTGCCACCGTCATATTGCCAAAAGCGAATACCAGCCTTGTATTGCGGTGCAAACGCATGATACATCCCTCTTTCCCCCGAAAG